>ENA-OQNI01000133-OQNI01000133.1-human-gut-metagenome-genome-assembly--contig:-NODE-133-length-120386-cov-7.098205_pt1 | contig 120386 bp, 152 predicted proteins | sample MGYA00242627_ERZ504876 | MGnify/ENA primary metagenome ERZ504876 (study PRJEB26092, sample SAMD00036386) | human gut metagenome | host: Homo sapiens | study: EMG produced TPA metagenomics assembly... | reverse complement strand
AGTGGGGCAACAAGAAATACATGAACATGAAGCATCTGGAGGCTGCCGTTGAGGATACCTCCATTGCTGGCTGACTTCATTTACAACAGAGGCTGCGAACTAAAGTGCGAAAAATTCTTGACACGACCCGGGCTTCACTCTGGATACCTACACCCACGCTACCATGAAGATGCAGATCGAAGCTGCAGACAAATTGGGCGGTTTTATGGCGCAGACTGTCTGATGATGGCACATAATAAGGCGGGAGCAAATGGCATCATTGCTCCCGCCTATGATTGATGCGATATATTTGAAGTTTCTGTTCGGCATTGCTATCAATCAAAATAAATGTCGAGTTCCTTCAATTTATCTGCAAGTTCTTCATCCAGTTTATTATGATTGTCTGTAAAAGAATTTAAACTGCCTTCAGCTGTAAGAGGCATGTTTGTAAATTTCACAAACAGATTATAACAATCTTTAAAATCTGAGTATTCTTCATCAAAGGCTTTCGGATGCTTTGTCAAATCTTTAATCAGGGTTTCGGCTTTAGTCTGCAGAGTGTATATTTCATTAAGGTCATCTACAAAGTCTTGATCTTCATATAAACTTGACAGTGCATCGTTAAAGTCATCATAGAATTGCCCGCTGCCGCCATTAGCCTTAGTGTATTTATCGGTTTCCTCATCAGATGTTTGGAATATGCTATTCTTCCAAACATCTGTGATAAGAATGTTTGCAGTTTCAGCTTTTCTGGCCCCATCGGCTATCGTATTATATAAATCAACGAACTGATTATATGTGTTGACTGAGGAGGCATTAGAGTATAAGAACCACGCTCCGGCGATAAGTATGAGAAGAATAATGATGACAACTATGCCTTTATGTTTTTTCTTTGGAATTGGTTCCCCTACATAAGTTGCTCTATTTGGCATCGGATCTTCATCGGTTATCTGGACAGATGTGCCACAACTTGGACAAAATTGCATATCATCTTGAAGTTCCTTACTACAAATTGGGCAGTATCTCATATAAACCTCCTCAATGAAAAAAATAGTTAAAATCTCCTGGGATGTCTATTTCGAATACCAGATAAGTGGTTAAATACTGCATTAGACACTGCTATGCGTTGACTTTCCGCTGCCTTCCTTAGCTCGCGTTCTCTTTCAAGAACTGATTTTTTCGTTTCTTCAAAAATGGCTTGGATTGAAAGAATGTCATCATCTTGTATGGCACCAAATTCCTTCAAAAAATTCTCGGGCATTATGGGTAAAACCGTTGTATGGCAACGGACTTCTTTAGGGTCTGGTGCCGCAATACAAAGGAGATTTTTCTTTTCTGGCAAATAATTCTGTATAAAAAGACCATCTATTGGGGTCCTTATATTGGAAAATAGTGTGGTCCTTCGTTTCCACACCAATTCAAAGCAATCATCAACTTTCATTTTGTCAGTTGCATCAAAAAGCCAGACAACTTGATGCCCGCAGTTTTTATAAAAGCTGTTTCGATCCTCAAATTCTCCACTGCTTATGGGACTATGTTGAAATTCAATGACCGTGCCGTTGATTAGAATGTCTGCCCTGTGAATGATACCATCTTTTTCGACGATGACTTCTCTATTATGGAGAGGGAACTTTGACTGCCAGTCAAAATGCCAATCGCTCATATCATGTTTCCAGTTATCAAGGCAAGGAGTGTTTTTCTTGTGGGCGAAATGTGTGCGGATGTTCACCGAACTTGCGGCCTTCACCACAACAGGACTACTGCATACGGGGCAAAGGTAACTTTCACCGGGGATAGCTTCGTCTATTGAAATCCTCTTGTTATTCTCTGTCAGAGCCGTGAACATATATCATCCATCCAAAAACACAGTCAAACATGTTGTAGTCTGTTTGTATTTATAGTATATCAAACCCTATATAAATTGTCAATTTAACCAGCACTTGGAGACTTATGCAGGCGGTAATATACAGAAAAAGGCAGTAGATTTTATTGAAAAATCTACTGCCTTTTGGTCCGAGTGACTGGTCTCGAACCAGCGGCCTCGTGGTCCCAAACCACGCGCTCTACCAACTGAGCTACACCCGGATATTTGATTTTGTTCTCGTATGGGTCAGGTATGGGTCAGGGCCGTTTGACCCATATTGTGACCCATACTATTTTAACCTCATTTTCAACTTTTTCAAGAGGTAAAATAGAAAAATGTGATTTATTCAAAGAAATAAAAAACGAAACGGTTGCTTACTCCGTGCTCCCAAAGCAGGCGCGCTACCAACTGCGCTACACCCGGATATGAAGTTGTGGGGTGGCCTGGGCGTATTCTCCCAAAGCAAGCGCGCTACCAACTGCGCCACACCCGGTTATAGGATCGTTGATGCAAAATTGATTTGCTCACAGAGCACCAACATGCGCAAAGCTATATTAGTATAGTATATTTTTAAAAAGATTGCAAGTGTTGTTTGAGTATGGTAATATGATTGCGAAAAAAGTGTGAGGTGAACATGGGATGCGAATGAGAAAAAAGCCCAACCTGATCCCTAGAATGGAGCGCTGCGCTCAATTTTTAGTGTCTGATCCGGCAGGTCAGCGAGGAAAGTGGCGGGAGCTGATGCCCGAGGCAAAGCAGATCTGGCTGGAGCTGGGATGCGGCAAGGGGCGTTTTACAGCAGAAATGGCGGAGCAGCACGCTGACGTTTTGTATATTGCGGTGGAGCGCGTGCCTGACGCGATGGTCATTGCCATGGAGCGCTGTGCAGAGAAGAAACTGACGAATGTGTTCTTTGTGGACGGCGATGCGGCCCGGCTGAGAGATTATTTTGCTCCGGGAGAGGTAGACCGGCTGTTTATCAATTTCTGCGATCCCTGGCCGTCTAATCACCATGCCCGGCGTCGTCTGACCCATAAGAACTTCCTGGTGCTGTACCGCGGAGTGCTGAAGGACGGGGGAGAGATCCACTTTAAGACGGATAACCGGGACCTGTTTGAATACTCTTTGTTTCAGTTCCCCAAGGCGGGGTATACGCTGTCGGAGGTGACCCGAGATCTGCATGCCAACGGCATTCAGGGGGTCATGACCGATTACGAGGAGAAGTTCCATAATCTGGGCACCCCCATCAACCGCTGCGTGGGGACCAAGGAACATATGCAGGAGGAACCGGAGTTTGTTCCCATTGCCGGACCGATGAATCGTCCGGTGGAGAAAGAGGCGCAGCCGGAAGGTGCTGCAGAACAGGCAGAGTAAATCAAATTATACGCCGGAGAGGAAGTGCAGAGCCTCTCCGGCTATTTTTTATGGGGGAATTGACAGAAAAAAGTGAACTGCTATAATTGACATATCAATAATTGATATGTCAAGAAAAGGGAAGGGGATAACTGATGGAACGAACCTTTCACATGCTGCTCTACCGGGCGTTTCATGCTCAGCGCAATTATTTGCGTCCCTGTTTTGGGCGAGTTGGCCTGGGGGCGGGGCAGCCTAAACTTCTGGTCTATTTGAACAGCCATGGTCCTTGTCGGCAGAAGGAGCTGGCGGACTATTTTGAGATTGACCCAGCGGCGGTGTCCCGGATGATAGATGCCTTGGAGCGAGGCGGCTTTGTGGTGCGCAGAAGGGACGAGAGCAGCCGGCGCGGCGACCTGGCGGAGCTGACCGAGAAGGGACGGCAGGCGGTACAGGCTTGGACAGAGTTCTGTGCCCAGGAAGAAGAGCAGATGCTCCAGGGTTTTACGCCGGAGGAGCGGCAGCAGTTTGCGGACTTCCTAGTGCGGGCGTACCGGAATCTCCGGGAGGGGAAGGAGGAAGAGCGATGGGAGAGCTGAAGCGTCTGCTGCGCTATCTTGGTCCCTATCGAAAGGATCTGCTGATCGGCGCCTTGCTGGTCGTGGTAGAAACCTGCTTTGAACTGGTGATCCCGGTGCTGATGGCAGACCTCATCGACGTGGGTGTAGCCAATCAGGATATTGATTACGTTCTCCATAAGGGAGGCCAAATGGGAATATGCGCTCTTTGTGCCCTGGTGACTGGGCTGCTCTATGCCCGGTTTGCTGCCCGGGCATCCTATGGTTGGGGAGCTCAAGTGCGCCGCGCCCAGTTTGCCCAGGTTCAGCGCTATTCCTTTGCCAATCTGGACCACTTTGATGCCGCTTCTCTGGTTACTCGGATGACCACAGACGTGACAGTGCTGCAAAACGCCATCAACGGCGGATTCCGGCCTTTGGTGCGCAGTCCTATCATGCTGGTGATGGGAGTGGGATTGTCGTTCTGGATGAACGCCCGGCTGGCTGTGATTTTTATCGTGTGCGCACCCGTTCTGGGAGCCATTCTCTTTTGCATCGTGCGGAAGGTAGCGCCTATGTATGGCAAGCTTCAAAAGGCAGTGGACCGGCTGAACAATGTGGTGCAGGAGAACCTGACAGCCATCCGGGCAGTGAAGGCCTTTGTCCGGGGCGAGGCGGAGGAGGAGCGCTTTCAGGTGGTCAACAGCCGCCTGGCGGACACATCCAAGGAGACCTTCCGTTGGGCGGTGCTGAATCTGCCTTCTTTGCAGCTGACTATGTATACTGCCATCGTGCTTATCATGTGGTTTGGAGGAAACATGATCCTGGACGGAGACCTTTTGGTGGGAGACCTGACGGGATTTCTCAGCTATGTGTTTCAGGTCATGAACTCCATGATGATGCTCTCAAACGTATTTTTACTGCTCACCCGGTCTCTGGCCAGTGTCCACCGCATTACCCAGGTGTTGGAGGAGCAGCCCCAGATCACCTCGCCCCAGGATGCGGTCACCCAGGTGGCCGACGGCAGTGTGGACTTTGAAGGAGTATCGTTTAAATACCATGCGGATGCGCAGGAATATGCCTTGTCTCAGGTAGATCTGCATATCAAGGCGGGGCAGACTGTGGGCATTCTGGGTGGTACCGGCTCGGCCAAGAGCACCTTGGTACAGCTCATTCCCCGCCTCTACGACGCCACTGAAGGAAGTGTCCGGGTAGGCGGCCGGGACGTGCGGGAGTATGATATCCACGCCCTGCGGGATGCGGTAGGGATTGTGCTGCAAAAGAACGTGCTTTTTTCCGGTACAGTGGAGGACAACCTGCGCTGGGGCGATGCCCAGGCAGAGGAGGAGCAGCTGTGGGCGGCCTGCAGGGCGGCCTGCGCCGATGAATTTGTCTCGGAAATGTCCGGCGGCCTCAAGAGCGACTTGGGGCAGGGCGGCGTGAATGTCTCCGGCGGGCAGAAGCAGCGGCTGTGCATCGCTCGCACGCTGCTCAAGCACCCCAAGGTGCTCATCTTTGATGACTCTACCAGTGCGGTGGACACCGCGACCGAGGGAAAAATCCGCCGGGAGCTGGCCAGCCTGGAGGGTGTGACCAAGATCATCATCGCCCAGCGGATCACCTCGGTGATGAATACGGACCAGATCATCATTCTGGATGACGGCAAGGTCCACGCGGTAGGAACCCACCAGCAGCTCCTGGAGCGTGACCCCATCTACCAGGAGATCTACGCATCTCAGATGAAAGGAGGGGAGCTCCATGGCTAGAACCTTCAGCGGGAAAAAGCCCAAGCGTCTGGGCTATACGGTAAAGACCTTCCTCTCCTACCTGGGACGGCACAAGTTCCTGCTGCTGGCAGTGGGGGTGCTGGTGGCTGTCAGCGCTACGGCCAATCTGCTGGGCACCTACATGATCCGTCCGGTGGTCAACGCGTTGGTGTCGGGAAATATGGAGACCCTGATTCAGGGCATTGCCCTGACGGTGGTCATCTATGGGATCGGCGTGCTGTGTTCCTTTGGATACACTCAGACCATGGTGCGGGCGGCCCAAAAGGTGCTGCTGGATATCCGGCGGGATCTGTTTGCCCACCTCCAGACTTTGCCTCTGCGCTTCTTTGATACCCGCCGGCACGGCGATATTATGAGTTACTTCACCAACGACGTGGACACCATCGCCGATGCGCTGAACAACAGCTTTGCCATGGCCATCCAGAGCTTCATTCAGATGACGGGCACCCTGATTTTGCTCTTTGTACTCAATTGGCAGCTGTCCCTGGTGGTGGTTGTGTGTTATGCAGCCATGTTTGCCTACATCCGCTTCAGCAGCCGCCGCAGTCGGGCTTACTACACCAAACAGCAGGCCTGTCTGGGCGATCTGGATGGTTATATCCAAGAGATGGTCAACGGACAGAAAGTGGTACAGGTCTTCAACCACGAGCAGGCCAGCATGGAGATTTTTGACGAGAAAAACGAGGCCCTGCGCCGGGCAGGTACCGGAGCCCAGGGCTATGCCGCTACCATGATCCCTGCGGTAGTAACCATCTCTTATATCAACTACGCCATTGTCTCTGTTCTGGGAGGCATTATGGCATTGAAAGGGATGACCGACGCGGGCAGTCTGGCCAGCTATCTGGTCTTTGTGCGTCAGGCCGCCGCGCCCATCAATCAGTTTACCCAGCAGAGCAACTTCCTGCTGGCTGCGCTGGCAGGTGCCGAGCGTGTCTTTGAGGTCATGGATGAAGCTCCTGAGGTGGATGAGGGAGCCGTGAGTCTGGAAAAGGCAGGGCAGGGCTGGGCCTGGCATAAGCCGGAGGGAGAGGATATTCCCCTGCGGGGCGATGTGCGCTTTGAGCATGTGGACTTCGGCTACGAGCCCAGACACCCGGTACTGAGAGATGTGAGTCTGTATGCCAAACCGGGGCAGAAGATTGCTTTCGTAGGCTCCACCGGTGCAGGCAAGACAACCATCACCAATCTCATCAACCGGTTTTACGATGTGCAGGGGGGACGCATCCTCTACGACGGGATCGACGTGCGGGATATCCAGAAGAGCGCCCTGCGCAGTTCTTTAGGTATTGTTCTCCAGGACACCCACCTGTTTACCGGAACCATCGCCGACAACATCCGCTTCGGGAAACTGGATGCCACCATGGAGGAGATCCAACGGGCGGCCTGCATCGCCAATGCCGACTCCTTTATCCGCCGATTGCCCCGCGGCTACGACACTCTGGTCACCGCCGACGGCGCCAACCTCTCTCAGGGGCAGCGGCAGCTGCTGGCCATTGCCCGGGCGGCGGTGGCCGACCCGCCGGTGCTCATTCTGGATGAGGCCACCTCGTCCATCGATACCCGTACCGAGGCTCTGATCGAAAAGGGCATGGACCAGCTGATGGAGGGACGGACGGTATTTGTCATTGCCCACCGACTGTCTACTGTCCGTAACGCCGACGCCATCATGGTGCTGGAGCGCGGTAAGATCGTGGAGCGGGGCAGTCATGATGAATTGCTGGAACAGCAGGGGGTATATTACCAGCTCTATAACGGAATGTTCGAGCTCTCCTAAAATACAGACAGAAAGAAACCCGGCTGGAAGACTATTTAGTCTCCCAGCCGGGTTTTCTAATGAAAAATAGATGACAGGCAATATTCCTTTACAGGGTGTTCAGGAAGCGGAGGAAGGCCTCCTTGCCCTCGGCGTTGCGCTTGTAGACGCCGGCATGCTCCAGCACCTGGGCAAATACCAGGCCGGTCTCCTTCTGGACCACGTCCAGGGCGTTGTCGGCGGTGATCTCATACTTGCCAGCAAAGCCCTCGGCCCAGTCGGCGTGAGAGGCGGTGAGGGGATCGGCGCGCAGATCCTCGCCCTTGGCCAGCTTCTCGGCCACAGCGGCCAGCTCCGTCTTCAGACGGGCGGGCAGGACAGCCAGACCCATGACCTCGATGAGGCCAATGTTCTCCTTCTTGATGTGGTGCAGCTCCGCATGGGGATGATAGACGCCCAGAGGGTGCTCCTCGGTAGTCAGGTTGTTGCGCAGCACCAGGTCCAGCTCATAGTCCTCGCCGCGGCGGCGGGCAATGGGGGTAATGGTGTTGTGGGGCTCACCGTCGGTCTCGGCCAGGATCAGGGCCTTCTCGTCGGTGTAGCCGCGCCAGGCAGTGAGGATGTGGTCGGCCAGGTCGATGAGCCGCTGAGGATCGGCGCAGGTCAGGCGCACCACAGACATGGGCCACTTCACAATGCCGGCCTGTACGTCCTCATAGCCGGGGAAGGTGAAGGGGGTCTCTACGGGAGCCTTGGCCATGGCGAAGGTGTACCGGCCGCCCTGGAAGTGGTCGTGGGCCAGGATGGAGCCGCCCACGATGGGCAGGTCGGCGTTGGAGCCCACGAAGTAGTGGGGGAACTGGCCCACAAAGTCCAGGAGCTTACCGAAGCAGGCCTTGTCAATCTTCATGGGGGTGTGCTCGCTGTTGAGGCAGATGCAGTGCTCGTTGTAGTACACATAGGGGGAGTACTGCAGGAACCAGGGAGAGCCGTTGATGGTGATGGGCACGATGCGGTGGTTCTGACGGGCGGGGTGGTTCACCCGGCCGGCATAGCCCTCATTCTCCGCGCACAGTTGGCAGCGGGGATAGGCGGAGGCGGGCAGGTTCCGGGCGGCGGCAATGGCCTTGGGATCCTTCTCGGGCTTGGACAGGTTGATGGTGATGTCCAGTTCGCCGTACTCGGTGGGAGCCTTCCACTGCATGTCCTTGGCAATGCGGTCCCGGCGGATGTAATTGGTGTCCTGGCTGAACTGATAGTACCAGTTGGTGGCTTTCTGGGGGTCCTCCGCCCGCAGAGTCTGGAACTTCTCAATCACCTGAGCAGGGCGGGGGGTGAGAGCGCCCATAATCTTGGTGTCAAACAGGTCGCGGTAGACGATGGAGTTCTCCTTCATCACGCCACGCTGGTAAGCGTCGTCCATCAGCTCGTCCAGCACGGCGGGCAGGTCCACCTCACCCACTTCCTTGCCGGAGGGGGTGTAGCTGTCCAGCTCCAGCACCTCCAGCAGGGTGTTCAGAGCCCACAGATTCTCGCAGGGCTGGATCAGCTCTTTTTCCAGAGCATAGGCAAGCAGTTTTTCAATGGCGTAGTCGATCATAATTAAGCCTCCTCATAGCCTCTGGGGTGGGCACTGTGCCACTTCCAGGCAGAAGCAATAATGGTGTTCAGGTCGTTGTACTTGGGTTTCCAGCCCAGCTGCTCCACTGCCTTCTTGGAGGAGGCGATGAGCTGAGCGGGGTCGCCGGCCCGGCGGGGGCAGGTCTCGGCGGGGATGGGGTGGCCGGTGACAGCCCGGGCCACGTCGATGACTTCCTTTACGGTGAAGCCCACGCCGTTGCCCAGATTGAACACATCGCTCTCGCCGCCCTGGAGCAGGTGGTCCAGAGCCAGGATGTGGGCCTGGGCCAGGTCAGAGACGTGGATGTAGTCTCGGATGCAGGTGCCGTCCTTAGTGGGATAGTCGTCACCGAAGATGGAGATCTTCTCCCGCTGGCCGTTGGGCACCTGAAGGATCAGAGGAATGAGGTGGGTCTCAGGGTTGTGGGCCTCGCCAATGGCGCCGGAGGGGTGGGCACCGCAGGCATTGAAGTAGCGCAGAGCCACATACTTCAGACCGTGAGCCCGGGAGACCCAGCGCATCATGTGCTCCATAGCCAGCTTGGTCTCGCCGTAGCAGTTGGTGGGATCGGTGCGGTCGGTCTCCAGAATGGGTACCCGCTCAGGCTCACCATAGGTGGCGGCGGTGGAGGAGAAGACGATCTTGTCCACTCCGTGGGCCACCATGGCCTGGAGGAGCACCATGGTTCCGTGAAGGTTGTTGTCGTAGTACTTGAGAGGGTCGGACATGGACTCGCCCACCTGAGAGGAGGCGGCAAAGTGGATCACGCCTTCGATCTTCTCCTTGGTGAACAGCTCATCCAGGGCGCTGCGGTCCCGGATGTCCAGCTGATAAAAGTGGGCCTTGGGATGGACCGCGGCACGAAAACCGGTGAGCAGGTTGTCAGCTACCACCACGTCACGGCCGGCGTCAATGAGTTCATAAACGGTATGGGAGCCAATGTAGCCAGCTCCGCCCAAAACAAGAATAGCCATGTTCTTGTGCTTCCTTTCTAATTTGCTTAGGCCAGAATGACGCAGCCGCCCTGAGGACGGATGTGGAGGATATGGCACATGCCGGTGCCCAGCAGCTTTTCCATGCCGCTCTTAAAGGAGGTCAGCTTCTCCACAGGGACAAAGGCCTGGATGGTGCCGGCAAAGCCGCCGCCGTGGACCCGGATAGCGCCAGTGCCCTCCAGCAGCTCCCGGCCGATGGCCAGAGCCATGGGGATGGCCTGCTGCTTGGGGTCGGCGATGGACCAGGTGTTCTGCAGATACAGGGAGGAGGAGATGCCGGAGGCATTCACCAGAGCCAGGAAGCGGTCAAAGTCGCCCGCCTCCAGGGCATCGGCCTCTTCTACGGCACGGCGGTCGTCGTCATAGAAGTGGAGCGCCCGCAGCACGGCACGGTCGCCGCAGCGTACCCGCAGGGAGGGAAGCTCCGCGCGGAACTGTTCCTCGGGCACGTCCCGCAGGAACTGCTTGCCGAAGTGAGCGGCCACGGCGCCCATTTCCTGGGTAATTTCGGCGTAGTCGTCGGTGAGGTCGGCATGGCAGGAGCCGGTGTCCACAATGCACAGGGCGTGGCCAGACTTGGAGAAGTCGTAGTCCACCTTCCGCACCACAGGGGCGGTGGGGTCAGCGAAGTCAATGGCCACCGCGCCGCCCACGGAGGAGCCCATCTGGTCCATCAGGCCGCAGGGCTTGCCGAAGTAGACGTTCTCGGCGTACTGGCCGATCTTGGCGATCTGAATGGGGGTAAGGGCGCCCTCACAGAAGAAGTGGTTGACGATGTTGCCCACCAGCACCTCGTAGGCGGCGGAGGAGGACAGGCCGGAACCGGACAGCACGCTGGAGGTGGCCCAGGCGTCAAAGCCGCCCACCTTGTGGCCCAGCTCCTGGATCTTGGCCGCCACGCCCCGCACCAGAGCGGCGGAGGTGTTGCGCTCCTCCGGGCGGGGGAGCAGCTGGTCCAGTTCTACCTCCAGGGCGGGGTAGCCCTCGGAGATGATGCGGATGACATTCAGGCCGTTGGGAGCGGCGCAGCAGATCATGTCCAGATCCACGCTGCCGCACAGCACATGGCCGTGCTGATGGTCGGTGTGGTTGCCGCCGATCTCGGTGCGGCCGGGGCCGCTGAACAGAGCGGCAGCGGTATCTTCGGCGGGGGAGAAGGCAGACTGGAACTCCTCTACCGCACGCAGAGCGCGGGCACGGGCGGCAGCCAGGCTGCTGTCCGCGCCGTCCAGGGCATACAGGCTGGCAAGGGTCTGGTCACACTCTCCGGCGGACAGGGAACGACGCAAAGATTCACAAGTTCGCATGGTGGTCACCTCATTTATTTTTTGTTGTACCTAGTATATTTATTTTTTACTAAAAATTCAATCTGGCAGTTTGCACAAGAATTCATGTTGAATTTCAGCAGTTAGACGGACCGGTACTCTCCCGCAGAGAGAGGGAGGGGGGGACGACCACTTTTTGCGGCCAAGTGCGGGGGGCAGGGACACTGCCAAGCACCCGTTCGGCCAGCAGACGCAGGGCGGCGTTAGCCATTTCCTGGGTGTGGACGGATACGGAGGTGAGGGCGGGGCGCACCAGAGCGGAACGGGGCGTGTCATTGAAGGAGACTACCGAAAGATCCCCCGGAATGTCCAGGCCCAGATGTTCGGCCGTGCGCACAGCGGCCAGAGCGATCTCCTCGTTGGCACACAGCAGGGCGGTAGGACGGTCCTGGGGGTGGGAGAGCAGCTCGGCGAGATTAGGTTCGATGGCCCGGCCCTGCATAGGGCAGGAGACCACCTGGCAGCTCAGCTGGGGCTGAGGCGCGGTGAGCTGGAGAAAAGCCTGGTACCGGGGCTCTGGTCCCAGCTGGCCGTAAGGCCGGTCCGCAGGGCCTGCAAAGGCCAGGCGGCGGTGGCCCAGAGCGGTGAGGGCCTCCAGAGCCAGACGGATACCCAGCTCGTAGCCCAGCTCCACCGAGTCATAGCGAATCTCGTCCGGGGAGAAGTCAAGAAAGACCAGATGTTTGGAAATGGTCTCCAGAGCCTGGATCTGTTCGGGCGGGAAGTAGCCGATGGCCACGATGCCGTCCACCGTCTCGCCTTCAGGCAGGAGAAAACCGCCCTCCCGGTGCTCCAGGGGGACACAGGCATATTTCCGCTCCTGACAGCCCTGGCGCACGTGGTTGCCCAGGTAGAGAAAATAGGGGTCATCCAGCTGGCGGGAGCTGGAGAGCATTTCGGCCAGTCCCACGCGCATCAGCGGCTTGGGAGCCCGGCCCCGTCGGCTCTTGGAGGCGGAGTAATTCAAGCGTCCGGCCTCTTCCAGAACGCGGCGGCGGGTCTCCTCGCTGACAGAGAGGGTGGGGTCCGCGTTGAGGATGCGGGAGATGGCCGCTGGAGAGCAGCCGGTACGGTCAGCTAATTCTTTCAGGGTCGCCATGGTGATTCCTCCAGTTTCTAGTTCCCTTTAAAGATACCGCGTTTTATTCCAGGTGACAAGAGAAAAACCACAAAAAGGAGGAGAAACGTGCAAGGATAAGATGGAAAATCGCACAAAAGAGATTGACAGTAAAGTGTGTTACTTGTATAATACACTTAGAAAGTGTATTAGTCATATAATACGGTTGAAAGGAGGGAGGACCTTGCTTGCCTTTGATTCCTTCCGCATGGAAGAGGGAGTACCCATCTATTTGCAGATCATGCGCTTTGTAGAGCGCTCCATAGCGGCCGGAACGGCCCGGGACCAGGAGGAGCTGCCCTCCCGCCGTACCCTGTCTGCCATGCTGGGGGTCAACCCCAACACGGTGCAGAAGGCCTACCGGCTGCTGGAGGAGGAGGAACTGATGGAGTCCCGCTCCGGAGCAAAAAGTGTGCTGACGCTGGACGAAAGGAAGGTGCGGGACGTGCGGACCAAGCTGTTGGAAGGCGAAATCGCCGTACTGGTAGCGGCTCTGAAGGAGACGGGCAGCTCGAAAGAGGAGACCCTGGAATTGGTGGCCCGGCTGTGGGACCGGGAAGGAGGAGAACTATGAGAGCCTGTCGATCTTATTTATCCCTGATGGCCCGCAGTACCTTATATAAAGAATTGGCTCTGTTTATGGTGATGGCAGTGGTGGAACTGGCGTTGTTTATCCCGAAAATGAAGAAACAATTCAGTGAGGTGGTGGGGATCGGAGAAAATGGAGAAGAGATCTATTCCATGTACTCCCTGCCCATTGATGAGATCGCAGACAGGGCCCATTTACAGTGGGTTTGGATTGCAGCTCTGGTGCTGCTGAGCTTGATTTTGATCCTTACAGCCGGACAGTGGAGAGACTATACCTTGGACCGTCTGGGAATCAGCCGCAGGCAAGGAAACTTGCTTTATGGCCTGTACGGTACGCTGTCCTTCTTGCTGCTGTGGGCCTTCCAGGCTGCTTTGGTTCTGGTCATGTGTCTGCTGTACCGGCAGAACCTGCCGACAGAGCAGGTGACGGAGCAGACGGTGCTTCTCAGTATCTATCGCACGCCGTTCTTTTTTAGTATGCTGCCTCTGGCTGGCTGGGCGCGATGGGTCACCAATGCATGTATGATGGCGGCGCTGGGTCTGTGCGCTGCCAACGGAGCAAGACTGCGGTGCCTTGGCCGAGCACCCATGGCATCTATAGGCCTGATTTTAGTCCTTTTTTGGTCTGGATTTGGAGGAACCGGAGTTTCCAACCTGGACGGAGACGCAGGCTTTTTTGTTGTGGCATTTTGCTTTGCAGCGGCGGCCGTTGCCCGGATGACTGTGTGGGACAGTGAGGATAATGGGGAGGGGGAGCCCTATGAGAGACTGGACAATCAAGTTTGAGAGCTGGCTGAAAGCCCATATCCCCCTTGGAATTTCAGTGGAGCGGGAGCGGGTCAACCTGATGCTGGGGCTGTTTCTGTCCGCACTTTGGGCGGTAGTGGCTTATATGGGAGCATATGCCATGGCGCTTTCTGATCTGTATACGACGAAGAACGGAAAACGGATTTTGCTTCTCGACTCCCGGATGGCTGACTTTGGCCAAGTGTTCCGGTTTGTGCCGGCAGGGTTCCTGATACTGATCGGTTTGCTGGTGGCAAAAGGATTTTGGTTTCAGGCCTACCACCGTCAGGGCAGCATGAGCATCTATCTCATGCGCCGTCTGCCGGACCCCAGAGAATATGCCCGTCGGTGCTGGACGCTGCCGCTGATAGGTGTGGGGATATGCCTGGTACTGACGGCAGTGACCACAGCGGTATGTTACCTGATCTATATGAAGTGTACGCCGGCATCTTGTCTGGTGCCGGGACAGTGGATGCGCTTTTGGAGCGCGCTGATAGGGAGATGAGCGCTATGTTGGAGTTGAAGCAAGTAATCAAGCAATACGGAAGCAAGACAGCTCTGGACGGGGTGGACCTGAAGATCCCTCAGGGTGAGATCGTAGGATTGTTTGGCGAGAATGGCGCAGGAAAAACGACCCTGATGAAGTGTGTCTTTGGCTTTATTCCATATAAGGGTACCATCACCCTGGACGGAGAGCCCATCACCCCGAAAAATATTACCCGGCTCTCCTTTGCCACCTGCGAGCACTCCTTCTTTCCCAATCTCAGTCCGGAGAGCCACCGGCAGTTTTATCAGGAGCATTTCCCAAACTTCCGGGACAAACGGTTCCGGGCGCTGCTGGATTTCTTTGAGTTGCCTGCCCATAAACCCGCCCGCTCTTTCTCCACCGGGCAGAAAAACCAGCTGGAAGTAATTTTGGCCCTGAGCCAGGGAGCGGATTATATTCTGATGGATGAACCCTTCGCGGGCAACGACGTATTTAACCGGGAGGACTTTTATAAGGTGCTGCTGGGAATTCTGGAGCCCAATGAAACGGTACTGCTCTCCACCCATCTGCTGGAGGAGGTGGAGCATTTTATCGGTCGGGCGTTGCTGCTGCAAAAGGGCAAGCTGGTGGGAGACGTGACCACCTTGGAGCTGGAGGAGCAGGGCAAGACCCTGATGGACTTTGTCAAGGAGACCTACCGCTATAAAGCGGACCGGGTGGTTCAGGCTCTGAAAGATCTGACGGGAGAGGAGGAGCCATGAAAAAGAGTTTTCTTCTGTTCCTGCTGCTGATTTGTCTGGCTGTGGGTGGTCTGGCTGGGATGTCCGTTTGGGTGAGCAAAGATAACGAGGCGGTGGAGGTGACCCAGACTACCCTGCAGGGGGATCCCGCCGCTGCCCAGGGGCTGACCATTACGGTTCACAACCAGATGTTTAATCAGCTGTTCTGGGATACCAAGTTTCCTGCTGCAAATGCGGCGGAATCCATAAGTGAATTTCGTTTTTCGCAGAAAGTTCTGAATTTCTACGAATTTCATGATTACCCGCCTGAGATATCCATGCCCTCTTTTGGCGGCGGCATGTCCTCGGATATGGGAATCGACCTGGAGAGAGAAGACTGGGGGAACGGTGGTATACTGACCAGACCCGCCATTGATCTGGCCAAAACCATGGGGCCCAATGAGACCAAATCCAAGACGGTGCATGTGGCAGATTATTATTCCTGCTATCCCATTGTGCTGGACTACTACACTCGATATTATGGAGACGAGGATCTTGAGGACCAGTGGCGGAACGGGCAGGAGGCATTCCAACGCTTTTTCAGCATCCCCATCCCTTCTCAAGTTCAGGTGACCTACACCATCACTACCAATGAGATGGGCGAGGTGATTGAGTTATACTGTGATACGCAATCCTGGTTGGAACTCAATACAGCGGTAGCTCAGGGCGATGGAGGATACTACTATATTCTGGACAGTCATGTCTCGGAGGATGAGGCAAAGAATGGGATGGTCCAGATGGACCTGAGCCATATCCAGGGAGGATATGGAGTGTACTTTGTTCCTTTCCTTGAGAATGAGGCCAGCGGATGGGCGGACCTGAAGATGGATCAGGTACAGACCGTCTATCAAGTGCCCCAGGGAGAGCGGACCGTGAACCTTTTTACCAATGAAAAGGGAAACCTGCTGCTGTACACGGTAGCAGGGGAAACGTGGTATCTCAATGTCCTCAGCAGCGATGGACGGCAGCTGCTCCAGCGGCTGGAACTGGGTCAAATGGGCAGCAATGGCTATATGGTCGATCCGCTGGAGGGGGAGGACCACATGCTGCTCTTCTTCAACGATCATCAGCTGATTCTGCTCACCTGGGATGGGGAGGATTATGCCTTGGCGCATGCCTTACAGATGCCCGAGGATGAACAGTGGGATGACTCAGGCAAAGAACAGCTTGCCCACTGGGACGGTCAGAGACTGGCCCTGCTGGAGCGGAACAGTCTTTCCTGGGAAGATACAAGTTACCGTCTGACCGTGTGGCAGGGGGGAGAGCTGACCTACCAGGGTGTGTATACCATGAGTTTTGCGAAAAACAATGCCACACAGCGCTATTCCAACGCCATCATAAGAGGAATCGATTCGCAAGCGATCGAATTAAGTGGATAAAACAGCGCCCCGGCGAAATTCGCCGGGGCGCTGTTTGTGCGTTTGATCAGGATTTGGATCTGGGGGTGGGATCAAAGTTGCTCCGCTTCTTGCCCGGCTCGCCGGGGATGGGGGTGGCGGGAACGTCGGGGATCATGCGGGGCTTCTTCTCCTTCTTGGACATGTTCAATTCCTCCTTAAACGCGCTCACCGTGCAGACAGCGGTGGGCATAATCCTTGAGACCTTCCAGATTTTTGATCCAGTTGGGCCGGATGCGCAGCTGGTCCTGGACATAGTCAGGCAGAGCGTCAAAGAAGCGTTTGGCCTCCGGCTCGCGGCGGAACAAGGCGTACATGTCGCGGTAGTCCATGGTACATCACCTCGATGTCCAGTATGACCGCTGTCGGAGGGAAATATTCCAAGCAGAGAGAAATATTTCGTTTAATCCGGATAGATGCCCTTGCCCTCGTTCCAGGCCCAGTTGCGGATCTCGGGCATGTCCTGGCCGTGGGTGGTGATGTACTGGTGGTGCTCAATGAGCTTGTCCTTCATCTCCTGGATGAGATAGGCGGCGCTGTTGCCCAGCTGGGGCAGGCGCATCACCGTGTCAATGACCAGATCAAAGCGGTCGATATCATTTTGGACCCGCATGTCGAAGGGAGTGGTGATGGTGCCTTCTTCCTTATAGCCGCGCACGTGGAGATTCTTGTTGTGGCGGCGGTAGGTGAGCTCGTGGACCAGGGTGGGATAGCCGTGGAAGGCGAAGATGATGGGCTTGTCCTTGGTAAAGATGGCGTCGTAGTCCTCGTCGGTGAGGCCGTGGGGGTGCTCGGTGTGGGGCTGGAGCTTCATCAGGTCCACCACATTGACTACCCGGATCTTCAACTGGGGCAGGTAGTGGTGCAGAATGGTCACCGCCGCCAGAGTCTCCAGCGTGGGGGTATCGCCGCAGCAGGCCATGATCACGTCGGGCTCTACGCCCCGGTCGTTGGAGGCCCACTGCCAGATGCCGATGCCCTGGGTGCAGTGCTTCACCGCCTGGTCCATGGTGAGCCACTGGGGACGGGGATGCTTGGAAGCCACAATGACGTTGATGTAGTTGCGGCTTTTGATGCAGTGGTCAAAGCAGCTGAGCAGACAGTTGGCATCGGGGGGCAGGTAGAGGCGCACCACATCGGCTTTCTTGTTGGCCACGTGGTCCAGAAAGCCGGGGTCCTGGTGGGTGTAGCCGTTGTGGTCCTGCTGCCAGACGTTGGAGGAGAGCACGTAGTTGAGGGAGGCGATCTTCTGCCGCCAGGGGAGCTGACGGCACACCTTCAGCCACTTGGCGTGCTGAGCCACCATGGAGTCCACAATGCGGATAAAGGCCTCATAGCAGGTGAAGAAGCCGTGGCGTCCGGTGAGCAGATAGCCCTCCAGCCAGCCCTGGCACATATGCTCGGAGAGCATGGAGTCCATCACCCGGCCGTCCTGGTCCAGATGGTTGCTCAAATCCTCCTGGTCCTGGTCGGTCCAGCGCCGGCCGGTGGCCTGGAACATGGCGGAAAGCTGGTTGGAGGAGGTGACGTCAGGGCCAAAGACCCGGAAGTTCCGGGATTTCAGATTGCGTTTGATGAGATCCCGCACGTAGCCGCCCAGCACCTGGGTGTCCTGAGCCTCCACCGCGCCGGGCTGGGGCACCGCCACACCGTATTCACGGAAATCGGGGGTGCGCAGGTCCCGCAGCAGCAGGCCGCCGTTGGCGTGGGGGTTGGCTCCCATCCGCCGATCTCCCTTAGGGGCCAGCTCCTGCAGGCGGGGAATGAGAGCGCCGTGCTCGTCAAAGAGCTCCTCGGGATGGTAGCTGCGCAGCCATGCCTCCAGCTCCTCCAGGCGGCCAGGCTTGCCGTCCCATACGGGAATGGGGATCTGGTGGGCACGCCAGCTGCCTTCGGAGGGCTTGCCATCCACCTGGGCCGGACCGGTCCACCCCTTGGGGGAGCGGAAAACGATCATGGGCCAGCGGGGACGTTCCACACTGCCGCTGCTGCGGGCGTACTCCTGGATGCGCTGGATCTCACGCACCGCCCAGTCCATGGCGGCAGCCATCTTCTGGTGCATCTGCTTGGGATCGTCCCCCTCCACAAAGCGGGGTTCCCAGCCGCAGCCCTTGAAGAACATCTCGGTCTCCTCCCGGGTGAGACGGGAGAATACGCTGGGATTGGAGATTTTGAAGCCGTTGAGGTGGAGGATGGGCAGCACCGCACCGTCGGTAATGGGATTCAAAAACTTGTTGGAGTGCCAGGAGGTGGCCAGAGGACCGGTCTCCGCCTCGCCGTCGCCCACCACGCAGGCAGCGATGAGGTCGGGGTTGTCCATGACCGCACCGAAGGCGTGGGCCAGAGAGTAGCCCAGTTCGCCTCCGTCATTGATGGAGCCGGGGGTCTCGGGGGAGGCGGTACTGGGGATGCCGCCGGGGAAAGAGAACTGCTTGAAGAGCTTCTTCATTCCCTCCGTATCCTGGCTGATGTTGGGATAGATCTCACTGTAAGAGCCGTCCAGGTAGTCCTGAGCGACAATAGCATTGCCGCCATGACCGGGTCCGGAGATATAGATCATATCGAGATCATACTTGACAATGGCTCGATTGAGATGGGTATAGATAAAGTTCTGCCCCGGACAGGTGCCCCAGTGGCCCACAATGGAGCGCTTCAGGTGCTCGGGACGCAGGGGCTCCCGGAGCAGGGGGTTGTCCAGTAAGTAGAGCTGGCAGGCGGACAGGTAGTTGGCTGCACGCCACCAGGCGTTGATGTCCCGGACCTGCTCCCGGGTAAGGGGGTCCTTCTTGGACATCCGGGCCGGAGCCTTGGGAGCAGATTTCGGGGCTTCTGGGGTTCTTGGCATGGGAAGACGCCTCCTCTGATGGTGTTTCTTATCTTAAGTATACCGTAAAGCGTTGAAAAGTCAATCATGTACGGGCTTTCGAGATATTAAGAGGAGGTTAAGATTCCTTATCTAGATACTAACGGGAAGAAAATAGATCAGAATTGGGGTGTTTCCGGGAAAACAGAGATAAAAACCAGACGCTAAGAGAATATAAAGCCCGGCCTGGAGATTTCCAGGCCGGGCAGAGAAAGGTGTTTATTTCCGCTTGGCGCGGTTGATGGCGGACAGAATGGCGCGGAGAGGAGCGAGGTTGATGTTGTGAGACAGGCCCACGCCCCAATACTCTTTCCCATCCCGCTGGTCCTTCAGCAGGATATAGGCCACGCCCTGGGAGTCGGAACCGTCGGTGATGGCGTGGGAGGAGTAGTCCAGGAAGGAGAAGCGGGCCATCTTCTCGCCCTTGATGGCGTTGAAGAAGGCGTCGATGGGGCCGTTGCCCTCGCCGGACACCTTAAAGATAGTATCGGTGTGCTGGAGGGTGCCCCAGAAGGTGACGTGGGAGTGGCCCTCGTTGTCCACGCTCTCCTGGAAGGCGTGCTTAAGCAGCTTGTAGGGCTCCTTGACGTCCACATATTCCTGGTGGAACAGCTCGTTGATGCGCTCGGGAGTGATCTCCTTGCCCACCGCGTCGGTCTCCACCTGAACGATGTGGCCAAACTCCGGGTGCATGGCCTTGGGCAGATCGAAGCCGAAGTTGTGCTCCATGATATAGGCGGCGCCGCCCTTGCCCGACTGGGAGTTGATGCGGATAATGGGCTCGTACTCCCGGCCCACATCGGCGGGGTCGATGGGCAGATAGGGGATCTCCCAGAAGTCGCTGCCGCTCTCCTTCATATACTGAGTGCCCTTATTGATGGCGTCCTGGTGGCTGCCGGAGAAGGCGGTGAACACCAGCTTACCGGCGTAGGGCTGCCGGTCGCCCACGGGCATCTTGGTGCAGCGCTCGTACATGTCCTTGATCTTGTTGATGTTGGAGAAGTCCAGCTCAGGGTCAACGCCCTGGGTCCACATGTTCATGGCCAGGGTGACCATATCCACGTTGCCGGTGCGCTCGCCGTTGCCGAAGAGGGTGGCCTCCACCCGCTCGGCACCAGCAAGCAGTCCCATCTCGGCGGTGGCTACGCCGCAGCCGCGGTCATTGTGGGGGTGCAGGGAGATAATAGCGCAGTCCCGGGAGGGGAGTTTTCTGCAGAAGTACTCCAGCATGTCGGCAAACTGGTTGGGCATGCAGTTCTCCACGGTGGTGGGCAGGTTCAGGATGACCTTGTTCTCCGGGGTGGCGTGGAGGTGCTCCAGCACGGCCTGGCAGATGTCTACGGCATAGTCCATCTCCGTGCCCATAAAGGACTCGGGGGAGTACTCAAAGCGCAGGTTCATGCCCTCCTCAATCATGGGCTGGGACATCTCGTAGATGAGGTCGGCCGCGTCGGTAGCGATCTTGGTGATGCCCTCCATGTCCATGTGGAAGACCACCTTGCGCTGGAGGGTGGAGGTGGAGTTATAGAAGTGGAGAATGACGTTCTTGGCGCCCTTGATGGCCTCAAATGTCTTTTTGATGAGGTGCTCCCGGGCCTGGACCAGCACCTGGATGGTCACGTCATCGGGGATGTGGCCGCCCTCGATGAGCTCACGGCAGATCTCATATTCCGTCTCGCTGGCGGAGGGGAAGCCGATCTCAATCTCTTTGACGCTGATATCCAGCAGAGTATGGAAATATTCCAGCTTTTCCTGAAGATTCATGGGGTCCACCAGAGCCTGGTTTCCGTCCCGCAGGTCTACCGAGCACCAGACAGGAGCTTTGGTGATGACATGGTCAGGCCAGGTGCGCCCCTCGATCTTCTGGGGCTGGAAGGGAATGTACTTTGTGTATCCGGGATTCATAATGCTTGCTCTCCTTTCCTGATTCCGCCGCGTTGGGGGGCGGATCGTGCCGCGGGGGAGAAAATCAAAAACGCCCCCGACTTTTTCAAGTCAGGGGCGTTATACTAACGCGGTACCACCCTGGTTCAGTCGCCGGTTGCCCGAACGGCCCTCAAAGCCTCCAACAAGGCCGCGGCTGATAACGAAGCCAACCGTCCCACCTTACTGTTGTTCAGGCGGACTGCTCAGGGACCAGTTATACACGGAGGGGCCGCACACCGGTTCGCACCAACCACCGGCTCTCTGAAGAGGGACACGCGCCGTCTTTTTTCCCGTCGTCGCATTTCTTATGGTAGATTTTAGCGGAGCAAAGTCAGTTTGTCAAGGGAAAGATTTTGCGTTGGATTTGGGAGGACGCGCATAGACATAGAGGGAGAGAGGGGGCGGGCCGTTTTGGGGGAGCTGTGGCCGCTGGCGGGCGGCGGGACCTTGCGGGTACGGGAGGAGGACCTCTGGGTGTACCTGGAGGCGGTGCGCCCCGACGATGGCAGGGGACTTTATAAAGTGTGGTGCACCGGGCCGCAGGGTGAATTTCTGTTGGGGACCCTGGTCCCCCAGGGAGGCGGCCTGCATCTGGAGCGGCGGGTGGCCAGGAAAACGCTCCGGCAGGCAGGTGCCTGGCCGCTGATCGGCGGAAAGATTGTCATGGCATATTCCTTTACAGATAGAGATGGAATGCAGGAGGTATGGCACAGGGAGGACCATCCGGAGAATTTCTGCCGGGACCGGGTGGTGCGTGCCTGCCTGAGGGGGGCGCAGGGGGTGCTTAGCCGTGAGAAGGGAGCGATTCGGCAGCTGGCCATACCTTTTTCAACCTGTGAACCTATTTTACTTAACACGTTATTTTGCCTGGCGCAGGTCCGGGAGAAGCAGGGACAGCGGTATCTGGTGTGGAGCTTTGACTGGGAGGGACGGCCTCTGCTGCCTGGGTCGCAGGGGGAGAAAGACAGGGAAAAATAAAGCAAATCCATTGAAAAACCAGAAGGACTTGCGTATAATCAGGAAAGACTATAAGGAAGAAATGGAGCAGGACCTATGTACCGTATCGATATTATGACGTTATTCCCCGACGTGGTGGGAGATATGCTGTGTGAGTCCATTCTGGGCCGGGCTCAGGAACGGGGCTATATCCGCATCGAGTGCCACCAGATCCGGGACTATACCTTAAATAAACAGCGGCAGGTGGATGACTACCCTTACGGCGGAGGCCGGGGGGCCGTGATGCAGGCCGATCCTCTCTACCAGTGCTGGAAGCACATTTGCGACGAGGCAGGGGAGCGGATCCACACCATTTATATGTCTCCCGCAGGCAAGACCTTTGATCAGGCCGACGCCCGGCGGCTGCGGGACGATTATGAGCGCCTGATTCTGGTTTGCGGCCACTACGAGGGGATCGACGAGCGTTTTATTGAGGAGTGTGTGGACGAGGAGATCTCCATCGGGGATTTTGTTCTCACCGGCGGAGAAATTCCTGCCATGGCGGTAGCCGATGCCGTGTGCCGTCTGGTGCCCGGTGTGCTTTCCGACCCCTCCTGCTATGAGAATGAGAGCCACTGGAACGGTATGCTGGAGGCTCCCCAGTACTCCCGGCCCGAGGTTTGGCATGATCGGGCTGTGCCCGCCATCCTGCGCTCTGGCAACCATGCCAAGGTGGACCAGTGGCGGCGCAAGCAGTCTATTCTCCGTACCCGTCACCGCCGTCCCGACCTGTATGCCAAGCTGGATCTTACCAGCAAGGCCGACCGCAAGCTGCTCAAAGAGCTGGAGGAAGAGACGGGGGAGAAGTTCCTCTAAATTTTTCCCGATTTGTGAGGGGAATCGCTTTACATTCCCTTCCTTTTATGATATGGTAAATAAAATCTGATTTTTAAAATCACATTTGGAGATGAAACACATGAGTTTTAAGATTGTTGTGGACAGCTGCTGCGACCTGACCGCTCAGATGCTGAAAGATCCCTGCTTTATCAAGGTGCCGCTGACCATTCACTCCAATGGCAGTACCTTTGTAGATGACGATACCTTTGACCAGGCCGACCTGCTCTGGTCTATGAAGCAGAGTGAGCAGGCTCCTTCTACCGCCTGCCCCTCTCCTCAGGCCTATCTGGATGCCTATCAGTGCGGCGTGGAGGACGTATATGTGGTTACTTTGTCCGCCTTGCTCAGCGGTTCCCACAACAGCGCCGAACAGGCTCGGGTGCTGCTGGAAGAGGACGAGCCCGGCGTCAATGTGCATGTGTTCAACTCCTGTTCCGCGGCCGCGGGTGAGGTGCTGGTGGCGCTGAAGATTCGGGAACTGGCCCAGTCCGGCATGCCCTTTAAAAAGGTCGTGCGGGAGGTGGAGCAGTATATCTACCAGATGCAGACTATGTTTGTGCTGGAGACTCTGGAAAACCTGCGCAAGAATGGCCGCCTGACCAAGCTGCAGGCGGTGGTTACCGGCGCGCTGAAAATCAAGCTGTTTATGGGTGCTACTCCTGAGGGCGAGATCTGCAAGCTGGGCCAGGCTCTGTCCATGAAGCAGGCCCTGAGTAAGCTGGTGGATAAGATTGCTTCCGACCCCAACCATGTGGGTCGCACTCTGGTCATCTGCCACTGCAACTGCAAAGAGCGGGCAGAGAAGGTCAAGGAGCAGATCCTTGCCAAGTGCCAGGTAGGTGAGATCCTGGTGGTTGGCGCGGGAGGCATCACCACCGTGTACGCCAACGACGGCGGCGTGGTCGTGGCCTATTGACAAGAGGCAAATTTGGTTTACACTGATAGAGGTGTACTCACACCTCTATCTTCACACTTGGGAGGAGATCGCTATGACAAGAGAGCAGGCCTGGGCATTGCTGACCCAGTATAATAAGGAGCCCTTCCACCTCCGCCACGCCATTACGGTGGAGCATGTGATGGGCTGGTTTGCCCAAAAACTGGGCTACGGGGAGGAGAAGAAGTTCTGGTCCCAGGTGGGTCTGCTCCACGATCTGGATTTTGAGATGTGGCCGGAGGAGCACTGTGTCAAGTCTCAGGAGCTGATGCGCGAGGCTGGCGTGGATGAGGCCATCATCCGGGCCACCGCCTGTCACGGTTGGGGCCACTGTGTGGACATCAAGCCGGAGCACGAGATGGAGGAGGTGCTCTTTGCCTGCGACGAGCTGACCGGACTGATCGGTGCTGCCGCTCTCATGCGTCCCTCTAAGAGTGTGTCCGATATGGAGCTTAAATCCCTGAAAAAGAAGTTTAAGGATAAGAAGTTTGCCGCCGGCTGCTCCCGGGATGTGATCGCCCAGGGGGCTGAGATGCTGGGCTGGGATCTGGATAAACTGCTGGATCTTACCCTGTCCGCCATGCGGGATGAAGAAGAGGCCATTGAGGCCGCTGTGGCTGCCCTTTAACAGAGAGAGCCGGGGGATTGGGGTTGACAACCGCTTTTTCCCATGTTACCATGAAACCACAAAGGGGAGTAGTCGGCACAGCGTCTGCTGTGCGGTAGGACCAACAAGCATGGGGGAGTCATCCCTCTGGTTTTGCCTGAAATGACCAGACCTGCGTTCCGAATCGGAACGCAGGTCTTTTTTCTTACCCGTCTGGGCAAACTCTACCGTGCGGAGCACTGTCTCCCAAAAATGCCGGCGCAGATCAACAAGGGAGGAAATCACATGGAATTTTTGTGGGAAAGCCTGCTGTCCATCACCTGGCAGCAGCTGGTCATGTATGTTGTGGGCGGATTGCTCATCTGGCTGGCCATTGAGAAAGGCTTTGAGCCCGCCCTGCTCTTGCCCATGGGGTTTGGCGCTATCCTGGTCAATCTGCCTACTTCGGGCGTGATCAACCAAGTGACCGCCGGAGTGGGGGAGACCCACGGCATTATCCAGTGGCTCTTTGAGGTTGGCATCAGCGCCAGTGAGGCCATGCCCATCCTGCTGTTCATCGGCATCGGAGCCATGATCGACTTTGGTCCCCTGCTGGCCAACCCCAAGCTCTTCCTGTGCGGCGCCGCTGCCCAGGCGGGCATCTTCCTCACCATCCTCCTGGCCGCTGCCCTGGGCTTTGATATGAAGGACGCCGCCTCCATCGGTATCATCGGCGCCGCTGACGGCCCCACCTCCATCCTGGTCTCCCAGGTGCTCCACTCCAACTATGTGGGAGCCATCGCGGTGGCTGCCTACTCCTATATGGCCTTGGTACCCATCATCCAGCCCTTTGCCATCAAGCTGGTGACCACTAAGAAGGACCGGGCCATGCGGATGCCCTATCGGGTCCAGGGCGTGTCCAAGCGGCTGCGCATCCTGTTCCCCATTATCGTCTCGGTGATCGCCGGGCTAGTAGCCCCCTCCTCGGTGGCTCTGGTGGGCTTTCTCATGTTCGGCAATCTCATCCGGGAGTGCGGAGTGCTCACCACCCTGTCTAAGACCGCCCAGAATGAGCTGGCCAACCTGATTACTCTGCTGCTGGGCATCACCATCTCCTTCTCTATGAAGGCGGACCAATTTGTAAAGCCTGAGACGCTGCTCATCATGGTGCTGGGCCTGGTGGCCTTTGTGCTGGATTCTGTGGTGGGTGTACTGTTTGTGAAGGTGCTCAACCTCTTCACCCCCAAGAACAAGATCAATCCTATGGTGGGTGCGGCGGGCATCTCCGCCTTCCCCATGTCCTCCCGTGTCATTGAAAAGCTGGGACAGGAGGCCGACCCCCAGAATCATCTGCTGATGCACGCAGTGGCCGCCAACGTATCCGGACAGATCGCCTCGGTGGTGGCTGGCGGCGTGATCCTGCAGTACTGTGCCACCCATATGATCGGCTGAGCGTAAGGAGGAGACGAATATGAACATGGAAAACATCGGCCTGGCCTTGGAGATGATGGGCCAGGGAATGCTGGGTATCTTTGTGGTGCTGGGCGTCATTGCCCTGCTGGTGGCGCTGATGCAGAAGATCGATAACCGAAAAAAATAAGAAGATATATTTCTAACAGCTCCGCTGCGGCGGAGCTGTTTTTATGGAAACCCGAGCGGACGGAGATAGCGTGGAGTTGTGAAAAATGAGAAGGGGAAAAAGTACACAAAAATGCCGGAATAAATGAAAAATCGCCGTTTTTTTCAGTAGAACAGAAAAAATGCACAAGTAAAACAAGGAAAGTATAGTGATTTTTGCCCTTGTTTCCGGGGCTCCATTTGATTACAATGTGGTAACAAAAGTAACAGCCTGTTGCTTTTGATGTCATAATTGTTGACATAATTTTGTAACTAAATAGGAGTGAAGACAATGACACGAAAGCTGTTTTCGCTGACGCTGAGCGCCTTTGCCTTGCTTCTCCTGATGGGTGCCGGGGTGGAAGAGGATTCCGCCGGGCAGATCCAAACTGAGAAAGGGCCCCGTGGGGCCCAGTTGGTTCAGGCCAGCGAAACTCACGATCAGGAAGCAGACCAGGCTCACATGGTGACCGCAGTGGCGGGCTCCAGCGTGCTGACTCTGGTAGAGGACATGGACCGGACCTTGACGGTTGACGGCAAGCCGGTCTCCTCGGAGGTAAGCAAGACTCAGAAGAGCGGAACGACTTATGTGGCTCTGGTCCCTATGGCCAAGGAGCTGGACTCCTCCGTCTCTGTTGTTTGGGACGGCGGCAGTCAGACCGTGACGGTGCGCAGCAGCAAGCTGAATTTGACCGCCAAGGTTGGACAGCTGTATCTGGTGGCCAACGGCCGCTACCTGTACATCCCTGAGGGAGTACAGCTGGTAAACGACCGGGTGACGGTCCCTCTGTCCGTGCTGACCGAGGCCTTTGACGCCTCCCTGACCTGGAACGCCGCCACCGGTGTGGTGGCTGTGACCCGGGGCAGCGGTGCGCTGACCCCCGCGGACCAGTATTATAACCAGGACGACCTGTTCTGGCTGTGCCGTATCATTTACGCCGAGAGCGGAAACCAGCCTCTGGAGGGCATGATGGCGGTGGGCAACGTAGTGCTCAACCGGGTCAACGACCCCATCTATCCCAACACCATCGTGGGCGTGCTGGCTCAGAAGAACCAGTTCACCACCTATCAGTCCGGCAAGCTGGCCTACCGCACCCCCAATGAGAACAGCGTCATCGCCGCCAAGCTGGTGCTGGACGGCGGTGTCGTGGAAGAGACCAAGGGAGCCACCCATTTTGACTCCTGCAGCAACAGCTGGGCCTCCCGACATAAGACCTGTGTGGCCGTGATCGGCGGTCATCGGTTCTACGCTTAAAAAACGTGATCCGTCCGGATTTCCGGGCGGATCACGTTTTTTCCATATTCAGGAGATTATGCAGAGAAGAAGGGAGCAGGGGTGCGGGTTTGTGAATTTTAGGGCTTCCTTTTTTGCATATTCATGTATATAATATACCTTGTGAAATCAGCGTTTCCACAAGTGCGTTTTACTTTGGAACGAAAATGAACGCAGGTTACTGCGCCACGGAGGAGTCACTATGACAAGAAGTACGGCCCGCGAGATTGCGGTGCATCTGATCTTTTCTCTGGGCTTTGGCACCCAGAGCGCTGAGGAGGTCCTGGACAGCGAGCTGACCCGGGAGCGATTTGAGGAGCTGGGTGGGGAGTCCCAGCTGTATGCCCAGTTCCCCAATGAGAAGCAGGAGCGGTATATCCGTGACCTGGTGCGCGGGGTATTTGCCCATGGACCGGAGCTGGACGACTACATTGCCCGCTATGCGGTGGGCTGGTCTTTTGCCCGCATCCCACGCATGGCAGCAGCCATTCTGCGCACCGCCATGTATGAGGTGCTGTATATGCCGGATATCCCCAACGCCGCCGCCATCGACGCCGCGGTGGAGATGACCAAGAAGTATGAGCCCCAGGAAGTGGCCGCCTTTGTCAACGGCATTCTGGGTACCTTTGTGCGCACGGAGTTTCCCGATACCCCCGCTAAGCCGGAGAAGAGCGACTCTGCCGGCGAGGAGGAGTAAGTATGTCCGTCTTGGCGCTGGACACCAGCAACTACACCACCTCTGCGGCGGCCTTTGACGGCCGGGAGGGGGAGAACGTGGGCCGGCTGCTTCAGGTGCGCCCAGGTGAGCTGGGTCTGCGGCAGAGCGACGCCCTGTTCCAGCACGTCAAGCAGCTGCCTCAGCTGATGGAGCAGCTGGCGTCCCAGGGACAGCTGGAAAATATCCAGGCCGTAGGAGCCAGCACCCGCCCCCGGGCGGTGGAGGGCTCTTACATGCCCTGCTTTTTGGCGGGAACCAGCCAGGCCCAGTGTCTGGCCCGTACCTTGGGTGTACCCTTTTTTGCCTTCTCCCACCAGCAGGGACATCTGGCGGCGGCAGCCTGGTCCGCCGGGCGGCTGGATCTGCTGGAGGGGCCGTTTTTGGCCTGGCATTTGTCGGGGGGCACCACCGAGCTGCTGCGGGCAGAGCCGGAGCAGGATGGAGTAGCTATGACGGCGGAAATCCTGGGAGGGACCAGCGATATTTCCGCCGGGCAGCTCATCGACCGCACCGGTGTGCTGCTGGGTCTCCAGTTCCCCGCGGGCAAGGCGTTGGATGGACTCAGCGCCCAGGCGGAGAAGGTAAAACCGTTCCCAGTAAAGGTGGAGAACTGCACCTTCTCCCTGTCGGGTATTGAAAATAAGGTAAAGCAGATGTCGGAGAAAGGGGAGGCCCCGGAGACTGTGGCCCGCTTTGCTCTGGAGACTGTGGCCCGGGCGGTGGTGAAGGCCACTCGGCAGGCGCTGGAACGCTTCCCGGGACTGCCTGTGCTGTGCTCCGGAGGTGTGGCCTCCAATTCTCTGCTGCGCCAGGTAATGGAGCGGGAGTGCGGAGCCATCTTTGCTCAGCCCCGCTTTTCCACCGACAACGCCATGGGTACCGCCATTTTGACCTGGCGGGCTCTGGAGCCGGAGAGAGCCCAATGAGACAGGAAGCGTCCATCCTCACCCCCAGTCAGGTGGGACAATATATCAAAGGCTTTATGGACCGGGACCGGCTTCTGTCCGGCCTGTTGGTGCGGGGGGAGCTGTCCAATTATAAGATGTATCCCTCCGGTCACCACTACTTTACTTTGAAAGACCGGGAGGGAGCCCTACGGTGCGTGATGTTCCGGGGGGATGCTGCCTCCCTGCGTTTCCGGCCTCAGAACGGGATGCAGGTCATCGCCGCCGGGCGGGTGACCGTCTTTCCCCGGGACGGGCAGTACCAGATGTACTGCGTCCGCCTCACCCCAGAGGGTGCGGGGGACCTGTTTGTAGCCTTTGAACAGTTGAAAGAACGATTGCTGCGCCAGGGACTCTTTGCTCAGGAGCACAAGAAGCCCTTGCCCCGGATGCCGGGGCGCATCGCTCTGGTGACTTCTCCGGCGGGAGCTGCGGTACGGGACATGCTGCGCATCCTGGGGGCCCGTTGGCCCATGGCACAGGTGCAGATCCTGCCCGTGCGGGTCCAGGGAGAGGGAGCGGCGGAGGAAATCGCTGCTGCCATCCGTTGGGCCAACCTTCACCAGGTGGCTGACCTCATGATCACCGGGCGAGGCGGCGGATCCATGGAGGACCTGTGGGCTTTTAATGAAGAAGTGGTGGCCCAAGCCATCTATGACTCTAATATCCCGGTGATCTCCGCTGTGGGCCACGAGCCTGATGTGACCATCGCTGACTTTGTGTCCGACCTGCGGGCGGCGACCCCATCCAACGCCGCCGAGCTGGCGGTGCCCGACCAGAATGAGGTGTATGCCGCTTTGCTGGGCAGCAAGCAGCGCATGGAGCAGGCGATGCGTCAGCGGCTGCTGCGCGGTCGCCAGCAGCTGGAGCGGCTGGGAAAGAGCCGGATGCTTACCGACCCCAAGGCCTATGTCCAGGATAAGCGGGTGCTGCTGGATTACCAGAGCCGCCGCATGGACCAGGCCATGACCAATCTGTTGGCGGTTAAGCGGGCACGGACGGGACAGCTGGCCGCCGCTCTGGACGCCATGAGCCCTCTGAAGGTCCTGGGCCGGGGCTATGCCATCGCCCAGAAGCAAGACGGAGGCATCATCGCCCACACCGGCGATGCCGCGCCTGGAGAGCGATTCCGACTGCGGGTGTCAGACGGGGAGCTGCCCTGCCGGGTGGAGGAAACCAACGCGTGTGATACGGCCCAATAACGGGCCGGGAAAGGATGTGCCATATGGCGCCCAAGAAGAAGCTGAGTTTTGAGGAGTCCACCGCCCGGCTGGAGGAGATCGTGAGCCTGCTGGAGCGGGGTGACGCCCCGCTGGAACAGGCCATGGCTCTTTTTGAAGAGGGAGCTGGGATTTTACGAACTTGTACCGCCATGCTGGACCAGGCGGAGCAGAAAGTGACGCTGCTCACTGCTGGACCCGACGGCCAGCCCCAGGAGCGGGAGTTTCAGGAGGAAGAGTAATGGAACAGGACGTATTTCGCCTGCACTATGAGGCCACCCAGGCTCGGGTGGAAGAGGCTCTGCGGGAGCGAGTAGGCCAAATGGGCCGCTACGCCGACCTGCGGGAGGCGATGGAGTACTCTTTGATGGCGGGAGGCAAACGCATCCGGCCGGTGCTGGTACTGGAGAGCTGCCGTATGTGCGGCGGTGATCCGGAGGCTGCCCTGCCCTTTGCCTGCGCGGTGGAGATGATCCACACCTATTCGCTCATTCACGACGATCTGCCCGCCATGGACGACGACGAGCTGCGCCGGGGCCGCCCCACAAACCACATGGTCTACGGGGAGGCCACCGCGATCCTGGCCGGTGACGGCCTGTTGACTGCCGCCTTCCAGACCCTGACCCAGGCCCAGCTCACCGCCCAGCAGGTGGTGGATGCGGTAGCCTGCCTGTCCCTGGCCGCCGGGCCGGATGGCATGGTGGGCGGACAGGCGCTGGACATGGCCGGGGAGGGGCGCAGCCTCACCCGGGCAGAGCTGGAACAGCTCCAGAGCCTGAAAACCGGTGCCCTCATTGCCGCGGCCGCGGAGCTTGGCTGTATCGCCGCCGGAGGCAGCCCCGAGCAGCGGGAGTCGGTGCGGCAGTATGCCCAGTGTCTTGGCCGGGCCTTCCAGGTCCAGGACGACATTCTGGATGTGACCAGCACCGACGAAGAGCTGGGCAAGCCCACAGGCTCTGACCGGGAGAAGGAGAAGAACACCTTTGTCTCCCTGCTGGGGCTGGACCGCAGCCGGGAGCTGGTGGCAGAGCTCACCGCTCAGGCCATCTCCGCTCTGGATGGGTTTGCCAGCCCGGACTTCCTGGTGTGGCTGGCCAACACCCTGGCTCAGCGTACGAAATAAGGCTTACCGTCTCCCAGCGGGAGAGAAAGGGGGCAGTATGGATCATACAGGCTTCTTGACGGGAAACCTGACCTTGGATCTGGCAATCTTCGCTTGGTTCATTGCGCAGGTGATCAAAACACTGATCCACTTCGTGGCAAACCGGAACCTGGATCTGAAACGTATGGTGGGCAGCGGCGATATGCCCAGCTCGCACTCTGCCTTTGTCTGTGCGGCGACTATGTCCATCGGACAGGTGTGCGGATGGCGGGATCCTCTGTTTTCTCTGTCTGCTGCCATTGCCTTGGTGGTCATGTATGACGCGTGCAACGTGCGCCGGGCGGCGGGCGAGCAGGCCAAAGTACTCAACTATGTCATTGAGCACTGGAGCGAGATGCCCGAAGAGATGAAGCAGAAAAAGCGTCTGAACGAAAACCTGGGCCATACGCTGCCGCAGGTGATCATGGGCGCGCTTTTGGGGACTGTTATTGGTCTGGCAGGGCCGATCCTCCTTTAATGGATCACGCCAGTGAACGCACTGGGGAGATGTGAGGGGTTACCTTGACAAAAAAAGATGAGACAACTGAAAACGGACCGATTCTGAAGGACCTGACCGATCAGGAGGCCACGGCCCTTTGTGCCGAGCTTCGGGAAGAACTGGTGCGGGATGTCTCTCGAACCGGAGGACATCTGGCATCCAACCTGGGCGCGGTAGAGCTCACCGTGGCCATCCATCGGGTGTTTGATACCAGCCGGGACCGACTGGTCTTTGATGTGGGACACCAGTGCTATCTGCACAAGATGCTCACTGGACGCCGGGAGGAGATGTCTACCCTGCGGCAGTATGGCGGCATTGCCGGATTCCCGAAGCCAAATGAGAGCATACACGACGCATTCATTGCCGGGCATGCTTCCAACTCGGTGGCGGTGGCACTGGGCATGGCTCAGGCCCGTACGGCTCTGGGGGAGGATTACAAGGTGCTCGCCCTGATCGGAGACGGAGCTCTCACCGGCGGCCTGGCCTATGAGGGACTGTCCAACGCCGGGCAGTGCGGTCAGCAGCTGCTGGTCATCCTCAACGATAACGGGATGTCCATTACCCGCAATGTGGGTGGTGTGGCCCAGCTTCTGGCCCGGCAGCGACTGAAACCGAAATACCTGCGCTTTAAGCAGAACTACCGCCGGGTGATGCACGCTTTCTGGCTTGGACGTCAGATCTATAAAGTGACCCACGAACTCAAAAGGGCTCTAAAACAGAGCTTGCTGCCCTGCAGCATGTTTGAAGATATGGGCTTTACCTATCTGGGACCGGTAGACGGCCATGATGTGGCGCAGCTGACCAAGACGCTGCGATATGCAAGCACGTTGAATGAGCCGGTCGTCCTGCACATAAGAACAGTAAAGGGAAAAGGCTTTTCACCTGCTGAGGCCAATCCCGACGCCTTCCATGGTGTTTCTCCCTTTGATCCGGAGACTGGAAAGGCACTCAAGAGCGGGGGAGAGAATTTTTCCGCCGTTTTTGGACGCACCTTGGTGCGCCTGGCCCGGACAGATCGTCGGGTGTGTGCTATGACCGCGGCAATGGTCAGCGGAACCGGACTGGTGCCCTTCTCCAAAGCGTTCCCGAAGCGGTTTTTCGATGTGGGTATCGCGGAAGGATGTGCCGTCTCTATGGCGGCAGGCATGGCCAAGCAGGGGGCGGTACCCGTGTTTGCCGTCTATTCCACCTTCCTGCAGCGCAGCTATGATATGCTCCTTCATGATGTGGCCATTGACAGACTGCATGTGGTCTTTGCCGTGGACCGTGCCGGTCTGGTGGGCGACGATGGAGAGACCCACCACGGTGTTTTTGACGTGGCCTATCTGGATACCATCCCAGGCATGAAGGTCTATGCTCCGGCTAATTTCTCCGAACTGGACCGGATGCTGGAGCAGGCGGTCTGCCAAGACAGCGGCCCGGTGGCAGTGCGCTATCCCCGGGGAGGCCAAGGTGGTTATCAGGAAGACTCGGGCAAAGAAAATGCAGTCATATTAAGGACTGGCAAGGATATTACCTTGGCAGGGTACGGCATGGAGATAAATGAACTGCTCTCGGCGGCGGACCAGCTGGCCGGGCAGGGAATCCAGGCCGAGGTACTGAAATGGAATGTCATCACTCCTTTGGATTGCACTCTGGCAGTGGAGTCGGTCAAGAAGACCAGCGCGCTGCTGGTGGCAGAGGAGTGTGCAGAGCAGGGCGGCGTAGGCCAGCGGGCTCTGGCGGCGCTGGAGGAGGCGGGAGTACCCGCCCGGACTGCGCTGGTCAACTGCGGCGCAGGCTACGTGCCCCACGGGGCGGTTTCCCTGCTGAAACGAGATTTGGGCCTGGACGGGGCAGGTGTGTTCCGTCGGGCAATGGAGGTGCTGGGCCGTGACCAATAAAAAGCGGCTGGATGTAGCGATGGTAGAACGGGGGCTGGCTGAGAGCCGCCAGAAGGCCCAGGCCATCATTATGGCCGGACAAGTCTATGTGGACGACCAGAAGGTAGATAAGGCCGGAGCTCCTGTGAAAGAGGAGCAGGTGATCCAGGTGCGGGGCAAAACTCTGCGCTATGTCAGCCGGGGTGGACTGAAGCTGGAAAAGGCTATGGCCTGTTGGCCCATCTCGCTGGAGGGCACCATCTGTGCCGATATTGGAGCCTCCACCGGTGGCTTTACCGACTGTATGCTGCAAAATGGAGCCAGTAAAGTATATGCTGTGGATGTGGGTTACAACCAGCTGGACTACCGCCTGCGTACCCACCCCCAGGTGGTGTGTATGGAGCGTACCAACGCCCGCTACCTCACCAAGGAGCAGATCCCGGAGCCCTTGGATTTCTTTTCTGTGGATGTGTCCTTCATCTCTCTGAACCTGATTTTGCCTGCCCTGCGGCCCCTCATGAAGGAGGGAGGCCAGGCGGTGTGTCTGGTCAAACCCCAGTTTGAGGCGGGAAAGGACAAGGTTGGCAAGAAGGGCGTGATCCGGGACCCTGCGGTCCATCTGGAGGTGCTGGAGCACTTCCTGGAGCATGCCGCCAACGCCGGATTTACTGTAAAGGATATTACCTTTTCTCCTATTCGGGGACCAGAGGGAAACATTGAATACTTGGGTTATCTCTATGCCGGAGAAGGCCCGGACTGTGAGGTGGATCTGAAAGCCCTGGTGGATGCCTCACACCAGCAGCTGAAGGGGGGAGAGGAATGAGAGTTCTCCTCAGCTCCAACCCTTACCGGGACCGGGGGCTGCGGGCCGCCCTGGAGGCCCGGAAGATTCTGGAACGCGCCGGGGTCGAGACCGCCCTGTGCCTGCCTTTTGTACCCAAGAAAGGGGACCGGCTGGAGCTGCCCCGCCACGCACAGCTGAAAAATATGGAGGAAGAGCTGCCGAAGGCAGACCTTCTCATCTGCTTTGGCGGGGACGGGACCATTCTCCACGCTGCCCGGGATGCCACCCTGCATGAGTTGCCCATCCTGGGGGTCAACATGGGCAGTGTAGGCTTTATGGCCGAGCTGGAGCGCTCCGAACTGGGCCGCTTGACTCAGCTGGCCAAGGGAGACTACACCACCGAGGAGCGTATGATGCTGGATGTTCGGGTCTACCGGGGAGAGAAGCTTCTCAGCCAAGACCTGGCCCTTAACGATGCGGTGTTCTCCAAGGGATCTATTGCCCGGGTGGCGGAGATGGAAGTCTTTGCCGACCAGGTGGTGATACGCCAGCTTATGGGGGACGGTGTCATCGTGGCTACCCCCACCGGCTCTACCGCCTACTCCATGTCTGCCGGAGGCCCCATTGTGGAGCCCACGTCCCAATGTCTGATCGTCACGCCCGTGTGCGCCCACCAGCTGGCGGTGCGGGCCATGGTGCTGGGAGCGGAGCGCACCGTCACAGTGCAGCTGCCCAAGGGGAACCGGAAGAGCATCTATCTGTCGGTAGATGGTGGCAAGGCAATACGCCTTACAGGAAATGAACGCGTTGAGATCAGCCGCTCTGAGCATACCATCCGCCTGGTGCGGCTGGTAGGGCGGAGCTTTTATCAAGTGGTCAATCAGAAATTAGGAGGTTATGTGCCATGAAGCGAGCTCGACAGGCTGAGATTTTGAAGATCATCCAATCCGTGGACGTAGAGACCCAGGAGCAGCTGTTGGACGAGCTGAAGCGACGGGGCTTTGCCTCCACTCAGGCTACCATTTCCCGGGACATCAAGGAGCTGCGTCTGGTCAAGGAGATGGCTGGAGGCGGCTACCGGTATGTGGTCTCCGAGCGTAAGGGAATGGTGGATTCCGATGTTCGCCTGCGCAATATCTTCAAAGAGGGCGTGGTATCGGTAGATCTGGCCCAGAATATCGTGGTGGTGCGCACCATGCCCGGTCTGGCCTCGGCGGCTTGTTCGGCCCTGGACAGTATGGACATCCCGGGGATGGTGGGCAGCCTGGCAGGCGATGACACCGGAATTCTCATTATGCGGGACAACGCTTCCGCCGAGCAGTTTAACCGGGAGGTCCATAAGCTGCTGAAATAAGCGCGGAAGAGATGGGGGTGATTGTTTGCTTTCCCTGCTTCATATTGAAAATATCGCCCTGATCCAGTCAGCGGATATCCGCTTTGAACCGGGCTACAACGTGCTCACCGGTGAGACCGGTGCAGGTAAATCTATTGTCATTGACTCTATCGGCGCTGTGCTGGGGGAGCGTACCAGTCGGGAACTCATCCGCACCGGGGCCAAGTCGGCTCTGGTGACGGCAGTGTTTACCCAGGTGCCGCCCTTGCCCTGGCTGGAGGAGAACGGCATTGCCCTTCAGGATGGGGAAGTGCTGCTCCAGCGGGAGATCCAGGGGGATGGACGCAACGTGTGCCGGGTAGATGGGCGGCTGGTGACGGTAGCCCAGCTGCGGGAGCTGGGCCGACAGCTGCTGAATATCCACGGCCAGCACGACGGCCAGCAACTGTTGGACCCCGCCAGCCACCTGGGATATCTGGACCGCTGCGGCGGACACACCGAACTTTTAGAAAACTACCGTACTGCATACCAGACCTGGAATGGCCTGCGCAAGCAGATCGCCGCCCTGGAGATGGACGAGGCAGAGCGCAGCCGCCGGGTAGATACCCTGAACTTTCAGATCCGGGAGCTGGAGCGCGCCCAGCTGCGCGCCGGAGAGGACGAGGAGCTGGACCAGCGCCGGACGCTGCTGCGCAGCGCGGGCAAGCTGATGGACGCCCTCCAAAGTGCGGAGTACGCCCTGTGCGGAGATGACGAGGGCGGGGGAGTCTGTTCCCTGCTGGCTGACGCAGAGGGAGAGCTGGACAGTGTGTCTCAGTTCAGCGCAGCCCTAGAGGAACTGGCCCGGCAGGTAAGCGAACTGCGCAGCGCCGCCGACGATGCGGCAGATACCCTGCGGGATCTGACCCGTGAGATGGAGTTCTCTCCCGGCGAGCTGGATGAAGTGGAGAGCCGCCTGGATATTCTCTACCGCCTAAAAAAGAAGTATGGCGCCACCGTGGAGGAGATGCTCCAGTATCTGGACAAGTGCCGCAAGGAGTTGGACGAGATCCAATTTGCTGACGATACCATTGCCCGGCTCACGAAAGAACTGGACAAGGCTCGAAAGGAAGCGGATCGGACGGCACAGGCCCTGTCCCAGCAGCGCCGCAAGGCGGCAGAAAAGCTGGAAAAGCGGGTCCAGGAGGAACTGCGGCAGCTGGACATGCCGAAAGTGCGTTTCCAGGTGGAATTTTCCCCCATCGATAATCAGTGGGGGCTGGACGAGACAGGCATGGACCAGGTGCAGTTTTTGATGTCGGCCAATGTGGGCGAGGCCCTCAAGCCCATTCAAAAGGTGGCCTCGGGCGGCGAGTTGGCCCGCATCATGTTGGCACTAAAAAATGTACTGGCTCAGGACGACGAGATCGGCACCCTGGTCTTTGACGAGGTGGATACCGGCGTCTCCGGCCGGGCGGCCCAGAAGGTAGCCGAAAAGATGGCTCAGGTGGCCCGGCACAAGCAGGTGCTGTGTGTCACCCACTTGCCTCAGTTGGCTGCTATGGCGGACACTCACTTCTCGGTAAGTAAGGGAGAACGGGAGGGCCGCACCTACACCAATCTGGAGCGGCTGGACCGGAAACAGCGCCGGAAGGAGCTGGCGCGGCTTATTGGCGGCGCGGCGGTGACTCCAGCTCTGCTGGAGAGTGCGGAGGAGCTGCTGGCTCAGGCGGATGCTTGGCGGGAAAAACATAAGAAATGAGAACAGGCTCCCACGACGACATCGTGGGAGCCTGTTGTGCTTTACCAAGGAAGCCAGCCGTCCTCCTCGCGCTGGCTGAGCACGTCAAGTGCGCCATCCAGCAGCATAGCGGCCTGAGCCCGATCCAGACCGGTGGACAGGGCGGCAGAGTTGGTCTCCTCCACCCGGATGACGCCGGAGGCGGCCAGGTTGGCGGCGGCCTGTCCCGCCCAGTGGGTATCGGAACCTTGGGCGGAGAAAACTTCCAGAGGCACATCGCTGAGATTGAGCAGCTGATCCAGCATGACAGTGGCCTCGCCCTGGGTGATATTCTCAGAGGCATCAAATACCGGCGCGCCGGAGTCGTCCCGGGACCCCTGGATCACGCCCGCCATCACGGCAGCGGATACTGCACCCTTGGCCCAGGTGGGGATGGCCGCATCATCGGTGAAGCCGGTGGTGGTCACATCTTCCAGAGGAGCCATGCCGACGGTGGCCATGGCCATGGTGAGAAATTCTGCTCGGGTGACCGGGCGGTCGGGGTCAAAGAAGTACTCCCCGTTGAGATAGGAACCGACGAAGATGCCCTCCTCGGCCAGGCGGATGGAGGCCTTGTGGGCGGGATCGCCCTCCATATCGGCGTAGGTCACTTTGGTGTCCGGTTTGTTGATCTGAATGGTCACCTTAGCTTCGGAGGAGGTATTGCCCGCTGAGTCGATGGCCACATAGGTGAAGGAGTCTTTGCCGGTTTTGTTCTCGTAGGGAGTGTAGACAAACTTGGCCGAGCCATCCTCCGCCAAAGTCACAGCGCCCCGGGCAGGGGTGTCCATGAGCTGGAAGGTGAGGGTGTCGCCCTCGCTGTCCACTGCGTCAAAGTAGCCGGTGATGGCCACATTTTTATAGGTGCTCAGATCCATGTTCCGGGCAATAGGGGCCTCATTGGCGGCAGTGAGAAGATAGAGGGTGACAGTCGTGGGCTGCTGGGCCTGGGTGCCGTCGTCAAAGGTGGGCAGGAAGGAAAAGGTTGTGGTAGTGACGGAGGGCTGAGACAGCGACTGGAAACGCAGCCCGGCCAGAGCACTGGCTTCCACCACGGAGTCTGCTGCCAGAGGCTGGCCGCCCAGAGTCAGAGTGCCTGCTCCTGGATCAGGCAGGGCGGTGATGGTGATTGAGGTCAGCTTGATGCCATCCCCGTTCTGTACGGAGAAGTCCTGGTCAGAGAAGGCAACTGTGTCGCCCACCAGAGCATTTTTGGAGAAATCGGGGATGGTGGGGGAGGACGCCTTTTTGTTCCAGAAGAAGGCGGAGACGGGGAGAGAGAGGGTGCTGAGCAGTACAAGGGAGAGGAGCAGCGCGCCGCTTCGGCGCACAAGCCAGAGACGTTTCAACGGGAAAACCTCCTTTTTTGGTTCAGGTTATCCCTAGTCTCTGCGATAGAAAGGAAACTATGCGCAAAAAAGGGGCGTCTGCTCCAGGCAAAGACTGGAACAGACGCCGCAAGATAGAAAATTTAAAGTGCGCCGCGATCCCGCAGCCAGCTGGGCAAGGCTCTGGCCTTGGCGCTGGATACCAAACCCATGGCGGCATAGAGGGTGATGATGGAGGAGCCGCCATAGCTGATGAAGGGGAGGGTAAGGCCCATAACGGGGAAGACAAACAGGCACATACCCACATTGGCGGCGATCTGAACGATGAGCATACCAGCCATACCCATGGATACGTAGGCGTAGAAGGGAGAGCTGGCGTGGCGGGCTACCCAGATGCACCGTAGCACCACTGCGGACAGCAGAGCCAGCAGGGCCAGACAGCCCACCATGCCCAGCTCTTCGCCGCACACGGCAAAGATAAAGTCGGTATCACGGGCGGGAAGGGTGGATTCATAGGCAGACTGGGTCATAGAGCCCTGGAGATATCCCTTGCCAAAAATCTGACCGGAACCGATAGCCAAGACAGAGCGGGTCTGCTGGAAGCCAACACCCTGGGGATCGTAGCTGTGATCGAAGAGGACCCGGAATCGTTTGATCAGGTAGAGCTTATCCCAGGCCTCTGTTTTGGGTAAAACAAAGAACCACAATATCACAAAGGCAATGACAATGGCACTGCCAACCAAAACAAACCAGCGCAGTTTGACTCCGGCGCTCCAGGACATGATGGAAAAAATCATTGTGTAGACCACACACATACCCATGTCGCCGCAGATACCGGCAATAAGAGCCAGCATGAAGGCGGCGTGAGCTCCGATCTGTGCGACGGAAAAGACCGAGCCGATGTCGTGGCCTCGCTCCTGAAGCTTATGGATCTGCATGGCCAGAAGCAGAATATAAGGGATTTTTACAACTTCGTTGGGCTGGATCAGAATGGGGAAGCCGGGAAACTGCAGCCAGTTGCGGTTTCCGCCGCGGGTCACACCGAAGGGTGTGAGCAGCAGCAGCAGGAAAATGATGCTGAATCCCAGCAGCCACTTCCAGTTCTTCTCCACAAAAGACTCAAAGTCCACATAGGTACAAAGGATATAGACCAGGATACCCAGCAAGATGGCGACGATCTGGACGGCTACCTCTTTATTGTTGTCATTGTAGCGGGTAGCGGAAAAAATAAGGGCCACGCCAAAGCCGCTGGCCAGCAGACACAAAGACAGCAGCAGCATATCCCCTTTTTTTAGAAATTCTTGGAGGGGAGAAAATAGGGTCTTCACAGCATCTCCTCGCTTTCCTAGGATACGGCCTTATATTTTATCACTTTTTGGTGGAAAGGTAAACCATATCTGTGCTATAATCTTTCCAGATTTCGAAAACAATCTATGAACGCAGGGGAGGACCCAATGGAATATTGTTCAAACAGTGAGCGAGATACCGAGGAACTGGGACGCCGCCTGGGTGAGCGGGTGGTGCCGGGGACGGTGATTGCCTACACCGGCGACCTGGGAGCGGGAAAGACTGCCTTTACCCGGGGACTGGCCCAGGGACTGGGCGTGCCCGGTCAGGTGACCAGCCCCACCTTTACCATTGTCAACGAGTACGAGGGGGGACGGCTGCCCCTGTTCCACTTTGATATGTACCGCCTGGGCAGTGCAGATGAGCTCTTTGATATCGGCTGGGAGGACTACCTGGCCCGGGGCGGCGTGTGCGCGGTGGAGTGGAGCGAGAATGTGGAGAACGCTCTGGAGGAGGATACCATTCGGGTGGATATCCGTCGGGGCGATACCGACCAGCAGCGGCGCATCTCGATCCAGGGCGGACCGACCCTGGAAAACTAAGAAGAAAAGGGTATGATACCATGAAAATATTGGCTTTGGAATCATCCGCCGTGGCCTGCTCCGCGGCCTTGTGGGGGGAGGAGGGGCTCATCGCCCAGAACTTTCAGCAAAGCGGCCTGACCCACAGCCGCACCCTGCTGCCTATGGCCCACGATCTGCTGAAAAACTGTGGGGTCAATCTGTCCCAGGTGGATGTGATCGCTGTGGCGGCAGGTCCCGGCTCCTTCACCGGACTGCGGATCGGAGTGGCTACCGCAAAGGGACTGGCCTGGGGAGAGGACAAGGACTGCGCTGCCTGCTCTACCCTGGAGTCCATGGCTTGGCCGCTGGCTTTCTATCCGGATGCCGTGATCGTTTGCGCCATGGATGCCCGGCGCAAGCAGGTGTACAACGCCCTGTTCCAGACGAATGGGGAGAAGCTGGAGCGCCTGTGCCCTGACCGGGCCATCGGCCTGGAGGAACTGGGGGAAGAACTGAAAAAAATCGAAAAACGAAAAATAGTCGTTGGAGACGGGGCCAAGCTGTGCTATAATACCCTAAGAAGTCAGGGAATCGATCTGGAGCTTGCCCCTGAGGCTCTGCGGCAGCAGAGCGCATGGGGGGTGGCCCGGGCCGCGGTAGAGCAGATCCAAGCCGGAGCCCTGGTGAAAGGAAAAGACCTGGTGCCTGTCTACCACCGCCTGTCTCAAGCTGAGCGGGAACGGCTGGAGCGGCAGGGCCACAGTACACAAAAATAAAGGGGTTTTTGAGATGTTTGACAGCAAAGTACATGTTTTGGACCATCCGTTGCTGCAGCACAAGCTGAGCATCCTGCGGGATGAGCGTACCGGGGTCAAGGAGTTCCGGGAGATCGTCTCTGAGATCGCTGCCCTGGAGTGCTATGAGGCTACCCGGGATCTGCCCCTGGAGGATGTAGAGATCAAGACCCCCGTGGCTACCGGCACCTTCAAGCAGCTGGCGGGCAAGAAGCTGGCCATCGTCCCCATCCTGCGCGCCGGCCTGGGCATGGTGGACGGTATCCTGAATCTGATCCCCTCCGCTAAGGTGGGACACATCGGCCTGTACCGGGATCCCGAGACCCATCAGCCTGTGGAGTATTACTGCAAGATGCCCTCTGATATTGCCGATCGGGATGTGATTGTGCTGGATCCCATGCTGGCTACCGGTGGCTCCGCCTCCGCTGCCATTACCTTCCTGAAGGGCTATGGCTGCAAGCACATCAAGCTGATGAACATCCTGGCTGCCCCCGAGGGGATTGAAGTGATTCGCCGGGACCATCCCGACGTGGAGATCTATGTGGCTGCGGTGGATGAGAAGCTCAACGAGCACGCCTATATTGTTCCCGGCCTGGGCGACGCAGGCGACCGGATCTTTGGCACGAAGTAAGAAGTAAGAGGGAAACAGGAAAAGAGACTTTCCCGCCGCGTCGCCCAGAAGCGCGCCCTTTGGCGCGTCCAAGCGTTTTTACCTTTGGTAAAAACCTTGCCACAGGGACAATTTATTTGTCCCGAGGATTAAAAAACTGGGGTCCCCGCACGGCGTAAGCCGGGTGGGGTGACGCAGGCGACCGGATCTTTGGCACGAAGTAAGGAAAAAGTAATTTTTGCGGCAGGGCAAAAAAGGCTTGCATTGCTGGAAAAATTGTGATATCATCTTTTAGTCTGAAATAACGGGCGATCCTCTGCCTGCGCTCCGCACAGGGGTGCGGACATCCGATTTGGAAGCGGCAAGAACGCCTATACAACAGGAGGAAATGACAATGGATTTGATGCAGGCTTTTACTCAGAAGCACCTCAAGGCTGAGGCTCCCCAGGTTCAGGTGGGCGACACCATCCGTGTGCACCTGAAGGTTAAGGAAGGTAACCGTGAGCGTATCCAGGTCTTCGAGGGCACTGTGATCGCTAAGAAGCACGGCGGCATTGAGGAGACCTTCACCGTCCGCCGCATCTCCTATGGCATCGGCGTGGAGAAGGTGTTCCCTGTCCACTCCCCCGCCATCGAGAAGATCAAGCTGGTGCGTCACGGCAAGATCCGCCGCGCCAAGCTGTACTACCTGCGCGGCCGCGTGGGCAAGGCAGCCAAGATCAAGGAGGCCCTGTAATCCAAGTGCGAGAAAGGAGCGGTGCAAAACCGCTCCTTTTTTCGTAGCTGACGGTAGGAGGAACGAGCGATGAATATACAGTGGTACCCCGGGCATATGACCAAGACCCGGCGGCAGATCGAGGCCGATCTGAAAAACGTAGATATTGTAGTGGAGATCATTGACGCCCGCATCCCCATCTCCAGCCGCAACCCGGACATTGACGCCATCTGCGCCGGAAAGCCCCGTCTGGTGATCCTGAACCGGGCAGATCAGGCTGACCCCGCCCAGAACAAAGCCTGGGGGGAGTGGTTCCGGAAGCGTGGCTGTTCCGTGCTGGAGACCGACGCCAAGACCGGCAAGGGAGTGGGCCAGTTCTCCGCGGTAGTTCAGAATGTGCTGAAGGACCAGATTGCCCGCTGGCAGGAGCGCGGCCTGGTAGGCCGTCCGGTGCGGGCCATGATCGTGGGTGTGCCCAATGTGGGCAAGTCCACCTTTATCAATAAGGTAGCCAAACGGAAGACCGCCAAGGCGGGCGACCGGCCCGGCGTGACCCGGGGCAAGCAGTGGGTCACTGTGGACCGGGGTCTGGAACTGCTGGATACTCCCGGCATCCTGTGGCCCAAGTTTGAGGACGAGGAGATCGGCCTGCGCCTGGCCTTTACCGGAGCAGTGAAGGATGAGATCATGGATGTGGAGACCCTGGGCTGCCATCTGATGACCTTTTTGGCCACCTACTATCCCGACGCCCTGGCCGCAGGCTATAAGCTGCCCGCCGTGCCGCAGCGGGAAGAGGAAGAAAACGATGTGGCCTACGGCTACCGTCTGCTGGAGACCTGCGCCCAGAAGCGGGGCATGCGGATCTCCGGAGGTGAATTTGATACCGAGCGCATGGCCCGGGTGCTGCTGGATGAGTACCGAGGTGGCAAGCTTGGACGCTTTACTCTGGAACAGACCCAAGAGAATTGACCTTTCGTCTCGTTGAGACAGGGGAGAGGAGGAAGAAGACGATGGCAGGCTGGGATTATGAGACGCAGGCCCGGGAGAAGGGCTATACCGCTGTGTGCGGCTGCGATGAGGCGGGCGCTGGCCCGCTGGCCGGCCCGGTGTATGCGGGCGCGGTGATCTTGCCCTTTGGGGTAGAGATTCCGGGGCTGGATGACTCTAAGAAGCTGACAGAGAAGCGCCGTGAAGCACTTTTCCCTGTCATTCAGGAGCTGGCTTTGGCCTGGGCGGTCGCCAAGGTGGATGCGGAGGAGATCGACCGCACCGACATCCTCAGCGCCCGGATGAAGGCCATGCAGTTGGCCATTGATGCGCTGGAGGTTCCCGCCGACTTTGCCCTGGTGGACGGGAACCGGGACCATGGAAAGACGGCGGCGGTAACGACACCTCATCTCTGTGTTGTAAAGGGAGATTCCTTGTCTATGTCTATCGCAGCAGCGTCCATCCTGGCCAAAGTGAGCCGTGACCACTGCATGATGGAGATGGCCCAGATGTATCCCGAGTACGCCTTTGAGAAGCACAAGGGGTACGGAACAAAGCTCCATTATGAGCGCCTGCGGGCTTATGGCCCCAGTCCCATCCACCGCCGTTCCTTTTTAAAGAACCTGTGAGCGGGCAGGAGAGCCGCCTGCTGGGCAGGTGGGGGGAGGCCCTGGCAGCCGACTTTTTGCGGCAGCGGGGATATGAGATCGTGGCTGCGGGTTGGCGGTGCCGGTTTGGAGAACTGGATTTGGTTGCCCAGGACAGAAACTATTTGTGTTTTGTAGAGGTGAAGCTGCGCCGCAGCGCCGCCTTCGGCACCGCGGCGGAGTTTGTGGATCCGCGCAAGCAGCAGCGTCTGCGCACCACCGCCCAGCTTTATCTTCAGCAAAATCCTACACAGCTTCAGCCCCGCTTTGATGTCATCGAGGTACTGGCGCCCCAGGGAATGGATACAAGAGCTCCCAAAATACGACATCTTGCGGACGCTTTTTGAAAAAATTCTAAATGAAGTGTCAGCTTTTCTGCTGTGGAACTTGACCTGCCCGGAGAAAACTGGCATAATAATAGCTTAGAAAACCGTTCTCCGGTTCCCTGCCGGAGGCAATCCTTAAAAAGATTGGAAGGAATCACCATGCAATACATCAGCACAAGAGACCGGGAACAGCAGTTCTCCGCCTCCCAGGCCATTGCCAAGGGTCTGGCTGACGACGGTGGTCTGCTCACCCCCGTGTATCTGCCCAAGCTGCCCCGCCGCGCTCTGGAGGAGCTGAAGGACATGTCCTATCAGCAGCGGGCAGTGTATGTGATGAAACTGTTTTTGGATGAGTTCACAGTAAAGGAGCTCACCGACTTTGCCAATGCGGCCTACGGTCCGGAGAAGTTTGACACTCCCGCTGTGGCCCCGGTGCGCGGCCTGGACAGCAACACCTTCTGCCTGGAGCTGTGGCACGGTCCCACCTGCGCCTTTAAGGACATGGCCCTGCAGATGCTGCCCCACCTGCTCACCGCCTCTCTGCGCAAGCAGGAGGAGGAGAAGACGGTTTGCATCCTGGTGGCCACCTCCGGCGACACCGGCAAGGGCGCTCTGGAGGGCTTCAAGGATGTGGACCACACCCGTATCCTGGTGTTCTATCCCAAGGACGGCGTGTCCGCCATCCAGGAGCTGCAGATGGTCACCCAGGAGGGCGGCAACGTAGGCGTGTGCTCCGTGGTGGGCAATTTCGACGATGCCCAGACCGGCGTGAAGAAGCTCTTCTCCGATGAGAAGCTGCGCCAGGAGCTGGCCCAGCGGGGCTTCTTCCTCTCCTCGGCCAACTCCATCAACTGGGGCCGGGTGCTGCCTCAGATCGTCTACTACATCTCCGCCTACTGCGACCTGGTGCGGGACGAGAAGATCCAGCTGGGCGACCCCATCAATGTGTGCGTGCCCACCGGAAACTTCGGCAACATCCTGGCTGCCTACTATGCCAAGGATATGGGCGTGCCCATCAACAAGCTCATCTGCGCCTCCAACAGCAACAACGTGCTTACCGATTTCCTGCGCACCGGCGTCTATGACCGCAACCGCACCTTTTATAATACTATGTCCCCCTCCATGGATATTCTGATCTCCAGCAATCTGGAGCGTCTGCTCTACGCCATCACCGGGGAGGACCAGCAGGTACGGGAGTACATGGATGAGCTGAACCGGAACGGCCGCTACGAGGTGAGCGAGCGGGTGAAGGAGAAGATCCAGCGCCTGTTTGTGGGTTACTGCTGCGACGATACGGTGACCCAGAAGGTCATCAGCACCATCTACCGCAGCTTTGACTACCTCATCGATCCCCATACTGCCGTGGGCTTCTCCGCTCTGACCCAGTACCGGGAGGAGACCGGGGACATGACCCCCACTGTGGTAGCTTCCACCGCCAGCCCCTTCAAATTCTGCGACAACGTGCTGGGCGCGCTGGGCGAGACCAATCTGCGGGATGGTCTGGATATTCTGGATCAGCTCAGCGAGAAGACTGGCCAGCCCGTTCCCGCTCCTCTGGCGGGCCTGCGTGGCAAGCAGCCCCGCTTCCAGCGCACCGAGGAGAAGGAGCACATGGTGGACGCGGTGCTGGACATGCTGAAATAAGGAAAAGGAGTTGCGTACATGGCCCTTTACGCCATTGGGGATACCCACTTGTCCCTGAGTGTGGACAAGCCGATGGATGTGTTCGGCGGAGGCTGGCGCGGCTACGTGGATAAGCTCAGGGAGGGCTTTTCCACCGTCAAGGCGGAGGACACCGTGGTTTTATGCGGAGATCTCTCCTGGGGCATGAGCCTGGAGCAGGCGGAGCAGGACTTCGCCTTTCTGGACGCCCTGCCCGGGCGGAAGATCCTGCTTAAGGGCAACCACGACTACTGGTGGACCACCGCGGCCAAAATGGAGCGCTTTTTTGCCGAGCATGGGTTTTCTACTCTGGAGATTCTGCACAACAACTGCCGCCTGTACGGCGAGCTGGCTCTGTGCGGCACCAGGGGATGGTTTTATGAGGAGGACCGTGGGGAGCACAGCGCGAAGATCTTTAACCGGGAGCTGATGCGCCTGGAGGCGTCGCTGAAAGCGGCAGGGGAGAGGGAGAAGTATTGCTTTCTCCATTACCCGCCTTTGTATCAGGGCTACCGCTGCCAGGAGATCCTGGACCTGCTGGAGGCCTATGGTGTGCGGCGCTGTTTTTACGGACATCTCCACGGCGGAAGCCACCGTCTGGCGATTTCCGGACAGGTCGGGAGCGTGGAATACCGCTTGATTGCAGCGGATTATCTGGGGTTCCGACCGGAAAAACTGCTTGATTAAGCAACAAAACCGAAAAAATGCGGAAATTTCCGAAATTTAGTCTGGTCAAACAGAGCGTTATCTGGTAAAATATCATGGCGAAAGTATACAAGGCGTCCTTAGGACCAATGGGTCCCGGGCGCTCACAGGAGGAAAAGTTACATGAAGGTCACCAACGTTGAGAAGAAAGAAAAGAGCACAGTGGAGCTGACCATCCAGGTGGAGGCCGGCGAGTTTGAGGCTGCCGTTCAGAAGGCTTATCTGAAGAACCGCAACCGCATCAGCGTCCCCGGCTTCCGTAAGGGCAAGGCCCCCCGGAAGATCATCGAGAGCATGTACGGCTCCGGCGTGTTTTATGAAGACGCCATCAACGATGTGTACCCCGGCGCCTATGAGGCTGCTGTGAAGGAGCAGGGCCTGGAGGATATGGGCCACCCTGTCATGGACATCGTGGAGGTGGGCAAGGACGGCCTGACCTTTACTGCTCTGGTCTCCGTGCGCCCCGAGGTGAAGCTGGGCCAGTATAAGGGCCTGCAGGCTCCCAAGACCTTTAATGAGGTCACCGATGCCGACATCGAGAATGAGCTGGAGCCCTATATCAAGCGTGCCACCCGTCTGGTGAGCGTGGAGCGTCCCATCTCCATGGGCGATACCGCTGTCATCGACTTCGAGGGCTTTGACAATGGCAAGCCCTTCGAGGGCGGCAAGGGCACCGATTACAGCCTAGAGATCGGCTCCGGCTCCTTCGTGCCAGGCTTTGAGGATCAGCTCATCGGCCTGAGCGTGGGCGATGAGAAGGATCTGGACATCACCTTCCCCGAGGACTACGTGAAGGATCTGGCCGGCAAGGCTGTGGTGTTCCACGTGAAGGTCAAGGAGGTCAAGGAGTCCCAGATCCCCGAGGTGGACGACGAGTTCGCCAAGGACGTGTCTGAGTTTGAGACCCTGGCCGACTTCAAGAAGGATCTGGGCGAGAAGCTCAAGCAGCGCCGTGAGGCCCAGGCTGAGAGTGCTTTCGAGAGCGCCGTTCTGGAGCAGCTCATCGACAACCTGGAGGCTGAGATCCCCGACGGTATGGTGGAGACCCAGCTGGACAAGGTGATGGACGAGTACGCCATGCGTATGCAGAGCCAGGGCATGGCCATGAACGACTATCTGAAGATGATGGGCATGACTCCCGAGATGATGCGTGCTTCCACCAAGCCCTCCGCTCTGCGTCAGGTGCAGCTGGAGCTGGCTCTGGATGCCGTGGCCGCTGCCGAGAACATGGAGATCACCGACGAGGACTGCGCCAAGGAGATCACCAAGCTGGCCAAGCAGTACAACATCACCGAGGATCAGGTGAAGGCCGCTCTCTCTATGGATATGCTCAAGCACGACCTGCGCCTGCAGAAGGCCAACGACTTCGTCGTGGCTCAGGCTGTGGTGGGCGAGGCCCCCAAGAAGGAGGAGGCCGCCGAGGAGAAGGCTGAGAAGCCCAAGCGTACCCGCAAGAAGGCTGCTGAGGAGAGCGCCGAGGGCGAGGAGAAGCCCAAGCGCACCCGCAAGAAGAAGACCGAGGAGAGCACTGAGGAGCCCAAGGCGGAGTAAAATCCAGCTTGATATCCACCCGGGGCGGCAGAAATTGCCGCCCCGGGCGTGTGTGCGTTATGGCAGGGGAGACCGGGAAGCCCGCAGAGGAAGCATAAATTCTAAAAAAGGAATCATGTTCCAATTTTGCGGGCATACTTTGGTATCACTGTTTTGAAAAGGAGTCATTCCCATGAGTTTAGTTCCTTATGTAGTAGAGCAGACCAACCGGGGCGAGCGGTCCTATGACATCTTCTCCCGCCTGCTCAATGACCGCATCATTTTCCTGTCTGAGGAAGTCAACGACACCACTGCTTCTCTGGTAGTGGCCCAGCTGTTGTACCTGGAGAGCCAGGACCCGGACAAGGACATTCAGTTCTACATCAACAGCCCCGGCGGCTCCGTCACTGCGGGCATGGCCATCTATGATACCATGCAGTATGTCAAGTGCGACGTGTCCACCATCTGCATCGGTCTGGCCGCCAGCATGGGAGCGTTCCTGCTCTCCGCCGGCGCCAAGGGCAAGCGTCTGGCTCTGCCCAACTCCGAGATCATGATCCACCAGCCCTCCGCCGGTACCCAGGGTCAGATCACCGATATGGCCCTGCACCTGAAGCGGTTGGAAGTGGTGAAGAAGCGCATGAACCGCATCCTGGCTGAGAACACCGGCAAGAGCATCGAGCAGGTTACTGCCGACTGTGAGCGGGACAACTTCATGTCTGCCCAGGAGGCCCTGGAGTACGGACTCATCGACCGGGTGATCGAGAAGCGGTGAGAAACCAGCGCGCACCGCAGTTTGGGTGCGCACCAGGTATCACAGAGAATTTGAGGTAATAGTTTCATGGCAAAAAACGACGAAAAGCGGTCTGTCCGCTGTTCCTTCTGCGGAAAGCATCAGGATCAGGTGCGCCGCCTCATCGCCGGGCCTGGCGCTTATATCTGCAATGAGTGTGTGCAGCTGTGCATGAGCATCCTGGAGGACGAGGGAGAGCTGACCCAGGAGGCGCTGGAGAGCGCAATCCCTGACGCCATCCCCACACCCCGGGAGATCCACGCTGTGCTGGACCAGTATATCATCGGCCAGGAGAAGGCTAAGGTGGCCATGTCTGTGGCGGTGTACAACCACTATAAGCGCATCTACTTCGGTGGAGCGGAGGATGTGGAGTTGCAGAAGAGCAACATCCTGCTCATGGGCCCCACCGGCTGCGGCAAGACTCTGTTTGCCCAGACCCTGGCCCGGGTGCTGAAGGTGCCCTTCGCCATCGCCGACGCTACCACTCTCACCGAGGCGGGCTACGTGGGCGACGACGTGGAGAACATCCTGCTGCGTCTGGTCCAGGCCGCTGACTACGACATTGAGCTGGCCGAGCGGGGCATCATCTATATTGATGAGATGGATAAGATCGCCCGTAAGAGCGAGAACACCTCCATCACCCGCGACGTGTCCGGCGAGGGTGTCCAACAGGCGCTGCTGAAGATCCTGGAGGGTACCGTAGCCAATGTGCCTCCTCAGGGCGGCCGGAAGCACCCCCACCAGGAATTTATCCAGATCGACACCAAGAACATTCTGTTCATCTGCGGTGGTGCCTTTGACGGCATCGATAAGATCATCGAGAGCCGCCTGGATAAGCGCTCTCTGGGCTTTGGCGCTGAGATCCAGAGCAAGAAGGAGCGCAACGTAGGCGAGCTCATGAAGGAGATCCAGCCTCAGGACCTGCTGAAGTTCGGCATCATCCCCGAGCTGGTGGGCCGTATGCCCATCATCACTACGCTGGAGTCTCTGGACCGGGATCAGATGATGCAGATCCTCACCGAGCCCAAAAACGCTCTGGTGAAGCAGTATCAGAAGCTGATGGAGTACGACGACGTGGAGCTGGAGTACACCCACGATGCCCTGGAGGCGGTGGCCGACCGGGCCGTGGAACGGGGCATCGGCGCCCGTGGCCTGCGGGCCATTCTGGAGGAGGTCATGACCCAGGTCATGTACGATGTGCCCTCCGACCCCACCATCGCCAAGGTGACCATCAACGCCGCCTGTGTCAAGGACGGAGCCGAGCCGGAGATCCTCCGGGATCCCCAGCGCACCCAGCGCCCGCCCTTGGGAAAAGCGTCTCTGCACGCAGAGCGGGGCGGACTGCCCGGTACCCACGCTGGCTGACGAACACAGTAACAGCCCCGCGGTCCCCGGAAAACGGCGGGCCCGGGGCTGTTTTATCTTATGACAGGGGAGCTTTCTCCTGTGAAATACCCCTAGAGAGGAAGTGATTTTCATGGAAAAGGACTGGACGACCCAGCAGGTCGAAACCATGCCTGTGATTGCCCTGCGGGGCCTGACGATTTTTCCCAATGCGCTGATCCACTTTGACGTGGCCCGGGAGATTTCCATCAAAGCCCTGGAGGAGGCCATGACCGCCGGCTCGCCGGTGTTCCTGGTTGGCCAGAAAGATCTGGCCGTGGAGAAGCCGGAAGCAAAAGACCTTTACACTGTCGGCACCGTGTCCAAGGTGCGGCAGATCCTGCGCATGCCCGGAGATAACGTTCGGGTGATGGTGGAGGGCCTGTGCCGAGGTAGCCTGGATGAGCTTAAGCGCACCAGCCCCTATCTGGAGGCGGTGGTGCGCACCATCCCCGCAGAGAAGGCGGGCAACAACTCCGCCAAAACGGAGGCCCTCATCCGTTCCACTTACGAGATGTTCCAGCAGTACACCGAGCTGGCCCCCAAGACGGCCCCCGATCTGCTCATCAACGTGCTGGCCAGCGAGGACCCCGGGTACATTGCCGACTTTATTGCCCAGAACATCGCCATGCGCAACAGCGACAAGCAGGCGGTGCTAGAGGAGCTGCGCCCGGTGCGCCGTCTGGAGCGGCTGTACCGCCTGCTGTGCCGTGAGGTGGAGATCCTGGGTCTGGACATGGAGATCCAGAACCGGGCACGGGAGCAGATGTCGGACAACCAGCGGGACTACTACCTTCGGGAGCAGCTCAAGGCCATTCAGGCCGAGCTGGGCGAAGGGGAGGGGGGCGCGGACTCCGAGCTGGGCGACTACCGCAAGAAGATCGCTCAGGCCAAGCTGCCCGACGATGTGCGGGAGCGGCTGGAGAAGGAAGTAAGCCGCCTTGCCAAGCAGCCCTACGGCTCCTCCGAAGCCACCGTCATGCGTAACTACCTGGATGTTTGCCTGGAACTGCCCTGGGGCAAGAAGACCAAGGAGAAGATCAGCGTGGAGAGTGCCCGAAAGGTGCTGGACCACGACCATTTCGGCCTGGAGAAAGTGAAGGAGCGGGTGCTGGAATTCCTGGCTGTGCGCCAGATCACGCCTGACTTGAAGGGGCAAGTGATTTGCCTTGTCGGACCTCCCGGCGTCGGCAAGACCTCCATCGCCATGTCGGTGGCCCGTGCCCTGCACCGTAAGCTGGGCCGGATCTCTCTGGGCGGCGTCAGCGACGAGGCCGAGATCCGGGGTCACCGTAAGACCTATGTGGGCTCCATGCCCGGCCGAATTATCAGCGCCATCAACCAGGCGGGCAGCTGCAACCCTCTGCTGCTGTTGGACGAGATCGACAAGATGGGCAGCGACCACCGGGGCGACCCCGCCGCCGCCCTGCTGGAGGTGCTGGACGTAGAGCAGAACAGCACCTTCCGGGACAACTTCCTGGAGGTGCCCTTCGATCTGTCCGACGTTCTCTTTATCACCACTGCCAACACCACCGAGACCATTCCCCGTCCTCTGTTGGACCGTATGGAGGTCATTGAGCTTCCCAGCTACACCGACGAGGAAAAGCTGCAGATTGCCAAGCGCCACCTGTTGCCCAAGGAGATGAAGCGCCACGGGCTGAACAAAACTCAGCTCAAGGTGTCTGACGGCGCCATCCGGGAGCTGATCGCCTCCTATACCCGGGAGTCGGGCGTGCGCGTGCTGGAGCGGAATCTGGGCAGTCTGTGCCGCAAGGCGGCTATGAAGCTGGTGTCCGAAGATGTAAAGCAAGTCCGCATTACAGATAAGGACCTGAAAAATCTGCTGGGTGCTCCCAAGTACTACCCCGAGCGGCAGGTGCTGGAGGAGCGTGTGGGCGTGGTCAACGGACTGGCCTGGACTTCCGTGGGCGGCGAGCTGCTGGAGGTAGAGGTCAACGTGGTGCCCGGCTCGGGCAAGGTGGAGCTCACCGGCAACCTGGGCGACGTGATGAAGGAGTCGGCCCATGCCGCCCTCAGCTTCATCCGCAGCCAGGCCGACCGCTTGGGCATCCCCGCCGACTTCTACAAGGAGAAGGACATCCACGTCCATTTCCCCGAGGGCGCTGTGCCTAAGGACGGCCCCTCTGCCGGTATTGCTATCACCACCGCTATGGTGTCCGCCCTCACTGGGGCTCCTGTGCGCCGCGGCATCGCCATGACCGGCGAGGTGACCCTGCGTGGTCGGGTGCTGCCTATCGGCGGTCTGCGGGAGAAGACCATGGCCGCCCTGCGCAACGGCATCCAGACGGTGATTATCCCCGCTGACAACGAGAAGGACCTGGACGAGATCGACCAGACCGTGCGCAATGCTCTGAACTTTGTGCTGGTGGATCAGGCGGAGCAGGTGCTGGCCCAGGCTATCCTGGCCCCCGGGGGCGCGCTGGAGCGGGACAAGGCTCTGGACGCCAAGCTGCCCGATTCTCAGGGCCGGGGGCACGCCCGCCTGCGGCAGTAAGGAGGAGCAATATGGCCATCAATCTGCAAAAGGCGGAGTTCATTCTCTCCGCCGTGGCACCGAAGTTTTTCCTGCGGGATGGACTGCCCCAGGTGGCCTTTTCCGGCCGTTCCAACGTTGGTAAGTCCTCGGTCATCAACCGCCTGCTCAACCGGAAAAATTTCGCCCGGGTGGGCGCCGCGCCTGGCAAGACCACCCAAATCAACTATTTTAAAATTGACAACGCCTTCTACCTGGTGGACCTGCCCGGCTACGGATACGCCAAGGTGTCCAAGGCCGAGCGGGACCGCTGGGGCAAGCTGATGGAGAGCTACTTTGCCGACCCGGATCTGATGACGCTGGGCGTGATGATCGTAGATTCCCGGCATAAGCCCACGGCGGACGACTGCACTATGGCCCGGTGGTACCGGGAGGCGGGCTGCCCCTTTGTGGTGGTGGCCAATAAATTGGACAAGCTGAAAAAGAGTCAGGTGGAGCCCAACCTCCAGGTGATCCGGGAGACCCTGGAGCTGGGGGAGGGGGATGTAGTCATCCCGTTCTCCGCAGAGAAGGGCACCGGACGCCAGGAACTGGTGAGCGCCATCCTGGCCAGCGTGGAGGGCCGCAAGACCCCGGGCGCTTGTCAAGGGGAGCAAAACTTGGTATAATCCCAATATTAACTCTCCATTCGATGTTTTTCTCTGGCGGAAGGAAAGGTTCAATCATGGGTGCGCTGACGGAATTTTCAAACCATATGGACTGGCAGGGAATGCTCATGTTTCTGATGAGCGCCGTGGCCTGTCTCATCTGCCTGACCATCCACGAGCTCTCCCACGGGCTGATCGCCCGGCAGCTGGGGGACCCGACCGCCAAAGTGAATGGGCGGCTTACCCTCAACCCTCTGGCCCACATCGACTGGGTGGGTCTGTTTCTGCTGCTGACCGTAGGGGTAGGCTGGGCCAAGCCTGTGCCGGTGGATATGCGCAACTTCCGCAATCCCAAAGCGGGCATGGCGGCTACCGCTCTGGCGGGCCCCATCTCCAATTTCCTGTTGGCCCTGGTGTGCATCAGTCTTGGTGGCTTTGTGCTGCGGGATGGCATGGGAAGGGTCTGGTCGGCCTATGTGCTGCTGTTTTTATGCCAGCTGGCGGTGCTCAATGTGGGACTGGGGGTATTTAACCTTATCCCCATCCCGCCGCTGGACGGCTCCCGGGTGGTGAGCGCCTTTCTGCCCGACCGGGCCTACCTGTGGCTTATGAGGCGGGAGCGGTTTCTCATTGTGGCGGTGGTGCTGCTGGCCTGGTCCGGCCTGCTGGGCGGGCCTTTGGAGGCTGCCATCGCCTGGGTATTGAAGGCCATGTGCCATGTGGCCGGATTCCCCTTTGCCATCATGGAATTCTACTTCTTCTAAGGGAGGGGCGGGATTGGACAGTCCCATCTATCATTTGCAAGGGGTGGTCAAGGACCGCTCCGAGGATCTGCAGGACTTTGTGGGGCCTTTGGACCTGATTTTGCACCTGCTGAGCAAAAACAAAATGGAGATCAAGGACATCCAGATCTCCCTGATCTTGGACCAATACCTGGCCTGGATGAACCAGCGCAAGCAGCTGGATCTGGAGGTGGCCAGTGAGTTTGTTACCATGGCCTCCCATCTGGTGTATATCAAGACCCGGATGCTCCTGTCCATCCACGACGAGGAGGCCATGAGCGAGATGGAACAGCTCATTGCCACCCTGGAGGCCCATCAGCGCAACGAAAACTATCTGAAAATCAAAGAGATCGTCACCCTACTGGACCAGCAGTTCAGCTATGGCCGGGATTTTATCACAAAGACCCCCGAGGCCATCCAGCCCGACCGGGCCTACCGCTACATCCACCCAAAGGAGGATCTGCGGAAAGCCATGGGGGATGTTCTGGCCCGCTCGGACAACAAGCTGCCCCCGCCGGTGGCAGCCTTTCAGGGCATTGTGGGCCGGGAGCCCTATCCGGTGGCCGAGAAGGCCGCCGAAATCATTCAGCGGCTGGTTCATCTGGGGGTCACCCGGTTCCGCGCCCTGTTCCGGGGCAACCGGAGCCGCTCGGAGGTGGTGGCCACCTTCATTGCGGTGCTGGAGCTGTGCAAGGCCCACCGCCTGCGTCTGGCGGGCACCGAGGAGGACTGTACCGTCACCTGCATTCAGGGGGAAGAGGCCCAGCCTCTGGATATTACCGCCGATGCACCGGAGGAATAAGGGGGGAGAGCCATGGAAGTGAAGGAATTGGAGGCCGCGCTGGAGGGCATCCTGTTTGCAGCGGGAGAGCCGGTCGGCGTGGAGCGGCTGTGCCTGAGTTTGGAGACCGACCGGCCGACCCTGGACGCGGTGGCCCGCCAGCTCATGGACCGCTACCGCTATGAGCGCCGGGGCATCCGCATTGTGCGTATGGACGCCAGCTATCAGATGTGCTCCGCCCCGGAGTATGCCCCCTATATCCGCAAGACCCTGGAGGGGCGCAAGCCGCCCCGCCTGTCCCAGCCTGCCCTGGAGGTCCTGGCCATCATCGCCTATTACCAGCCGGTGACCCGTGCCTATGTGGATCAGATCCGAGGGGTGGACAGCGCCTATACCGTAGGTCTGCTGCTGGAGCGGGAGCTGATTGAAGAGAGCGGCCGCCTGGCTGTGCCGGGCCGACCGATTTTGTACCGCACCACGAAAAATTTCCTGCGCTCCTTTGGCATGGCCTCTCTGGAGGAGCTGCCTCCGCTGCCGGATGGCTCTCAGGAAGGCAGCCAGATGACCCTGGAGCTGGAACAGGCGGTGGAGCGCCTGCGGGCTGAGGAGGCCGGGGAAGCGGCCCCGGAAGAGGAAAAATGACCGGCTGGATCATTGCCGGAGCGGTGGTCCTGCTGATTTGGCTCATTGGCCGTATTCCGCTGGGGGCAGGAGTCTCCCGCACCCGGGAGGAAGGAAACCGGATCTGGCTGCAGCTGGGTCCGGCCAGCATCACGCTCTATCCCCGGCCAAAAAAGACCCCGACAAAACCGGCCAAAGAGAAAAAAAGCAAACCGGCTAAGGAGAAAAAGCCCAAAAAAGAGGGCAAGCCCCGAAAGCCCTTTACCCGGGAGCAGATCGTCACATTGGTGCGGCGGTTTCTTTCCCTGGCTCTGGAGGCGGCAGGGAGCTTCCGGCGCAAGCTGTGTATCGATGTGCTGGAGCTGGACCTGATCGTGGGCAGCCCTGACCCGGCGGACGCGGCTATGGACTACGGCAAGGCCAGCGCGGCGCTGGGCGCCCTGTGGGGACCGCTCAACGAGGCGTTTCGGGTAAAAGATGGCCGAGCCCGAGTAGATGTGGACTTTCAGCAGGAGCACTGGGCTGTTTGGGGCCGGCTCCAGATGACCCTGACAATCGGACAGCTGGTATGGCTGGGCCTGCGCTACGGCGCGGCAGCCCTGAATATTTTGCGGGAGACCCGCAGAGACACAAATGACGCAGAGAAAGGCGGTCGCAACGATGGAAAAGCAGCATCCTCTTAATGATCTTATGAGTGTGGCGGCGGACAAGCTCCGCGCCCTGGCCGACTCCAACACCGTGGTGGGTCAGCCCATTCAGGCGGGGGATGTGACCCTCATTCCCGTATCCCGCCTGTCCTTCGGCATCGCCAGCGGCGGTACGGAGTACTCTACCAAAAAGCAGGCCGTGGGAGGCGACAACGCCTTCGGCGGCGGCACCGGAGCCAGCGGCAAGGTGGACCCGGTAGCGTTTCTCATCGTGCGGGGTGACAGCGTCAAGTTGCTACCCGTGATGCCCCCGCCCGCTACTACCCTGGATCGGGTGATCGAGACCGTGCCCGAGGTAGTGGACAAGGTCACCGACTTTATTGACAAGCAGCAGGCCAAGTCAGCCGCCAAGGCGGAGACCGATCTGGCCGACTGATTCGCGCTTTTTTCAGCGCCGCTGCAAGAAACGGAGAAAACCGGTCATCCTAACCCCAGAGATCCGAAAGGAGGAGATGGGGTTGAGAAGAGGAACGGGAGTGCTGTTGGCAGCGGCGCTGTGTTTTGCCCTGCTGCCCCGAGCGGATGCAGCGGAGGTAACCGTTTCGGCCCAGAGCGCGGTGCTCATGGAGGCGGAGAGCGGCCGGGTGCTGTACGCCAAGGACGCGGACACCCCCCGGCTCATTGCCAGCACCACCAAACTGATGACCGCCCTGGTGGCCCTGGAATCAGGGCACAGTCTGGAGGAGGTCGTGACCATTCCGGCTGAAGCGGCCGGGGTAGAGGGTTCCTCCCTCTATCTAAAGGCGGGAGAAACTGTAAAGCTGAAAACCTTGCTATATGGTATGCTGCTTCAATCGGGCAACGATGCGGCTACTGCAGTGGCCCTCTACTGCGCCGGCAGCCTGGAGGCCTTTGCCCAGAAGATGAACGAGAAAGCACAGCAGCTGGGCATGACCAACAGCCATTTTACCAACCCCACCGGGCTGGACGGGGAGGAGCACTACTCCTCGGCCTACGACATGGCTCTGCTGGCCAGGGCCTGCCTGGATGTGCCGGAGCTGAAGGAAATCACGGCTACCCGTTCCACCACCATGGAGGGGCGAACCTTTGTTAACCACAACAAGCTTCTCTGGCGCTATGAGGGGTGCGTGGGGATGAAGACGGGCTACACCCAGGCGGCGGGGCGCACCCTGGTGTCGGCGGCGGAGCGGGACGGTATGACCCTCATTGCCGTCACCCTCAACGCGCCCAGCGACTGGGCGGACCACGCCGCCATGCTGGACTACGGGTTTGCAAACTACCAGATGGAAGAGGCGGTGACGGCGGGACAGAGCCTGTGCAGCCTGCCTGTCTCCGGCAGCTTAGTGCCCTTTGTTTCTCTAAAAGCGGAGGAGACCCTGCGCTGGCCGGTGGGGCCGGGCGAGAGCCTGGAGACGCGCCTGGAACTGGGCGGCCTCACCAGCCTGGAGGCTCCGGTGCAGGCGGGCGTGCCCATGGGGCGGGTAGAGGTGCTGCTGAACGGGGAAGTGGTGGGAGAGAGCGATCTCTCCTGTGCCATTGCGGTCCATCGGGACCGACAGGAGCATACCGGATGGCTGGATTGGCTGTTTGGATAAACAGATGAAACAAGAAAGGGGCGGTCTCCTTGGAGGAACGGCTGCAAAAATTGATTTCCCAGTGCGGATTGGCTTCCCGCCGTACGGCGGAGGAGTGGATCACAGCGGGACGGGTAACGGTAAATGGCCTTCCGGCTCAGCTGGGAGACCGGGCCGACCTGGACCGGGATCGGGTAGAGGTGGACGGCCGTCCTCTGCGGGGGGGCAGCCCCCGTACATACCTCATGCTCAACAAACCCAGGGGCTACGTGACCACGCTGTCTGATGAGAAGGGGCGCAAAACGGTGGCCGCTCTGGTGTCGGGCTGCGGAAAGCGGGTCTGGCCGGTGGGACGGTTGGACCTGGACTCCGAGGGGCTGCTGCTCATGACCGACGATGGGGAGCTGACCAACAGTCTGCTCCATCCCAGCCATCAGGTGGAAAAGGAATATCTGGTGTGGGTGACCGGGAATGTGGAAACAGCCCTGCCCATTCTGTCCGGACCTATGGAGCTGGACGGAGAGCCGCTGGCTCCGGCCAAGGTAGCCCGGGGCCGGGAGAGCGGCGGGGTGACCCAGCTGTCCATTACCATTTATCAGGGGAAAAACCGCCAGGTGCGGCGGATGTGCGCCCAGGCGGGACTGGAGGTCACACGGCTCAAACGTATCCGGGAGGGACAGGTGTCCCTGGACCGGAAGCTCAAGCCGGGACAGTGGCGGCCGCTGACCGCCCAGGAACTGGCGGCTCTGCGGAAGCATTTGTAATATCTTGGGAAAATGCAGGCAAATTTTTGCAAGATTCCAGCGCGGACTTGCAAAAATGGCTTGCATTTTTTTCTTGGAACCGTTATGATAGAGGATGGGAATTTTGCCGTTTCCCGGCATCCTTTCCCGGAAAACTCCCTGGTTGGCCGCCAAGAGCGGGGCGGGCAGAGCGGGGAGAGAGACAGACGGCTTCTTCCATGCAGGAAGGGGCCTACATTGTCAGGAGATGAAGGATTATGAATCGGGATATTCTGGCCGTGATCCAGGAAAATATGAATACCTTCTCCAAGGGGCAAAAACGCATTGCCAACTATATCTTGGAGTCTTACGATAAGGCGGCCTTTATGACCGCCAGCCGTCTGGGCAAGCGGGTGAATGTGAGCGAGTCCACCGTGGTCCGCTTCGCCGCAGAGCTGGGCTATGACGGCTACCCCAGCATGCAAAAGTCCTTGCAAAAAATGATCCGAAACCGGCTCACGTCGGTGCAGCGCATCGAGGTGGCCAATGACCGCATCGGCGACCAGAATGTGCTGGACATGGTCCTCCAGTCGGATATTGAGAAGATTCGTCTCACCCTGGAGGATATCGACCGGGACAGCTTTGACAAGGCTACCGATGCCATCGTGGCCGCCCGGCGCATCTACATCATCGGTGTGCGCTCCTCTGCGGCTATCGCTACCTTCCTTGGCTTCTATTTCAATCTGCTGTTTGATAACGTGGCCATGATCACCGCCAACACCCCCAGCGAGGTCTTTGAGAGCCTGCTGCGGGTAGGGGAGGGGGACGTGGTCGTCGGCATCAGCTTCCCCCGGTATTCCAGCCGGGCGGTGCAGGCCATGAACTTTGCCCGGGATCGGGGCGCTACTACCATCGCCATCACCGACAGCGATGCCTCGCCCCTGGCCGTCAGCTCCAAGTACACCCTGAAGGCCCGCAGCGATATGGCTTCCTTTGTGGACTCTCTGGTGGCTCCCCTCAGCTTGGTCAATGCCCTGCTGGTGGAGGTCAGCCGGAAGAAAAATGAGGATCTGTCCAAGACCTTCCAGACGTTGGAGCAGATCTGGGAGGAGTACGGGGTCTATCAGAAGGCTCAGGACGACCAGGTATGACAGATGTATTGGTAATTGGCGGCGGAGCCGCAGGAATGATGGCGGCCCTGGCCGCCGCAGATCAGGGTGCCCAGGTGTGCCTGCTGGAGCGCAACCCCAAGGTGGGGCGCAAGCTGTATATTACCGGCAAGGGCCGGTGCAACGTGACGAACCACTGCGGCGTGGAGCAGGTGCTTGCCAGCACCCCCCGAAACAGCCGCTTTCTCTACGGGGCCATGACCCGCACACCGCCTCAGTGGGTGGAGAACTTCTTTGAGGAGCTGGGCGTGCCCCTGAAGGTGGAGCGGGGAAACCGGGTTTTTCCCCAGTCTGACCGCTCTGCGGATATCATTGACGCATTATTCCGCGCTCTCCAGCGCCGCAAGGTGCCCATCCTCCAGGACCGGGTCCTGGAGCTGCGTCCTCAAGAGGACGGCTCCTTCACTGCGGTGGGAGAGGGAGGCGAATATTCCGCCCGGACGGTGGTGCTGGCCACCGGAGGGGCGTCCTACCCCGCAACCGGCTCCACCGGAGACGGCTACACTATGGCTGAGGCCCTGGGGCATACCATTGTCCCGGCCAAGCCCTCTCTGGTGCCTTTGGAGGCGGAGGAGTCTTTTTGTGCCCAGATGCAGGGCCTGGCCCTGAAAAATGTGGTGCTGAAGGTCAAAAACAAAAAGAAAAAAGTGATCTTCCAGGAGCAGGGGGAACTGCTGTTCACCCACTTCGGCATGTCAGGTCCCCTGGTGCTCAGCGCCAGCGCCCACATGCGGGACTTTGAGAAGGACCAGTACACCTGCGTCATTGACCTCAAGCCCGCTCTGGATGAGGAGAAGCTGGACCAGCGTCTTTTGCGGGAGCTGGGTGAGAACGCCAACCGGGACATGCACAATCTGCTGGGTGCTCTGGCGCCCCGGCTGTTGGTGCCTGTGCTGCTGGAACTGACTCAAATTCCCGGAAACCGGAAGGCCCACGATGTGACCCGTCAGGAGCGCCGGCGGCTGCTGGAGACCCTGAAGGGGCTTACCATCCACGTAAAAGGTCCCCGCCCCATTACCGAGGCGATTGTCACCTCCGGCGGGGTGAAGGTGGGGGAGGTAGACCCCAAGACCATGGAGTCCAAGAAAGTTCCCGGGCTGTATCTGGCCGGAGAGCTGCTGGACGTGGACGCCTACACAGGAGGCTTCAATCTCCAGATCGCCTGGGCCACCGGCCGCTGCGCAGGAGAGAGCGCGGCCCATGCGGCTCAGGAAACCGGAGAAGAAAACGCATAGGGAGAGAGAACTATGGAAAATCGCAGTATCGCCATCGACGGCCCCGCCGGGGCAGGGAAGAGTACCCTGGCCCGAGCGCTGGCCAAAGAGATCGGCTATCTGTATGTGGACACCGGAGCCATTTACCGCACGGTAGCCCTTCGCTGCAAGCAGGAAGGAGCCGATCCCTCTGATCCGGAGCAGGTAGCTCCGCTGCTGGAGGGACTGGACCTTCGTATGGCTTACGGGGAAGACGGTGTACAGCATATGTACTTGTCGGGCAAGGATGTGTCCGAGGACATCCGGCACCATGAGATTTCCGGCATGGCCTCCCAGGTGGCCGCCCTGCCCCAGGTGCGTGCCTTCCTGCTGGACTTCCAGCGCCGCCAGGCTCAGGAGCACGACGTGGTCATGGACGGGCGGGACATCGGCACGGTGGTGCTGCCCCATGCCGGGGTGAAGATCTTCCTCACGGCCGATCCCGAAGCCCGTGCCCGCCGCCGCTGTCTGGAGCTGGAGATGCGGGGGGAGAAGGCGGAATTTTTTGAGATCCTCCACGATATCCAGCAACGGGATTATCAGGATGCCCACCGGGAAGTGGCTCCCCTGCGTCAGGCCGAGGACGCGGTGCAGCTGGATACCACCCATCTGGATCTGAAGGGCAGCCTGGAGGCCTTGATCAATCTGGTAAGGGAGAGAATCGCCCTGTGAGTATGGAAACGATTTATCGGCTGCTGTACTGCATTGTAAAGCCATTTTTCTGTCTGTGCCACCCGGTGCGGTCCGTTGGCCGGGAGAATATCCCGGAGGGGGCCGTGGTGCTGTGCGCTAACCACACCGCCCTGACCGATCCACTGTTTGTCTGCTTTGCAGCAAAGATGCGCTACCAGATCCGGCCCATGGCCAAGATCGAGTTGTCCCGGGTGCCCCTGATCGGCTGGCTGCTGGGCAAGGCTGGGGTCATCTATGTGGACCGCGGCCACGCCGATGTCAAGGCGGTCAAATCCGCTCTTGCCTGCCTGAAGGGAGAGGGCAAGCTGCTGATTTTCCCCGAAGGGACCCGAGTCCATGAGGGGGAGGATGTGGCGGCCAAGGGGGGCGTGGCCCTGTTTGCCACCCGCACGGGAAGCCCCATCCTGCCGATATATGTCACCCGGAAAAAGCCCTGGTTCCGGCCTACTACGGTGGTCTTCGGACAGCCCTTCCATCCCCAGATCGCGGGGCGGAAAGCGACCGCGGAGGAGCTGGACCAGATCACCCATACCGTGATGGACCAGATCCACCAGCTGGGGGAGGGGTTGGAATGAAAATCCGTCTGGCCAAGTCCGCCGGCTTTTGCTACGGTGTGAAGCGGGCGGTGGAGCTGGCTGAGTCAGCCGCCCAGTCCGGAGAGCCCTGTGTCATGCTGGGCTATATCATCCACAACAGCGATGTGGTGGACCGCCTGGCCAGCCAGGGCGTGAAGGTAGTAGAGGATCCCGACCAGGTGCCCCAGGGGTGCGGCGTAATCATCCGCTCCCACGGGGAGAGCCGGGAGACCTATGAGCGCCTGGAGAAGCGGGGAGCCCGCATTCTGGACGCCACCTGCCCAAACGTCAAGCGTATCCATCAGATCGTTTCCCAGGCGGAGGAGCAGGGGAGACAGCCGGTGATCATCGGCACGCCCCATCATCCGGAAGTGACTGCCATTGCTGGCTGGTGCAGCCATCCGGTGGTGCTCTCCGGCGCCCAGGAGCTGGAAGCGTGGCTCCAGGAGGACGAAAACAGGAAAAATCTTCCGCTGACTTTTGTCTCTCAAACCACCTCTACCAGAAAAATCTGGGACGGGTGCGTGAAAAAAGCAAAAAAAGAGTGTACAAACGCGGAATTTTTTGATACAATATGCGAAGCGACATCGAAACGCCAGGAGGAAGCCCATCAGTTCGCCGCGCAGTGCGACAAAATGGTGGTCATCGGCGACGGTAAAAGCTCCAACACCAAACGCTTGGCGGAGATTTGCCGGGAGTCCTGTCCGGATGTGCAGCTCATTGAGCGCGCAGCGGACCTGGATTTAAGCCGGCTGGCCCAGGCAGAAGTTGTCGGCATCACGGCGGGTGCTTCGACTCCCGCGTGGATAATAAAGGAGGTCTGTGACAAAATGAGCGATGAAATCATGGAGATCGAAAAATCCTTTGCGGAGCTGCTGGAGGAGTCGATCAAAACTTTGAATACGGGGGATAAGGTAACTGGTACTGTGGTTGCGATCACACCCACTGAGATCCAGGTTGATCTGGGCACCAAGCACGCCGGTTATATTCCCGTATCCGAGCTGACTGATGATCCCACTGCCAAGGTGGAGGATCTGGTCAAGGTCGGCGACGAGATCGAGACCTTTGTGGTCCGCGTCAACGACCAGGAGGGTGTTGTCACCCTGTCCAAGAAGCGCCTGGACGTTGTCAAGGGCTGGGAGGAGATTGAGACCGCCCGTGAGAACGAGACCGTGCTGGAGGGCGTGGTCACTGAGGACAACAAGGGCGGCGTGGTCGTGTCCGTGAAGGGCATCCGCGTGTTCGTTCCCGCTTCTCAGACTGGTCTGCCCCGCGAGACCCCCATGAGCACCCTGCTCAAGCAGAAGGTGCGCCTGGTGATCACCGAGGTCAACCGTGCCCGCCGCCGCGTGGTGGGTTCCATCAGCCGCGTGCTGCGCGCTGAGCGTGCTGCCGCCGCCGAGAAGGTCTGGGCCGAGATCGAGGACGGCAAGCGTTATACCGGTACCGTGAAGTCCCTGACTTCTTACGGCGCCTTCGTGGACATCGGCGGCGTGGACGGCATGGTCCACATCTCCGAGCTGTCTTGGTCCCGCATCAAGCACCCCTCTGAGGTGGTGAAGGTGGGCGACACCGTGGACGTGTATGTCATCTCCGCTGACCCCGAGAAGAAGAAGATCTCTCTGGGCATGAAGGATCACAGCCAGGATCCCTGGACTGTCTTCACCAGCACCTATCAGGTGGGCGACGTGGCCAACGTTCGCATCGTGAAGCTGATGACCTTCGGCGCCTTCGCCGAGATCGTTCCCGGCGTGGACGGCCTGATCCACATCTCCCAGATCGCCGATCACCGCATTGAGAAGCCCGGCGACGTGCTGGCTGAGGGCGATAAGGTGGACGTGAAGATCACCGACGTGGATATGGAGAACAAGAAGGTCTCCCTGTCCATCCGCGCTCTGCTGGAGGCTGCTCCCGCTGAGGAGGAGCCCGAGGTGGAGGAGTAATCCTCATACGCTCAAGCGCTGCATCCGAACCATCGGATGCAGCGCTTTTTTATGCCTCAATGAGCCCTGCCCCAGGGAAAGACAGGTAAAATATTTGTGAAACCTGGGGCAGAACTTGTCAAACGGGGAAAAAGTGGTTATAATAAAAAAGAATAAAGCCCTGCGGATACATATTTGGTCCCCTGTGCCCCCAGGAGACGGATGACGAGAGCGCAGCCAACAAAGTGAGGGAATTGACGAAAGAGCCTCGGAGAGAACTGAATCTACCCAAAGAACAAGCGTGCACAAGCAGGTTCAGGCTTTTCCGGACTGAAGTGGAGGTGTAGGCGTTGTTTCAGATCGGAGATAAGGTGGTCCACCCCATGCACGGGGCGGGTATCGTAGACAGCATCGTACAAAAGAAGGTCAATGGGGTCATGCGGGAATACTATGTGTTGAAGCTGCCGGTGCGTGCCATGGTGGTCATGGTGCCCACAGAGAACTGTGAGGAGATCGGCGTGCGTCCCATTGTGGACCGGGAGCAGGCAGACCGGGTATTGGCAGCCATTCCGGACATCCAGGTGGAGATGACGCAGAACTGGAACCGCCGCTACCGGGAAAATATGGAGCGGATCAAAAGCGGTGACCTGTTCGAGGTGGCCCGGGTGGTAAAGGGACTGATGCTTCGGGATGTGCAGAAGGGGCTGTCCACCGGGGAGCGGAAGATGCTCCACTCCGCCAAGCAGATCCTCATCTCTGAGATCGTCATGTGCCAGAGCAGCAGCTATGAGGACGTGGAGGCGTGCATCGACCACGCCTTGGCTTGACATATCTGCCGGGGCAGAACAATAGGATGAGAAAGAGGGGCCGAAAGGGCTCCTCTTTTGCAAGGAGTGAGACATATGGCAGGATTGCTGTCCCGGCTGGGGCGGAAGCAGAAAAAAACGGTGCGTGCGGCGGTGGTAGTAGCTGCTGGCTCTGCCACCCGGATGGAGGGGATTGACAAGGTACTTACCCCTCTGGCTGACGTGCCGGTGCTGGTGCGTACCCTGCGGGTGTTCCAGAACTGTGACGACATCGACGAGATCGTGGTGGTCACCCGGGAGGACCTGCTGGTGGAGGTGAGCCAGCTGTGCAAGGCCTTTGCCCTTGATAAGGTGAGCAAGGTTGTAGTAGGCGGCAAGGAGCGGATCAACTCGGTGCTGTGCGGCCTGCGGGAAGTGCGGCAGGATGCGGAGCTTATCGCCATCCAGGACGGCGCGCGGCCCTTCCTGACCCAGGAGGTCTTAGGGGAGGTGCTGGAAAAGGCGGAGGCCACCGGAGCTGCCGCTCCCGCCATCCCGGTGACCGATACCATCAAGCGGGTAGAGAACGGACTGGCCGTGGAGACCCCGGACCGCTCGTCTCTCTTTGCAGTGCAGACGCCCCAAGTGTTTGAGGCGGGGCTCATCCGGGCAGCGGTAGAAAAGGCGGTGGAGGAGGGTGTGACCCTCACCGACGACTGCGCCGCCGTGGAGCGGCTCGGGATGAAGGTATCCCTCACCCAGGGAAGCCGGGAGAATATCAAGATCACCACGCCATTGGACCTGTTCCTAGGCGAGGCGATCCTGGACGCCAGAGACGGGAGGGTACTGTGATGCGCATTGGACATGGATACGACGTACACCGCCTGGTAGAGGGGCGCAAACTCATTCTGGGTGGGGTAGAGGTACCTCACACGTTGGGGTTGCTGGGCCACTCGGACGCCGATGTGCTCACCCATGCAGTCATGGATGCCCTGCTTGGGGCGGCAGCTCTGGGTGATATCGGCCGCCACTTCCCGGATACTGATCCGGCCTACAAGGGAGCGGATAGTCTGGTTTTGCTGGACCATGTGATGGCTCTGCTGGACCAGGCGGGCTGGAAGGTAGGCAATGTAGATGCTACCATTCTGGCACAGAAGCCAAAGCTGGCCCCCCATATCCCTCAAATGCGGGACAATCTGGCCCGACACATGGGAGTGGAGCCGGGACAGGTGAATGTGAAAGCTACCACCGAGGAGAAGCTGGGCTTTACCGGTGCGGAGCAGGGCATTGCTGCCCACGCGGTGTGCCTACTGGAACAAAAATAAAATAAGCCCCCGCAGGGGCAAAGAGAAAAATAGAGCATAGACTGGTCCAGGGGAGAAGGACTCGGCATGGTCCCGGCCCCCGAGAAAGGAGCCATGTCATGCTCTATTATCTTATCATCTGCCGGTCCCTCACCTATGCCCAGCGCACCGCCGCCGCTCTGGGGCGGGCGGGGATCACGGCTCATATTTTCCGTACTCCCCGGCAGATTGCCGGAGAGGGCTGCAGCCACTGCGTCAAGATCCGCCAGCATGATCTGGAGGACGCCCTGGCGGTGCTGCACCAGGTGGGACTGCCGCCCAAGCGGGTCTTTCTGGCGGATAACGGCGGCGGATATGAGGAGGTGCGCCTGTGATCTATTTGGACAGCGCCGCCACCACCCTGCAAAAGCCGCCTCAGGTAGCCCGGGCCTCGGCCTGGGCGATGGGGCATCTGGCCAGTCCCGGTCGGGGAGGACACTCCGCCGCCATGGCGGCGGCGGATACCGCCTTTGCCTGCCGCCAGGAAGCCGCCCGCCTGTTCCACCTCTCCGACCCGGAGCGGGTGGTTTTTACCTTTAATGCCACCCACGCTCTGAACATTGCCATCAAATCTCTGGTGCGGCCGGGGAGCACCGTGGTCATTTCCGGTTATGAGCACAACGCCGTCACCCGGCCCCTTCATGCCATCCCTAACGTCACGGTGCGGGTGGCCGAGAGCACTCTTTTTGACCGGAAGGGAGCGGTGGAGGCCTTCCGGAGCGCCATCACGCCGGAGGTATCTGCCGTGGTGTGCTGCCACGTCTCCAATGTGTTTGGGTTCATCCTGCCCGTGGAGGAGATTGCCGGGCTGTGCCGGGAGCGAAACGTCCCGCTCATCGTGGACGCATCCCAGTCGGCAGGGTGTGTTCCTCTGGATATGGAGGCGCTGGGCACGGCCTATATGGCCATGCCAGGGCACAAGGGACTCTATGGCCCCCAGGGCACCGGCCTGCTCCTGTGCGGCGACACGGCGCCACAGCCTCTGCTGGAGGGGGGGACGGGGTCGGCCTCCCTGGTGCAGACCATGCCCGACTTTTTGCCCGACCGCCTGGAGGCGGGGACCCACAATGTGACAGGCATTGCCGGGCTGTTGGAGGGGCTGCGTTTTGTGCGGCGAACCGGAGTGGAGAACATCGGCCGCCGGGAGAGCGCACTGATCTGCCGCCTGTCCGCCAATTTGGAGCAAATCCCAGGGATCACTCTGTTCCGCGCCCAGGACCCCAGAGCCCAGGCAGGGGTGCTCTCCCTCCAGGTGGAGGGAATGGACAGCGAGGAGCTGGGAGAGCGGCTGGGACGGCGGGGAGTGGCCGTGCGGGCAGGCCTGCACTGCGCCCCTCTGGCCCACAAGACGGCGGGCACGCTGGAGGAGGGGACCGTGCGCCTGAGTGTGTCCGCCTTCAACCAGCCCTGGGAGATGGACGCCGCGGCCCGACAGCTGCGGCAGGTCTGTTCCAGAGCCGGAGTATAAAACGAAAAGACACAAAATAAAAAGGACATCCCGAAGGATGTCCTTTTTGTTTTGGAGCAGCGAAACAGTGTAGATGGAGCAGCTGCTAGGTTTGCACCCAAAACCAAATTACAACCCAGCGTAAGCGGTTGTGATTTGGAAAGGAGGAGCAGCAAAATGAGCGCGCTCTGACTTATAAAATAAGTCGGAGCAAGCGATATAACGCTTGCTCCGACTTGGAGCAGGTGAAGGGAATCGAACCCTCGTGTTCAGCTTGGGAATCAGGCACAGAAAAACCTCCAACCGGCTGAGTCTCTAGGCCTCCGCAGTTTTTCAATCTTCCGCCCCAGCAGTTGCCCCAGCAACTTCTGTTTTGCCATGTTTTTTTGTCCCGTCCAGGAGAGCAATCCCAGCATGCAGGGTTTCGGAATCCCGGTGGGTGTAGATATTAGCTGTGATCTCAATATCAGAGTGTCCCATGAGCTCCTTCGCCACGTTTATCGGGACGCCCGCCGCCTGCAGGTCGGTGCAGAACGTGTGCCGGAGACAGTATGGTGTGAGGTCCGGGGCTACCTTTGGATTTTCGATTTTGTTCCGTTTGGTTTTACAGCCCATCTCCAGATTCATGGCCCGCTTGCAGGCCCGCCACATGGAATCCATGGCGCTGCGGGTGAGCCGCTTCCCGGACGCGCCAGTAAACACAGGGTCAAACGGCTTTCCCTGGGCCTCTTTGAGGAGAGGGAGGAGGGCGGCGTGTATGGGTATATCTCGGATTCCGGCGTCTGTTTTTGGGCGCCTTGATCCGGCTCGATCCGGATTCCAGGGCGGCGTGGACATGGATCTCATTGTTTGCAAAATCGATGTCCGCCCAGTTGAGGGCCGCCGCCTCACCTGGCCGCAGCCCCGTATAGAGCAGCGTCAAAAAATACAGCCCGAACCGGCTGTCAGGCCGGGTGCATACGGTCAGCAGGACCTTGCGCTCTTCCGGTGTGAGGCTCCGGTGGGAGCCCTGACGGTGCTCCGGGAGCTGGAGATCCTCGGATGGGTCGTAGGCGATCAGCCGGGACTGCCTGGCGCGGCGGAACAGCTCCCGCATGACGCGGCGGAGCTTCTCCACATGAGACCGGGACATCCCGGCCTGTCCGTTCAGGATCCGCTGGAGGTGGACGTCTCTCACGGACTGGAGTTTCATGTGGCCGACCGCCGGTTTGATATAGCCGTTATATTTTTCATCATACATTCCGAGACTTTTGGGCGTGAGCCCCTTCGGGTCCTTGTATGTGGCCTTCCACTCTTTGTACCAGGCGTTTACCGTCATGCTCCCGTTGAGGGCCTCCTCGCCGCGTTTGGCGGCGGCGATCTTGTCGGCCAGCCTGGTCAGGGCCTCCAGCTCGGTACGGCCGGTCGCCTCGTACTTTTTTCCGTTCCAGCGTGCGGTTTTCCGATAGGGCTCTCCAGTTTTGTTTTTCGGCATAATGGCACCTCCAAAACAAATGTTCCAGTATTGGGTTTTTGAGAAGCCGCCCGGTGGGGCGGCTTTTTTCAAATCCGCCGACGTGGACGGATTTGGCATACGTCAATAGCAGCGTTTACAGGGCTCATACCCACGGGCCTGTGCCGTGGAGAGTGGCACCTGAGTTGGGCCATTCATGTTGCTGCAATCAGGATTTCTGTGGTATTTGCTCCCGCTGACGGGGATCCAGACCATAGGTTCTTGCGGGACATCGTTCGCGGCGGCTTCTCGTGCCGCTTCTTCCTCTGCCGCGATTCTGGCGGCTTCTTCCTCAGCAGCTTTCCGGGCGGCCTCTTCCTCGGCTGCCTTCCGAGCAGCTTCCTCTTCAGCCGCTTTTTTTGCGGCTTCTTCCGCTGCGATCCGTGCGGAGTCTATCACTGTGACATGGACCACGTTGCTCTGAACTTCACCTGCTGTGATGGAGATGTCGGCCTCTCCCTCTCCAAATGGGGTGACCTGACCTGAAAATGCCCCATCTGTAACAGCAGCGAATGTAACCACCGAGTCATTTGAGGAATGAAACTGTATGGAGGCTGTGTCTGCATTGCTCTCCTCTACGGTGAGGGGGATGGTGGCTGTCTCTGAGATGTCCAGTTGGATGGCACTCTCACAGTCAATCGACAGCGAGGTGATTTCGGGGACATCGGGGGCCGTCAGATTTGCGAATGCGGACAACACCCAAAACAGAGAGACAACAAATGGCCATTTCCGCTTGTAAATCGGCCGTGAGGACCCTTTCGGCGAGTATTTTACAATGAAAAACATCCCGAAAACAACACCGATCAGTCCAGAGATGAGGTTGTCAACTGTGAGAAGAACGCCGATTACAATGATGAACCAGCCCAACGCGCAGAGGAACCAGCCGAACCCGTTAGAATGAGTTTGAGTTTGATGATCCATGACGATTTCCCCTCCTCATCATTTTTCCAGCTGTTCTGCATCGGCCTGCTCCAGCGTGGCTTCAAACGCCTCCATGATCTGTGAGTCTGGCTGCTCCAGCATGAGTTGTTCAGCCTCGTACCTCGCAGTCTGTTTGATAGACATATAGAGCAGGAACGCGGCGAGGGCAAAACAGATGGGCGAAATATAGCCAATCAGCACACATATGGCCGCGAGGACTGGATAAACATATTTAACCGTCCTCCAGTTGGCCCTGCACCGTTTGAGCTGCGATTGCCGCTGCTCAATGCTGGGAACGACGGGTTGTGTTGGGAGAGGAGCGCGGTCCACTCTGGGCGCGGCCGATGAACTAATTTTTGTAGAATAGGAGAGTCCAGTTCCAGGAGCCGAGACTCGGGCCCGCGCACCAGTACGGGAGTTGACAGATACTCCAGCGTACTTATTGCCGATACTCATTCCAACACTCTTTTTCCCAAGATTAACTTTTACACCTGGGGCAATCTTAATGCTTTTACGAAATCGAAAGCCCATGACCCATTCTCCTTGTTATGTATTTCCCCGCTATCATTCGGCGGGATCACTCAATTACATGGGTATAGGCCACGGCCAGACCCACGACCTGAATTTGCTCAATGGATTCTCCAATAAATACTTTGGGCGGGATTGTTGGGTTTTCTGCCACAAGCTGTATAACTCCGTTTTCAAGATAGAAGCGTTTGAGCGTGGCTTCTTCATCGCCGACCATAACAGCGGCAATCTGCCCATTCTCCACCTCTTCCTGCTGGCGGATATAGACAACATCTCCGTCCCGGATCCCTGCTCCGATCATGCTCTCCCCTTTACAGGTGAGGGCAAAATCTGCCCGGATATGGCTGGGAAGATCCACATAGTCTGCCACATTCTGCTCAGCTAAGATGGGTGTTCCACAAGCAATTTGCCCTACCAAAGGGATTTTCTTCATCGCAGGCAAAGGAACAATATTGGATGCAAGAAAACGAGTTGACCGGATCTCCGGATTATCTGTTTTACCAACCAACCAGTCTGGATTGACTGAGATCGCCTTTGCAATAGCTTGGATCACAGCTAGCTTTGGACGGTCTATCGTTCCAGCCTCATATCGCTGAATGGTTGAGATCGCAACCCCAACTTTGGCAGCAACATCTCCTTGAGTCTGCCCAAGATCCTGCCGCCTTTGTCTAATTCGGCGGCCAAGTTCAATATTTTCAGGCGAAGGCAAAGCAATCACCCCTTTCTGCTGTCATTTTATCATAAAAAGTTGCAGGGCGCAACAAATAATTGCGCAAAGAAAATAATTTGCGCTACGCTATTGACAATGCTTTTGCACTGTGCTAATATGAGGCCATAACGGAGGTGATCCAAGTGCTGAATACGGATCGTATCAAGGCGAGATTAGACGAGCTAAACATGACACAAGCGGATCTTGCCGCAGTAATTTCAGTTGCTGTACCCACCATGTGTCAAAAAATTAATAATGTTCGTCCTCTTTCTCTGGATGAGGCCGAAAAAATCTCAAAGGCACTTCAAATTCCAAATGCTGAGTTTGGATCATATTTTTTTAGCTCATAAATTGCATAGCGCAATATTGGAATGTGATTTGTGGTTCAAACAGCCCCCGGCCGGGCCGGGGGAGGAGAGGGGGTGAGAGGGATGGAAAATACAAGCAACCATTGGGAACAGGCTGGGAATCGGTGCTTGGAGCAAGCTGTGAGAGATTTCTGCATTCGAGTGTTGAGCGGCAATGGTCACCCGCAAGAGGTCGCGATTCTGCCACAAATGCTAGAATACCTGACAAACCACGAGTTAGAAATAAAAAGCCGCCAGAACTAGCTGGCGGCAAAGATCAATCTTGATGAGCGAGCACATCAGATAGAGCTTTTTTGACTGCTTTACGGATGGCGGAATTTTGTAAATCGAATACGGTTTTTACTCTCAACCAACTATATTCGTTTGCAAATGCCGCAGGATATAACTCTTGATTGACCAGAGGGGAAATTTCCGAAAGGCAGGAATCAAATGCCGAGTCAACAGCTTTTTCGATTGCTGATTTATCCATTTACTTTCACCTCCTTCCTACCGCCCACATTTTACCACGGGCGGGGGAGGAGGACAAGAAGAAGCCCCCGGCCGGGCCGGGGGAGGAGAGGGGGATATAACATGAGTAACTCAAGAACTACGGCAAGTTCGGCCCTCTATCGTGAGATCCGGGAGAAGGCCGAGGAGATCGTCTCCCGGCGGGGCCCGATGCTGGGGGCAGAGGATCTGGCCTTAGAACTGGGCGTGAAGGACAAGCGCACCGCCGCAGATTGGGCCAGGCTGAATGATGTGCCGGCGACGCCAGTGGGCCGGGCCAAGAAGTACGAGGCACGGCTGGTAGCCAAGGCGCTGGTGTTTACCAGAGGAATGTGTTGAGGAGGCACAGCCATGTGGGACAAGTTGAGGCGGCAGCGTCCGCGCCTGTACGAGACCCTGGAGTGGGTGACATTCGCCCTGGCAGTGGGGGCATTCCTGCTGGCCCTGGGGGTCTATCTGACGGTGAAGGGAGGTTGACGTCATGCGCGCACCCAATTTGACGGCGGCGGCCCGGGTGACCCGTCGGCTGCTGGACCAGTACGGCCCGGCGCGGCTGCTCTGGGTGGAGGAGCTGGCCCCCGGGATTTTTCGGGGGATGCTGGCCGGAGGGGCCCAGGCTCTGGCGGTGATCCGGGAGGACGGGCGGATCGCCGTCCGGGAGGCCGAGCCGTGGGCATAAAAAAGCCCCGGGGCCTTTCGGCACCCGGGGCGGTAGACAGGGAGTCTACCATGAGAACAAATGTATTATACCATGGGAACGTGTGTTTGACAAGGGGGAATTTTGCATGATCCCTGAAAATTTGAAAGAAAGCTGGCAGAAGGTGCTGGCCCGTTGTGAACTGATGTTCCTGGCCGATAACGGCGGAGGCTGTCCGGACTGTCTGGCCGGGCTGACCGCAGAGGAGCAGGTGCGCACCCTGCGCAGCCTGGGATTCCGGGTCCGGGAGTATTACCAGATGCCCATTGACCTGACCCGGCCGGAGGCTCCGGACAATTTGGAGCCCTGGATCCGACTGACCAACGGAGTGAGCGTGAGTCTGGATCACGGATTTGTCTCCCGGGCGGGACGGGGGAAGCTGTATGGGTGAGATCTATCGGAGCTTGTACTCCGTGATCCCGGCCCGGGTGCGGGATGACCACAGTTTACGCCCCAATGCAAAGCTGCTGTATGGGGAACTGTCCGCCCTGGCCCAGGCCGAGGGATATTGCTGGGCCTGGAACGCCCATCTGGCTGAGACGCTTGGGATCTCAAAGCGGACTGTCGAGGATCTGCTCAAACAGCTGCGGGACCGGGGACACATCCAGCTGGAGGTAGAGCGGGACCCGGATACCAACGAGGTCATCCGCCGTAAAATCTGGATCTGTGGACCTCCTGGGGCGTCTGTACCCCCTCCCCCCGAAAATGGGGGGAGGGTCCCCGTGAAATCGGGGGGACCTCCCCGTGAAAATGGCGGAGAGAATAATACAAGTAATATTAAACAAGAATATCCCCCCTATAATCCCCCCAAGGGGGAAGCGCCGGCGCGGAAACGCAAGCGGTCAAACGAGCCCAAAGAGGCTCCGGACTGGAAGCCGGAACGCTTCGCCGCCTTTTGGGAGGCCTACCCCTGCGTCAAGTCCAAGCAGGCGGCCATCCGGGCCTGGGACAGGCTCAGGCCGGACGATGACCTGATCCGGGCTATGGCCCTGGGCCTCAAGCGGGCCATGGCGGGGGAGGACTGGCAGAGGGGCATTGGGATCCCGTATGCCTCCACCTGGCTCAATGGCCGCCGCTGGGAGGACGAGGACAAGCCCCTTCCGGCGAGGACTGCGGACAAGCCGAGACCCACAAGGCCCTGCCATGTAGAGCTGATCGACGGGGAGGAGGTGGTGGTCTATGACGGCTGAGGTGCGCCCGCTGGATGCGGAGTCATCGGTGATCGGCTCCATCCTGGTGGATCCCCGGTGCCTGCCGGTGGTGGAGCAGCTTCTGCGGCCGGAGGACCTGGCTCTTGCGGTCCATCAAACGATCTATCGGGCGGCGGTGTCCCTGCGGCGGCAGGACAAGCCCATTGACTCGGTGCTGATCCGGGAGGAGGCCGCCCGGGAGGGCGTCAAGCTGGATGTGCCCTACCTGGTGGAGCTGATGGACGCCACGCCCACCGCGCAGAACGTGGAGGAGTATGCCAGGCTGACCCGGCAGAACTCGCTGAAGCGGGCGGTGGTCAGGCTGTGCAGCGAGGCCCGGGAACAGGCGGCTGAGGGAGATCCGGGTGAGGTCCTGGCCGGACTGGCCCGGGACGCGGCGGAGCTCCAGCGGGAGGGTGTCACGGATGACCTGATCCGGCCGGAGGAGGCCCTGATGGCCTTTTACGAGCACCGCGACGCGGTGGACCGGGGGAAGGCCACCGGCTGTGTCTCCACCGGATACCGGGACATTGACCTGACGCTGGGTGGTGGGATGCTGGCCGGCGGGATGTATATCCTGGCCGCCCGCCCCGGCATGGGCAAGACAACTCTGGCGCTGAACATAGCGGACCGGGTGGCAGAAAAGACCGGGCCGGTGCTGTTTGTCTCCCTGGAGATGGATGTGGCGCAGCTGGTGGCCAAGCGGGTCTCCCGGCTGTCCGGGATCCCGGCCAACCGCCTGCTGATGGAGCGGCTGTCCGATCAGGACTACACCAAGATGGCGGAGGCCGCGGGCAAGCTGGAGCAGATCCCCCTGTACATCAACCGGAGGCCGGGGGCCACCGTGGAGCAGATCGAGATACTGGCCCGCCGGGTGCCGGGGCTGACCCTGCTGGTGGTGGACTATGTGGGTAAGATCTCGCCCAGCGCCCAGAGCTACCGCAACAGCGACCGGTATAACTACATGACGGAGATCTCCGGCGCGCTCAAGACCCTGGCCCGGACCCTGAAGATCCCGATCCTGGCCTTGTGCCAACTGAACCGCGCCAATGAGGCCAGCAAGGACAAGCGCCCGCAGCTATCGAATCTGCGGGACACGGGCGCGCTGGAGCAGGACGCAGACGGGGTGATCTTCCTGTATCGGGAGGCGTATTACAACCCGGAGGGCCGGCCGGCATACGAGCCGGAGCCCATTGAGGTGATCGTGGACAAGAACCGGCATGGCCCCACAGGGACCTGTGAGCTGGCCTTTGCCCTGGCTGTGTCTAAAGTTTTTGCAATGAGCAACGACCCACGGGAGGCGGCCCGCCGGTATCTGCGGACCACAGCCCCTATGGAACAGACAAAAATGGAGGAATCACCATGAGAACATTTGCGATCGTCAACCGCAAGGGCGGGGTGGGCAAGACCACCACCGCCGTGGAACTGGCCTTCATCCTGGCCACCAGCTGCAAGCAGCGCGTCCTGTTTATCGACGCCGACAGCCAGGGCAACGCCACCAGCATGATGCTGGCCTCCGGCCAGGATCCCAGCGGGGCCGGGCTGGCCGCCGCGCTGGAGTATCCCATCGAATACTATCCGGACATCATTTGGCGCACGGACTATGAGGGGCTGGACATCATCCCTGCCGGGGAGGATCTGGCGGACTATGAGCTCTCCCGCCTGCTGCTGGGTGAGAAGCCGAACTTTGATCGGATGCGGCGCCTGATGGAAGCAATCAAAGAGGACAACGTCTATGACTCGGTGGTGATCGACTGCCCGCCCTACTACTCCATCAGCTGCCTGTCCACTATCGCTGTCAGTGACAGCATCATTATCCCCGCCGGGATCGACGCCTATTCCACCACGGGGATGGCTGGGCTGGTCCGGCAGATCGACAACATCCGCCAGGCCTGCCCCCAGATCCGGGTGGCCGGGGTGCTGGTGACCCAGTGGCGGCGGTCCAGCATTGGCGAGGACGCGGTCCAGACCCTCCGGGAGGAGAGCCCGGTCCCCATCTTCCGCACGGTGATCCGCCGGACGGACAAGGTGGTGGAGTCCAGCTGGTCCCGGGAGCCGGTGGGGGCGCTGTCCCCCTTCAGCTCGGCCAGCCGGGATTACCGTACCTGGGTGGCGGAGCTGCTGGAGCGCGAGGGGGTGGCCAACAATGCTTGATCTGTCCGGAGTGCTGGCCCCCAAGGAGGGGCGCGACATCGAGGTCATCACCCAGGAGATCCTGGACGCCAAGCGCCGGGGCGGGGAGGCTATCCTCACCATTGGCCGGTGCCTGACCGAGGCCAAGCAGACCATCCCTCACGGGGAGTGGCTTCCTTGGCTCAATGAGCGGGTGGAGTTTTCGGAGCGGACGGCCCGCAATTTTATGCGTCTCTCCCGGGAGTGGTCAAATCGGCAAGCGCTTGCCGATTTGGGCGCCGCCAAAGCATTGACTCTGTTGGCGCTCCCAGCTGAGGAGCGAGAGTCGTTTATCGCAGAAAACCATGTCGTGGGCGGAGAGGAGAAAACCGTCATTGACATGACCTCCCGGGAACTGGAAAGGGCGATCCGAGAGCGGAAGGAGGCCCAGGAGGCTGCGGCCAAGGCCCAGGCCGAAGCGTCAGCGGCGGAGCAGGCCCGGGCCAAGATGGCCGAGGACATGAAGCTGCTCAACGCCCGCCTGTCCGGGGCCCAGGAGGACCGGGAACAGGCCGCCCAGGCTGTGGCCCGGCTGGAGGCCCAGCTGGCCGAGCTGAAGGAGAAGCCGGTGGAGGTGGCCGTGGAGACTGTGGTGGACCAGGCGGCCATTGAAAAGGCCCGGGCGGAGGCCGTGGCCGGGATGCAGGACAAACTGGACAAGGCCCGGGAGGCCAAAAAGCGGGCCGAGGACAAACAGAAAATCGCCGAGGAGGCCCTGGAGCAGGCCCGGCTCCAGCTGGAGGGGCAGGCCCGTGAGGAGAAAAAGGCCGCCCTGGGGGCGGACAAGGATCTGGCCCAGTTCGAGGTGCTGTTTGACCAGACCCAGTCCAATGTATACAAAATGCAGGGGATATTGCTGAAGGTCCGTGGCCGGGATGAAACGGCCGCCGGGAAGCTGTGCAAGGCCATCCGAGCGCTGGCCGAGGCCGTAGGGAGGTGCGCGGAATGAGTGTGGAACTGGCGATCCAGCGTCTGCGGGAGCAGCAGAGCAAGGTAAAGGAGCGCTCTCCCCAGTGGATGGTGGCCCGGCAGCTGATGGATTTGGTCCGGGCGGAGCCCCAGTGCGGGGAGATCATCGCCCAGGACCTGGAGGTGGAGGCCATGTCCATCACCGAGGCCGAGAAGAAGATCAAGGTATTCGCAGACAGTCACAAGACCGGCAGCTTTTCCTGCGTAACTCCAGAGGAGTCCGACCGCATTCTGCGGGAGTTCTATGGCCTTCCCCCTCGCCCCGGCGCAGAGGATGGCCTGGAGCCGGCCGGCGGCCTGGGGCTGGATCTGGCCGACTTCTGGGGGTGAGGACGTGCGTGATTTTCGCAAGCTGATCCCCCGGGAGCCGCCAGAGGGGTTCCTGGAGTGGGCGGCCAAGGAGTTGTGTGGAAGTCTGGACACCTATGGGATGCTATATGAACAGGAGTGGGTGGAGGACTGGGGGTTAGATCTGCTCTTGGATGAGTTGGCCAAGCCCCGGAAACGCCGGATGGTGCGGGTGGAGTGCTCCTGCTGCGGATACCGGGACCTGTATCACTATGGAAAGATAACTGGCTGGAAGCCAGGCGGATACGGTTTTGTCCTTCCTGAGAGCTATGCCGAGGTGGAGGGCGGCACTGTCTACGGGGACGGGGAGAACATTCCGTGTCCCCAGTACGGTACGCCGGTGCTCATCCGGAAGCGGGCCGCGGTGAAGAAAAATGGAGACTGTTTTGTGACGGCCTCCTCCCAGGCCATGAGTGCCGCCGTAGTGGGTGAGGACCATCTCCTGGTCCTCACCGGTTGGGTGATCCAGCGGCGGGCCGGAATCGGCGGCGGGAGCCATCTAGCGGCCATCCCGGCGGAGGCCTATGTGTTCTCTGATACTGAGTGTGCTCAGTTGATGGGCTGGTCCTGTGGGTATAGTGGAACCGGAGGATATTTTACCAAGTACGCACGGAGCTGGAGGCAGCCAAAGGGCTGGAAGGAACGATGGGGGCAGGAGGAACACATCTTTGGGTTGACCCCTGACCTGGTGACCCAGAGCTGTCTGCCGCACTGCAAGCTATGGGAATATATGGCCCCGCGTCCGGGGGCGGCCCATTATCCGGTGGCATATCTCAGAATGTACCAGACCCATCCAAATGTGGAGGCAGTGCTGATCCATGGATTGCCCAGAGTGCTGGACGACCTGATTCTCAGGCACACTCGGGAGGATGTATGGGAGAGCAATGTACAGGGCCAACTGGACCTCACAGAACTGGATTGGTCCCAGACCAGACCGGCACAGATGCTCCATCTCACCAAGGACGAGCTGCGCCTAGCCCAGGAGCAGGACTGGGGCGTGTTGTTCTGGGACTTATTCCGGTACAGCAAAGCGGCAGGGGAAGCACTTACCGGCCAGGACATCCTCAATGCCTTTTATCTGGGAGACGATCATGTAGGCCAGCTGGTGGGCCGGGGGTCAGTGGCCAAGAGCATACGGTATCTGCTCCAGCAGTGCGGGCAGTGGGAGGATGCCTATGAGCCAGAGCCGGAGGACGAGGACCCCGAACCGGACGCCGCCATTCCGGACGTGCAGATCCTGCTGGACTACTGGTCCATGGCAGAGCAGCTGGGGCAGGATCTGACTGACGCTCAGGTCCGCTATCCCCGCAGCCTGCTGATTGCCCACGATGAGGCCGCGGAGCTGATGAGGCAGCGCCAGGAAGCGGGCCGGGCCAACCTGTTCCGCCTCCGGCGGAAATATCTGAGCAAGTGGACCTTCGCGGTGGACGGCCTTCTGATCCGGCCGGCGCGCAGTCAGAAAGATCTTACCAACGAGGGCAATAGCCTGCACCACTGCGTGAGCACATACGGGAATCGCCACGCGAAGGGAGAGTCAGCCATCTTCTTCATCCGCCGGAAATCCAGGCCGGGTGAGCCGTACTACACCCTGGAACTGGACGAGAAAACGCTGACTGTCCGGCAGAACCGGGGACTGAGAAACTGTCCCCGTACCCCAGAGGTTCGGGCCTTTGAGGATCTGTGGCTGAGCTGGGTGCGCGCCGGGGCACCCAGAGACGAGCGGGGAAATCCGGTGGTCACAGACAACGAAAGAAAGGGGATAGCATGAAATGCAGCTGTTAAAACCCGGCGACCCGTGCCCCTGCTGCGGGCAGCCGATCAAAGAGGGTCTGCCCACGGAGACGATGGTATTACTGAGCTGGCTGGCGGAGGGGATGGCCCTCCGCCGGACGATGAGAGGATGGGACGAACGTGCTGAATAGGATCATTATCATGGGCCGGCTGGGCCGGGACCCGGAGTTTCGATACACCCAGGCAGGGCGGCCGGTGGCCTCCTTCTCCCTGGCGGTGGACCGGGACTTTAAGGACAAGGCCAGCGGCGAGCGGGCCACCGACTGGATCCCAGTGGTGGCCTGGGAGGCCCGGGCAAAATTTGCCCAGCAGTATTTCCACAAGGGCCAGCTGGCTGTGGTGGAGGGCCGCCTCCAGATCCGGGACTGGACGGACAAGGATGGCGGCAAGCGCCGCAGCGCCGAGGTGATCGCCGACGGCATCTATTTTGCCGGGGCCAAGGCCGCCCAGCCCAGCGAGGGCAACGCCGACGAGGGGACGCTCCCACCCCCGCTGGCCGGGGAGCTCCAGGACCTGGACGACGACGGCGAGCTGCCGTTTTGAGCGCTATGATGACCTTATGCTGGAGCTGCCGCCGGGCCCTGGGGACCATGGGATGCCCCTGGTGTGAGTATGACGAGATAGAGCACCGGGTGCGGTTTGAGCCGGTGCCCGGCTGGACGGCCAAAAAACAGGTGCGGGTCCACGGGATGACCTCCTACACGGTGATCCAGTGTCCGATGTACCTGGAGGATGAGGAGAGGAGCGTGGAGGCATGAGCTGTAAATCATATACGCACATCGCCATGTTTGACCGGCCATACCCGCCCGAAAAGCAGGCCGAGGGGCTGGCGATCTCTCAGGCCATCGTGGACGGGCACTGTGAGACCTGCGGGTTTTTGCCGCAGTGCTCCACCCAAAAGAATTTTAAGTTCCCGGTGTTCGCCTGGTGTATGCGGCGGAAGGCGGAGATTATGGCGAAAATGGAGGAGCAGGATGGCTGAGTGTAAAGCGTGTGGGGAGTGGTTTGGGACAGCCACACCGCAAGATTTGTGTCCTACCTGTGAGAGAGCCTTAAACCGGCTGGGCGGATATGTGGCCCCGGTGCGGCATGGGCGGTGGATCGGCCTGGAGTATGATGGGTATGCAGATGGCGCGCCTGTGTATGATTTGTGGGAGTGCTCCGAGTGTGGTGAGGAGGTGCGCGGGAACGATGTCCCTGATACGCACCCGTGGTGCCATAGCTGCGGCACGAAAATGGACACCGATGGATGAGCTGCTGACAGGCAAGGACCTGGACACCATCGCCCGGGCCCACCGGCACTGCCGAGAAATGGAGATTGAGCGGACGCTGGGGGCGCTGCGGGTGCGGGTGAGCACCTGCCCCGCCACCCGGGCCTGGTCCGTGCCCTATCTGATCCGGCTGGAGCGGTGGCGGCCTGGGATGTACAGTACACAGTATTTTGACAGCGCGGAGGCGCTGAGAGAGGAGTTGAAACATGGCACGATTGACCTATCAGGACGCTGATGGCTGGGGACTGCACGGCGTGAGCTGGGACCAGCTGGCGGCTCTGCCGCCCCGGGTATATGGGGCGCTGGTCAGACTGCGGGACCTGGAGGCCCGTATGGAGGCGGAGGCCGGGGAGGCCACGGCAGAGATGGAGGAGGGAGGAGCGTCGTCATGGCTCAAGCAGAGATTTGCGCGCGTGACCTAATGCAGCAGGTGCTGGTGATCCAGCTGCCCCGGGGGGACCGGGGCGAGGCGGACCTGGCGGCATACCGGGACTATGTGGTGGAGTCGCTGGCCCAGGGGGTGCTGATCCTGGGGTCCGGGACCACCTGGGCGGTGGAGGCTCTACCTAGCCTGGGCGGGGTGCAGATCCAGCGGGATCCGGGGATCCTCCGGGCCCACAGCGTCCCGGAGCCCAAGCCGGAGCCTCAGCCGCCCCGGCCAAACCCGTGGCGGGAAAAGAAGGAGACCCTGGAACGGCTCCAGCAGTACCGCCAGGCGGGCGGTCTGGGCTGTCTGGAGATGGTGGCCAGCCGGTGCGGCGGAGATCTCACGGCGGACAAGCTGCGGGGCGTCCTCACCGGAACCGAGAAACTACCCATTGAGCAGTGGCGGCTCATCCGCCGGGCCTTGGACCAGCTGGAGGAGGGTGCGGATGAGTAAGATCCTGCGGAAGATCCAGAGCGGACGCCTGGTGTATGCGGTGGTATATACCGCACCGACAGCAGGGGACAGCCCTCGGCAGCGGGCCCAGAAGCGGCAGGCCAGCACGGCGGCCCGGGAAAAGCTGAACGCCAGGACTTCATTCCAGAAGCTGGAGCGGACCCTGGCGGCCAACTTCGACGACGGAGACCTGTTCCTCACCCTCACCTATGATGACAAGCATCTGCCGGACGGCCGTGAGGCGGCGGTCCGGCGGATCCGGTCATTTCTGAGCCGGCTGCGCAAGGCCCGGAAAGAGCGGGGACAGCTGCTCCACTACATCTATGTGACAGAAGGGTGCAATCCGGGAGGGCGCCTCCACCACCATGTGGTGCTCAACGCCACAGGGGACGATCTGGAGGAGATCCGGCGGCTGTGGATCTATGGGGATAACCTGGAGCTGCGGCGGCTGACCTTCCACCGGGATCACACATACGAGGATCTGGCCAGCTATCTCACCAAGGAGCCCAGAGAGTGGGGCCACCCGCAGGTGGGGGAGCGGACCTGGACGCCCTCTCTGGGGCTGGCTCATCCGGAGCCGGAGACTGAGACGGTCCCGGACTGTGTGACCCTGTCTGCCCCGCCGGAGGCGGACATCCTCTCCCGGGAGGGTCCTGTGGTCAACGGTTATGGGGAGTTTGCTTGGATCAAGTATCTCCTGCCCAGAGATCCGGCCCGGAAACGGCGGCGCAACAGACGGAAACGGAAAAAAGAATAGCTTTTCTATTCTTTTCAGTCTCGGGGGTAAGTATATTCTCTTTAAATTTTAGAGGAAAGAGGCGAAAACGATTTGCAATCGAACGTGTGTTGTGGTAAACTAAGCATGAAGGACGGATGGGTGATCTGCCCAGTCTGCCGGAAGGGGAAGCTGCTGAAGCTCCTGCCGGACACAGCCGTCCGAAACCTGCCCGTGAAGTGCAAGCGCTGCGGACAGGAGACCGTTGTGAATATCGATGCGCCTGAGCCAGAGTCCACAGAGACCAGCGCCTGAGCCAATGATGACCCGATCAGTCGGGTGTCGTGGCTTGGGCGCTTTTTGTTTTGCCCGGAGGTGATAGCCCGTGGCCATGAAGCCGCTCAGGCCCTGCCGGCACCCAGGCTGCTCAGCCCTGACCCGGGAGGGCTACTGCCCAAAACACAAGCCAGCCAGGGCCCCGCGCCGGGCCTCGGCGGAATATCACAGCTGGTACAGCCTGCCCATCTGGACGGAGGACCTGCGACCGGCACAGCTGCTGCGGGAGCCGTTCTGCCGCGCCTGCGCCGCACAGTATCCGCCCGGAGATCCCAGGCACCGCACCAGGGCCACGGTGGTGGACCACATCGAGCCTCACCGGGGCAACTGGGCCAGGTTCATTGACCCGGCCAACCACCAGAGCCTGTGCAAACGGCATCACGACCAGAAAACGGCCCGGGAACAGGCCGCAGAACGGCGGAAAAAAGGCCGCTGATTTGGGCGGCCAGCGCTCGGAAATGCTGGGACGCTTGGGCGCGGGCGCCTGGACGTGGGCGCCCATGGGCGCACACAGGGAGGCCGAAGGCCTCGAACCCTCTCCCCGGGGTAAGAAAGTTTTGACGGGAGGGGCGCAAGACCGTATGCAGCCCTCGGTGAGGGATTTTTTCCCCACGGGGCAGAAATGCGAAAGGAGATGAGACCATGCCGGGACCCAGGCAGAAACTGAGCGTGCTGGAGGCCAACGGCCGCAAGCACCTGAGCAAGGCGGAGAAGGCCGAGCGGGCGGCCCGGGAGGTGGAGCTGCCCAAGCCGGCCAAGATGAAAGTGCCCCGGTGGCTGCCGGAGCATCTGAAGGCCGACTTCCGGGTGCTGGCCAAGGAGCTGCTGGCGGCCGACATGGGGGCGGCCCAGCTGGACCGGGACACGGTGGGCCGCTATCTGGTGGCCCAGCACCAGTTCACGGCGGCCTGCCGCATGGTGCAGGACGCCCTGGACCAGGAGGACCCGGATCTGGTGAACAAGTGGACGAAGGCACAGAAGTCCTATTTTGAGCAGGCCAGGGCCTGTGCCAACGACCTGGGGCTCACCATCACCAGCCGGTGCCGCCTGGTGGTGCCGGAGACGAAGAAACAGGAGGAGAACCCCTTCCTCCAGCTGATGGAGGCGAGACGGCGTGCCTGAGCTGCTGACCCTGGCCCCGGGTGTGGAGGTGGTCCGGCCGGACGACAGGACCCGGCTGCGGTACAGCGGGGACGAGGTGGAGCTGGTGCGGAACTTCTTTTCCCTGCTGGTGTTCGGGCAGAACGAGTGGGCGGGACAGCCCTTTGTCCTGTCTGCATGGGAGGAGGAGGCCATCCGGCAGTTCTACGGGGTCCAGGCCCAGGACGAGGACGGGACCTGGAGCCGGTACCGGCGGTATCTCTATGAGGAGATCCCCAAGAAGAACGGCAAGAGCGAGTTTGCCGCCGGGCTGGGCCTCTACCACCTGATCGCGGACGGGGAGGCCCGGCCCCAGGTGGGAATTTTCGCCGCCGACAAAACCAACGCGGACATCATCTACCAGTGTGCCAAGTATATGGTGGAGCACACCGCCCTGGGCCAGCCGGAGCACGACTCCCTGGTGTGGCGCCGGGACAGCGTGCGGGAGATCCGCAGCAGGGACGGCGGTGTGATGAAGGTCTACTCCAGCGACGCCTCCACCAAGCACGGGTTTTCGTTTTCCGCCATCATCATCGACGAGCTCCACGCCCAGCCCAACCGGCGGCTGTGGGACGTACTGACCGCCGGTTCAGACGCTGCCCGGCGGCAGCAGGCGGTGATCGTGCTGACCACGGCGGGGGACGATCCGGACCGGCGGAGCATCGGCTGGGAGATCCACGAGAAATGCCGGAGGCTGCTGGCCTGGCGGCGGGGGGAGCCGGAGCGGGAGCTGGACAGCGACCTGCCAGAGTGGTGCCCCATCATGTTCGGCATTGGGGTCCTCACCGGGGACGACCCGGACAAAATCGACGCCCTGGACATCTATGACGAGGCGCTGTGGTTCGCCTGCAACCCTGGACTGGGGCACAACCTGCGCCTGAGCGATTTCCGGCGGGAGGCCCGGGCGGCCCGGCAGAGCGAGGCGGCAGAGCGGCTGTTCCGCTGGCTGCGGCTGAACCAGTGGATCGCGGTGAAGGCGGTGAGCTGGGTCCCGGTGACCATCTATGACAAAACCCAGTTCAACCGGCCGGAGTGGGCCGGGATGAACGTGCTGGCCCGGAGGCGGGCGGTGCGGGAGTATCTGAGAGGAAAGCGGTGTTTCGGCGGCCTGGACCTGTCCAAGAGCACCGACCTGACCGCCCTGGTGTTAGTTTTCCCGCCCCAGGAGGGGCTGGAGACCTGGGTGGCCCTGTTCTGGGGGTGGGTGCCTCTGGATGACCTGGAGGCCCGGGAGACCCGGGACGGGGTGCCCTACGGAGACTGGATCCGGGCGGATTTTCTCCAGGGCTGCGAGGGGGACATCATCGACTATGACGCGGTGGAGCAGACCATCTGGCAGGCGGCGGAGGAGTTCGACCTGGTCTGTCTGGGGCTGGACCCGGCCATGAGCTGGACCTTGTCCCAGCGGCTGATGCAGAGCACTGCGGAACACGAGGCCATCCAGGTGGTGGAGATCCGCCAGAACATGATGGGCATGAGCCCGGCCACCAAACAGCTGGAGCTGCTGCTGCGCAAGGGGGAGATGCTCCACGAGCACAACACGGCGGCCCGGTGGTGTTTCGGCAACGTGCGGTGCGCCACCGACGGAAACGAGAACATGAAGCCCATGAAAAACCGCAGCGTGGGGCGCATCGACATCACGGTGGCCTGGATCATCGCCATGGCGGCTGCCATGCTGTGCGACACGGAAAAACCGGATCTGGCGGCGGCGCTGGGACGGGCAGATTTTACACTGTGAGGCGGCTGGGCCGCCGGGGAGGCAACATGAAACGATTGAGAGAGGCGGCGGCGGCATACGCCACCGAATTGGCGATGGCCGCAGGTGCGGCGCTGGTATGCGTGGGCGTGGGGCTGTACTCGGCCCCGGCCGGCCTGATCGCGGCGGGGGTGTTCCTGCTGGCGGGGGCGGTGCTCAGTGCGCTGGGAGGAGGCGGTGACCGGTGAGCGTATCCAAGGGGCTGCGGGCGGTGGCCCGGTCGCCCTCTGTACAGAAGGGGTTGACGGCGGAGATGCTGGTGGAGGCCGGATACCCCGCCGCCGGGACGGAGACGGGGGAGAGTTTCGCCCGGAAGCTGTCGGCGGTGGACCGGTGCATTGAGATCCTCAGCGATTCCATGGGGAAGCTGCCCTGTTTCATCATGGACAGCCGGAGCCGGGAGCGGGTGGCCCTGCCCATCCTCCAGCTGCTCAACGTGCGGCCCAATGAGGCCATGACCCCGTTTATCCGGAAAAAAATTTTAGAGACCAGCCGCCTGGTCAACGGGAATGGCTATGACTGGATCGTCCGGGACCCGAAAAGCGGCCGGCCGGTGGAGCTGATCCCGGTGCCGGGGCAGCTGGTGGAGCCCTGGCGGGACAGTTCTGGCCGGGTGTGGTACACCGTGACCCACCCCTGGACGGGGGAGCCCATGGTCCTCCCCAACGAGGATATTTGTCATTATAAAACGGCCTCCCGGGACGGGCTGAGAGGCGTGGGCGTCCTGCGGCGGGCCAGCGAGACCATCGCCTCGGCCCGGGCCCAGCAGCAGTATGAACTGAGCTATTACCAGAGCGGCGGGCAGCCCTCCGGCATCCTGAGGACGGAGGCCGACCTGGGCGGCAGCGTCCAGGACCCGAAAAACCCGGGGCAGCTGGTGAGCCGAAAGGACCTGCTCCGCCGGGAGTGGGAACGGGTCCACGCCGGACCGCTGAACGGCCACCGGATCGCCATCATGGATTTTGGCCTGGACTATAAACCGCTGGCATCCAGCAACCAGGACGCCCAGTTCGTGGAGAGCAAGGAGGTCACGGTGCGGGACATCGCCCGGTATTTCGGGGTCCCCCTGTACAAATTGCAGGAGGGGAAACAGGCCTACGGCAGCAATGAGCAGAACGCCATTGAATATGTGGTGGGCACACTCCACCCCAATGTGACCCAGTACGAGGAGGAGCAGACCTGGAAGCTGCTGCTGCCCAGCCAGGTGGCCGCTGGGCTGGAGATCCGGATCAACATGATGGCGGAGCTGCGGGGCGACACCGCCGCCCGTGGCCAGTGGTACCGGGACATGACCGAGGTGGGCGGGTTCTGCGTCAACGACATCATGGACCTGGAGGACATGCCCCACGTCCCAGGCGGCGACGAGCGGCGGGCCAGCCTGAACTATGTGCCCCTGCGGGACTGGGCGGAACTGAGCCGGCTGCGGGCGCAGCTGGGAGCACGGGAGGAGGAATGAGATGGATCAGATCACGAAAGCGGCGCGGCTGATGAAATCGGCGCCGGATGAGGGGGAGATGGCCCTCATCAACGCCCAGGCCCTGCGGGAGCTGGGGGCGGAGGAGGTGTTCACCTTCCGCCTGGCGGCGTGCAACAACCAGGTGGACCGGGATCTGGAGAAATTCAGCGACGGGGCCCTGGAGGGGCTGGCGGAGAAATTTGTGGGCCGCCCGGTGCTGATGGACCACTGCTGGTCTGCCGGGAGCCAGACCGCCCGGGTCTATGCCGCCGGCGTGGAGCCCATGCCGGAGACGGAGGGCGGGAAACAGCTGGTGCTCCGGTGCTATATGCCCCGGCTGAGGGGCAACGAGGACACCATTGCCGCCATCGAGGGCGGCCTGCTGCGGGAGTGCAGCGTGGGGGTGTCCGTCCGGCGGGCGGTATGCTCCATCTGCGGGACAGACTGGACGCAGCACTGGTGCGAGCACAACAAGGGCCAGATATACGACGAGGGGATGTGCATCATCATCCTGGATGAGGCGGTGGACGCATACGAGGTGTCCCTGCTGCCGGTTCCGGCCCAGCCGGAGGCCGGAGTGGTCAAACGGTATGGCGGGCCGGAGGGCCCGGAACGTGATCCCACGGGCGGGGCGCCCGGTCACAATATCTCCTGGCAGGACGAGGCCCTGCTGGAGCTGGAAAAAATGAGATTTTGAGGAGGACATGAGATGAGACGCAGACTGATCGAATTGAAGAGCCAGCGCACCACGCTGCTGGAGAACGCCGAGGCCCTGCTGAAGGAGGGCAAGCAGGCGGAGTACCGTGCTGAAATGGAGAAGGTCGGCAACATGAACGGCGAGATCTCCGACGTGGAGAAGCTGCTGGAGGAGCAGGACCGGAAATTCATGGAGCGGGGCAAAGACCCGGCCGAGGAGAGGGACAAGGCTCTGGAGCGTGCCGAGATTCTGCGCAAGGGCGGCGAAGTGAAATTCTCTGCCCGGGAGACCATGCGGGATGTGTACCAGGCCAGCAAGCAGGTGACTTTGGCCACCGGAAGCATCGTACAGCCCACCGGGGCGGGCAGCGACATCCGAGACCCCCTGGGCAACATGGTGTGCTCTGTGGTGGACGAGGTCTATGTGCAGGATCTGACGGGCATGGGCGCCTATCTGGAGCCCTATGTGATCTCTGAAATTGACGCCAAGGGCGGCAAGGTGAGTACCAACGCCGGGAAGGCCCGCACCGCCTCCACCGACCCCACCTTCGGCGTGGCCAAGATCGCCCCCTATGAGCTGAACGTGACCAGCTTTGTGGACCGGAACATCAACCGGCTGAGCCCCGCCAGCTACTATGAGAAGATCCACGGCATGGCCATGCGGGCCATGAAGCGGCAGATCGCCGCCATGATTTTCAACGGCGACGGCCAGAGCAGCCCCGATATGTTCGGCGTGAAAAATGCCAAAAACGTGGCGGGCGGCACCATTTTCAAAAAGTTGGAGAACGCCACGCTGGACGAGAACCTGCTGACTGAGCTGTTTTTCGCATACGGCGGCGACGAGACCCTGGGGGCCAATGCCAAGCTGTACCTGAACAAGAAGGACCTGCTGGCCATCGGCAAGCTGCGCAACGGCGACAAGGAGCGGATCTTCAAGATCATCCCTGAGGGCGGCAACCCCAACCGGGGCACCATCGTGGACGGCGGCACCGTGATCCCCTATGTGATCTCCTCCGCCCTCACCGCCCTGGACGGCGCAGGCGCCACCATCCAGACCATGGTCTATGGCGACCCCATGAACTATGAGCTGGGCCTGTTCGGTGACTACACCATTCGGGTGGATGAGAGCGTGAAGGCGGTCGAGCGGATGTACGCCATTTTGGGCGACGTGATGGTGGGCGGCAACCTCATCGTGGACAAGGGGTTTGTGGTCGCCACCAGCGGCGCAGGCGGCTGATAGAGAGGAGGGAGGACCATGGGGATCCCGGAGAGCAAGCGGCCGGTGCTGCTGGCCTATTGCAGGATCGATGAGCCGGACACCGGGGAACTGGCGCTGCTGGATGTGCTGTACGACAGTGCAGTGGACTACATGACCAACGCAGGGGTGGAAGCCCCCGCCGCCGGGACCCCCAGGGCCGCCCAGTATGACCTGTTGGTGAACAGCCTGGTGCTGGACGCCTATGACCAGCGGGCGGTGAGCATCACCGGGAAACTGGTGACGGACAACCCGGCATTCCGCCGGGCACTGACCCAGCTGAAATTGACGGAGCCGGAGGCATAAAAAAGCCGCCCCCGGAAGGGGCGGCGGGTCAGGGCTGAACAGAGGGCTGGGGGCCGTATTCCCGTTCCATGGCGGTGCGGGTGACGATCCACTGCTTGCCGAACTTCTGGGCATCGACGCCCTCCACCAGCCTGCGGTAGGCCACCGCCTTGCGGAGAGTGCTGTCATGCAGGCCCCAGAGGGAGGTCGCGTCGGCGAAGGAGAGCAGGCCGTCAAAGGGGGAGGAGACCGGCTGGCCGTTCTCCCACAGCTCAGAGCCGTCCAGGTCGATGTCGTCGTTCCAGGAGATCCCATAGCCGCCTGGATCCGTCCGGACCTGCTCAAACAGGCCGGGGACGGTGCGGAGGGGGGCGAAGGCGTCTATCTGATCCAACAGGGGGGTCATGTTGTACTGCCTGGCGCAGCCGTCGGCAAAGTGGACCAGCAGGGCATAGCCGGGCAGCGGGGTAACGGATCTAATCTTGTGAAGCATGAGGAACGCCCCCTTTTTGTGACCAGTATATCACGGTGCTGTAAAAACACCAAGGGGAACTTGTGAAATGGAGGGGAAACGATGATCCAGGCGGGCGACCTGCGGTGCAGGATCCAGCTGTATGAGCTGGAGGAGGTCCGCAACGTACTGGGGGAGCGGACCATGGAGTACCGGCCGGGGCGGAAGGTCTGGGCCCAGATCGTGCCCACCTCCGGGCGCAGCGCGCCCCAGGCCGGGGAGGTGGAGCCCATGGAGGTGACCCACCGGGTGGTGGTGCGCAGCACCGCCCTGCCGGAGCTCCGGAACGGGCTGCGGTTCACCTTCCGGGGGCAGTGGTATGAGGTGCTGTACGGCTATCCCATCTACAACCGGAGCGGGTGGCTGGAGCTGTTTGCCAGATTGGTGGTGGATGACCGTGTCCCAGGGGTTTGACAGTAATTTTAAGCAGTTCGCCCGGGATCTGGAGGCGGTGGGACGGGCCTATGGGAAATCCCAGAAAAAGTTCCTGCGGCAGGAGGGCAGCAAGCTGCTGCGCAAGACCAAGGCCCGGGCGAAGGCGCTGGGAACGAAAACCGGGACCTACAAAAAGTCCATCAAACGGGGCAAGGTCTATCGGTACAACGGCGCGGACGCCATCCGGGTGTACTCCAGCGCCCCCCACGCCCACCTCATCGAGGAGGGGCACCGGATGGTGACCCACGACGGCACAGAGGTGGGGTTTGTCCGGGGCCATCATGTATTTGAGTTGGCGGCCAAGGAGTTTGAGGGCCAGTTCTACATCGATCTGGACGAGTATTTGGAGGAGGCGGTGGACATCAAATGACACTGCTGGAGGTAAACCGGGCGGTGTGCGCCCTGGCGGAGCAGGCGGCGGCCCGGTCCGGTACAGGGGCGGAGCTGTCCGCGGAGGATCTGAGTAGGCCCATCCTGCGGCCGGCGCTGAAGATCGACCTGGAGGAGGGCCGGGAGACCGCGGCGGCGGAGGACCTGGTGGAGGTGGAGATCACCTTCCGCATCTACTTCTACGCCCGGGACCACCGCCGCCCCAAGCTGGACAACCTGGCCATGCGGCAGGCCCTGGGCCTGGCCTTCCGGGACGGGATCCCGGTGGGGGAGGACGTGATCCCCATTGACGAGGGGCTGTCCTTCACGGTGACCGACGGGGTGTTGACGGCCGCGCTGGAGCTGCGGCTGGATCTGGAGCCGGAGACGCCGGAGGGAGACCTCATGGAGACCCTGTCCCAGCGGTACACGACAGAATGAGCCCCGCGCCGGAGGGCGGGGGACGCAAAGAAAAGGAGTGATTTGCATGGCAGTACACCTGCCCAGCATCAGCATTATCTTCCGCCAGCTGGCGGGGACCTTCATCCAGCGCTCCGCCCGTGGCGTGGCGGTGCTGATCGTGAAGGACGACACAGAGGGCGCGGGCGGGCCCTATTACCGCTTCGGGGACGCCACCCAGATCCCGGAGGGGGAGTTCACCGCCCAGAATGAGCAGTACATCCGGGACGCACTCAGCTTCGGCCCCCTGCGGGCGGCGGTGGTCAAGATCGGGACCTCCGGCCAGCTGGCCCAGGCCCTGGCCGTACTGGTCCAAAAGGAACAGACCGGCTGGATCACGGTATGCGGCGGGGCGTCCAAGGACTGGACGGACCTGACCAGCTGGATCAAGGCCCGGGAGAAGGAGGAGAAGAGCTGGAAGGCGGTGGTCTACAACGCCTCAGCCCCGGACTGTATGCACATCGTCAACCTGACCAACGCCAATGTGGTCTTTGCCGATGACCGGGGCAAGCAGACGGGGGAGAAGTACACCCCCAGCCTGGCCGGCCTGCTGGCCGCCTGCAACGTGGAGCGCGGGGCCACCAACGCCCTGTGCGCCAACCTGACCAGCGTGGAGACGCCGGAGGACCCGGAGGCCGCGGTGGGCAGCGGCAAGTTCATCCTCATCAACGTGGACGACCAGGTCCGGGTGGGGGTGGACGTGAACTCCCTGACCACGGTGGACGGCTCCACCAGGACGGAGGACATGAAGTATATCGAGACGGTGGAGGCCATGGACATGATGCGGGACGACATCGCCCAGGCCTTCCGGCAGGACTACATGGGCAAGTACCGCAACTCCACCGCCAACCAGATGCTGTTCCTGGCAGCGGTGAACGAGTATTTCCGGCAGCTGGGGGAGGAGAACGTGCTGGATCCGGAGCACGACAACACCGCTCAGGTGGACGTGGAGAGCCAGCGCAACGCCTGGATCGGCGCGGGAAAGACCGAGGCCGCCGACTGGGACGACGGCAAGGTGCTGGCCACCCCCTTCAAGCGCCAGCTGTTCCTGGCGGGGGACGTGAAGATCCTGGGGACCATGGCCGACCTGCGGTTCGTGGTCACCCTGATGTGAGGAGGAGAACGCATGGATCAGTACAAGAAAATCATGCACGGCAGCACCTCCGCCGTGTACATCAACGGCGAGCGGGACGCCCTGCCCACCAAGATCGAGGTCAAGATGACCGGCGACTTTGAGGACATGGCCTTCTGCGGCGAGGACGCCAGCTTCCCGGAGTACAACGGCTATGCCATCGAGGGGACCATCACCGACCGGAAGGCGGACAGCAGGCTGGAGCTGGCCATTGTGGAGGGCTACCGCACGGGCATCATGCCGGACATCGTCATTATGACCTCCCTGGGCCGGAGAGGGAGCGCCGCCCGGGAGCGGTGGTCCCTGTCCGGGGTGGTGTTCACGGAGGTGGCCCTGGCCAACATCGAGGCCAAGAAGGGCGTGGAGCGTGAGCTGCCCTTCAAGGCGGTCTATGCCAAGAATCTGGAGGCGATCCAATGAGTAAGATCACATTTGAGCAGCTGCTGGCCCGGCGGGAGCAGCGGGAGCAGGACAAGTACCGGGTGGGGCTGCTGACCATCCCCGGCTCCGGGGAGGGGCTGGAGGCCCGGACCCCGGACAAGGGGGCCATCCTCCAGCTGTATGGGGAGCTGACGGCGGCACAGACCCCCCTGGAGGGGCTGGAGTGCGGCCGCCACGCCCTGTATGACGTGTGCCCCCAGCTGCGGGACAAGGAGCTGCACGCCGCCCTGGGGTGCCAGGACGACCCCATGGGGGTGATGGACGCCCTGTTCTCCGTGGCGGAGCAGGACCAGCTGGGCGGCCAGGCCCTGCGCTTCCTGGGGCTGCTCCCGGAAGAGCGGTCCGGCGCAAAGTCCGGAGCCGGTGAGGACGATGAGGACGGGGAGGCGCCGGAGGCCCCCGGTCTGGAGACGGTAAAAAACTGATCGCCCGCGACCCTCTGCTGAGGCTGTTCGCCTTCTATGCGGTGCGGGGCTGGTCCCTGGAGGAGCTGGCCGGGACCAGCCCGGCCCAGCGGGGATTTTTGGAGGGTGCGCGGGCGCTGTACTACGAGGAGCAGATGGAGCTGGGAGAGGCCGGGACGGCCCTGGGCCTGGCCAGAGTGCTGCCGGGAGGTGAGCGGTAATGGGGCGGAAGGTGATCCACACCATCCTGAACCTGCGGGACAACATGAGCGGCGGGATGGTGAAGGCGGCCAAGAAGGTCAAGGGGGTCAACAAGGAGATGCTGGCCGCCACCCGGACGGTGGAGCGGTTCCAGCGGAAAACCGCGGACGCCTGCTCCCGGGCGGTGCGCTCCCTGGGCAAGCTGGGGGTGGCCGCCGGGGGCGCGGCGGCGGCCCTGGGGATCAAGTCCGGCCTGTCCGAGGCCATGGATCTGGAGGGCTACCGCCTTCAGCTGGAGACGGCCACCAAGGACACGGTGAAGGCCGCGGGCATCATGAAATACGCGGTGGACCTGGCCAACCGGACCCCCTTTGAGGGGGGCGAGCTGGTGGAGGGGGCGGCCAAGTTCGAGGCCATGGGGATGAGCGCGGAGCAGTGGCTCACCCGGGCGGGGGACATGGCGGCGGCCACCAACAAGAGCTTTGACCAGGCCACAGAGGCCCTGATCGATGCCCAGACCGGCGAGCTGGAGCGGCTGAAGGAGTTCGGCATCACCAAGGCCATGATCGTGGCCCAGGGTGAGAAGCTGTTCCGAAAGGTCCAGCTTGTCAACAACAAGGGGCAGATCGTCAACCAGGAGAAATTCAACCAGGCGCTGATCTCCCTGATGGAGGACAAGTTTGCCGGAGGCATGGAGAAGCAGGCCGGGACCATGAAGGGCCTGTGGTCCACCGTCACCGGCGTGACCAAATCCGCCCTGGCCGAGATGGTGGGCATGACCAGCGACGGCAGCATCCGGGCCGGGTCGGCCATGGAGCGGCTGAAGGGCTCGGTGGCCCAGCTGGCCGGAAAGCTGGAGCAGTGGCAGCAGGACGGGACCCTGTCCCGGCTGGGAGAGCAGCTGGATCAGGGGCTGGCCCGGGGGCTGGATCTGGCCAGCCGGGGATTTCAGTGGCTGGCGGAGAACGGGGACACGGTGAAAAGCACGCTGTTCGGCCTGGCGGGCGCGTTCGCGGCGGTGAAGGTGCTGAAATTGGCCACGGACCTGATTTTTTTGGGGAAAACCCTGTTCTTATTTGGGAAAACTGCGGCGGCGGTGATGTCGGCCAACCCCATGGTGCTGGGCATCATGGCGGCAGTGGCCGCCGGAGGTCTGCTCATTGGCAACTGGGATGAGGTGAAGGCCTGCGCCGCCGACCTGTGGCAGCGGACCACAGAACTGTTCGGCGGGATCCGGGACAGCATCACCTGGGCGTTTGATTCCGCCAAGGCGGGGGTGGCCGGGTTCTTTACCTGGATCGGGGACAAGTTGAGCAGCCTGAATGGGGCCATTGAATCGACCCCGATCATCGGCGGCATCTACAAGGGGATAAAATCCGCCGGCGGCTGGGTGATGGACAAATTGCGGGGCCACGCCCTGGGCACCCCCTATTTCTCCGGAGGCCTGACCCGGATCAACGAGCGGGGCGGCGAGATCGTGGACCTGCCCAGCGGAACCAGGATCATCCCCCACGACGTCTCCCGGCGGATGGCCGGAGGGACCAGCATCACGATTTACTTGACGGTGCAGGGCAGCGTGATCGGCAATGCCGAATTTGCCGACCAGCTGGGGCGGATCATCGCCCAGCGGGTGCTGCGCGCGGCGGCGAACTGCTGAAAAAAGCCGCCCCCGGCTGGGGGCGGCAGGGGGGCGGAGATCAGGTTGGACCGGGTTCCCCCTCTTGGGAGATATAGTCGAAAATGAAGCGCTTGATCTCGGTGGTGGGGGTGGTTCCATTGGCGGCGCAGGCCGCGCGGAAGGCGTCCAGGATCTCCGGCTTGAGGTCCAGAGGGAAGCGGACATAGTTTTTCCGCAGGTTTTTGATTTGCGAGCTGTATTTTGTTTCCCCCATGTTATTTGCTCCTTTGCCGCTGGACCAGGGCAAGGACCAGCTTGACCAGCCCAAAGGCGATCAGCAGATACCCAAGTGCGGTTAAAAATTCTTTCATTGTGACCTCCTTGACAGCGTTTGGTGGATTCGTTATTATGAGGGGGGCGGGTTTCCCCGCCCCCGGTATGCGGTTACTCCATGATGTTTGCAATCAGGAGAAGCAGCGTCCCAACGATCAAGTCCACCAGCGCTCCGACTAAGGTTTGCGGCCAGTCGATGGAGCGTTTGGTGGGCTTTTTCTTTTTCGCACTCATTTGAACCACCCCCTTTCGTTGTATTAAGTATAACATACGTACGTATAAAAGTCAAGGATTTTTCAGAAAAAACGGAGGAGGCGGGTATGTACAAGCTGATTTTGAGCGTGAACAACCTGGAGGAGGTCATGGTATGGCCCTCGGTGCCGCCGGATTTCGGGCCGGAGCAGGCACAGCGCAACGGGACTTATGAGGGGATCAGCGGAGATTTCAACACGCTGGGCCCCATGGGCCTATGGTCCATCCCGCTGTCCGGAGTGTTCCCGGTGGGGCGCAGGCCCCTGTATATGCCGCCGGAGGCGGTGGAGGACGGATGGCGCTATGTGGATTTCATCCGGCGCAACCAGGAGCGGCGGATCCCGTTCCGCCTCACCCTGCTGGACGGAGGCGGCGTCTGCCGGTTCAACGCGGCGTGTAGCGTGGATGAGTTTGAGTGGAAGGTAAAGCGGAACGGGGACATCGCCTATTCCCTGACGTTCCGGGAATACCGGTTTTTGTAGGAGGCAGAGATGGGCCGGGACTATGTGGACGACCACAGATTTTACCTCTATCGGGCCGGAGGAGGGACGGAGGACATCACCCGATGGGTGCGCCAGCCCCAGGCCCGGGACGTGCTGGAGGCGCTGAGCGTGGAGCTGACGTTTCAGGCCCTGCGCCACGACAGCTATGACAAATACATGACCTGGCCGGGCATCCGGCCGGGGGACCAGCTGAGGGTGGTCAACCACGGGACGGAGCTGTTTGCCGGGGTGGTGCTGTCGGTGGGGCTGGACGGCAGCGTCACCGCCAACGACCAGGGCTGGTACCTCACGAAAAGCGAAATTGTATTCCAGGCGGCCAACGCCGCAGCGGACGACGCCATCCGGAGGATGTGCGCCAAGGCGGGCATCCGGGCGGGGGACCTCCCCAGCCTGCCCACCCGGATCACGGAGGTTTGGACGGGGGATACCCCGGAGACCATCCTTCAGGACATCCTGGCGGTTTGCTCCGCGGAGACCGGGAAGCAGTACAAGCGCCGGGTGCGGTGCGGGGCGCTGAACATCACAGAATTGCCCACCCAGGCCATCACGGCCTGGCACAAACCGGCGGACAACCTGGCCCCCTTCGACATCACCACCGCCAAGGGGCCGGTCTCCGGCCGGGACAGCATGGAGGCGCTGGTCAACTCGGTGGTCCTCACGGGAGGCCGGGGGGACAAGGTGCAGGAGTTGGGCCGGGGCTACAACCCCCAGAGCGTGGCCCGGTATGGGCTATTGCAGGCGGTGGAGCGGCTGAGCGGGGACGAGGACCCCGCCCAGGCCAGGCAGCGCATCCGGACTCTGCTGGATCAGGGGGACCGGCTGACCCAGGAGCGGACGGTGGAGGAACTGTGGGGGACGGACGAGGTGGAGAGCGGCGTCCTGCTGCGGTTTGCCCCCAACACGTTCGGAGTGGCCGGAGACCTGCGGGTGACGGAGGTGGTCCACCACTATGGGCCGTCACACACCATGAGCGTGACCGTCCGGGACCCGGCAGCGGGCCGGGCCGCCGGAAACGCAGACGTGATCGAGGCTGGATAGGAGGCGGAGCGAGATGTCATGGGACTATGAACTGGCCCGGGCCATGCGCCCCCAAAAACAGGGGCCGCCCGGGCTGGAGGGGAAGGTGGTCTCCACCGCGCCCCTGACCATCTCCCTGCTGGACGGGGAGGTGATGGCGCCCCCCGCCGCCCTGGCGGTGGTGGAGGGTGCGCCGGGCTACACGGTGACGGAGCACACCATCCAGCGCCTGCCCTGGCAGGTGGGCGACCGGGTGGCCTGCCTGTGGATGGGGAAAACCCTGGTGATATTGGGGAGATTGGAGGAGCCATGACGAGTATTTATCCAGAACTGCCTCTGGCCATCCCCGCCCAGGCGGCGGAGACGGTGGGCAGAGTTCCGGCATTTGACGCAGACAGGGGGCGGTTCATGCTGCGGGACGGGGCTCTGCTGGAGCGCAGCGGCGTGGAGGCGGTGAAGCAGTGGTTTGAACTGGCCCTGCGGCAGCAGATCGACCGCATCCCCATCTACCGCACCCAGGAGGCGAAAAAATACGGCGTGCCACGGGACCTGATCGGCGGGAAGCTGCCCCAGGGACTGGCGGCGGCAGAATTGGAACGAGGTGTGCGGGAGACGGCCAGCTATAACCCGGCGGTGCGGGAGATCCGGGAGTTGCGCCTGTCCAGGAACCGGCGGACCTGCGTGGTGGAGTTCACGGCGGTACTGCACACCGGAGAGAGCGTGGAGGTGAGTGTGGATGTCCAGAGGGGATGAGATCCTGGCCCAGATGCTGGCGGCGGTGCCGGACAGCTATCAAAAGACCATCGGATACCCCACATACGACTGGCTGGCGGGGGCCGCCATCCCCGCGGCCCAGGTGAGCCTGGACCTGGAGGAGGCAAAACGGAAGCTGGACCCGGCCAACCTGACGGGAGAGGACCTGGACCGGTACATCGTGCCCAGGACTGGGCTGGAGCGGACCGCGGCCACCTTCGCCCGGGGCGAGGTGACGGTGACCGGGACGGGGACAGTGCCCGCCGGGACCCTGTTTGAGAGCCATGGCGGCATTCAGTATGCGGCCACGGCCCAGGTGGAGGCGGCAGGGACGGCAAAGGTCCCGGTGCAGTGCGTGACGCCGGGGGCGGCGGGGAATTTGCCCGCCCGGGCGGTGACCCTGATGCCCGTCCAGGTGGCGGGGATCGTGTCCGCCGTCAACGAGGCCCCCATGTCGGAGGGCTATGAGGCGGAGACGGACGAGGCCTATTATGCCAGGTTCCTGGTGCGGCTGCGCACCCCGCCCACCAGCGGGAACCAGTACCACTATCTCACCTGGGCCATGGAGGTGCCCGGGGTGGGAGGCGTACAGGTCTACCCCCTGGAGAAGGGGGCCAACACGGTTGGGGTAGTGCTCATCGACCAGTTCGGGAAGCCCGCCAGCCGGGAGCTGGTGGAGCAGGTCCAGACCCACATCGACCCGGGGAGCCGGGGCCTGGGGGAGGGGGAGGCTCCCATCGGGGCCAAGTGCTATGCGGCAGCGGCGGGGGAGGTCAAGGTCAACCTCTCCATGCAGGTCACCAAGGACGCGGAGACGGCCCAGGACACGGTGACCCAGGCCATCCGGGACCGCGTGGACGCCTATCTGACGGAGATCGCCCTGGAGGCCTACCGGCCGGTGCTGGCCTCAGACCACGCCTATGAGGCCAGCTTTGCCCGCATCGGCGCGGCTATCCTGGGGGCGCCTGGGGTGGAGGACTACACCGGGCTGACGGTCAACGGCGGGACGGTCAACGTCAAGGCCGCCTCTAAGCAGGTCGCTGTGCTGGGAGAGGTGGTGGTGCGGTATGCTCCGTAACCTGCCCACGGCGTACCGTACCGACCCGTGGATCCTGGCCATGTGCGGGGCGGTACAGATCCTCCTGGAAGAGTTGGGCCGGGAGACGGCGGAGCTGCCGGTGCAGATCCGCCTGTCAGAGCTCACCTGGCAGCTCCCGGTGGAGGAGCGGCTGGCGGGACTGAGCCCCAGGCCGGGGGCCTCGCTGGAGGACCGGCGCTCCGCCGTCATCGCCAAGTGGCGCAGCGGCGGGCCGGTGACCCTGGCCCAGATCCAGGCGGTGGCGGACGCCTGGCGAAACGGCGTGGTGGATGTGGGGTTCGACGGCAGCACCATCACGGTGACCTTCGTGGGGGAGTTGGGCATCCCGGAGGACTTAGACGGCCTCAAGGCCGCGCTGGAGATGACCATACCGGCCCATCTGGCCCTGCGCTATGAGTTCCGGTACCGGACCTGGGGCGAACTGGCGGACAGGACCTGGGGGGAGATGGCACAGTATACCTGGGGACAGGCATTGGAGGGGGAGAGCGTATGACGGAAACGACAAACTACAAACTCAAAAAACCAGGGGACAGCGACAATGTCCGTGTGGACGTCCTGAACGGGAACATGGACGTGATCGACCGGGAGTTGAAACAGCGGGCCACCCTGGACGAAAACGGAAAGCTGGTCCAGGACATCGACTGCGGCGTGTGGGACACGGACCCGGTGGAGGCGCACAACGCCACGGCCACTGCCCACGCCAATCTGCTGGTAGATGGGAACAACGTGGAAGCCGTTGACACCTCCGAGAGCCTGGAGGAGCACATGGCGAATCCTCTGGCCCACCAGAATCTAGTCATTGACGGCAACGCCGGACAATAAAGAAAAGGAGAGAATCAGAATGGCAGTTATTCAGATCAAGAGAGGCTTACAGGAAGCAGTCACCAACCTGGTACTGGCCCAAGGCGAGCTGGCGGTGGCCCTGGACACCGGTAACGTGTACATCGGCGCCACCTCCGGGAACGTCCACATCAATCCCAAGGGCGGCACCGCCGACACGGCGGCAAAGCTGTCCACCCCACGTGCGTTCTCTGTCTCCGGCGATGTCAGCGCCCCTGCGGTACAGTTTGACGGAACACAGAACGTGGAGCTGGTGCTGGCCCTTGCCAACATCACCGCCCTGACGCCCGGCACCTACACCAAGGTGACCGTGGACCAGAAGGGCCGGGTGACCGCCGGGCAGACCATCGAGGTGTCCGATCTGCCCAATATCCCCAGCACCAAGGTGACGGGCCTGGGCACGGCGTCCACCGCAAACACCGGAACACAGCAGGGCAACGTGCCCGTGGTGCAGGCGGACGGGAAGCTGTTGGCCGCCCTGTTGCCTGACCTGTCTGGGACCTATGTGCCCGGTGAGCACCACCATTAACGGCAAGCCCCTGTCCGCCGCTGTCACTCTGACGGCCGATGATGTGGAGGCCATCCCGGCCAGCCAGAAGGGCCAGGCCAACGGTGTGGCGGAGTTGGATTCCAGCGGCAAGGTGCCTGCGGCACAGCTTCCCAGCTATGTGGACGACGTGGTGGAGTATGACAGCCAGAGAGCCTTCCCTGAGACCGGCGAGGACGGGAAGATCTACATTGCCAAGGACACCAACCTGACCTACCGCTGGAGTGGCAGCCAGTACGTGGAGATCAGCGCGTCTCTGGCCCTGGGCGAGACGGAGAGCACGGCATACCGAGGCGACCGTGGAAAGGCGGCCTATGACCACAGCCAGATCACCAAAGGCAACCCCCACGGGACCACGGCGGCGGACGTGGGCGCGGCCCCGTCCAGCCACACCAAACAGACCGCATCCGCCACCCAGCTGGGGCACGTCAAGGGCGGCGGAAACGTCTCCATTGGCGTTGACGGCACAATGAGCGTCGAAACTGTAGACGGAGGGACTTTCTAATAAGGAGTGATACGCATATGGCGGTTACAATCCAAGTGAAGCGGGGTTCCAGGGCCACATTGCCGGTCCTAGCCCTGGGAGAATACGGGCTGACCACAGATACCAAAGAGCTGTTTATTGGGGGACCGGAAGGGGTCAACATTCAAATTGCGGTGCTGGACAATGGCGGTCAGATTCCGGAGGAGCAGCTGCCGGAGATGGACGTCTCCCAGACGCTGGCTAAGGCGGAGCTGAAGGACCCGCCGGTGGATGGCGACGGGGTGCTGGTCACGGACAGCGCGGCGGGGAATGCCACTAAGCGGGTATTGTGGAGCCGGATCAAGGCGGCGCTGAAGGGGTATTTTGATCCGCTGTACGCCGCGAAGAGCCACACGCACTCAAAAGCGCAGATCACCGACTTCCCGGCCTCGCTCCCGGCCAACGGAGGCAATGCGGCCACGGTGGGCGGGCTGAGCTCGGATCAGCTGATCGCCCAGGCGGTAGCGAAGGGGTGCCGCATTGCGACTGGGTCTTATGTAGGAACAGGGACGTGGGGCGAGAGCAGCCCGAACAAACTAACTTTCTCGTTTACCCCAAAAGTTGTTTTTGTAGTGCAGTACTTTAACTCAGCCTCAGGTGTATATGGTCCTATTTATTCAAGTCAAAAGGCAAGTAATGCAGTCATGGTAGCAGACACCCTTACTGAATCATTTCAATCAGGAAATGGTTTCTACGAGCTAGGATATATCAACGATGAAGCTAGATACTCATACGGGAAAAAATCTAAAGATGGAAAGACATTTTATTGGTATTTTTCTTACGACAAAGACCGTTCTGGGTCTCAGCTGAATAGCAGTGGATCCGTATATTACTGGGTAGCAATAGGATAAAGGAGGAAAGCGAAATGTTGTGGTATATCGACCCTATCCCAAATGACTCGGGAGCATACAGTCCTCCGCAGTCCACGCCCTTTGACAGTGCGATCCCGCTGACAGATGAGCAGTCGGATATGCTGGTACAGCACAACGGCTTTGTGGTCATCACCGGGGAGCCGGATCCTGACACAGAGGGCAGTGCAGTGACAGTGGCACCGAACGCCGAGGCCTGGGAGGCGTGGAAATCCTCCCTCCCGCCTCAGCCGGAGCCGGAACCCACAGAGGCGGAACGGCTGCGGGCGGACGTGGACTTTTTGGCTGCTATGACGGGGGTGGAGCTATGAGCGTGTACGAGCTGGCCCGAAAATACTACCCGCGGCTCTGGGACGATGCCCGCATTGACGCGCTGGTCCAGGCTGGGCGGCTGACCCAGGCGGAAGGGGAGCAGCTGCGCCGGGAGGCACAGGCCCCCGCCGCGGGCTAGGCAGAGGAGGCGGACATTGAGCATCCAGGAGCTATTGACAGGCGGGGGCGGGCTGGTGGTCCTGGCGCTGACGGTCATCCAGGTCGCCCCCGTCAAAATCAACCCCTGGTCCGCTATTGCCAAGGCCATCGGGCGGGCCATCAACGCGGAGGTGCTGGCCGAGCTGGAGCGGACCCGGATCAAGCTGGACGACCACATTAGGACGGACGATGAGCGGGCGGCAGACATGCACCGGGCCAGGATCCTGCGGTTCAACCAGGAACTGATCCGGCAGATCCCCCACACCCGGGAGGAGTTCATCGAGGTGCTGACGGAGATCGACCGCTATCAGCAGTTTTGCCGGGAGCACCCGGATTATCCCAACAGCCGGGCTGTCCACGCCATTGCCAACATCGGAAGGGTGTACGACGAACGACTACAAAAGCACGATTTTCTGTGACTGTGAAGGGGGGGAGAGATGTGGAACAGATGTACAAGCGGCTGGGGAACCTGCTGACCATCAAGAGCATGGTCACGCTGATCCTGACGGCGGTGTTCGCCTGGCTGACCTGCTCCGGTGGGGTGAGCGCGGATCAGTTTCTGACCGTGTTCACCGTAGTCATTGCGTTCTATTTTGGGACGCAGACGGAGAAGAATGCCAACAAAACCAGTGTTCATTGACCAAACGACCCTATTTTGACGAATGAAAGGAGAAAACAACATGAACGCCAATTACATCTATGACATTTTCCAGACCTGTGAGGACCTGGACCTGCCCGACCTGACCGTTGCCCTGGCCCGCCACCAGGAGGGCCACCCCATCCCAGAGGGTATGACGGAGCAGGGCATCAACGAGTTCATCGGCGGCCACTACGAGGCCCTGGTGGACGTATTCGCCGGCCACGACCGGGCGGCGTTCGCCGCCGCTGTGGCTGCTGGCATCCAGGAGGACGAGGAGCAGCAGGCCGGCCAGGAGGGCTGAGGCCATGCTGATCTGCATTGATGCGGGGCATTGTTTGAGCACACCCGGCAAGCGGTGCCTCAAATCTATTGACCTCAATGAGACCCGAGAGTGGGTACTTAACAGCCGGGTGGCGAACAAGCTGGAGGCCATCCTGGCGGGGTACAGCTGCCAGACCATGCGGGTGGACGACGTGACCGGGCAGAGGGCCGTGACCCTGTCCCAGCGGGTGGCGGCAGCCAACCGGGCCCGGGCGGATGTGTATCTGTCCATTCACCACAATGCCGGGATCAACGGCGGCTCCGGCGGCGGGATCGTGGCCTATGTGGCCCCCAGCCATCAGAAGCAGAGTGAGGTGGTGCGGGACGCGGTGTACCGTTATACCGTGGCGGCCACTGGGCTGCGGGGCAACCGGGCGCAGCCTCTGGCGGAGCAGAGCCTGTATGTGCTCAACTATACCACCATGCCGGCCACACTGATCGAGCTGGGGTTTATGGACTCCACCACAGACACGCCCATCATCCTGACAGAGCGGTTTGCCGACGAGGCTGCGGCCGGGCTGGCGGCGGCGCTGGTGGAGGTGTATGACCTCCAGCCCAAGGGCGGCGGGCAGGTTCTGATGACTGCGGTGCAGGCGGAGGACCTGACGGTGGAACTGGTGGACAAGCCCAAGGGAGAGTGCGGCGACAACTGCGCCAATGCGGGATATTTCGCCAACTACTCCGAGGCGGGCGAGCCGTTCACGCTGCCCGTGGGGCATCTGGTGGCGGACTACAATGCCTCAGGGAAATGGACGAGGCACTACTGCCAGGAGCGCGGGCGGTTCCAGTGGGACCGGTTCACATTTGACGCTGGCCGGTGGGTCTATGCTAACCCTATGTACGGGAAGGAGATCTCCACCCTGTTGATCTCCGGCGGCAAGGCACGGGTGGAGGAGATCCGGACGGTTCCGGAGGGGACGGACTACGCCGTGTCCGGTATCCCTGTGCTCCGGGACGGGACGGCCTGTACCACCGCCCAGGCCAAGGGGCAGGGCTGGGACACCTCCCCGCTGAGGCCCACCTGGCACACGCTGGTGGGCCTCAAGGGGGACGGCATGGTGTACGTCATGGGCTGGCAGTCCAGGACCGCCAACCTGCTGGACAGCGGCGAGGCCGCCCGGGTGTTCCGGGGGCTGGGCTTTACTGATGTGCTCAAGCTGGACGGCGGCGGGAGTTACTACCAGAGCCGGGACGGGGCGGTCTCCAAGACCGCGGAAAACCGGCGGATCAACAGCGTACTGCGCTGGACGGCGAGAGAGGAGGAGCCGGAGTTGACGGAGGACAGAGTGCGGCAGATCGTGCGGGAGGAGTTGGCCGCTCAGGAGGCGAAGCTGGCCAACGCGCCGGCGGACAGCTGGGCAGTGCCTTACATCCGGCAGGCCGTGGAGGCCGGGATCCTCACCGGCGTGGATGACGGCCAGGGCGGCGTGACCATCGCCAGGCCCAGGGCCCACACCACCAGGCAGGAGCTGGCCACCATGGGCGTGGCCATCCTCAAGGCGGCAAGAGGGTGAGGGAGGGTGAATGAGGGCGATTTGCCCCACCGGCTCCCCCACCAGAGAAATGTGCTGCGATGCTCAAAAATGATATGACCACCAGGAAGTGAAAAAATAAAAAACTGGCGAAAGTGTTGAAAATCAACGCTTTCGCCAGTTTTTTGTGTGGAGCAGGTGAGGGGAATCGAACCCCCGTGTTCAGCTTGGGAAGCTGACATTCTGCCATTGAACTACACCTGCAAGTTGATTGCCTGAATAATATAACATAAATTATTTCGGAAAGCAAGAAAAACTTACCTGTCGTTTCCGACTCGTTTCCCGGGGATGCCATGGAACGGAAAGAATTGATTTTTTCCAAGAAAGCAGATATAATAAGGCCAACCTCAGAAAGAGGTCTGAGGGGGAGGTTTTCCTTTTGAAAGGAGCTGTTTTTATGGCTTTTGATCCTTATGAATTGGACCGGGACTACGGCGCGCCCAGCGGCGTAATTACCGAGGCACAATATACCACCCGCGCCTTTCTGTGGATGATGCTGGGGCTGATGGTCACCTTTGGCGTAGCCCTGGTGGGCTGGATGACCAACGCGACACTGTATCTGTTTTCTGCGTTTCCCACCGTTCACCTGGTGATTTTGGTGGTGACGCTGATCTTGTCATACAGCCTATCGGCCCGGATTGAGAAAATGTCGGTAGCCTCAGCCCAGATGATGTTTCTTGTATTTTCTGCTCTGATGGGCGTTACCGCTTCTACCTGGCTGTACCTGTATCAACTGACCAGCATTGTGTTTATTTTCCTGGCCACCGCTCTCTACTTTGGCGCTCTGGCTGCCTATGGCCACTTTACCAGCCGCAGCCTGGCCGGATACAAGTCGATCCTGCTCAGCGGACTTATTTTCCTTATCCTGTTTGTGGTGCTGTCTCTGTTTATTCCCGGTATGACCGCTTTTGACAGCATGATTTCTCTGTTTGGCGTTGCCATCTTCCTGGGTTATACCGCCTATGATACCCAGCGTATCCGGAAGTTTTACTATTACTATTCCGGCTATCCCGATATGATGGAGAAGGCCTCCATTTTCTCCGCGCTGCAGCTGTATATGGACTTCATCAACCTTTTTTTGTACCTGCTGCGCTTTTTGGGAAAGCAGAGGAACTGAGAAGCACCTCAGCGTCGGACAAAATTTTACAAAATTACCTTTTTCCCTTGCGTAAAGATGCTCCCTCCGATAGAATAGCCCTGTGTGCTATTTTTTAGGAGGGAGCTTTTTTATGTACTTATTCAGGCCCCAGCTTCTGGAGTCGTTGGCGGACTATTCCAGAGCAAAGTTTATGAAGGACCTGGTGGCAGGCGTCATTGTGGCCATCATTGCCCTGCCTTTGTCCATCGCCCTGGCCCTGGCGTCCGGTGTTTCACCGGAGCAGGGCTTGTATACGGCCATTGTAGCGGGATTTCTGATCTCGGCCCTGGGAGGAAGTAAGGTCCAGATCGCCGGTCCCACCGCGGCCTTTGCCTCCATTGTGGCGGGGATCGTAGCCCGCAACGGGATGGATGGCCTGGCTGTGGCCACGGTGCTGGCCGGTATCCTGCTGATCCTGATGGGTGTGCTGCGTATGGGCAGCATGATCAAGTTTATTCCCTACACCATCACCACCGGATTTACGGCAGGCATCGCGGTGACCATTGTGGTGGGGCAGCTGAAGGATTTCTTTGGCGTCACCTTCCAGAACTCTCCCGTTGAGACGGTAGAGAAGCTGGAGAAGTTTTTTGCGTGCTTTTCTACCTGGAGCGTAAGTGCTGTGGCGGTGGGATGTGTGGCGCTGGTCATTCAGATCGTCTGGCCCAGATTTTTTGCCAAAATCCCTGCCTCGCTGGTGGCAGTGATCGTCACGGCGGCCATGGTCAAGCTGCTGCACCTGCCGGTGAACACCATCGGGGATCTATATACCATTTCCACCGATCTGCCCCAATTTACTCTGCCCACGGTCAATTATGACATCGTGGCGGCCGTTCTGCCCGATGCCTTCACCATCGCCATTCTGGCGGCCATCGAGTCGCTGCTGTCCTGCGTAGTGGCCGATGAGATGACAGGCTCCCATCATAACTCCAACATGGAGCTGGTGGCCCAGGGTGTGGGCAATACGGCATCTGCGCTGTTTGGCGGCATCCCGGCCACAGGAGCCATTGCCCGTACCGCCGCCAACATCAAAAACGGCGGCGTGTCCCCGGTGGCTGGTATGGTCCATGCGGGGGTGCTGGTGTTGGTGCTGGTGCTGCTGATGCCCTATGCGGCGCTCATCCCTATGCCCTGCATTGCAGCCATCTTGTTTGTGGTGGCCTACAATATGAGCGGCTGGCGCACCTTTGTACGGGTGGTCCGCCAGTCTCCCAAGAGTGATACGGCGGTGCTGCTGCTCACCTTTTTCCTGACGGTGGCCTTTGACCTGGTGGTGGCCATCGGTGTGGGCCTGACTCTGGCCTGCCTGCTGTTTATGAAGCGGATGGCCGATGTGGCCGTGGTGGAAGAGTGGGAATATGTGGAGGACACCCAGGCTGGAAAGGGACGGTTCAAGCACGTGCCCGTCCATGTGATGGTCTATGAGATCAACGGTCCCATGTTCTTCGGCGCGGCGGATAAGATTCCCCATATCGACGAGGGGGGAGAGAAACGGGTGCTGATTTTGCGCATGCGCAGTGTGCCCGCTCTGGATATCACCGCCCTGAAGGGGCTTCGGCGGCTGTGGGAGGAGTGCGGCCGTGCCGGAGTGCAGCTGGTCTTTTCCCATGTGAACGAGCAGCCCATGTCGGTGCTGAAAAAATCCGGACTTTACCAGCAGGTAGGGAAGGAGAATTTCTGTCCCAACATTGACGCAGCGTTGAAGCGGGCTATGGAGCTATAAAAAACAGCGACGGCAATGCCGTCGCTGTTCCTTTATTTCCAGGACAGAAGTACGTCTACACCCTTGCGCTTGGGAGCCCCGCCAACCTGAGCGGGATAACCCACGGCGATGAGTGCCATGAGCTCCTGATCCTCGGGGACCTGGAGATACTCCTGCAGTCGCTTGCGGTCAAACACGCCCATAATCACGGTAGCCAGACCCAGGTCGTGGGCAGCCAGGCAGAAGGTCTGAGCGGCGATGCCGCAGTCGTAATACTGCCAGCCATCCTCCCGGTCGGTGGTGAAGGAGCCGTCCCGCTCGTAGCCGCAGCGGTTCTTTACGAAGGTCTGGGCCACCAGCAGGGGAGCACTGCGGATGATGGCGGGGTTGTTGGCCCCGGCCAGGCAGTATTCCGAAGCGATGGTCTCCCGCATAGCGGGGTCTTCAATGGCCAGATAGCGGCTGATCTGGGTGTTTTTCCAACTGGGAGCGTAGGCAGCCAGGGCTACCACATCCTCCAGCAGCTCGTGGGGCACGGGCTGGTCGGTAAACTGGCGCACACTGCGCCGGGTGAGAATACAGGTCTGAGCGTCCATATGGGTTCCTCCTGACTTGGGATTGAGAATAAAAGTATGGTAGCCCTCAGAGGGAAAAATGTCAAGGGCAGACCATGCTTGGCCTGCCCTTGCTTCCTTATGGGATATCAAATTCTACCTCATAGAGCTGGGTGTCATAGTCTCCTGTGTCCCGGAAATCCATAAACTCTTTGCTTAAGCGGTAGTGGCCGGGGGAGAGGAGACCGAAGAGCCAATCCCAGTCCACGGCCTGTTCCGTTTCTCCGTCCATGGTGACCAGATAGGCCATACCATCCCAGGCAAAGTTTCCATCCACGATGTCGGGGACGTTCTGCCACGCGCCGTCCTGTTCCACCTCCAGAGTGTAGTCGCTGCCATACTGCAGGGTGCCGGTGGGGCTGCCGCCTTCCTGGGTGATAACTAAAGTCAGGCCGGTGGGGGTCACGTTTTTCACCGATAGGATGAGGCCCCAGGAGTCCTCTGTGGTTTGGACAGAGGATGATTCAGAGGAGCTGGAGTTGATTTTCTGAGGTGCAGAGGAGCCTGCGCCGTCCGAACTGCCGCAGCCAGCCAGGGACAGGGCCAGCAGACCGGCCAGGGTAAGGGTAAGCCATCGTTTCATGTGAGATACCTCCCGGTGATAGACTTCTGTATTCCTTTAGACGGAGAAACCCGGCCTAAGTTCCCTGAAATTTGTTCTCCTTTTCATTTTGAGCAAACCGTGGTACAATGTCAACGTATCTTTTCCATGGGGAGGCATCCATGATCATCTTAGGCATCGACCCCGGAGTGGCCACGATCGGCTTTGGGGTCATTAAGGCCCAGAGAGGGAAAAACACCCTCATTCAGTACGGGGTCATCACCACGCCGCCGGGTATCCCTCTGTCCAGCCGGCTGCTGCAAATTTCCAACGACATGGAGGAGCTGATCCGCACCTTCCATCCCGACGAGATGGCGGTGGAGGAGCTTTTCTTCAGTAAGAATATTACCACCGGCATCGCCGTGGCCCATGGCCGTGGGGTGATCCTCCTGGCGGCGGAAAAGCTGGGGGTGCCGGTATTTGAGTATACCCCCATGCAGATCAAGCAGGCGGTGGCGGGCTACGGGGGCGCGGACAAGCGCCAGGTGATGCTGATGACCCAGCGGCTTCTCAATATGAAGCAGATCCCACGGCCCGACGATGCCGCTGACGCCCTAGCACTGGCTATCTGCCATGGCCGCTCGGCCACGTCCCTTTTGAATACGGAGCGGGTCTTTGATCCCAAGAAATACGACACGAGGTAAGTGCCATGAAAACGATGGTCAAACAACCAAACCCCGACCCGCCTTACAGCCTCCACGACGCCTATATTTTGAAGCTGCAAGTGGAGGAGGATATCCTGCGCCTTATCACCCAGTGCGGCTATGTGTGCACCACACCGCCCTGTAATCAGGTGGAGGGAGACGTGGAGATCACCGGCATCGACTGGGACTTCTCCTGCGTCTATGTGATGGAGTACCAAGGCGTCCTGTGCGGAAACTACGGCTCTTTCACCGGACGGAAAATGACGGTGGCGGACTTTTTGCGGGAGTACTCAGAAGCGACGCTGGATATCATGGACGAGACCTACGGATATCACCAGGTGAAGCTGGACGGTTTCCTCAACGTGGGGGAGCGCTGCCTGGAGTTTCAGCTGGACATCTGCTACGCCGGAGAGTTCCGGTATTTGCTCAAAGAATAAATGCCGTCCATTGGACGGTTTATGGAGGAACTTATGTTTTACTATCTCAATGGCACCGTGGCCCATATCGAGCCTTACCTGGTGGTCATCGACTGCGGCGGGGTGGGTTATGCCTGCCGCACTACCAGCTATACCCTGTCTGCACTGAAAAAGGGTGAAAAGGGAAAAGTCTTTACACACTTGAATGTCCGGGAGGACGCCATGGAGCTCTATGGCTTTGCCACCCAGGAAGAGCTGAATCTGTTTCAGCAGCTTATTTCTGTTTCCGGTGTTGGTCCCAAGGCAGCTTTGTCTATTCTGTCCTCCAACACTCCGGCCAATCTGGCCCTCAGCATCATCACCGGGGATGAGAAAGCCCTCACCTGCGCCCAGGGGATCGGCAAGAAGATCGCCCAGCGGGTGATTCTGGAGCTGAAGGACAAGCTGGCCAAGGGTCAGGCAGTGAACGGGGCAGGGGAGACCTACGGCGGCACCGGAGTGACCGTCATTCCCGAAAACAAACTCTCCGGGGCCAGCGCCGCCCTGGCGGTGCTGGGTTATACCCAGGGGGAGATCAACGTGGCCCTCAAGGGCATCGACCTGGACAGCCTGACCCTGGAGCAGATCATTAAGCAGGCTCTGAAAAAGATGATGAAGGGGTGAACCCCGTGCTGATTGTCTTTCTCGGCATGATCGTCCTGTTTCTTGTGCTGGGGCTGACCTTCTCCCGGGGAAAGGGAGCCTTTCTCATCGCCGGGTACAACACCGCATCCAAGGCAGAGAAGGCCAGGTATGACGAGAAAGCCCTGTGCCGCTTCATGGGCAAAATCATGTTCGCCCTGGCCGGATGCCAGGGAATTATGGCACTGGGAATACTTGTGGTCGGCATGTGGCTGTTATGGGTGGGAATCGCCGCCTTCTTGGCAGTGGCATTCTGGACCGTTATCTACGCCAACACCGGAAACCGCTTTCGAAAGAACTGATGACCTTTTCAGCGGAGAGTTAGAAAGGAGCGGGGGCTATGGCAAAATTGGAGCAGGAAATCCCCGGTTATTACGATTTTGATGAGGTTCTTTGCTATCTCCATGATGGAATCTTAAACACCAGCAGTTCCACCAGTTATGAGGGCGGCAGTGAATACCGCTGCGGTGACGTACGCTGTGCTGTACATGTCTATGAGCGGTATACCTTGCTGGGGGACAATCGCCTCAGCCTGACCGTCATGTTAGCAGGAGAAGGAAAGCGGCTGTTTCTGTCCGGCATCTCTGCCGCCGGAGGCGGGGGAGTGGGGAAAATTATTCCCTGGGGTGAAGAAGAATTTTTAAATGTCTTGAAGAAGCTGGCCGACCAGCTGACGGGATGAAATGATTGAAATGTTACAATAATAACGCGCGGTTAGGATGTGAACCCATGGCAATCGATTTTTCCAATCCAGAATTTGACCCGGAGGAGCTCAGCGAGCCTCTGGTGACCACCTCCCTCACCCGGGAGGACGAGGGGGAGTATTCCCTGCGGCCCAAAACCCTTCGGGAGTACATCGGCCAGGAGAAGGCCAAAGGAAACCTGGAGGTCTTTATCCAGGCGGCTAAAATGCGCAACGAACCTCTGGACCATGTGCTGCTCCACGGCCCGCCCGGCTTGGGCAAGACCACCCTCAGCGGCATTATCGCCAATGAAATGGGGGTAAATGTGCGCATCACCTCCGGTCCTGCCATTGAGAAGGCAGGAGATCTGGCGGCGCTGCTCACCAACTTAAATGAAAACGACATCCTCTTTGTGGACGAGATCCACCGCCTCAACCGCTCGGTGGAGGAGGTGCTTTACCCAGCCATGGAGGATTTCGCCATCGACATCATCATCGGCAAGGGTCCGTCGGCCAACTCCATCCGTCTGGACCTGCCCAAATTTACCCTCATTGGAGCCACCACCCGGGCAGGGCAGCTGTCCGCGCCCCTGCGTGACCGCTTTGGCGTGACGTTAAGGCTGGAGCTTTACACCCCTGAGGAGCTGGCGCTGATCGTCAAGCGCTCTGCAGGTATTCTTGGCGTGCCCATTGAGGACGATGGAGCCATGGAGATCGCCCGCCGCAGCCGCGGCACCCCCCGTATTGCCAACCGGATGTTGCGCCGGGTACGGGACTTTGCCCAGGTGCGGGCGGGAGGCGTTATCACCAAAAAGGTGGCTGACGAGGCCCTCACCGCCCTGGAGATCGACCATCTGGGGCTGGATTCCATTGACCACCGGATGCTGCGCTCCATCATTGAGAACTACCGGGGCGGCCCGGTGGGCCTGGAGACCTTGGCGGCCACCATCAACGAGGAGGCGGTGACCCTGGAGGACGTGTACGAGCCCTATCTGATGCAGCTGGGGTTCCTTACCCGCACACCCCGTGGCCGCTGTGTTACCCCCAAGGCCTATCAGCATCTGGGTCTCAGCGTTCCCGGAGAGTCCGGAGGGCTGGACCAGCTGAGTTTCTAACCCCGGAGGCGCTCTTTAGTGAAAGAAAAACTGAAAAAATTGCTGGCGGGCCTGTTGGGCAGCGGCATCATGATTTTGCTCTTGTTCGGGACGTTTGCAGTGGTTGCTCTGGTCGGCGGCAATGTGATGAGGCTGTTCGGGTTTCGCTATGACAGCGTGGGACAGCTGCTGCTCTACTTCCTGTTAGGGGAACTGATTGGCCTGCCTCTGGATCTGATCAGTACGGCTCTGCCTAAGGCACTGTATCGCATGGGAAAGGTGGACCGTCGGCAGGGGAATTTGCTTTACATCCCAATGGATACCTTGTTTACCATCGCCGCGTTTTGGGTTGCGGACGGGTTAATGGCCAGTGTGTCCACCACCGGACTCTCTTTGTGCATTCTGGGCTTTGGAACGGCACTGATCACCCAGCCCATAAAGAAGGATGACTGACCGAAAGGGGAGAGGACGATGGGCTTTTGGCTGTACTGCACTGCCATGTGCCTGCTGGTGCCCGCTGTGATGCTGTACTTTGGATGGCGTTTTTTGAACAGACCGCCCCAAAAGATCAATGCCCTCTATGGTTACCGCACCAGCCGTTCTATGAAAAACCAACAGACCTGGGATTATGCCCACCAGGTATGCGGAAAGCTATGGTTTCGGGCAGGGGCGGTGATGCTGCCCCTGAGCCTTTTGGCCATGTTGTCCGGACTGGGCAAAGATACGCAAGCACTGGGAATATGGCTTATGGGCGTGGTTTTGGTCCAGGTTGTGGTGATGATCGCCACCATTTTTCCAGTAGAAAAGGCATTAAAACGAAAATTTGACAAATTTGGCAGGAGAATTGGCTGAATAAGTGATAGACGGTAGGGAAATTTTATGCTATGCTTATTTGTGGAAAAGCGGCATAAGATCCGGTCCTGAGGGAAAATAATTTCCAGATCAAGACCAGAAAACGATGGCATATTATGGAAATAATAGAACAAACTGGAATGAATATGGGAAAAACGCCAAATAATTTCCCGATACCCCTTGACAAAACCAGTCAATTTGATTATTATGAGTTTTAACCGGAACAAAAAATTGGAAACGCCCCAGCCTCCGCCTCCCACAGACGAGGCGCTGTGTCTCCAGGCGGCAGCAGGAAGCGCCGCTGCGGCGGAAGAGTTGGTCCGCCGCTACGGCCGCTTGGTGCGTGCCTGCGCCCGCCCCCTGTTTTTGGCAGGAGGGGACAGTGAGGACCTGTTTCAGGAGGGTATGCTGGGTTTGCTGTCCGCCATCCGTGGCTTTGATGCCCGGCGGGACGCATCTTTCCGGACCTATGCGGAGGTTTGTGTCCGCAACCGCCTGTACAGCGCGGTCCGCGCTGCCCAGGGGGATAAGCATCTTCCACTTAATCACAGTGTCTCTTTCGAACCCCCTCTTTTTGACGGCCCGAACGCGTATCTGTTTTCCAGCGAAGAGAGCCCAGAAGACGTCATCATCGGCAGGGAGGAACTGAGAGAGCGCCTTGACGCTCTGAAGGGCCAGTTATCTGAGCTCGAAGGGAAAATCCTGCCGCCCTACTTAAGCGGTCTCACTTGTGCAGAGATTGCAAAACGGGTCGGTCGGTCTCCAAAGTCCGTGGACAACGCCGTGCAGCGCATCCGCCGCAAGGTGGCCCGGCAAACTTCTTCCGGCGCATCCAGCGAGAGCTGATCGCAAATACAACCGTCCAATCCTTGAAATCTGGGTAATTGGGCAACGAGTCAAAGAGAGGGAAATCCAATGTACGAAGACAAGATCCTGGTATGCAAAGAGTGCGGCAACGAGTTCACCTTTACCGCTGGTGAGCAGGAATTTTACGCTGAGCGCGGCTTCCAGAACGAGCCCCAGCGCTGCAAAGCTTGCCGTGACGCCCGCAAGAACGCTGCCCGCGGCCCCCGTGAGTATTTCACTGCCACCTGCGCTGCCTGCGGCGGCGAGGCTCGCGTTCCTTTCGAGCCCAAGTCTGACCGTCCTGTCTACTGCAGCGAGTGCTTCGCCAAGATGCGCGAGCAGCAGGGCTAATTTTTAGAACCAGGATAAAAGGGCGCCCAGCCGGGCGTCCTTTTTCTGTATTCAGGGAGAAAAATCGGGCTGTTTTTCCACCGCAACTCCGGGTTGCGGAAGTTCCACCCCAAGCTGGTAGTATTAGAGAGGCTGGTTTGCTAGGATAGGGCCGAAAGGAGGCGAGGGTATGACGATCGGAGAAATCATCCAAAGAGAGCGTACCCGCCTGGGCCTGTCCCAGGAAAAGCTGGCCGAGCAGGTGGGGGTATCCCGCCAGGCGGTGAGCAAGTGGGAGCTGGGAGTTTCCCAAAGTTAAAGATACTATACCCAAATCCACGCTTACGTTACTTCCAGAACACGCTGTTGTGCGGTTACTCGGAATCGAGTGCCAGTTCTTGGTTACCTCTTGACAAAGAGAGCGTGTCATCTATATGCATAGCAACCGGCAGGTGCTTTCACACACCTGCCGGTTGTTGATGTTTTCACGAATCGAATTGAATCAGGACTGTTGGCTCATCAATGATGTCCCTGTCCGCTTTGATCTCAAACCCAACTTCGATCTCACTGATGTCAGAGACCGAGGCAATCTGATTCTCCTCCAGCGATGATTCCTGCAGTCTGATCTCTAGCGCGGCAGATTCTCCGTCAGCAAGCTCTGCGCTGTAGAAAGAGTAGTCTGTCATGTAGCCATTTACAGAGAGCGAATCGTACGTGTCATCAATCGTGAGAGTTCTCCCACTTGTATTCTCGGCGAGCATGAGTACATACATATCGGAGCTGTATTCGGACGAGTCTTCCAATATGGTCTTTGCGACAATTCGCAATCCGTTATTTCGATAGACCTCCTCGCCTGTGGCATCATATCCTGTGTCCACACCGGGAACCATGATTTCGATAGAACGTTCCTCTGCGATATAGTTCCCGTTGGGGTCAAGCTGATTCAGCGACAGGGCAACAGAGCCGACCTCGTTGATACCATAGATGCTCAAGTCTTGAGCTTTGATTTAGGGTTATAAAATGCACTCTCGATGCACTTTTCATCCAAATAATCCACGTATTTCGGGCTGTACATAGGTTCCTTACGAATTTTGTAGCCGTTTTGTAGCCAGCTATTTTATACGTACTAACCGTTCGCAACGATTTATTTTGAATGATTTGCAGCAGATTTCGATATGATTCCCGCCAATAATCACCCGGAAATTGACCGCCTGATTCACCTCAAAAAACATCTTGGAGGTATGACCATGAGCAAACTTATATCCTATCAATTCAACATAGACACAGCCTGCGTAGAATTGGTTTTTGACGATAGAAGCCAGATTTCCATTGACTTCACCGCCGTTGAAAGCGAAGCTGCTGACAACCGCTTCCAGCAGTCAGAGCTGGATTATCTGATCTACAATGACCCGCTTGCTTATGCCGATCTGATTCTGAACAGCAAGCTGAACGTCCTGTTTGAATAAACCGACATGAGCATAAACGACAGCGTCCCGGTTCATAATGATTGGGACGCTGCTTATTATATCATTGTATTTTGCGAACTCATTCCTCGAACAGATACAGAAGATATCCGTAGCCCTCTGCTTTCATCTTTGCGTAAGGCACAAAGCGGAGGGACGCGCTGTTGATGCAGTAGCGCACGCCATTGGGGGACTCCGGATCGCCGGTGAACAAATGACCAAGGTGAGAATCTCCGGCACGGCTTCTGACCTCTGTGCGGCGCATGCCATGGCTCAGGTCCTCCAGTTCCACTACGGCGGGCTCTTCAATGGGCTTTGTGAAAGCCGGCCAGCCGCAGCCGCTCTCAAACTTATCCGTGGAGGAAAAGAGCGGCTCGCCGGTGACGACATCCACATAGATGCCCTTTTCAAACTTATCCCAGAACTCGCCTGTGAAAGCGCGCTCCGTGCCGCTCTCCTGCGTAACACGGTACTGCTCCGCCGTCAGCTTGTCCCGGATGGATTCCGCCGCGGGCTTCTGATAGTCGCCCGGATCGATGCGCAGCCGGGAAAACAGCTCCATCTCCGCGCGCGGGATGTGGCAGTAGCCGTTCGGGTTCTTTTCGAGGTAGTTCTGGTGGTACTCCTCGGCGGGGTAGTAGTTCTTGAGTGGGCCGATCTCCACGAAGAACTTTTCACTGCGTCCCCGCTCGATCTCCGCGATGCGCTCCACCGTTTCCTTCGCGCTTTCGTTGGTGTAATAGACACCGGTCTGATACTGGCTGCCCCGGTCGTTGCCCTGCCGGTTCTCCACCGTGGGGTCGATCACATAGAAGTAGGCCAGCAGCAGGGCGTCGAGACTCACCTGTCCGGGGTCATACTCCACCCGCACGGCCTCCCGAAAGCCGGTCTCGCCCTTGCAGACGGTCTTGTAATCGGCGTCCGCCTCGCAGGTGCCGTTGGCATAGCCGCTCTCGGCATCGATGACGCCGGGGATGGACTGCATCAGCTGTTCCATGCCCCAGAAGCAGCCGCCCGCCAGATATATGACATTTTCCGTGGTATCCATATACATGCTTCCTTCACCGGACATATCAGAGGGCTGTCCGGTCATTTCCTTCTCGTCCGTTTTCTGCGGCATATTTTTCTGCCCGGCAGTGCAGCCGCTCAGCAGCAGTACCGCGGTGAGCAGAAGCGGCAATACTCTCCGATACATGGTGTATCCCTCCTATTACAATAAATTTGGACAGGAAAGCCGGGCAGCCAGTCCGGCTTTCTCTCCATCTCGTGCCTAAGCTACAATAAGGGGAGCAACTGGCTGACCAATCCCTCCTTGGGCTTTTATGTCCGTTCGAAAGACTGTCAGCCATCCTCTTGTTGTAGCGTTCGATTTGAGCAGGTTGAGCCACCGGATGCCGGAGAGTTCGTGTCACCCAATAGATTGAATCGGCAGCGAGAAAAGATGGATTTCCGGTTGCAGATTCTTGGTATTGGAGGAATGTGAATGAACTGCGTTGGCATCGATGTTTCCAAGGGCAAGAGCACGATTGCAGTCATGCGGCCCTTTGGAGAGGTAGTGGTTTCACCCTTTGAAGTGTGCCACACCGTCAATGAACTGAGCGAGCTGGCAAGGCAACTCAAAAGCTTGGACGGTGAGACCCGTGTGGTGATGGAATCCACAGGTAATTGCAGTCCCTGGCGGCTTCTCTGCCGGAGTATCCTATGGTGATGGAGATGTTTGGTGTTGGCCCCACTCTCGGCCCACAACTCATGGCTGAAATTGGAGATGTGCGCCGTTTTCATTCCAAGAAAGCGCTGGTGGCCTTTGCGGGCATTGACGCCCCGCCATACCAATCCGGCCAAATAGATGTCCGCAGCCGCAGCATTTCCAAGAGGGGATCTGCCTCCCTGCGCAGGACACTCTTTCTGGTGATGGGCGTCCTCCTGCAATGCGCTCCAATGGATGAGCCAGTTTACCAGTTCATGGACAAGAAACGCTCTGAAGGCAAACCCTACCGTGTCTACATGATGGCCTCCGCAAATAAGTTCCTGCGTATCTACTACGCTTCTGTGAAAGCCTACTTGGATTCTCTGGAACATGACTGATTTTCCTGCGCTATACCATCTGGCTGGCCGCCGTTTTAATTTTGAAATGCACAGCGGCTTAATTTTGTGCTGCCTTTTTGCCGCTCCCCCAAATCTGAAATTTCTACTTGACTTTTGTTAGCAGGTCTTTCTGAGAAGATGAATTCGTTTGTCAGCCCATATCGGCAGCAAGAGCCTGGTCGATGAGCTTTTGCAGCGTCTCCGCCTGCTTCTTTTCCGTGATGGCGCCTACGATGGGGTCACCCACGATATTGCCGCTGCGGTCGACCACATAGGTGGTGGGATAGGCAAAGATGTTGGTGGTAAACTTTCCCGCCTCACCGTCGGAGTCAAAATACACATTCTGATAGGTGGCGCCCTTCTTGGCAAGCACATCCTTCGCCTCGGAAATTGCCGCTTCGTCGCCGTCCAGAGTGAAGGTGTTGACGCCGATGAGGGAGCCGCCCTTCTTCGCAAGCTCCTTGTTCAGTGCGTCCAGCTCGGAAAGCTCGCCCACGCAGGGATTGCAGGTGGTGAACCAGAAATTCACCACGGTGACGGCGTTGGCGGAGAACAGCTCGTCGCTCTTCACCGTGTTGCCATCCAGGTCCTTGCCCTCAAAGGCGGGGAATTTCTGCATGCTGCCGTCATCAGGCGGCGTGGTCATGTCGCTGCCCGCGGGCACGCTCATAGCGCCATCCGTAGATTGCTGTGCCGCCTCGGGGTACTTTTTCTCTATCATGGTCAGCTTGTTTTCAATCTCGCAGATCTTCTCCGCCGCCTCCTTGAGCAGCTTCAGCTCATCCTCCGTAAACTGATCTTTGGAACCTTCGATGGTGTCCAACAAGAACTCACCATAGTTTTTGCCGTCCTCCTGCATGGTCATGCCCTTGTCGGCCGCCATGAAAACCTTTTCCCAAAGCGCTGTGTCCTCCGAGAGAATGGCATTTTCCTGCGCCATCAGCTCCTTGTGCATGGCAACCGCTTCCTCGGCATTCTTCGGTTCGCTGCTCATTCCGTCCATTTTGTCTCCGCCCTTTGTGCCGCAGGCTGCCAGAGAGAGCACCATCAGTGCAGTAAGTAGCAGCGCCAGAATTCTGCCGGCAGTATTCGTCCTATTCATCTTCATTCGTTTTATTCCTCCCTGTTATTGTTGTTTGTCTGTAGCGTTTCCGCTGCTTTTGCCTTATCTTTACCGTCTCCGAAGCCGTAGCGGAAGCACACGGCTTTCGTCGAACAGGCGCGGATGCACATTCCGCAGCGGATGCACTCGGTATGGTTGGGCGTTTTCGTCACATCCACATCCATCTTGCAGGCTCTGGCGCATTTCCCGCAGGAGACGCACTTATTCTTATCCACCTTCATCTGGAAGAGGGACACCCGGTTGAACAGCGCGTAGAACGCGCCAAGCGGGCAGAGCCACTTGCAGAACGGTCGGTAGAACAGTACGCTCAGCGCAATCACCGACAGCAGGATGCTGAATTTCCATGCAAACAGCTTGCCCAGCGCCGCCCGGACGCCGGAATTGGCAAGGGACAGCGGGATGGCTCCCTCCAGCACGCCTTGGGGGCAGAGGTATTTGCAGAAGAACGGGTCTCCCATGCCAACATCGTTCACAAGGAACGCCGGTAGCAGGAAAACCATCACCAGCAGGACAGCGTATTTCAGGTATGTCAGCGGCTTCAGCCTCTTTGTGGAAAGCTTCTTCGTGGGGATTTTGTGCAGCAGCTCCTGAAACCAGCCGAAGGGGCATAGAAAGCCGCAGATAAAGCGCCCCAGCAGCACGCTCAGCAGAATGAGGAAGCCTGTGATATAGTAGGAGAAGCTGAACTTGGAAGACCCCACCACCGCCTGAAACGCCCCGATGGGGCAGGCCCCGGACGCCGCCGGACAGGAGTAGCAGTTCAGCCCCGGCACACAGACGGTCTTCCCCGCCCCCTGATACAGTCCGCCCTTGAGAAAGTTCGGCAGATGCAGGTTGGTCAGCAGCGTCGCCCCCGCCTGAATCCAGCCCCGGAAGCGGGACATGGTCTGTGAAACGCCTG
>ENA-OQNI01000131-OQNI01000131.1-human-gut-metagenome-genome-assembly--contig:-NODE-131-length-120855-cov-7.670607_pt1 | contig 120855 bp, 115 predicted proteins | sample MGYA00242627_ERZ504876 | MGnify/ENA primary metagenome ERZ504876 (study PRJEB26092, sample SAMD00036386) | human gut metagenome | host: Homo sapiens | study: EMG produced TPA metagenomics assembly... | reverse complement strand
AAGTATCCTTCCTTGTTGGGGAACGATACTGCATTTACGCTAAAAGCATCTTATGACAGAAAGAGAGCGATTAAGATGTTTTTAGACAATTTATCCACCTCCATCCTCAAATTATGTGATACTCGAAGACTCAGCTATGAAGCCGCCTCGGAACGATGCGACCTCAGTTCCAGGTACTTTGGCGACATTGCCAGAGGCAAAACCGCCCCAACAATTCTAACCTTGGAAAAACTCTGCGTTGGGTTTGCTCTGACGCCAAATGACCTGTTGATCCCCTCGGAGGTTTGGAGGGAGATGGTCTTCCGCGAACCGATGCCAGTTACACACATCCGCTGCTTTCGATACCTCTCTGGCGTGACGGGTTTTCCTGTTTGCCCGCAATGCGGAAAGACCATGGAACGGGAGTACCAGCCCTACTGCGACCGCTGTGGGCAGTGCCTTGACTGGAACAACTTCTCTAAAGCAACGATTATTCTGCCTCAGAAGTAACGCGCACTGTTACACACCTGACTATCCGGCCAGCGGCCTTTACCTGCTGGCCGTTTTTGGCATGGCCTTTTTCTCTCCTCAATTTTTCTTTATTTCCCTATTGACTTTTTATTTGCAGACTTTGCTTGTCTTGGAGACCTATATTTTACCATTGTTTTTGGTGAGGAGCAAATCTTTTTCCGGGAAAGATATGGGGACGCCGGAGCAGGGAGTGCCAAAAGAAACCGGCACTGCGCACAAAAAACAATGTATATAATTGTTTATTTGGGCGAAAATGTTTAGGGGTAGATTGACAGGCAGGAAGGGGTGTGCTATACTCCCGCCAGAATCCATGTTAAATAGGTGTGTTACTGTACTGTCAGGCACTAACCTTAGCTATTACATAGACAAAATGTAATAGTTGTCGGTTAGTGCTTTTTTCATCTGAGCAACTGGCCGGCGAGCTTGAATAAGGAGGTTGCACGATGAAGGAAAAGTTTTTTGGTGTGCTGCAGCGGGTGGGCAGATCCTTTATGCTCCCCATCGCCATCCTGCCGGTGGCAGGACTGCTGCTGGGCCTGGGAAGCTCGTTTACCAACGAGACCACCCTGGCCACCTATAACCTGCTGGGGCTGATGGGTCCCGGCACGGTCCCGTACTTTATTTTCTCCGTTTTGAGTAAGTGCGGCGGCGTGATCTTTGATAACCTGCCCTTGATCTTCGCCATCGGCGTGGCCATCGGTATGGCCCGCCAGGAGAAGGAAGTGGCCGCCCTGGCCGCTGCCGTCTCCTTCTTGGTGATGCACTCCAGCATCTCCGCCATGATCAGCCTGACCGGCGGGGTGGAAAACCTGCTGGAGGGTTCCACCGCCACCGTGCTGGGTATTACCTCGCTGCAGATGGGCGCCTTCGGCGGCATCATCGTAGGTCTGGGAGTTGCTGCCCTGCACAACCGCTTTTATAAGATTCAGCTGCCCCAGGTGCTCTCCTTCTTCGGCGGCACCCGGTTTGTGCCCATCATCAGCACCTTGGTCTTTGCCCTGGTAGGCATTCTGATGTTCTTTGTCTGGCAGCCCATTCAGGAGGGCATCAACGCCCTGGGTATGGTGGTGTACAGTTCGGGCTACTTCGGCACGTTCCTGTTCGGCATGATCAAGCGCCTGCTCATTCCCTTCGGCCTGCACCACGTGTTCTATCTGCCCTTCTGGCAGACCGCTGTGGGCGGCACCATGGAGGTGGCGGGCACCATGGTGGCCGGAGCCCAGAACATCTTCTTTGCCCAGCTGGCTGATCCCACCGTGACCCACTTCTCCACGGCCGGCACCTGGTGCTTCACCGGTGAGTTTGTGCTGTATATCTTCGGCTTCCCCGGAGCGGCTTTGGCCATGTACCGCTGTGCCAAGCCGGAGCGGAAAAAGCAGGTGGGCGGCCTGCTTCTGTCTGCCGCTCTTACCTCTATCCTGACCGGCATCACCGAGCCTCTTGAGTTCTCCTTCCTGTTTGTGGCCCCGGTGCTGTTTATCATCAGCTCCGTGTTTGCAGGCCTTGCCTATATGCTCTGCCACATCCTCAACATCACCGTGGGCCTGACCTTCTCTGGCGGATTCATTGACCTGGCCCTGTTCGGCATCCTCCAGGGCAATGAAAAAACCAGCTGGCTGCTGATTATCCCCCTGGGCATTGTGTTCTTCTTGGTCTACTACTTTGTGTTCTCCTTCCTCATTAAGAAGTTTAACTTCAAGACTCCCGGCCGGGAGGAGGGCGACCAGGAGACCAAGCTGTACACCAAGGCCGACTACAACGCCCGCAAGGAGCAGGGTGGGGAGGACCAGGTGTCCGCCGCCATCGCCCAGGGCTTGGGCGGCGCGGCCAACATCTCCGATGTGGACTGCTGCGCCACCCGCCTGCGCTGCACTGTCCATGACGCATCCAAGGTGGACCAGCAGGTGCTCAAATCCACCGGTGCTGCCGGCGTCATTCAGAAGGGTCAGGGCGTCCAAGTGGTCTATGGGCCTCAGGTCAATATCATCAAGGCCAACCTGGAGGACTACCTGCGTTCCGGTGCTGCCGGAGCGGAGCAAGCCGCCATCCAGGCCGAGCCCGAGAGCCAGGAGGAGGCCAAGCCCGAGCACGGCGCTCTGCTGCGCACCATCGTCATCGGCAGCCCCTTCCACGGAGAGTCCGCCCCCATCACCGCATCCCCTGACGAAGCCTTTGCGGAGAAGATGATGGGCGACGGTGCCACCGTGGTGCCCTGTGAGGGTGTGGTCACCGCTCCCTGTGATGCTACCATCAGCTTTGTTTTTGACACCAACCACGCCATCGGCCTGGAGCTGGAGGACGGGGTGGAGATGCTCATCCACGTGGGCATCAATACCGTGGCCCTGAAGGGCCAGGGCTTCAAGGCCCTGGTGCAGGAGGGTGACCAGGTGAAGAAGGGCGATAAGCTCCTGGAGTTCGATCTGGACTATATCCGGGAGAACGCCTCTTCCACCTCCTCGCCGGTGCTGTTTACCACTATGGAGGATAACCAGCAGCTGCGCCTCATTAAGGCCGGCCACGTCAAGCCGGGAGAGGACCTGCTGGCCCTGGATATCTACGAATCTTGACCTGGACGGGGGGATGAGAGAAGCATGTATCGAATCACAAAAGTGCTCAACCATAACGCGGTGCTGGCCCAGAACCTGGACGACCGCCAGGAAAATCTGGTAGTAGGGAAGGGAGCCGGCTTCGGAAGAAAGCCCGGAGAGCGGGTGGACTTCTCCGGAGAGGTGACGGTGTACCAGCTCTCCCAGAAATGCGACCGGGGTAACCCCCGGGAGCTGGTCAAGCGTATTGATCCCATCTACCTGAGCATCGCCAACAGCATTATTCTGGACGCCCGGAAGGCTTTTGGTCAGGTGGACACCAGCATCCTGGTGCCCATGGCCGACCACATTGCCTTTGCCGCCCAGCGCATCTCAAAAAATGCCCCCCTCAGCAACCCTCTCACCCCCGACATCAAGGCTCTGTTCCCCCAGGAGTACGAAGTAGCTGCCCGGGGCGGTGAACTCATTCGCCAACAGACCGGTGTGGTCTTCAGCGACGACGAGCTGGGCTATATCGCCCTGCACGTTCACTCCTCGCTGGAGTCCATGCAGGTCTCCCAGGCCATGCAGACCGCCGCTATCATCCGGGAGTGCGTAGACCTGGTGCAGCAGGAGACAGGCGTGGTCATCGATGTGTCCTCCCTGTCCTATAACCGCCTGATGAGCCACATCAAATATATGGCCGCCCGCCTCATCAAAGGGGAGAAACTGAGCATGGATGTCAATACCATCATGCGCCAGTCCTGCCCCAAAGCCTTCGACATTGCCCAGGAGATCTGCCGCCAGCTGGAGCGCAGCCTGGGACGGCAGGTGGACGAGGCAGAGGTGGGATACCTGGCCATGCATGTGCAGCGGGTATTTTCTACCGAACCCAGCGTGTGCTGATCGCCGCAGGGACTGGCCCTCGCCGGTCTGAGCGGTTTCAAAATCCATTGTATATGATAGAAAGGAAGTTTTACCCATGAAGCAGTTTACCTATGTGATTCAGGATCCCCTGGGCATCCACGCCCGTCCCGCCGGAGCGCTGGTCAAGGCCGCAAAGCCCTTTGCTGACACCGCTATCCAGGTGGTCAAGGGCGACAAGAGCGTAAAGGCCACCCAGCTGATGAAGCTGATGGGCCTGGGCGTCAAGACCGGAGACGAGATCACCGTCACCGCCGAGGGCCCCTCTGAGGAGGCCGCCATCGCCGCCATGGAGCAGTTCTTCAAGGAGAACCTGTAAGAAATATACGAAAAGAGGCGCCCGCTGCCGGAGAAAGACAGCGGGCGCCTCTGAGAAGATATGGAAAGGGATCGAGACATGAAGATCATTCAGGGGCAAGGGGTCTCCAAGGGAATTGAGCAGGGGACCATCTATTTCTATCACCGCGCCGCCGCCCAGGTGGAGATGCGTACCGGCGCTGACGAGCAGGAGGAGCGCGCCCGGCTGGAGCGGGCCAAAGAGCGCACGGCCCAGCAGCTGAGCGATATGGCGGAGAAGGCCAGAGAAGAGGCCGGGGACGAGGCGGCCGTGCTCTTTGAGACCCACGCCATGTTTTTGGAGGACGAGGACTACACCGGGGCCATGGATGAGCTGCTGGCCCAGGGATTCAATGCCGAGTACGCCGTGGACCAGGCGGGGCAGGAGTTTGCTGCCATGCTGGCATCTATGGATGACCCATACATGCAGGCTCGTGCCGCCGACATCAAGGACGTGACCGGCCGCATTTTAAATAACCTCATGGGGGTGGTGGAGGGAGGCATCGACTCCGATGTGCCCGTCATTCTGGCCGCCGACGATCTGGCCCCCTCTGAGACCATCCAGCTGGATAAGAAAAAGATCCTGGCCATTGCTACCCAAAAGGGCTCGGGCAACAGCCACACCGCCATCCTGGCCCGCACCATGGGCATCCCCGCCGTGTGCGGCCTGGGGGAGGACTTCAACGAGGATTTTCATGGCAAGCAGGCCTATATTGTAGGGGAGACCGGCCAGCTCATCCTTGAGCCCGATGAGGAGACGCTGCTCTCTCTGAAAGCCCGCCACGCCAAGCAGGAGGAGACCCGGGAGCTGATGCGCAGTATGGTGGGCCAGAAGGATGTGACTCTGGACGGCAAGCAGGTAAACGTGTACTGCAACATCGGCTCTCTCGAGGACGTGGCCTCCGTCCTGGCCAACGACGGCCAGGGCATCGGCCTGTTCCGCTCGGAATTTCTCTATCTGGCCAGCGAGGACTATCCCACTGAGGAGGAGCAGTTCCGGGCCTATAAAGAGGTCGCCGCCGCCATGAACGGCAAGCGGGTGATCATCCGCACCCTGGACATCGGTGCGGACAAGCAGGTGGACTACTTCCATCTCCACAAGGAGGAGAACCCTGCCATGGGTCTGCGGGCCATCCGCATTTGCCTCAACCGCCCTGAGGTGTTCCGTACCCAGCTGCGCGCCCTCTACCGGGCCAGCGCTTACGGGAAGATCGCCATCATGTTCCCCATGATTGCCAGCGTGTGGGAGGTAAAGGAGTGCCGCCGGGCCTGCCAGCGGGTGATGGACGAGCTTACCGCCGAGGGAATCCCCTTCAACCCGGACACCGAGATTGGCATTATGATCGAGACTCCCGCCGCGGTATTCATTGCCGATGAGCTGGCCCAGCTGGTGGACTTTTTCTCCGTGGGTACCAACGATCTGACCCAGTACACCCTGGCCTGTGACCGGCAGTGCAACGACCTGGGCAAGTTCTTTGACCCCCACCATCCCGCCCTGCTCCGGGCCTTGAAGATGACCGCGGATGCCGCCCATCAGGCCGGTATCTGGATCGGAATCTGCGGAGAGCTGGGCGCCGATCTGAGTCTGCTGCCCACCTTCCTGGCCATGGGAATCGACGAACTGAGCGTCACCCCCACGGCGGTGCTGCCTCTGCGCGCCGCCATCCGCAAGAGCATCGCCAAGACCTGTACTCTAGAGCTGCTCAACAGCTAAATCGTTCATGAAATAAAAGCCGCCTGACCCTTTTCAGGGTCAGGCGGCTTGATTTTACTCTTGCGAGAAGAAGGGGATGGGTGTAAAATGTTAAAATCTTGTTAAAAAAGGGATAACTGGAAGGAGGCCCGGGAGGATGGCGCAGACCCACGACTTTTCCCAAGGCAAGATTTCAAAAAACATTATGTCGCTGGCGCTGCCCATGACGGCCGCACAGCTCATCAATGTGCTGTACAGCGTGGTGGACCGGATGTATCTGGGGCGACTGCCCGGCCATCTGGCCCTCACAGGACTGGGTCTGACGATACCGATTATCTCCATTATCATGGGATTTGCCAATCTCTGCGGGACCGGCGGCGCGCCTTTGTGCTCCATCCACCGGGGCAGGGGTGACAATGAAGAGGCAGAGTGTGTGCTGGGAAATGCCTTTACACTGCTTTTGATCTTCGGTACGGCGGTGACGGTGTTTTTCCTGGCTTTGCGCCGCCCCGTTCTCTACCTCTTCGGCGCCAGTGACGCCACCTACCCCTACGCCAGCGCTTACATGACCATCTATCTGCTGGGTACCCTCTTTGTCATGATCGGTCTGGGGATGAATCCTTTTATCAACTCCCAGGGCTTTGGCCGGGTAGGGATGATGACGGTAGGTCTGGGAGCAGTAGTCAACATCGTACTGGACCCGATCTTTATCTTTGGGTTGAATCTGGGTGTAAAGGGAGCTGCCTTGGCAACCGTGATTGCCCAGGGATGCTCCGCAGTATGGGTGCTGCGGTTTCTCACCGGCCCAAAGGCCATTTTAAAACTTCGTCTGGGGTGCATGAAACTGAAGGCCAGCCGGGTGAAGCGGATTATTACCCTGGGTCTGTCTGGTTTCTTCATGAATCTCACCAACAGTCTGGTGCAGGTGGTGTGCAACGCCACCCTCCAGGCCTACGGCGGCGACCTGTACGTGGGCATTATGACCATCATCAACTCCCTGCGGGAGGTGTGCACCATGCCGGTGCAGGGCTTGTCCAACGGAGCACAGCCGGTGACCGGCTTCAACTACGGGGCGAAGAAATATGAGCGGGTACGTCAGTCCATCCGGTTCAGCGTGACAGGTACCGTGCTGTATGCTGCAGCCTTCTGGGCCATTGCCATGCTGTTCCCTGGATTTTTGATCCGGATTTTCAACAACGAACCCGATGTGATCCAGCACGGCATCCCGGCTCTGCGCATCTACTTCTGCCTGTTTATTCCCATGTCTTTGCAGATGGCAGGCCAGGGTGTGTTCGTCAGCCTGGGCCGCTCCAAGCAGGCGGTGTTCTTCTCCCTGCTGCGTAAGGCCATTATCAACGCACCTCTTACCGTTATCCTGCCCATCTGGATGGGGACCACCGGCGTATTCACCGCCGAGGCGGTCTCCCAGTTGCTGGGAGGTATGGCCTGTATCCTCACCATGTACTTTACCGTCTACCGGAAATTGGGCACCGAGGCCGCCCGCACCGTCTGAAGCAAGCGCGCTGCAAGTTTGCAGCGCGCTTTTTCTTGACTTCGAAGGTTTACCATGATAAACTTCAAATGGGAAAGAGGTTTATCTAGATAAACCCATAATCTGTAAGGAGGTGACATTATGGAAAAATTGACCGATGGCGAGCTGCGGCTGATGGAAGTGCTGTGGGATCTGGCACCTATTAACTCCACCCAGCTGGTGGCCGCCTGCAAAGAGCGGCTGAGCTGGAGCAAGAGCACCACCTATACCGTTCTGCGCCGCCTGGTGCACAAGGGGGCGGCGGAGAACCGCGAGGCCACTGTGACCCCTCGGTACACCCGGGAGGAGGTGCTGCGGGACCAGGGCAGCGAGCTGCTCACCCAGGCGGGGGGGATGCTTAGCCTGTTCAACGCCTTTTTCAGTGGGCGGCGGCTCACTGCCAAGGAGGCGGAGGAGCTGAAGGAGCTCATCGACCGGCACACCTGGGAGGAGTGAGACCATGAAGTGGTTCTTTGCGAATTTCCTGTTTGATATCTGGAATGCGGGGCTGACTGCCGGGCTGACGCTTGGCGTCATGCTGATCCTGCGCCCGGTACTGTGTAAGCTCCTGACGGCCCAGCAACGGGCTTGGCTAGGGATGCTGGGGTGGTACGGGACTGGGTTTGCGCCCATGTTCGGCTTGCTGGGGTGGCTCCATATTCTTCCGGTCACGTTTCGGGATTTGATCACGCCGCGCACCGGGATCAGCAGCTGTGAAATCCCAGCCTATTTGCCCGAAAACTACCAAGGCGCGGGGGAATACGCCGTGGCCCTGCCTGGAGGCAGGGCGGTGTGGGTGGAGTTCAGCGACGGCATCGTGATCGCCCTGGCCCTGCTCTGGATCGGTGTGGTCGTGGCCCTGACGCTGTGGCTGACGCGCAGAAGCAACCAGATGAAAGCCCTGGGACGGCAGGGACTGTTGCTGGCCGACGACGACCCGCTGCTGTTCCGCAGCCTGTCCCGGCGGCCGGAGGATAAGCCGGTGGGGGTGCGGCTGTGCCGGGGGCTGCCCACCAGCTTTGTGTACCAGGATGGGGAAAAGATCAACGGGAAGCGGTACAACATGATCTACCTCCAGGAGGAATTGTCCCCCCAGCGGCGAGTGCTGGTGCTGCGCCATGAGTGGAACCACATCCGCCTGCACCACAGTTGGATGAAGTGCTGGGCCAGTGCGCTGCTGATCCTGTTCTGGTGGAACCCTATTTTGTGGGTGGCCTACTACTTCTTCTGCCGGGATCTGGAGATGGCCTGCGACGAAAAGACCCTGGACGACCTGACCGGGTTGGAGGAGCGGAAACAGTACGCCCAGACCCTGGTGGAGCTGGCGGCAGGGAAGATGCTGTGGGACGTTCCCATGGCCTTCGGGGAGTGTGACGCCATTCCCCGGGTGAAGGCGGTGGTGGCCTGGCACGAGCCCAAGGAGTGGGTCAAAAACGCCAAGTGGTGCGCCTTTGCCCTGGTGTTCCTATTCTTTGTGGGCGGACCACAGAACATCCCCTACCTGCCCCAGGAGCTGGTCCAGTACTGGCAGCAGGAGACAGTGGAAGTAGAGCTGCCTGGAGACTGGACGCCGGCGGAGCGCTGGATGAGCGTAGATCAGAATGGCTTTGTAACCCTGCTGGCTAAGGACACTCAGGGGATCTGGCATGAGCAGATGTATGTCTATCGGACCCGGGACCGAGGTTTTCATGGCAGCGACAGCTGGTATACTCTGTCTGAGCCCCCCGACCTTACCGGGTTCCAGCAGGGGCTGTGGTAAAGAAGGGGACAGCCCGCTCATGCATTTGTGAGGAGTGGGACCATGGAATGGTTTTTTATCAATGTTGCTTTGAATGTGTGGAACATGGGGCTGGCGGCAGGATTGATTCTGGGCTGTATGCTGGTGCTGCGGCCTGTATTGGTAAAGGTTCTGACGGCCCAGCAGCGGGCTTGGTTTGGCGTGATGGGGTGGTATGGAGCCTCGCTGGGGTTTCTGTATTCTCTGATGAACTGGCTGCATGTTTTTCCTGTTACATTCCAGGACCTGATCACGCCTCGGACAGAGATGGGCAGCAGTACCCCGGCCTATCTGCCGGTGAGCTATGATGGGGCAGGGGAGTACGCCCTGACCCTGCCGGGAGGCAAGGCCTTTTGGGTGGAGCTGACGGACGAGAGAATGCTGGCGCTGGTATTGGTCTGGCTGGCCGGAGCCGCCGCACTGGGATTTGTGCTGTGGCGGAGGACCCGGAGACTGAAAACCTTGGGGCGGCAGGGACAGCTGTTGGCAGACGATGACCCCCTGCTGCTGCGCAGCCTGTCCCGGCGGCCGGATGACGAGCCGGTGGGAGTACGGCTGTGCCGGGGCCTGCCCACCAGCTTTGTGTACCAGAACGGAGAACGAATCGACGGGAAAAAGCACAATATGATCTACCTCCAGGCGGAGCTGCCGCCCCAGCGGCGGGAGCTGGTGCTGCGCCACGAGTGGAACCACATCCGCCTGTATCACGGCTGGATGAAGGGGTGGGCCAATATAGCGCTGATTTTATACTGGTGGAACCCCATCTTGTGGGCGGCTTATTACTATTTCTGCCGGGATCTGGAGCTGGCCTGCGACGAGAGAACCCTTCGTGATCTGGCAGGGCCGGAGGAGCGCAAACAGTACGCCCAAACCCTGGTGGAGCTGGCAGCTGGAAAGATGCTGTGGGATGTTCCACTGGCTTTTGGGGAGTGCGATGCGGTGCCCCGGGTAAAGGCGGCGGTGGCCTGGCATAAGCCCACCGGGTGGGAAAAGGCGGGTAAGTGGTGCGCCTGTGTGCTGGTATTCCTGTTCTTTGTGGGAGGCCCCCGGGACATCCCCTACCTGTCCCAGGAGCTGGTCCGGTACTGGCAGCAGGAGGCTGTTGAGGTTACGGTGCCAAGCGGCTGGGCGCCTGAGGAGCGCTGGTTGCGGGCGGATGGGCGCGGTTCGGTGATTCTGCTGGCCAAGGACATTCAGGGGACCTGGCATAAAAGCAGCTATCTTTGGGACGAACAGGACAAAGATTTTAAGACCAGCGACCGATGGATGACCCTGGACGAGGTCCCCGACCTCACTGGCTTTCAGCAGGGGCTGTGGTAACTGGGAGGAAACTCCATGGGAGCACCCAGGAGGTGTAAGAGTATGAACGGTTGGATGAGCGGCATTTTGATGCTTTGGAACATGGGGATCGTTGCCGGGCTGATGCTGGGCGGGATGCTGGTGCTGCGCCCGGTGCTGCTCCGGCTTCTGACCGCCCGGCAGCGGACGTGGCTGGGGATGCTGGGATGGTATGGGACTGGGATGATCAATGTTTTTGGTGTGTTGGGATGGGTACATATTTTACCTGTTACCTTCCGGGACCTCATCACCCCACGTACCATCAGCAGAACCGTATACCAGTGGCCTGCGTATCTCCCAGACGTCTACCGGGGCACGGGGGAGTACGCGGTTGCTCTGCCAGGAGGCAAGGCAGTGTGGGTGGAACTCACCGACGGGATGCTACTGGCTGCAGTTGTGGTGTGGCTGGCGGGCATCGCGGCGCTGAGCATTTGGATGTGGCGCAGAAGCCGGCGGCTGAAAGCCTTGGGACGGCAGGGAGAACTACTGGACCCCAAAGACTCCGGCCTGAAATGGCTCCAGGAGGACCGGGACACAGCGGTACGGCTGTGCCGGGGGCTGCCCACCAGCTTTGTGTACCAGGGCGGAGAAAAAATCGATGGGAAACGGTACGACATGATTTACCTCCAGGCGGAGCTGCCACCCCAGCGGCGGGAACTGGTGCTGCGCCATGAATGGAACCACCTGCGGATGCGCCACAGCTGGATGAAGTCCTGGGCCAATATTGTACTGGTATCTTGGTGGTGGAACCCCATTTTGTGGGTGGCTTACTACTACTTCTGCCGGGATATGGAGCTTGCCTGCGACGAGAGGACCCTGCAGGATCTGGAGATGGGAGAGAAGCGGAAACAGTATGCTCAGACCCTGGTAGAGCTGGCCTCAGGAAAGATGCTGTGGGGCGAGCCTCTGGCCTTTGGGGAGTGCGGCGCGGTGGCACGGGTGAAGGCGGCGTTGGCTTGGCACAGGCAAACGTGGTGGATCGCGCTGGGCAGATGGTGTGTCTTTGCGCTGGTGTTCCTGTTCTTTGTGGGCGGGCCCAGTGACATTCCCTTCCTGCCTGTGGAGGTCGTGCAAGCCTGGCAGCAGGCGAAGGTGGAAGTGGAGCTGCCCGGCGGCTGGAGGCCGGAGGAGCGCTGGATGAGCGTGGAGCGCAACGGCGATGTGACCCTGCTGGCTAAAGACACCCAAGGGGTGTGGCACGAGATGAATTATTGGTGCAGTGCATGGGACGGGCGCTTTTACCAGACGGGTGGCTGGGAGACCCTATCCGGCACCCCCGACCTCACCGGCTTTCAGCAGGGACTGTGGTAAAGAAAAGACGGCGCGATACCTGGGAGGGATAAAAATATGTACGCACTGGCAAATATCGCTTTGATGCTTTGGAATATGGGCATTGCCGCCGGGATGATGCTGGGCGGGATGCTGGTGCTGCGCCCGGTGCTGCTCCGGCTTCTGACCGCCCGGCAGCGGACGTGGCTGGGTATGCTGGGGTGGTATGGTACCGGGATGATCAACCTGTTCAGCGTACTGGGATGGGTACATATCCTGCCCGTTACCTTCCGGGATCTCATCACCCCGCGCACCACCGGCAGAACCGCAAATGAGTTACCAGCCTATCTCCCGGTGGACTACCGGGGGACGGGGGAGTATGTCATGGCTCTGCCGGGAGGCAAGGCGGTGTGGGTAGAACTGACCGACTGGATGGTCCTGGCCGTGACTTTGGTATGGCTGGCGGGCATCGCGGCGCTGAGCATTTGGATGTGGCGAAGAAGCCGGAGGCTGAAAGCCTTGGGACGGCAGGGGGAACTACTGGCCCCCAAAGATTCCGGCCTGAAATGGCTCCAGGAGGACCGGGACACAGCGGTACGGCTGTGCCGGGGGCTGCCTACCAGCTTTGTGTACCAGGGCGGAGAAAAAATCGATGGGAAACGGTACGATATGATTTACCTCCAGGCGGAGCTGTCGCCCCAGCGGCGGGAGCTGGTACTGCGCCATGAGTGGAACCATCTGCGAATGCGCCACAGATGGATGAAGTCCTGGGCCAGTCTGGTGCTGGTAGCTTGGTGGTGGAATCCTATTTTGTGGGCATCCTACTACTACTTCTGCCGGGATATGGAACTGGCCTGTGATGAAAAAACTCTGCGGGATCTGGAGAAGGGAGAGCAGAGGAAACAGTACGCCCAGACTTTGGTGGAGCTGGCCTCGGGAAAGATGCTGTGGGGCGAACCTCTGGCCTTCGGGGAGTGCGGCGCGGTAGCCCGGGTAAAGGCGGCGATAGCCTGGCATAAACCCCGGTGGTGGGTTAAGTTGGGCAAGTGGTGCGCTTTTGTGCTGTTGTTCCTGTTCTTTGTGGGGGGCCCCAGGAACATTCCCTTCCTGCCTGAGGATGTGGTTTGGAAATGGTAGCAGGCGGACATTGAGGTAGAGCTTTCGGGAGACTGGACGCCGGTAGAGCGCTGGATGCGGGTGGAACAGGACGGAGATATGGCCCTGCTGGCCAAGGATACCACAGGGAAGTGGCACAAAATGAGCTATTGGTGCAGTGCATGGGACGGAACTTTTTTGCGCATGAGTGACTGGGAGACCATGTTGGGCACTCCGGATCTGACCGGTGCCCAGGAGGGACTGTGGTAAGACGATTTTAACGCAAATAGGCCCGGGAACGCTGGTATCCCGGGCTTTTTTGCGTCCACTTGTCAAATGGCATGAAATGTGAGAAAATAAAGCATCCTTTGAATGTGAAACGGGAGGAAACCATGACCGACCTGTTTGAAAAATCCATGATCACACTGGAGCTGCCCCGGGTACTGGAGCAGCTCTCTGCCTGTGCTGCCACCCAAGAGGGCAAGGAGAAGGCCCTCCAGCTGCGGCCTATGACCGACCTGGACGATGTGCAGCGTGCCCAGGAGGAGACCTCGGCGGCGGTGAAGATGCTGGTGCTTCGGGGCAGCCCGGGCCTGTCCGGAGTAAAACCGGTGGGAGCCATCCTCCACCGGGCGGACATGGGGGGCAGCCTCAACACCCGGGAGCTGCTGGAGGTGGCGGCAGTGCTCCGCTGCGCCCGTACTGCCAAAGAGTACGGAGACAGCGAGGAGAAGACCCCCATCTCCCACCTCTTCCACGCCCTCACCCCAAACCGCTTTTTGGAAGACACCATCACCAACTCCATCGTGGGGGAGGACGAGCTGGCCGACTCGGCCAGCAGCGAGCTGGCCTCGATCCGCCGCCACATGCGTGCCACTGAGGCCAAGGTGCGGGATATCCTGCAAAAGCTCATCTCCTCCAACCAGTCCAAGTATTTGCAGGAGTCCATCATCACCATCCGCTCCGACCGGTATGTGGTGCCGGTGAAGTCGGAGCACAAAAACGCCATTCCCGGCCTGGTCCACGATGTGTCGGCCTCTGGCTCCACCTTCTTTATTGAGCCCATGGGAGTGGTAAAGGCCAACAACGAGCTGCGGGAGCTGCTGGCCAAGGAGAAAAAGGAGATTGAGCGTATCCTGGCCGAACTGTCTGCCCAGTGTGCTGCCCACAAAGAGGACATTCTGGAGGACTACCAGCTGCTGGTGTGGCTGGACGGTATCTTTGCCCGGGGCCAGCTGTCTTTGAAAATGGAGGGCTCCCAGCCCAAACTGTCTGACAAGTATTTACGCTTGCGTAAGGCTAGGCACCCGCTGCTGGATAAGAAAAAAGCAGTGCCCAACGACCTGGAGCTGGGTGACACCTTCGACACTCTGATGATCACCGGCCCCAACACCGGCGGTAAGACGGTCACCCTGAAGACCATTGGCCTCATCACCCTCATGGCCCAGTGCGGCCTGCATATCCCCGCCGGGGCGGACTCCACGGTGCGGATTTTTGACCGGGTGCTCTCCGATATCGGTGACGAGCAGTCCATTGCCCAGTCCCTCTCCACCTTCTCCTCCCACATGACCAACATTGTGGGCATTCTGGAGGAGGCGGATGACCGCACCCTCATTCTGCTGGACGAGCTGGGCGCAGGCACCGACCCGGTGGAGGGCGCGGCTCTGGCTGCCGCCATCATCGAAAGTGCTCGGGGTATGGGGGCTGCCGTGGCCGCCACTACCCACTACGCCGAGCTGAAGGTATACGCCATGACCACTCCCGGAGTGGAGAACGCCTCTTGCGAGTTCAACGTGGAGACGCTGGCGCCCACCTACCGGCTGATTCTGGGCATTCCCGGCAAGTCCAACGCCTTTGCCATTTCCCGGCGGCTGGGACTGCCGGAGTATATCATCGAAAAGGCCGCTGCCCGGCTGGATGCGGAGAACGTCCGCTTTGAGGACGTGCTCACCCGGCTGGATCAGCAGCGCCAGGAGATGGAGGCCGAACGGGCCGAGGCCAAACGCCTGAAGCTGGAGATGGAGCAATCGGCTAGCAAGGCCCGGGAGTACCGGGAGAAGCTGGAGGCTGAGCGCGCCAAGGTGGTGGAGAAGGCCCAGGCCGAGGCCCGTGCCATCATCGAGGAGGCCCGGGCGGCCAGCGACCTGGCTCTGGCTGAGCTGAAAGAGATCAAAAAGCGCCAGGATAAGCTGGACTGGCAGCAGGTGAACGACAGCCGGGCCGAGGCCCGCCGCCTCCTGAACGAGGCGGAGCGGAACATCGGCGGTCCTGCCCAGGAGCCCGAAGCACCCCCGCCCACCCGAGACGCGGCTGTGGGCGACACAGTGGAGCTGCTGAAAATGGGCACCAAGGCTACGGTCCTCTCGGTGAACAAGGACGGCACCCTTCAGCTCCAGGCGGGCATTTTGAAGATCTCCGCTAAGCAGAGCGAAGTGCGGGTTGTGGAAGGGGAGACCGAGACCCAGAAGGCCACCCGGAAGATCATTGCCAGAGCGGAGCGCACCATCCGTACCGCCGCGGTGCCCAGTGAGATCGACCTGCGGGGCATGATGACCGATGAGGCGGTGATGGCGGTGGAGCGGTTCCTGGACACCGCCATGATGGGCAAGCTGGAGACGGTGACCATCATTCACGGCAAGGGAACCGGTGCGGTGCGCAATGCCGTACGCAGCTATCTCAAGCGCAGCCGCTATGTGAAAGCCTTCCGTCCCGGCCGTTACGGCGAAGGCGAGGATGGTGTGACCGTGGTGACGCTGAAATAAGCAGGAAAGAAAATCCCCACGTCTCCCTCGGAGAGCATGGGGGGTATCTGGGGGGAATTGATTCCCCCCAGAAGGCGCGGAGCCCGAAGGGCAAAGCGTTTCCCGCAGGAAACGCCCGCGCCTGTGAGGACGGTGTCACGGTGGCGACGCTGAAATAAATGGTAAGTTAAAATACTAGATTTCGACTTGCGGTCAAAATATACAAAAAATTTTTTGAAGAAAAATAAAAAATCGTCATTCAGACGAAAGAAATGTGCGCCCGGAATTTTTTGGGACAGTTTTGCGTAGATTTGTGAAAAATGTCATTGACGGGAACGGCATAAATCTGCTATGCTAAGGACACAATATGACGAGTGCGGAGGTACGGTTGTATGTATAGTCAGGAAGCGGTCGTAAACAACCAGGTTGGCCTGCACGCCAGACCTGCTACTTTCTTCATCCAGAAGGCTAACGAGTTCAAGAGTGCCATTTGGGTTGAGAAGGACGAGCGGAAGGTGAATGCCAAGAGCCTGCTGGGCGTTCTGTCCCTTGGTATCGTGAAGGGCACTCCGATCAAGCTGATCGCGGATGGCCCCGACGAGAAGGAAGCGGTAGAGGCCCTGTTTAAGATGATTTCCTCTGATTTCTCCGAGTAATCAAGTATTTCAACGGAAAAGGCACCGCTGCGGCGGTGCCTTTTTTCTTCTCAGGCAGAGAGGAGGAGCTGGAAATTGACTTTCGATGAACTCAAAGAAAAAGCCCATGCTTTGCCGCTGAAACCCGGCGTGTATATCATGCAGGATGTACACAGTACCGTTATCTATGTGGGCAAGGCCAAGGCCCTGAAAAACCGGGTCAGCCAGTATTTCCAGGACTCCGCCTCCCACACGGAAAAGACCCGGGCTATGGTCTCTCAGATCGACTACTTCGACGTGATCATCGCCGACAGTGAGTTTGAAGCCCTGGTGCTGGAAAACTCCCTCATCAAGCGCCACCAGCCCCGGTACAACATTCTTTTGAAGGACGACAAGGGGTATCCTTATATTCGTCTGTCAAAAGAGGAGTATCCCCGCTTTTCTCTGGCCAACCGGGTGGCAGAGGATGGGGCACGGTACTTTGGTCCCTACGCCAGCCGCCACAGTACCCAGCAGATCGTGGATGCCCTGCGTACGGCTCTGCGCCTGCCCACCTGCCGCAGGCAGTTCCCTCGGGACATCGGCAAGGAGCGCCCCTGCCTCAACTTCCATATGGGAAAGTGCGACGGCTACTGCCGCCGGGAGATGACAAAAGAGCGCTACGACCAGGCCATCGCCCAGGCAGTGTCCCTGCTGGAGGGGAAATTTAAGGAGGTCAAGGCGGACCTCACCGCCCAGATGGAGCAGGCTGCCGAGGAGCTGCGCTTTGAAAAGGCCGCTCAGATCCGGGACCGCATCAAGGCCATCCAGCTGCTGGGAGAGCGGCAGAAGGTAGTGGCAGGTTCCCTGGCCGACACCGACGTCACAGGCTTTTTCCGGGGCGAGGCCAAAAGCTGCTTTGTGGTGCTCCACTATCTGGACGGAGAACTGGCCGCCAAGGACATGGACCTGATGGAGCGGCCCATGGAAGAGGAGACGGGGGAGATCCTCTCCGCTTTGCTGCGCCAGTATTACGCCGGGCGCAGCCGCCTGCCCCGGCAGATTTTGCTCCCCTGTGAACTGGATGACCAGGTGCCGCTTACCCGCATGCTCAGCGAGCAGGCCGGGCGGCGGGTGGAGCTCATCACCCCCCAGCGGGGAGCCAAAATGGATCTCATCAAGCTGGCCAACCAGAACGCCGTGGAGGAGGTCACCCGGGCCACCACCCGGGAGGAGCGGCAAAATAAACTGCTGGAGACCTTGGGGAAGATGCTGGGCCTGGAGCAGGCGCCCCGGCGCACCGAGTCCTACGACATCTCCAACACTGGCGCGGATGACATGGTGGCCTCCATGGTGGTCTTTGAGAACGGGCGGCCCCTGAAGCGAGACTACCGCCGCTTTAAAATCAAAGACCTGACCGGGCCCGACGACTACGCCTCCATGGAACAGGTGCTCAAGCGGCGCTTTCAGCGGTATTTGGACGGGGACGAGAAGTTTGGGACTCTCCCTGACCTGATGCTCATTGACGGCGGTGAGAACCACGTGAAGATCGCCCGGCGGGTGCTGGACGACTTCGGCCTGGACATCCCCGCCTTCGGCATGGTGAAGGACGACCGCCACCGTACCCGGGCTCTGGTGGCTCCGGATGGACGGGAGATCGGCATCCAGGCCATCCCGGCGGTGTTTGCCCTCATCGGTCAGATCCAGGAGGAGACCCACCGTTTTGCCATTGAGTTTAACCGCCAACAGCGGAAAGGCCGAGTCCAGGGCTCGGCGCTGGATAAGATCCCCGGAGTGGGGGAGAAGCGGCGCGCCCAGCTGCTGAAAGCATTCAAGAGCGTCAAAGCCATCCGCCAGGCTCCTTTGGAGGAACTGGAAAAGGTGGTGCCGAAAAACACGGCACAGGCGGTATATCAGTTCTTCCGCAGGGAAGAGACGGAGGATTAAGAATGAATACTTTGGATGTGAGGTGACCGATATGCGCGTGATTTCAGGAACCGCCCGGGGACGTCGGCTGGGAGAGCTGGAGGGAATGGAGACCCGCCCTACCACCGACCGGGTAAAAGAAGCCTTGTTCAATATCGTACAGTTTGAAGTGCCGGGAAGGAAAATCCTGGATCTGTTTGGAGGCACCGGCCAGCTGGGAATCGAGGCCCTGTCCCGGGGCGCGGAGCACTGCACCTTTGTGGACCAGCGCAGCGATGCGGTGACCCTCATCAAAAACAATTTAAAAGTGACGGATTTGGCCGGAAAAGGCCGGGTGGTGCAGGGAGATTCCCTGGGTTTTCTCCAGAACTGCGGGGAACAGTTCGACGTGATTTTCCTCGATCCGCCCTACCGCGCCGACCTGCTGGAGCGGGCGGTGGAGGCTATCGCTGCATTTGACATTCTTCGGGAACATGGTATAATGGTGTGCGAAAGTGCGCTGGACAAGGTTTTGCCCACACTGAACGCCCCCTATGAGCGGGGAAAGGAGTACCGGTACGGCAAGATCAAGCTGACCATCTACCGGAAAACTGGGAGGGAACTCCACGGATGAAAATCGCAATCTACCCCGGCAGCTTTGACCCGGTGACGCTGGGGCATTTGAATATTATCAAGCGCGCCGCCCTATGCTTTGACAAGCTCATTGTGTGCGTGATGATCAACTCCAACAAGCACGGTATGTTTACCCCCGAGGAGCGGGTGGAGCTGCTGCGGCGCTCTACCGCCCGTTTTCCCAATGTGGAAGTGGACTTTGCCGAGGGCCTGCTGGCCGCCTACGCCAAACGGCGGAAGGCCCATGTGGTGGTCAAGGGTCTGCGTGCCGTGTCCGACTTTGAGCAGGAGGTACAGATGGCGGTCATCAACCGCAAGCTGAACCCTGGTCTGGAGACCATGTTCCTGGCCTCCAGTGAGAAATACACTTACTTAAGCTCCACGGTGGTCAAGGAGATGGCCCGGTATGGAGCCAACCTGGAGGAGTTCATTCCCCGGGAAATCGTGGCTGATGTGAATCAGCGCATGAAGGAATTGCAGGAAAGGAAGGGTTGACAGATGGCGAGCGGTGTGGAAGAGCTGCTGGACATGTTGTTTGACATGGTGGACGAGGCCAAAAATGTGCCCCTGTCCAGCGATAAATGTATGATTGAGCGGGACCGTGCGTTGGATCTTATTGACGATATCCGTGCGCAGTTCCCTGTGGAGCTGACCGAGGCCAAGAAGGTCATGGCCACCCGGGCAGACATGCTCTCTTCGGCCAAGCGGGAGGCGGAGGCCATCCGAAAGGCGGCCGAGGATAAGGCCCGGCAGATGGTGTCGGAGGATGTCATCACCCTCCAGGCCAAGCAGCGGGCCAACGAGATGATGCAGCAGGCCGAGGAGCGCAGCCGGGAGCTGAAGCGCTCGGCCAACGAGTACTGCGAAGACGCTCTGCGCCGCACCGAAGAGGCGGTGGCCGAGGCCTACGATGAGATCAAGAAGTCCCGTGCCCGCTTCCGCGCTGCTGCGGGAGCCGCTGCTGCCGCCAGTTCCGGCAGTTCCCGGCCGGTGTATGATGCGGCTGCGGACGTGGATTGAGCCTTTGGATGAAAAGCCCGTGGGGGATAGTCCCTGCGGGCTTTTTTCTTTTGCCAGAAAATAAAAATGCAAGAAAAGAAAATCTTAACTGCATTTTAATACGGGAACACTTGACATTTTTTCATAACTGCTCTAAAATAACTTCAGCTAGGCGAAAAAAGAAAAGGCTCGCCTGGCGGGTGTTTCCGAGCAGGGTCCCCAAATAGATGAATTGATCTTTGAGAAATGACCAATTTCATAGATTTTACCCGCGGAAATAACCGGTGGAGCGCCGTTGGATCGCTCCGGGCCGGATGGTTTTCGCGGTGTTTTCTTTGTTTGGGAAACTTGCAGGATGCGGCGGCGATGGATATTTTCCCTGCATTTCGGGGGAGGCTATGCCGCCGGAAAAGAAGAAAGAAGGAGGTGAACAGCATGACGATGGTGAAGCGGGACTCCAACAGCATTTGGAGCCTGGTACGGGAAGACCGGGATATCGATGATCTGATCTTCGCCGGTGAGACTCTCAACGGCCGGGAGATGTCTCAGCCGTGCAGCGACCGGTGAGAGGCATGGACAATATGGATAATACCGATCTTTAAAAGCCGCGGCGGTTTTCCTTCCCAACTACCGGCGGCTTTTTTATTTGCTCCAAAATGCAGGAAGCCCGGGAACGGCAAACCCAAGAATTTGTCAATTATTTGGACTCAGGGGGTTGCGTTGCGGAGCGAGATATACTAAAATACTAATAAGTGAGTCTTCCGGCGCCCTAGCCGGCGTCACTTGTCAGGTTTGAATGCAAGCAGACCTGCAAATTGCGAGACAAGCAACATGGAGGTTGATTCAGAATGAGAAAGGTCCAGTTTACGGAAACTGTGCTGCGTGACGCGAATCAGTCGCTGATCGCCACCCGGCTTCCCTACAGCAAGTTTGAGCCCATCCTGGAGACTATGGATAAGGCTGGCTTCTACTCCGCCGAGGTCTGGGGCGGCGCCACCTTTGACGTGTGTCTGCGTTACCTGCGGGAAGATCCCTGGGAGCGTCTGCGCAAGATCCGCGCCAAGATGCCCAACACCAAGCTGCAGATGCTGCTGCGCGGCCAGAACATCCTGGGCTATAAGCACTATCCCGACGATGTGGTACGTAAGTTTGTCGAGTACTCCGTGAAGAACGGTATCGATATCATCCGTATTTTCGACGCCCTCAACGACGTGCGCAACCTGGAAGTGGCCATTGATGAGACCGTCAAGCAGGGCGCTCACGCTTCCGGTACCATCTCCTATACCACCAGCCCCGTGCACACCCTGGAGAACTACGTGAAGATGGTCAAGGACCTGAAGAGCATGGGCGTAAAGTCCATCTGCATCAAGGACATGGCCGGCCTGATGGGCCCCAAGGAGGCCTACGACCTGGTTTCCGCCATCAAGGACGCCGTGCCTGAGCTGCCCCTGGTCATCCACACCCACTGCACCACCGGTCTGGCCTACATGACCCAGCTCAAGGCTGTGGAGGCCGGCGCCGACGTGCTGGATACTGCCATTTCTCCCTTCTCCGGCGGCACCTCTCAGCCCGCCACCGAGTCCGTGGCCTACTCCATCCGTCAGATGGGCTATCAGGTTGACCTGAACGACAAGACCCTGACCGAGATGGCCGACTTCTTCAAGGGCGTCCGGGCCGACTTCCTCAAGAGCGGTACTCTGGATCCCATCTCCATGTCCACTGATACCCAGTGCCTCAACTACCAGATCCCTGGCGGCATGCTGTCCAACCTCATCTCCCAGCTGAAGATGATGAACGCCATCGACAAGCTGGACCAGGTGCTGGAAGAGACTCCCAAGGTTCGCAAGGATATGGGCTATCCTCCTCTGGTCACCCCCACCAGCCAGATGGTTGGTTCCCAGGCTGTGCAGAACGTGCTGGCCGGCGAGCGCTACAAGGTGGTCGGCAAGGAGATCAAGGCTTACTGCCGCGGCGAGTACGGCCGTACTCCCGCTCCCATTGATCCCGCCATCCAGAAGAAGATCCTGGGCGACACCCCCCTGGTGAAGGGCCGCTTCGCCGACAGCCTGGAGCCCGAGTTCGAGAAGACCAAGAAGGAACTGGGCGCCACCGCCAAGAGCGACGAGGACGTGCTGAGCTACATCGCCTTCCCCCAGGTGGCCATGGCCTTCTTCAAGGACCGCGAGGCCGGCTTCCCCGCCAAGGAGGAGCCCAAGAAGGCGGCTCCCGCCCCCAAGGCGGCCCCCGCTCCTGCACCCACTCCCGCCTGGCAGGGTCCTGTGTACTATGCTGAGGTTCCCGCTCCTGCGGTGCCCGGCTACACCAGCCGTCCCATCCCCGCCTTTGCCGCTTCCTATCAGCCTCCTCACCTGAAGATGGGCAGCCAGGGCGATTGTACCGGTACCTTTACCATTACCATCGACGGCAAGCCCTTCCAGGTCTCCGTGGAGCGCGCTGACGCTCCCGCCGCTGCCGCCGCTCCCGTAGCCGCCGCTCCTGTGGCTGCTGCTCCCGCTGCCCCTGTGGCTGCTCCCGCTCCCGCCGCGGCTCCTGCTCCTGCGGCTGCTCCCGCCCCTGCTGCGGCTCCTGCCGCTGCCCCCGCCGCTGTGGCTGCCGGCGAGACTGCCGTCAACAGCCCCATGCCCGGCAACATCTTTAAGGTGGAGTGCAAGCCCGGCCAGGCCGTGAAGGCCGGTGATGTGCTGGTGGTGCTGGAGGCCATGAAGATGGAGATCGAGGTCTCCGCTCCCGTGGACGGCACTGTCAAGTCCGTGTCCGCTGTGGTGGGCACCGCCGTCAACACTGACGACCTGCTGGTCACCCTGGGCTGAGCCTAGTCTGGCAATACATCACGATCTTTTCCGCCCCCTCCAAGTGAGGGGGCGGATTTTTTCTGCCCCAATTTGAAACCAAACGTTGGGAATTTGTGTTTATAGGGTAGACGCGTCAAAACAGAGAGGAGGCGGAGAACATCGACGAACAGGAAGTATTAAAGAGGCTGCACCGGGGCGACCCGGCGGGACTGGAGGCTCTGATCGAGCGCTACACCCCTTATGTCGCCGCCATCGCCGCCCGGATGATACCGGGCTGTCCCCAGGAGTGGGAGGAACTGACGGCGGACGTCTTTCTGTGTGCCTGGCGGGAACGAAAGAAGCTGCAGCCGGGAAAGGTAAAGAGCTGGCTGGCAACGGTAGCCCGGAACCGGGCGCTGAATCGGCTGCGGGACCGGCGGGAGCTGCTGCCTCTGGAGGAGGACGTTCTGGTATTGGCCCAGGACAGCCCTCAGCGGGAGCTGGAGACCCGTGAGGCGGCACAGCTGGTGCGGGCAGCCTTGGAGACGTTAGAGCCATCGGACCGGGAGCTGTTTGTCCGCCACTACTACTATGGTCAGACCGTAGAAAAGGCGGCGGAGGAGATGGGAATGAACTGCTCCACCGCCAAGACCCGGCTGCGCCGGGGCCGGGAAAAGCTGAAACGGCAGCTGGAACGGGAGGGATATATCTTTGAAGAAGATTAAGATTTCCGAACTGATGAACGGGTATGTGGACGAGGAATTGCAGCCCAGAGAAGGGCTTGTGGACCGGGAGCGAGTCAAAGAACTGGTGCGCGCCCGGGTGGGCCGGAGACGTGTGCAGAAGCGGCGGGTGCTGTTGGTAGCAGCGGCGCTTACTGTGTGCCTGGGGCTGGTGGGCTGGAGCTGCGCAGAGGTATACGGAGAGCGGATCTTTCAGCTGGTAGGCGGCGGCCAGATCACCATCGGCGACAGCGGAGAAGAGCACTATGTGGAGGCCCATCCTTCAGACGGCTATGATGAGAATGGAAAGCCTTTGGTGGTCTCCTTGGAAGAGGACCGCCTGTGGGTGGTGGCCCGTGGCCAACGGGTGGACGTCACCGATCAGGTGGATGAGAAAACGCCCTATGTGGATACCTGGTGGGACGGGGAGGGGAACCTCTATTATGTGATCGTGGGCGGGACCCCGGAGGACTACGGTTGGTACGAAGGCGTTACTGTCCCGGACGGCTCCGGAGGGGGAAGCGGCATACTGAGCAGCTGTACCGACATTTCGCCGGGGGAGCAGAACAACGTGGAGTGGTTTACTCGGGGCCAGGAGCAGGTCCGGGAGCTGTGGTATACCCGGTGGCAGGAAAATCAGAAATAAATCACGGCCAGGGGCGGCGGGAGAACTTCCCGCTGCCCCGTTTGTCTTATGGGGCAAACTGACCAGGGATCCCGACCCTTAAGAAGAACCTTGCGTCATTTTAAACAAGATTTAAGAGCGCTCTACTTGAAAAGCCCCTGGAAACATGGTACACTGGCTTGGAATAGAACAAGTGATGGACCCGGTTCGGGTCTGACGGTTAACAGGAGGATGCTGTGAAAGGAATCGTATTGGCTGCCGGAAAGGGCACCCGACTCTACCCTATGACCAAGCCGGTGTGCAAGCCGCTGCTGCCTGTGTATGACAAGCCCCTGATCTACTATCCCATTGCCATTTTGATGCAGGCGGGAATTTCAGACATTATGGTCATCGTTCCCCCGGATGAGACGGATACCTTCCGGGCTCTGCTGGGAGACGGCGAGCAGTATGGTCTGAAGATCACCTACGCCGAGCAGCCGGTAGCCCGGGGCATTGCCGACGCCCTGCTGATCGGCCGGGAATTTGTGGGGGAGGACCGGGTGTGTCTGGTGCTGGGAGACAATATCTTCTACGCGCCCAACCTGGGCGACACCCTGAAGCAGGCTGCCGCCAATGAGAAGGGAGCTACCGTGTTCGGTTACTGGGTGGAAGACCCCCATCCCTTCGGCGTGGTGGAGTTTGACAAGGACGGCAAGGCCATTTCCATTGAGGAGAAGCCCCGCCATCCCAAGTCCAATTATGTCATTCCCGGTTTGTACTTCTATGATAACCAGGTCATGGAGATCGCCGGGAATCTGAAGCCCTCCGCCCGGGGCGAGCTGGAGATCACCGATGTGAATCTGGAGTACCTTCATCGGGGTCAGCTCCAGGTGGTGCCTCTGGAAAAGGACTTCACCTGGCTGGACGCGGGCACCGCGGACAGTCTGCTGGATGCCGGGCGGACCATCAAGGAGATCCAGGACGAGACGGGCCGGTATGTGGGCTGTCTGGAAGAGCTGGGACTCCAGGAGGGGTGGATCAACCAGGATCACGTCCACGCCATCGGCGACGAGCTGAGCATGACCCTGTACGGGAAATACCTCCAGTGTCTATAAACCATCAAGAGGGCCGCGCGGCCCTCTTTTTAAACGAAAGGGGAAGAACATATGAATGCGATTGGTGCTTATTTCAGTCCTTCGGGAGGAACGAAGCGGGCCTGTGAGCTGGTAGGCGGCCTGTTTGATGCAAAAGAGTATGTGAATCTGGGAGGCCGGACCCGGGCGCAGCGGAACTTCAGCAAGGACGAGCTGCTGGTGCTGGCGGTGCCAGTGTACGCCGGACAGATGCCTGCGGTGCCCGGACTGCTGGACGGCCTGAAGGGGGAGAACACCCCTTGCGTCATTCTGGCCACCTACGGCAACCGCCACTATGACGAGACTCTGGCCCAGGTTAAGCGCATCCTGGGGGAGCAGGGCTTCCGGTGCGCCGGAGCTGCGGCGGTCATCACCCCCCACATTTTTGCCCCTACCTTGGGGGAGGGTCGCCCGGACGAGAAGGACACCACCGTTCTGGAGCAGTTTGTCCAGGGTGTGAAGGAGAAGCTGGCGGAAGAGAACTGGGCGGAAGCCGCCGTGCCCGGCAACCCCAATCCTCCGCCCAAGCCCGCTGTGCCGGTGAAGAAGGACCGGGACTGGGACACCTGCCTGGGCTGCGCCATCTGCGCCAAGGCCTGCCCCACCGAGGCCATGGACCTGAAGACCCTTATGTGGGCGGACGATAAGTGCATCAGCTGCATGTCCTGTGTCTCCGCCTGTCCCACCGGAGCTTTGGGCTTTAACAGCTCTCTGCTGGCCCAGAAGCTCACCGCTAATTTCTCTGCCCGCCGGGAGGTGGAGACCTTCCTGGAGGGTTAATTGTCCATGAAGAAGATCCTTATGCTGGCCACCGGAGGCACCATCGCCTCCAAGGACAGCGGGCAGGGACTGACCCCCGCCATTACTTCCCAGGAAATTTTGAGCTATGTGCCTGCCATCGGCCAGCTGTGCCAGGTGGAGGCCATCCAGCTGATGAACTTGGACAGCACTAACATTACTCCCCGCCACTGGCAGGAGATGGCCCGGGCGGTGGAGGAGCACTATGACCAGTACGACGGCTTTGTGATCACCCACGGTACCGATACCATGGCATACACCGCCGCCGCCCTGTCCTACCTCATCCAGTATTCGGAAAAACCCATCGTCATCACTGGTTCTCAGAAGTCCATCTGTCTGGAGAACACCGACGCCCGGCTCAACCTGTACAACAGCTTCCTCTACGCCGCGGCGGAGGGTTCCCACGGGGTGAGTCTGGTCTTTGACGGCAAGGTAATTCTGGGCACCCGTGCCCGGAAGGAGCGCACCAAGAGTTTTAATGCGTTTTCCAGCGTGGATTATCCCGAGCTAGCTGTCATTCGGGATGGGAAGCTCATCCGCTATCTGGCCGAGTTGGAGTACCGGCCCAGGCCGGTCTTCTATCATGAGATGGAGGAGCGGGTGTTGCTGCTGACCCTGATCCCCGGCATGGGGGCCGATGCGCTGGAGGCCCTGCGGGACCGGTATGAGGCGGTGATTTTGCAGAGCTTCGGCGTGGGCGGTCTGCCCGGCGGCGCGTCGGGGCCTCTGGCCCGGGCCATGGAGTCCTGGCTGGAGGCGGGCAAGACCATCGTCATGATGACCCAGGTGCCCTACGAGGGCAGCGATATGGAGGTCTATCAGGTGGGCTATCAAGTAAAAGAGAAATATCAGCTGATGGAGGCCTATAACATGACCCTGGAGGCGGCCACCGCCAAGCTGATGTGGGCGTTGGGACAGACCCGGGAGAGCGGACAGGTGCGGCAATTGTTTGAACAGCCGGTACAATTTGACCTGATCCGTTGAAATTACCTTAAAAAATAAAAATAAACAGAAACGAGCGGAATCCAGAGAGGGAATCAATGGATTCCGCTCTTGCTTATTTGGGGATTTTGTGGCAGAATAGGGAGCGATGAAGCTCATATGGAAGTGTAAAGGAGGCGCTGCTGTGAAGAGATTGCGGGCTGCTGCGGCCATAATACTGGTGCTGCTGCTCTTGTGTGCTGCCCTGCCCTGCGCCGTCCTGGCTGCGGGGGAAGGGGAGAGCCATGAGACCACAGTGCTCTTTACCCACGACCTCCACTCCCATTTTCTGCCCCAAACGGCTGCCGACGGCGGAGAGTCGGGGGGCTATGCCCGGCTGGCTACCGTGCTCCGGCAGGAGCGCGCCCAGCATCCCGACGCTTTGACGCTGGATGGCGGTGACTTCTCCATTGGTTCCCTGATCCAGACTCTGTACACCTCAAAAGCGCCGGAGCTGCGTACCATGGGAGCCCTGGGCTATGACGCCACCACCGCCGGAAACCACGAGTTTGACCACGAGGGACTGGGTTTTGCCCGGATGCTTACCGCCGCCCGCACCAGCGGGGATACGGTGCCTGCTTTGCTCATGGCAAACTACAAGCTCTCCGATGATAACCCCGACCAGCTGGATATCCAGCGGGCGATGTCGGCCTACGGGGTGAAGGACTATATGCTCCTGGAACGGGGCGGTATCACCTACGGCATTTTCGGTCTGATGGGCACCGACTCCGATGACTGCGCCCCCACCCCCGGTTTTACCCTGGAGGACCCCATTGAGGCTGCCAAGCGGTGTGTGAAGGCTCTGGAGGAGCAGGGCGCCCAGTTTATTATCTGCCTGTCCCACGGCGGCACTAACGTTAAGGAGAGCAAGTCGGAGGATCAGCAGCTGGCCAAAAAGGTGGACGGCATCGACCTCATTATCTCCGGCCACACCCACACTACCCTCACCGAGCCCATCGTAGAAGGGGATACCTATATCGTCTCTGCCGGGCCTTACTGTGAGAACCTGGGCTCCATCACTCTGGAGTGGACTGAGGACGGGGAGAAGACCCTAAAGGATTATCACTTGACACCCATTGATGAGACAGTAGCGGAGGACCAGACCATCGCCACCTTGGTGGAGGGATGGAAAAATCAGGTCAGCTCCAGCTATCTTGCCTCTTATGGCCTGAGCTACGACCAAGTGCTCACCACCAGCGACTACGACCTGCCCAAGCCCCAGAACAAGGACCGGGTGGATAACGCCCTTGGAAACCTGGTGGCCGATGCCTACCACTGGGCCTCCACCACACTGGTGGAAGACGCCCCCGATGTGGAGACGGTGGCGGTGGTGGCCGACGGGGTGCTGCGGGCCTCTCTCTACAAGGGGAATATTACCACCTCCCAGGCCTTTGACGTACTGTCCATGGGCGTGGGAGAGGACGGAAAGTCCGGCTATCCCCTGGTATCCTGTTACCTCACCGGCAAGGAACTGAAAGCGGTGATGGAGGTGGACGCCTCGGTGTCCCCCATCATGACGGGCACCCAGCTCTACATGTCCGGCGCTCAGTATTCCTTTAATACCCACCGGCTGATTTTCAACCGGGTGACCGGTGCTCAGCTGGAGGAGCCGGCTTACGCCGTCAATTTCGGGTCCCAGAGCCTGTCCAAGCTGGAAAACGACAAGCTCTATCGGGTGGTTTCCGGGATGTACTCCGCCCAGATGCTGGGCACCGTGAAGGACAAATCCTTCGGTATCCTGTCCATCGTCCCCAAGGACGAGAACGGACAGCCCATTACTGACTTCTCCACCCGGATCCTCCGGGATAAAAACGGCAATGAGATCAAAGAGTGGTACGCCCTGGCGGCCTATCTCCAGAACTTTGGCACCGACGGGGTCCCCTCCCACTATGAGGTGGGCAGCTGCAAGACCATCAGCACCAGCTGGAACCCCATCGAGCTGGTGAAGAACCCCAGCCTGTTTTCCATAGGACTGGTGCTGGTTCTTATCCTGCTGGTGGTTTTGGTCGTCTTCCTGGTGCGGACCCTCATTCGCCGGGGCCGGAGAAGACGGGGCGGAGGCTACCGCCGCCGGCGATTCCTGTAAGGGAAGATCCCTTTCCTGATGTTGTTGTCCCTGCGCGGCTGGGCCGCGTATACATATAAGAAACGCAGGGAGGCGCTCTGACGCAAGCCGGAGGACCGAAGTGCGGTTCGAGGAGGAAAAACAGTGAAACAGTATGAGATCGCAAAGAAGAAGGTGCTCACGCCGGAGATCAGCCAGATCTCCGTCTACGCACCGCTGATCGCTGCCAAGGCAAAGGCCGGTCAGTTCATCATCCTCCGTGTGGATGGGGAGGGGGAGCGTATCCCTCTGACCATCTCCAGCGCGGCGGATGACCTGGTCACCGTGATCTACCAGAAGGTAGGCGCCACTACGTTGGCTCTGGATCAACTCAATGAGGGCGATTGCCTGCACGACTTTGTGGGCCCTCTGGGTGAGCCGACCCATGTGGAAGGATACGGTCGCGTGGCGGTCCTGGGCGGCGGCCTGGGTTGTGCCATTGCGCTGCCGGTGGCCAAGGCCCTGCACGAGGCCGGCAATCAGGTAGACCTGATCGGCGGCTTCAAGACCAAGGATATCGTCATCCTGGAGGAGGAGATGGGCAAGGCCTGCACCGACCTGCACATCTGCACTGACGACGGCACCTACGGCTACCACGGTTTTGTCACCGGGAAGCTGGAGGAGCTCATCAACAGCGGCGTGAAGTTTGACCACGTGTTCGCTATCGGTCCTCTGATGATGATGAAGTTTGCCTGCAAGCTCACCGAGAAGTACAACATCCCCACCACCGTCAGCATGAACCCCATCATGATCGACGGCACCGGCATGTGCGGCGGCTGCCGGCTGACTGTGGGCGGCGAGGTGAAGTTTGCCTGCGTGGACGGCCCCGACTTCGACGGCCATCAGGTGGACTTTGACGAGGTTATCGCCCGCAACGCCACCTATCGTGATTTTGAGTCCAAGGCGAAAGAGGCCCACCTCTGCCGTCTGGGAGGAGGTGCCCTCAATGGCTAATATGCAGATGAACAAGACCCCCATGCCCGAGCAGGAGCCCCAGGTACGTAACCACAACTTCCTGGAGGTGGCTCAGGGCTACACCGCCGAGCAGGCCGTCAACGAGGCCAAGCGGTGCATCCACTGCAAGAACCCCGCCTGTGTCTCCGGCTGCCCCGTGGGCATCCCCATCCCTGATTTCCTGGCTAAGGTGGCGGAGGAGGACTTCGCTGCTGCCTATGAGATCCTCTCCAACGCCAACGCGCTGCCCGCCATCTCCGGCCGCGTCTGCCCCCAGGAGAACCAGTGCGAGGGCAAGTGCGTCCGCGGCGTGAAGGGCGAGCCCGTGGCCATCGGCCGCGTGGAGCGCTTTGTGGCCGACTGGGCTGCCGAGCAGGGCATCGCCAATGTGGCTACCGCTCCCAAGAACGGTCACAAGGTGGCCGTCATCGGTTCCGGTCCTGCCGGTCTGACCTGCGCCGGTGAGCTGGCCCGTATGGGTTACTCCGTCACCGTGTTCGAGGCTTTCCACACCGCCGGCGGCGTGCTGACCTACGGCATCCCCGAGTTCCGTCTGCCCAAGGCCATCGTGGCCCGTGAGGTGGACAACCTGGTGAAGATGGGCGTGGACATTGAGCTGAACATGGTCATCGGCAAGATCCTCACCATCCCTGAGATCTTTGAGCGGGGCTATGAGGCGGTGTTCATCGCCTCCGGCGCCGGCCTGCCCATGTTTATGAAGATCCCCGGCGAGGGCCTGGTGGGCGTGTACTCCGCCAACGAGTACCTCACCCGCATCAACCTGATGAAGGCCTACAAGGAGGGCAGCCCCACTCCTATCCTCCACAACCAGAAGGTGGCCGTGGTGGGCGGCGGCAACGTGGCCATGGACGCTGCCCGGTGCGCTAAGCGCCTGGGCGCCGAGGTCCACATCATCTACCGCCGTTCTGAGGCCGAGCTCCCCGCCCGTGCCGAGGAGGTCCATCACGCCAAGGAGGAGGGCATCATCTTCGATCTGCTCACCAACCCCGTGTCCATCGAGGGCGATGAGAAGGGTCATGTCCAGTCTCTGACCTGCATCCGCATGGAGCTGGGCGAGCCTGACGCCTCTGGCCGCCGCCGTCCCGTTCCCGTGGAGGGCAGCGAGTTCAAGGTAGAGGCCGACGCGGTCATCATGGCTCTGGGCACCAGCCCCAACCCCATGAGCACCAAGGGCACCGAGGGCCTGGAGAAGACCCGCAAGGGCTGTGTGGCTGCCGACGAGAGCGGCAAGACCAGCCTGGAGGGTGTGTATGCCGGTGGCGACGCTGCTACCGGCGCGGCCACCGTCATCCTGGCCATGGGCGCTGGCAAGCATGCTGCCAAGTCCATCGACGAGTACATCAAGAGCAAGGGTTAATCCCTTTGAAAAAAGAGGCACAGGCGTTTTGCCTGTGCCTCTTTTGCTATTTTTTCCGGCGGCGGAAAAGAAGTGAGAGATCTGTCTCCATGACCAGCAGGCTGGCAAGCAGCAGCAGTCCGCCGAAATAGGCCTGGGGCGTCAGCACCTCGTGGGCGACAAAGAAGGCCAGAATGGAATTGAATACCGGCTCCAGACAGAAGATGACCCCCACGTGGGAGGCAGTGGTATACTGGAGGGCGACAGCCTGGATGAGAAAGGCCGCTCCGGTGCAGAAAAGGGCAAGGATCAGCACGCTGCCCCACACCGCCGGGCTGCGGGGGAGGGCGGGGGTCTCAAAGATCAGAGACAGGATCAGCATGCCCAGACCGGCAAAGAGCTGCTGGTAAATGCCCAGTTGGAAGGCGTTGATCTCCTGGCCTGCCACGCCCCGCTCGGTGATCAACAGGTAGGCGGCGTTGGAGACGGCGCATAAAATACATAGGATATCACCCAGGGCGGGGCGCAGAGCGCTGGACAGGGTGAGCAGAGCGATGCCTGTCACCGACATGACCAATACCACAAACAGCTTCCGGGACGGGCGGGTGCGGAAGAAGAGGTAGTCCAGAAGGGGGGTAAAGACCACCGTCATGGCGCAGAGAAACCCAGCGTTTGTGAGGCTAGTGTACTTTACCCCGAAGGTGTTAAAGGAGTAGATGCTTAGCAGAGCCGCCCCGGTACACAGGCTCAGCTTCAAGGTGGCGCGGCTGGGCGAGCGCAGCCGCCGGAAAAACAAAAGCCCGGCGGCAGCAAAGGCGATGAGAAAGCGCAGGGCGTTGAGGGTGAACGGCCCCAGTTCTCCCAGCGCCAGGTCGGTGAGCAGATAGGAAATTCCCCAGAAAAAGGTCACCAGGACCAGCATCAGGTCGGCCTTTACCTGCGTGCGCATAAGAAACATCCTCTCCAGAAAGAAATGGTTCAAGGGAATGGGGGAGTATCCGGCCATATTGTACCATATTACAAAAATAAGTGGAAGGGGAAAGAAAAAATACACGTCTATGACAAAAGAAAAGGCCGGGCCGCCTTTACATAGACGGTCCGGCATGGTACACTGACAGGGAAAGCGCGCTGAGAGAGAGGAGAAGGGACATGGAATCAAAGCTTTCCTTTGGCCATCTGGCGGCCCTGTTTACGGTGGTCAACTGGGGGACGACGTTTATTGCTACTAAAGTGCTGTTGGAGGCGTTTACCCCGCTGGAGATCTTGATTTTCCGTTTTGTGCTGGGCTATGTGGCCCTGGCGGTGGCTTGTCCCCGGCGGCTTAAGGTGGGGGACTGGAAGAAGGAGGGGCTGTTTGCCGCGGCGGGACTGACGGGTGTGTGCCTGTACTACCTGCTGGAGAACATTGCACTGACTTTCAGCACCGCCTCCAACGTAGGCGTGATCGTATCTGCCTCGCCTCTGTTTGCCGCCCTGTTCTCCCTGGTTCTGAGCCGGGGAGCGGACCGGCCCAAGTGGAATTTCCTGGGCGGTTTTCTGCTGTCTATGGGCGGCATCTGCCTCATCAGCTTCAACGGCAGCCAGATGTCTCTGGACCTGCGGGGTGACCTGCTGGCGGTGATCGCCGCCATGGTGTGGGCGGTGTACTCCCTGCTCACCAAGAAGATCGGCAGCTTTGGCTGGAATGTGATTCTGACGACCCGGCGCATTTTCTTTTATGGAATTTTATTTATGATCCCGGCCTCTGCCTTCCTGCCCTTCCGATGGGACTTGGGGCGACTGGCCAACGGAAGCTATGCCGCTATGCTCCTCTATCTGGGGCTGGGGGCCTGCGCCATGTGCTTTGTCACCTGGAACTACGCCATCAAGACCTTGGGACCGGTGAAAACCATGGTATATATTTATCTGGTGCCGGTGATCACCGTGATCTGCTCGGTGCTGATCTTGCATGAGACGGTAAACGTCCTGTCCGGGGTGGGCACGGCCCTGACCCTGGCAGGCTTGGTCCTCTCTCAGTGGGACTCCCTGAAGGCCCTGCGGGCCGGGAGTGCCGGGGAGAGCGAAGCGACAAAGGAGGAAGTATAATATGGAAAAGCCCACCGAATACACCCTGACCTGGGAGGTCACCGACGAGATGACCGCCAAGCGCATCGGCAGCGCCGGATCCAAGATCCTGTCTACCCCCAATATGGTGGCCCTGATGGAGGGGGCCGCGCTGGAGCTGGCCAAGGCCTATCTGGACGAAGGAATGACCACCGTGGGGGCGGAGATCCACTGCCGCCATCTGGTGCCCACCCCTGTGGGGATGAAGGTAAGCGCTACCGCCCGACTGCGGAGCATCGAGCGGCGGAAAATGTGGTTTGACCTGGAGGTCTTTGATGAGAAAGGCAAGTGCGGAGAGGGCTCCCACCTGCGTATCATGGTCACTCCGAAAGGAATTCAGAACAAAGCGGGACAATAAAAGCAAACTGGGAGCAGGTAAAACCTGCTCCCAGTTTACTTGAGAGGAGTTGGCGTGATAGCCATAAGACCCATTGAGGGAAAGAAACCACACGAACGCCGGACAGGGATGGATGGAACTGCCCCGCGTTGGAAGGGGTGTGGGGAAACGCACAAAACATCCGGGGTACTCCCGGAGACAAGCTAAGAATACCACATCCCGAAATAAAAATAAAATACATATCATATTGTGCTTACCATATTTTTTTGATATGATAACTCCCAAAGGGGGAGAGACCATGGATCTTCGTACGCTGCGGTATTTTACCGTGGTTGCCCAGGAACGGAATATCACCCGGGCGGCGGAAAAACTGAATATGAGTCAGCCGCCTCTCAGCCACCAGATCCGCTGTCTGGAGGAGGAACTGGGTGTACAGTTGTTTGTGCGGGGCAAGCGCCGCCTGGAACTCACCGATGACGGCGCCCTGCTGCTGCGCCGGGCCAAGCAGATTCTGGAGTTGACGGAAAAGACTGCTCAGGAGCTGCGGGAGCGGAGAAACCAGGTGTCAGGTACGTTGTATCTGGGAATGGTGGAGGGGCAGGCCCCCTATCTGGCCGCCGGTTGGATTGCCGGCTTTCGGAAACGCTGCCCTCTGGTACACTATAACCTGTGGAACGGCAGCAGCGACGATGTGCTGGACCGTCTGCGCCAGGGCCTGGCCGATCTGGCCATTGTGGCTGCCCCCTACGACACGGAGCGTCTGGAGGGCTTTCAGGTGGGAGAGGAGCCGTGGGCCGCGATTCTGCCCTTGGAGAGCGCCCTGGCCCAGGAGCCAGGGGACACCATCCCCCTGGAGCGTCTGGTAGGACAGCCTCTGATTGTTCCCTCCCGAGGGTCCCGGGTGCAGGCCATCCGCCGGTGGTTTCAGGAGATTGGTGCGGAACCCGATCTTCTGTGTACCATGTCCAACTATGTGGACGCGGTGGCGCTGACGGAGCAGGGAGTGGGCATCAGCATCTTTCCCCAGACCGCCCAGACCCCCAGCGTCCTGGTGCGGGTGAAGGTGATCACCCAGCCCGCCCGGCGGGTGGAATATGTGCTGGTGTGGAACCGGGAGGGACCCTCCTCCCGCCTGGTGCGGGAATTTATCGCCTGGGTGCGGGAGCAGACCGGGAGCCGCCTGCCTGGAGACCAGGCGGAATATGACGAGGTCGTCCTATGATGACACGGAAGGAGAGAGGAGCATGCTGACCTATTCCCTGGAGGAGCGGGGAGATCTGCCTCTGTACGACTATCTCAGCCGCCGCATCAAGGAGGATATCTGGGCGGGGGTGCTCAAGCCGGGGGAGAAGCTGCCCTCCAAGCGGGCTCTGGCCCGGAACCTGGAGGTGTCGGTAGTTACAGTAGAAAACGCCTATGCCCAGCTGGTGGCGGAGGGCTACCTGTACACCCGAGAGAAGAGCGGCTACTTCGTCAGTGCTCTGGAGACAGGGGCACGTCCGGCCCCTGCCCGGACCATGCCCTTGCCGGAGGAGCCGGAGGGGGAGTGGCTGCTGGATCTGCGCAGCGGCGGTTCGGGTACCGAAGGGTTTCCCTTTGCGGTATGGGCACGTCTTCTCCGCCGGGTCATCTCGGATGAGGGGGAGCGGCTGCTGAAAGTATCCCCCCACAGCGGAGTGCCCGAGCTGCGCCAGGCCATTGTGGGCTATCTGCGTCAGTTCCGGGGCATTGACGTGTCCCCGGAGCAGGTGGTGGTAGGAGCTGGTACTGAGTATCTCTACAACCTGATTGTGCAGCTCCTGGGACGGGACAAGGTCTTTGGCCTGGAGCAGCCCGGCTATCCCAAGGCGGGCAAGGTATATGCCCTCAATGGAGCCAAGTGTGTCCCTCTGGCCATGGACGAGCAGGGGGTGCGGGTGGAGAGCGTGGAGGACAGCGGAGCCCAGGTGATCCATCTGTCCCCCTCCCACCAGTTCCCCAGCGGAGTGGTCACCCCCATTGCCCGGCGGCAGAGCCTGCTGCGCTGGGCACAAAAGGGGGAGGGACGGTACATCATCGAGGACGATTACGACAGTGAGTTCCGCTTTACAGGCCGTCCGATCCCTACTCTTCAGAGTATCGACCGGAGCGGGCGGGTCATCTATATGAACACCTTTTCCCGCACCCTGGCTCCCTCGCTGCGTATCAGTTACATGGTGCTTCCCCCAGCCCTGCTGGAGGACTACCACCGCAGACTGGGCTTCTATTCCTGTACCGTTCCTGCCATGGAGCAGTACACCTTAGCCCGTTTTCTCTCCGGCGGCGGGTTTGAGACCCACGTCAACCGGATGCGGGTCTTTTACCGGGGGCGGCGGGACCGGGTGCTCTCTGCCCTGGAAGAAAGTCCCTTGAAGGGCCGCTATGCGGTGCGGGGAGAGGATGCGGGGCTTCACTTCCTGGTGGGGCTGGATACCCGGCGCAGCGACCGGGAGCTGGCCCGGCTGGCTCAGGAGGCGGGCATCCGCCTGTCCTTCCTTACCGATTACGGAGGAGGAGAGGAGCACTGGCTTGTGGTCAACTACCCCGGCGCCGATCTGGAGCGGTTGCCCCAGGCGCTGGAACGTCTGGCAGTTTTGTTGTAAAAAACGGTCCCCGGCCAATGAAGCCGGGGACCGTTTCATCGTTTCAATATGCATGAATGAGGAGGCATACGGAATTAAGAAGAAGTTAAGAAAAAAGAGGACTATTTCATGCTATGATGGTAATATCCCGGAATATCATTGAGGACGCAGAGAGAGAAGGTCCGCCATGAACGATTTCATTCAGTATATTCTCTACTTACTTCAGCGAGGGATCTGCTTTGTTGTACCGGCAGTTTTACTTTGTGTGCTGGTTTTAGCGGCTGGATGGGGGATTTCGAGGGAAAAGGGATGCCGCTTTCCGTGGCGGCGGGCGATTGCCCTGTTGCTGCTGATCAGCTGGCTTGGACTGACCTTGTTTGTTACGTTGTTTCGAGGTGAGCCTGGGGCTCGGCAGTGGAATTTTCATTTTTTTCTGGCATGGAGAGAGGCCTGGAACCAGTTTGCCCTGCGCGCGTGGCTCAATGTGCTGCTGAATATCGCGCTGTTTGTTCCGTTGGGCACTTTGCTTCCGCTGCTGGCCCGGGTGTTTCGAAAATGGTATGCCGTCCTGCTGGCGGGATTTGGATCCTCCCTTGCCATTGAGTTGGTGCAGCTGGCTACCGCAAGGGGAATGTTTGATGTAGACGATTTGTTTACCAATACCCTGGGGACAATGGTGGGATGGAGCATTGTCATGCTGATTTTGAGCGTGCTGGAGCGGAAAAATGGATGGAAAGTCCAAACCCTTGCCTATCTATCCATACCAATGGCTTTGATTCTGGTGCTTGCGGGGATTTTTGTGGGCTATGCAGTAAAACCGTATGGTAATTTGCAGGATGCGCCTGTGGTTACGGCAAACCTGAAGAATGTGCGATGGGAATTGGAATTTACCCCGCAGGAGGAGCCAGTCACAGCCTGGGTATATAAGGTGGGACGGTTGGACCAGGCGGCATGTGAGCAATTTGGGACTCAGTTTGCTCAAAAAGCAGGATTTTCCGTCGAAGATATCTATTACTATGATGATACCATTTGGTTTGGCAACCACTCCAGCGGAGACTTCCTTTTTGTGAATCGATTGGACGGCACCTGGGAGTATAATCTTGGCAGGAAGACCACCCCAGTATTTGATGTACACCCTGAAGAAATCCGGTCAGAGGATGTATTGGACGCTCTGTATCAGTTGAGGATAGAAGTTCCCGAGAATATACAATTTACCATCCAATCTCCAGACAAAAATGAGTTTTTTACAGCGAGTGCAGAAGTGGAATTGGTTCCCGGAGCAGAAAAGCAATGGTACGGTACATTGCAGTGTGATCTGCACTACCAAGACGGAAAAACAGAGCTGGACCAAATCGATTACCGTATTGTCACGCTTTTGCCGTGCAGGGAGGAATCCATTTTAAGGCCTGCGCAAGCCGTACAGGAGCTGTACGACGGCCATAGCTTCTACGGGGAAATACTGGAGTATTACCAGGTACCTCAAGTCACGGTCCTTTCCTGCGTGTTGGAGTGGAAAGCGGATACAAAGGGCTTTTATCAGCCGGTCTATCGTCTGGAATTGCAGCTTCAAGATCAAGAAAGGATGACAGATTATGTCTCTGCACTGAAATGACATAGCTCTGTTGAAAAGCGCTCTATGATTTGAAACAAAAACAGCCGCAAGCAAGCTGCTTGCGGCTGTTTTTACGCTTCTTGTTCCGAAGATGAATCAGATTCTTCCTGGGAATGGCGTACCAGCAGAGCCATGATCTCGTGGTAGATGGCCTCGGGGGACTGCTGGAACTTACTGGTGAGCGTTTGCCCCTGGGCTAGAGAGGGGGAGATGAGCTTGAGCTCCATGAGAGGACCAGCCTCGTCGGCCAGATAGAGCCGGACGGTACAGGTCCCGTCCTCGTTGGGCTGCAGACCGGTCTGCACCTGGGCCTGGCGCATGAGGGCGTCGTTGAGCTTGACCAGATTTTCATCGCACCGCAGACGCACGGAGTAGGGCAAGCTGCTCTGGCAGATCTCGATGTTGCGCCTACCCTTTTCGGTGATGGAGTAGAGCTCTCCGTTCAGAGAGAGATGCTCCGTCTCTGTGAGGTGATTGACTGCCTCTGTGAGGGAGAAGTAGTCTACCCCCGCATCGCACAGGGCCAGATCCAGCAGCTGCAAAAAGGTGATGGGAGCCACGGCGCGGTCCATAATGTACAGCACCAATAGCTTCAAATCCATTTCATTTTGAATAAATCCGGTCCGGGACATGGGGTCCTCCTCCTTCCAAAGGCTCATACAAAAGTATTATACCCAAAAACGCAGCCAAGGACAAGGGCCCTTTTCCGGTGGTTTGGGCCGCACCAAAAAATTTTCCGGTCATAGTATGAGGTGTACCCGGCGCGGCCTGCCAGGGCCTTGCCGGGGCCATCCAGAGCTTAGGAGGGATTCCATATGCCTGAAAAGGTCGTGCCCGGTCCCGTGAGCGACGAGCGCCGCATTCGGGAGGCCGTGTGCATACACACGAAGAAAATTTTTGATTCCTGCAAAGATAAGGATTGTATCGAGGACCTGCGGGTCTACCCCACCCGGGGCTGCCAGGAGGTCATCGACCGGGCAGTGTCGGTAAAGGCTGGCTGCGCCGAGCTGCTGTACGCGTACATCGATGTGGAGCCGGTCACCTTCAACCGGGGATTCTACACCGTGGATGTGCGGTACTTCTACCGCATTACCGCCGATGCCTTTGTGGGAGCCGCCCGGCCGGTGGAGATCACCGGTCTGGCCGTGTTTGACAAGCGGGTGATTCTCTTTGGCAGCGAAGGAAGCGCCAAGGTGTTTACCTCCACCGGGAAGAACTGCGGCAGCGATATCCAGGGCCTGCCCGCCACCACTGCTCCCACCGCTGTGGTGGAGTCGGTGGACCCCATCATCCTGGGAATGAAGCTGGTGGAGGTATGCCAGTGCCATCATCACGACAACTGCTGCGAGATTCCCCCTGCTGTGTGCGCCTGCTTCCCCGAGGAGCTGGTCACCGGCGGCGATGTGCACCGCCTGTTTGTCACCCTGGGTCAGTTCTCCATCATCCGTTTGGAGCGGGATACCCAGCTGCTCATGCCCGCTTACGACTACTGCATGCCCGAGAAGGACTGTGACTGCGGCTGCGACTGCCGTCAGGAGGACCCCTGCGAGCTGTTCCGGAAGGTCCAGTTCCCGGTGGGCGAGTTCTTCCCGCCCAACCACTGTCCGGCTCCCAAATCGGTGGAGTATCAGGACGTACGGGGCTGCTGCTGAACTTGTGCCCCATGCAAAGACACGACTTCGGTCGTGTCTTTTTTTATGCCTGAATTAAAGAAAGAAGCTATACAAAATATTATACACGGTTTCTGTGCAGAAGGAATGGAGGAGGGAGATACACAAAAATTTTGCGTACAAGGAGCACGGAAAGATACACCAAAGCTGCTCTGCCCACCCAGGTTGAACCTATGTGCAGAAAGGAGCAAATACGATGAGTCTTTATGGCACCAAACTTCAAATCGGCGGTATAACCTGCGGCATCGTCATGCGGGGGAGCGGCAACGGCAAGTACCTGGCAGTGTTCGAGCGGGAGTTTGCCTCCCTGGAGGACATCGAGGCCATCTCCTGGGACAAGCCTGAGATCCAGGGGGAGTGTATCCTGCCTGTGGGCTATGGCTTTGAGGTAGCGGACATTCGATACAGCGCAGCGACCCGCAGCTACACGGTGGAGCTCCAGGTGGCCCAGCAGTACCTGGGAGACGTGGCAGGCTACGAGGCCCAGGTGAGCGAGCTGGAGAGCGCTGTGGCTGAGAAGGAGGCCACCATTTCCCAGCAGGCCCAGGAGTTGGAGAGCAAAGAGGCCACTATCCAGAGCCAGCAGGAGACCATCCAGGCGCTGGAGGCAGCGTATGAGGAAGGAGTGGAAAGCAATGGCTGATATCGTGACCATGGCCCAGGAGGAACTGAAAGCGAGAGGCGCGGCTGAGGCGGCCGCCCTGGCGGCCAAGGCGGTGGAGGGGAGCGCCGATGGTACGGAACTGATCGACCATGAGGAGATGGTCCCCACCTGGCGGCAGCGGGACTATTCTTCCGTCTCTGTGGGGACTCCCTACAAATGGCAGGGACAGGTGTACAAACTGTGGCAGCAGCACGACGCCACAGAGCAGCCTGACTGGTCCCCTGACCAGGCGGTGAGTATGTGGGATGTATGCCACACCACCGATCCCGTCAAGGCCAAACCTTACACCGCACCTCAGGGGTCCCGGGGGATGTGGCAGGAGGGGGAGTGCTGCGTGGAGCAGGAGCATGTATGGCGCTGCAAAAAGGACAGCACCGTCTATCCTCCCTCTCAGCTGCCTGACTCCTGGGAGGATCTGGGGAGCACGGAGGACGTGCAGGAGGTGGCCCTCTAATGGACCTGACCAGCCTTGCGGTAGCGGGTATGTCTCTGGTGGGCACATTGGCAGGCACCTTTGGGGGTATTCTGGTGTCCAACCGGCTAACCAACTACCGCATTGAGCAGCTGGAAAAGAAGGTGGCCGAGCACAACAATGTAGTGGAGCGCACCTACAAGCTGGAAGGCCAGATGACCGAGGTGCAGCACGACATCCGGGACCTCAAGGGAGTGAAAGGATGAGGGATGTGCTGAGAGATCGGTTCAAAACGTGGCGTAAATACAAAAAGCGGCCGGACAGGCCGGTGGGAGAGGAGGAGTGAAATGTCTGAACTGATGGATTATCTGCCTGTACTGCTCACGGCGGTACTGGGTTTGACTTTGATGACCAATGTCATCGTGCAGGTGCTCAAGGGCCTGCTGTATGATCGTATTCCCACAAATTTGCTGGCGTTTCTCACTGCAGCAGTGGTTACGGCGAGCACCGGCTTTGCCCTGTGGTCCTACTATGGGTTTTCCATTACGGGGTGGATGATCGCTGGTTTAATTGGCCTGTGCTTCCTGGTGGCCTTTGCAGCCATGTACGGCTATGACAAATTGGTGCAGATGGTGGAGCAGGCTGGGTGGCTGAAAAGCGGGGAGAAGAGGGCGTGAAGTGGTATCAACAGATCTTGACCCGGAATGACTGCTACCGGGCCGGACAGACTATCGTTCCGGTTGGAGTAATGGTACACTCCACCGGAGCGAACAATCCCCGCCTGAGCCGGTATGTTCCCGGCAGTGAGGAGATCGGTTGGAACACCGGCGGCAATCACTGGGATAGGTCGGGCACTGGGGCCTGCGTCCATGCCTTTCTCGGAAAAATGGCTGACGGCAGTGTAGGGGTGGTGCAAACCCTGCCTTGGAACATGCGGGGCTGGCACTGCGGCAGGGGTAGCCGGGGCAGCGCTAATGACACACATATCTCCTTTGAACTCTGCGAAGACGGTCTGGAGGACACCGACTACTTTGGCAAGGTGTATCAGACGGCAGTGGAGCTGACGGCAGACCTGTGCAGACAGTACGGTCTGGACCCAGCAGCAGATGGAGTGGTGATCTGCCACAGCGAGGGGTACGCGCGGGGAGTGGCCAGCAATCACGCCGATGTGATGCACTGGTTTCCTAAGTTCGGCAAGAATATGGATACCTTCCGGGCCGATGTGGTCCAGGCGATGAAGGGAGAGAATGAGATGACAGAGGAGCAGGTGCGGGCCATTGTCCGGGAGGAACTGGCCGCCCAGGAGGCAAGACGGGCGGCGGAGCCGGCAGACGACTGGGCCAAGCCCTACATCGAAACGGCGATCCAGGCCGGTATCTTAGACGGTGTAGAGGATGGACAGGGCGGGATTACCATTGCCAGACCCAAGTCAAATCCAACCCGGGAGGAGATGGCCACCATGGGGGTGGCACTGCTGAGAAGTAACCGGAGCTGAAATCCGTTTTATACAACGGAAAAAAGAGAAGAAGGGCGCCCGCTTTGCTGCGGGCGCCCTTCTTGTGCATATGGGAATCGGGCTGGATTAGAAGATGGGGTTACAACCAGCATATCCCAGTGTGCGAGAAGACTTTTTTGTTGCTTTTGCTACACGCAGGATTAGGTAGGTGCCAAAGATCACAGTGTAGGCAATGATATCTGGGATTTTTTTCTCCCAATTGGGGATGAACAGTACCATAACATGAATATACGTCAGAGCAAAGAACAGGTAGGCCAGCCGCTGCAATCTTTTCCAACTGCCGGCAGACATTTTGCGGCGAACAGATGGAAAAGAAGTCATCATCAAGGGAAGCATGATGCAGATCATTAGAATTGAGAGAACAGCGGCGAGCAGAGTTTGAGGCTTCATCGCCCAGGGATTTGTAAACAGATTGACAAAATGCTTTTTCCCATAGATGATGTTGTGTCCCAGGGTCAGGATGCAGGCAAGGATGGATAGCTGGCCACGGATACCCATCAGTTTTCTGACAAAGAGATGCTTGCTGTCCAATGCACCAAGGTACATGACGATAATAAACAGCGCAGTTGAGAAGGCGCCGCGTTTAAAGGGGTTTACGATGTAGGCAGTAAACCATTGAGGCGCTATATCGTGGATGCCGAATTGATAATAGATTACCTCAGACAGTACGAGGAAAAAGGCAATCCCATAAAATATACCAGGATGCCGTCGGATCGCGGTATGACAGGAAAAAGCAAAGATGAGTGCCAATACCAAGGAGACCAGAATATAGAGATACATACCATTCCTCCAGTGAAAAATTAGTTAGCATTAGCTAACCTGCGGAGAGTATATATCATATGCAATTATAAGTCAACTATTTTGTTGCATAATTCAGAAAAATAATGACATACGGGAACAAAATGGGATGATTTGTTTAAAGTGCAAGAGAATGTATGATATAAAAAATGGCCGCTTTTGCGGCCATTTTTTATATTGGGAAAGGAGCAGTCAGGATAACATGGCAGCGATCTCAGGCAGGTGATCCTCCAGGTCCTGAGGACCCCGGTAGCTCAGAGACACAGTCCGTCCGTTTCCGGCAGCCACAGCGTACTGATAGACACTGTTGGGGTTATAAGCAGTGGCCAGATAGTCCGTCCCCTCCACCTGATGTTCCGTCACCGTCCACGGACCAAGAGACGCCTCGTCTACCTGCCGGGTGTTTTCCTCGTGGGTGGTCAGGTAGTTCATCAGGTCCCTAGCCAGAGGCCGGTCCAGGGCTGGGAAGAGGGGACGGTACCAGTGGAGCGTCATATGCACCGAGATCTGGTCTTTGACGATGCTGCCACTCTGTCGTACCTCCCACCGGGTGGGGCACAGGAGGGTCATATCCCATTGACAGGAATTGAGAATGGTAACACCGTCGACTTCCAAAAGATCGGGGCGGTAGGATTTTCCCTCCCACTGGGTAAGAAGGACCGGCTCAAAGTCTCCGGGACGGCCTTCCGTCCCCAGGGACCAGCGGGTTTGCGGGTGTGGAAGCAGCCAATAGGCCAGAAGAGCGCACAAAATCAGAGGTGTGGCAACCAAAGCGAGCCCATTGACTGCCCTGCGGCAGCGGGAGGCGGAGGGGATGGGGGTCAGAGGAATGCCTGCCTCCAGATGGGTGATCATGCGGTGTACCCGCCGCCAATCCAACAGGGCAGGAATCATCTTTATCAGTTGGATGAGGCCAAGGAAAAGACCGATGTTGGCAAGCGTGCCCTGGGCCAGAGCAACAAGAGGAGAACCATAATTCAGAATTCCCAAAAGAAAGAAGAAAAGGAAAAGTACTAGCATCCAAGCCAAAAAGGAGCACCCGCGCTTGATTTGGCTCTCCAGCTGTCTTAGAAGTTGGGCGTGGGTCTGGGGGGCGGTGTGAGGTTCCGGAGCGTAGGGGTCTCGGGTACAGAAAAGAAACAGAGGCCCACTGCGGCACACATAGTCCCACCCCATCTCGCGGTAGAGAGTGAGCAGACCGGGGACGGGGTCAGGATCCCGGTCGGTATTGCAGTAGTCCAGACGGTAGCGGACCGTGTGTGGGGTATCGCGGGTAAAGGTGCAGATCTGAGCGCCATATTGCTTGAGATATAGTCCCTTGGCGGCCTGCTCCTCCAGCCAGCTCTCCAGGCCGGGAATGTCGTAGGAATGTACAGCAGTCAGCTTGCGGATGTATTTCATAAGAATTCCTCCGTTTCGCAGAGAGTCAATCCTCCGCCAGACGCTGGACCAGCAGCTCCAGAGCGGCCTTGCTGTCCACCGCGCCGGAGCAGTGGAGCACAAACACCCGATCGTCTGCCCAGCCGATGTAGAACGTATGTGGGGCGGTTTGGTTGGAAACCTGGGAAATAAAGCGGGTCAGGCCGTCCAGACCAGGATAGGACAGGGCTTCCTCCTGGAACTCGCCATAGGCGTTTGGAAGACTGGGGTGGAGGTAGGGCGCGTTTTTCTCCCAGTTGAGACGATAGAGCTCCAGAGAGCGGTGTTGGGAAGCCACCCGGCCCCGGTATATCCCCTGCGCCAGAGTGGGGGAGAGGGTCTGCACCGACTCCTGGTAGAGCCGGGTCTCCTGCTGGACGGCATCTCCCACCCGCACCATACCGCCCTGGGCCACGTCGTACTGCTCGGGGGCCAGCCACGAGCGGTCGAAGGTGTCGGAGGAGAGAACCCCCTGGTGAACATAGTCTTGGAACGTGGCCCCGGCAGGGAGGACCTCCTCCAGGGTAACGTGAGGGAAGGCCCATTCCTCCGGTCCAGAGAGGGTTTTCGTGCGCATGGTACCCGACAGACCCAAACAGCCCAGATAAAGAACCAGAGCGCCTAAAAGAGACCAGTCCACCAAGTTGTGGAGAGGCTCCGGGTAGCGGCGTGGGCGGGGAATGGGCTGCTCGCCCCGGCGCAGGCGGGCCCGAATCCGACGCACGCCCCGCAGGGTGTTGATCCCATGAAACAGAGCGTTGAGGATTAGAATCAACAGGATAGCATAGAGGGGGATCAGCACGTCTGAGTGGAGAATCAGTTCCATGACCACGGCCTCCCGCTCATGTAGCAGCCGGGGCCACTCGTCCTGAAACAGCACCGCAGCCCACACCAGCCAGAACAACAGACGCAGACAGGCTATCCGCACCTGCTTTTTCATGGCCCAGGACAGGCTCTCCAGATCGGTGTAGAGGTCCGGAGCCTGGGGATCATCGCAGCGGTAAATGGCGTAATAATTCTGGATTTTGTCCACATAGTGCCACCCCAGTTCCTGGTAGCCGGCCTCCTGTTCCCGCAGTTTTGCGATGCCGAAATGTTCCTGGATGGGGTCCAGACAGTAGCGGGCGTGGACAGCCGACGGGTCCTTCCGGAAGATCACCCTGCCGATGAACCAGAACCCCGGCCACTTTTCCAGAGCATAGCCCGCCTGGGCCTGCTCGTTGAGCCAGTCCTGAAGTCCGGCAAAATCCCACAGGGGACAGGGAAGCCATTTTTTGATCTGATGTGTCTTACGCGCCATGGGTAACCCTCCTTTCAGGTTCCACTGCCGTTGGACCGGAGTTCCAATCAAAGGCCCTCTTCCTCCTCCGCATCCCTCAGGCAGGCCCGCAGCCGCTCCAGCTCCTCCGCATAGGCCTCCCGGCCCTTGGCGGTGAGGCGGTAGGTGCGTTTGCGGCCCTCCACTTCGATCTCTTCAATCAGTGTTTCATCCTGAAATTTATTCAGCAGGGTGTACAAGGTTCCCGGTCCCAGCTTTACTCGTCCCCGGGTCTTTTTTTCCACAAAGGCGGCCACGTCGATGCCGCACATCTCCCCGTGGAGAAAGGCCATAAGCACGTAAAACATAGGCTCGGTGAGCGGGCCGCGGCTCTTGCCTCCCATGGCGTCACCTCCTAATATCGCGTTTCGATATCGTCTAATGATATTATAATATCGCCCCTCGATATTGTCAACGGGCGGCGAAAATTCTCCCCTGGGCGACACCGGGTTGTGACGGCTTTCGTTGGGGAGAGACACTATAATGGACGGTGTTGACAAGCAGGGGGAGGAGGAAGAGACCATGACCGTGATCTATGTAGACACCCTGTTTCTGCTCAACGCCCTGGTGGACTACCTGCTGCTGCTGTGTGCCGCCCGGCTGGCAGGGGAACCCTTGAAGCGTCTGCGCTTTGCCCTGGGAGCAGTGCTGGGGGGAGGCTATGCGGTGGCCATCTTCCTGCCGGGGCTGGGGTTTCTGGAGCGGCCGGCCTGCCGGTTGGCGGCGGCGGTGCTGATGGTGCTGGCCGCCTTTTGGGGCAGCCGGCGGCTGGGGCGGCAGGTGCTGATTTTTTTTGCCCTGTCCTGCGCCTTTGCCGGAGGGGTGTTGGCCATCTCCATGCTGGGCGGCCAGGGGCTGAGCCTGAACCGGGGAGTTATCTACTCGGGGATGGATCTGAAGATCGTGCTGCTGTCGGCAGCAGGGTGCTACGCGGTGCTGTCGCTGCTGCTCCAAAAGGCTGTAAGGCATACTAGCTTTACGGGAGAATTGAAGGCGGTGCGCCTGGAGCTGGAGGATCGGACGGTAGAGCTCACTGCCCTGACCGACACAGGCAATACCCTCACGGACCCGGTGACCGGCCAAGGGGTGATGGTGGCCGAGGGAGAGCGGCTGCTGCCCCTGTTTGCTGTCTCACAGCGCCCCAGTGTCCAGGAGCTGCGGGACCCGGCTGGAGCGCTGGAGCGGTTGACCGGAGCGGGAGGCCACTTCTGCCTGCTGCCCTACCGCGCCGTGGGGGTGGACCGGGGGCTGCTGCTGGCGGTGCGGGTGGACCGGGCCGTGGTGGACGGAGAGGACCGGGGAGCCATGGTTGTGGCCCTGTCTCCCACCCCTGTGTCCGACGGAGGCGGTTATGGTGCCCTGCTGGGGGAATGCTGAAAGGATGGATGGATATGAAAAACGGATGGAAAGCGCGGGTTCTGGCCCTGTTGGAGCGGTTGGGGCTTTGGTCGCCGGGAAAGGTGATGTACATCGGGGGCAGCGACACGCTCCCCACCCCGCTGAGCCGGGAGGAAGAGGGGGAGCTGATGGAGCGGCTCCAGCAGGGGGACCAGCGGGCCCGGCAGACTCTCATTGAACATAACCTGCGCCTGGTGGTCTACATCGCCCGGCGGTTTGAAAATACGGGCATCAACATTGAGGACCTCATCTCCATCGGGACCATTGGCCTCATTAAGGCGGTGGGCACCTACCAGCCTGCCCGGAGTATCAAACTGGCCACCTATGCCTCCCGGTGTATCGAAAATGAGATCCTCATGTATCTGCGCAAGACCTCCAGCCAGAAGACGGAGCTCTCCTTTGATGAGCCGCTGAACACCGACTGGGACGGCAATGAGCTGCTGCTCAGCGATATCCTGGGCACCGACGGAGACCTGGTCATGCGGCCCATCGAGGCCGATGTGGACCGCCAGCTTCTACGTCAGGCCCTGGAGAAGTTGGATGAGCGGGAGCGGACCATCATCACGCTGCGCTTTGGCCTGGGAGGAGGGGATGAGCAGACGCAGAAGGAGGTGGCCGACCGGATGGGTATCTCTCAGTCCTACATCTCCCGGCTGGAGAAGCGGATCATCCAGCGGCTGAAGAAGGAGATGCTGCGCCTGATGTAAGGGGTGGCGCAGGAATTTCCAGAGTGGGACGGGGAAAATGGTTTGACAGAAAAAGAGGGATGGGGTAAACTGTAAACGATATTTTCGAGTATTGGAGCGGGACTATGAAACGCAACACCAGAGTTTCCACCGCGGTGATCCGGCGTCTGCCCCGGTATTACCGCCAGCTCTCCGAGCTGCAGCGCAAGGGTGTGATCCGGATCTCGTCCAGCGCATTGGGAAAGTCCATGGGGCTGACCGCCTCCCAGATCCGCCAGGATCTGTTCTGTTTCGGCGGCTTTGGTCAGCAGGGCTATGGCTATAAGGTGGACAGCCTGAAGGAACAGATCGGGGAGATCCTGGGTATCAACCGGGGTCATACCATTGTAGTATTGGGAGCGGGCAACCTGGGCCGCGCCCTAATTGAAAACTTTAAATTCTCCAACAACGGCTTTCAGCTGCTGGCCGCCTTCGATGTGCAGGAGCGGACGGTAGGCACACAGATCGCCGGGGTGCCCGTCTACCACGCGGACACTCTGGAGGAGTTTTTGCAGAAGAACCCGGTGAGCGTGGGCCTGCTTACGGTGCCCAAGTCCGCTGCCCAAGTGATGGGGGAGCGGCTGGTGGCGGCGGGAGTCCACGGCATCTGGAACTTCACCAACTGCGAGATCGCCTTCCCCGGCGAGGACGTGGTGGTGGAGAGCGTACATTTTTCCGACAGCCTGCTTGCCCTGAGCTATATGATCTCTCAGCGGGAGGACGGTCAGGAGCAGGAGGATGGAAAGGACGAGACATGAAGCACAAAAAGATCCTTGTCGTGGCGGGTGCTCTGGCCCTGACTGCGGCGCTGGCCGGGGGCGCCCTGGCTCTGAGCGGGGGAGATAGTCTGGTCTCTCTCAGCTATTTAAAAAATACCTTCCTTCCCTCCGCCCAGACCCAGCTGGAGCAGACTGCCACCCAGCCCCTTCTGGAGGCCTACGACGAGGCGGTGGCCAAGCTCCAGGGCGGCGAAGGGGGCAGTGGCCTGTACAGCGACAATCTGAGCAGCCGCACCTTCACCCAGGGAGACGTGATCGGGCTGTCCACCGGCTCGGGATTCCTCTCTATCTCCGGTTCCGCCCAGGTGAGCCACAACGGCGTTGTGGTGGACGTCACGGATGGCCGTGAGGTGGCCTCCGGCGCCCGTCTGACAGCGGGACACCGCTATCTGGTGGGGGAGGACACCACCGCCCAGGTGACGGTGACCTCGGGGATCATGTATCTTGGACTCCAGGGAAGTTATACCTTTACCGACAGCACAGCCAGTCATCTGCCCTTTGTGGACGTGGCTTCCTGGGACTGGTACCAGGCGTCGGTGAAATTTGTCTATGAAAACGGACTGTTCTCCGGCATGAGTGAGGACACCTTTGGACCGGGCGTCACCATGGACCGGGCTATGCTGGTCACCGTGCTCTACCGCCTGGCGGGCTCCCCCCAGGATCAGATGAACAGCGCCACGGCCGCCTTTGATGACGTGCCTGTGGGCAGCTGGTATGAACCCTTTGTCCGCTGGGGCGCCTCTCAGGGCGTGACCGCCGGCATGGGCGACGGGCTGTTTGCTCCGGAGCAGAGCGTTACCCGCCAGCAGGTGCTGGTGATGCTGCGGGGCTTTGCGTCCTCCCAGCTGGGCATGGAGCTCACCGGTCAGACCGACCTCACCCAGTACGCTGACTATAACCAGGTGGCCGACTGGGCCAAGGAGGCAGTGTCTTGGGCGGTAGCCAACGGCCTTATCACCCCCTCGGCGGAGAATACCCTCCGTCCCGCTGACACGGCCAGCCGCGCTGAGGTGGCCGGGATCCTGATGAACTTCAGCAACCGTTTCCTCGGTTAAATCCAACCTGTCATCCGCCCGGGTTTTCCCGGGCGGATTTTTTCTGCACCCTTTTGCCTGAGGTACATAGTATGGAACTGAGAGCGGCTCACAGCTATCTCAAAACTTCATTTTCAGGAGGTACTCATTATGGGGTGCTGCAATAACGGCTTTGGCGGCGGTGGCTGCCTGTGGATCATCGTACTCATCCTCATCCTGTGCTGCTGCTGCGGCAATGGGAGCAGCTATAACAACAACAGCTGCGGCGGAAACAGTGGCTGCGGCTGCTGCTGAGACACATAGCAATGCGCGCCGGCCGCCCTTTGGGGCGGCCGGTATCTTTTGTGGAGAAGAAGCGGCTGACACAGGCGGCGGGGATATGATATAATAAATCAAAAACGCCCACCGGAGATTCCGAGCCGGGCGGTGGAGGAGCGCCTATGAACTATTATATCAATCATAAGTCCCAGCCCAAGCCCGCCGCCCTGTCTCATACGGACGCACAATCGGTGCAGCGGGCCATGAACTTTCACCGCACCATCCCCGGCTATGAGCCAACCCCGCTGGTCTCTCTGCCAGCCCTGGCCCGGGAACTGGGAGTAGCCAAGCTGTGGGTGAAGGATGAGTCCAAGCGGTTTGGGCTCAATGCTTTTAAGGCTCTGGGAGGCAGCTGGGCCATTGCCCGGTGGATGGGAGAAAAACTGGGACTGGAGGGGGACGAGCTCACGTTCCCCGCCCTCACCGAGCCCAAAGCCCGGGAAAAGCTGGGAGAGGTCACCTTCGTCACCGCCACCGACGGAAACCACGGCAGGGGCGTGGCCTGGGCGGCCCGGGAACTGGGCTGCCGGGCGGTGGTCTATCTCCCCAAGGGGAGCGCCCAGGAACGGCTGGACAATATTCTGGCCCTGGGGGCCCGGGCAGAGATCACCGACCTCAACTACGACGACGCGGTGCGCCTGGCCACCCGCAAGAGCGAAGAAAACAGCTGGGTGTTGATCCAGGATACCGCCTGGCCGGGGTATGAGCAGATCCCCGCCTGGATCATGGAGGGGTATACCACCCTGGCCGGGGAGATCTTTGATCAGCTGACTGAGGCGGGGGAGGAGCCTCCTACCCACCTGTTTTTGCAGGCCGGCGTGGGCAGCTTTGCCGGAGCGGTACTGGGCAGTGTCCGAAACCGGTGGGGGAAGAACTGTCCCGTCACCTGCATCGTGGAGCCCGACCAGGCCGACTGTCTGTACCGCACCGCCAAGGCTGCGGATGGGCAGCTCCACCCGGTGACCGGGGATATGAACAGCATGATGGCGGGGTTGTGCTGCGGAGAGCCCTGCACCCTGGCCTGGGACATCCTGGGAGCCTGTGCCGACGCCTTTTTGTCCTGCTCCGATGACTATGCCGCCCTGGGAATGCGGCTGCTGGGGCAACCCCGAGGGAGCGATCCGGTGATCGTTTCGGGGGAATCCGGCGCAGTGGGAGTGGGCGCCCTGGCGGGTATTCTCCATGAGGAGGAGCTTCACGACCTGTGCTGGACACTGGGACTGGGAGAGCGATCCCGGGTACTGTGCATCAGCACCGAGGGAGATACGGACCGGGCCAACTATCAGAAGATCCTGCAAGAGAGAAAATAATAGCATCGGCGCGCGTCCCATTTAGGGACGCGCGCCGATTTTTCATTTATTTATCCTGAGCCCGTTCCCGGAACATGAGGATGAAGGCGATGAGCAGGGGAAGAATGGCAATCAGAGCGGTCTGACTGTGCAGCCAACGACTGAGCAGACCGCTGGCCACCGCACCCACCACAAAGGTGAGGATGAGTCCGTAATACACACCCATCTTAGCCAGGGCGTCATGCTCCCGGTGAGACAGCCAGAAAAACAGGTGTTCCGTACCGCTTCTCAGGTTGCCGGTACACATGGTAGTGGCACAGCCGCAGCCGTTGAATTTCCGGAAGGAGTCTACCTGTACCGCGCTGGCAAAGGAGATCATAATGTTGGCCAGGGGATCCAGGGAGTGGGGAAGAAAAGCCACGGCTCCGATGACTACGCACTCCATCAGCAGCAGGTATTGCCGCCAGTGCAGCCATCCGCCCTCCTCGCCCAGTCGGCGGCGCAGCAGCTCTGTGACCAGCACGCCGGCGGTATAGGCCAGTACGGGCAGCAGATAGTGCAGGGCCTGGGACCAATTGCCCATGGAGAAATTGATGCCCAGCAGCACCAGGTTGCCCGTCTCCGCAGTGGCGAAGACCTGTCCCCGGTTCAAATAGCTGTATGCGTCCAGAAAACCTCCTGCCAGGGCCAGCAGAAGGCCGACCGGCAGAGTCTCTGAAGTTTGATAGCGCTTTTTCATGGGGTTACCTCATAAAATTCGGGGCGCCGCAGCTGCGGCGCCCCGAATAACCTATGTATGGGAAACGGGATTACTCCGCCTTGGGGCCAGCGGCGACCAGAGCCTTGCCGGCGTCGTTGGTGGTGTACTTGGCGAAGTTCTTTACGAAGCGGGCGGCCAGATCCTTGGCCTTGGTGTCCCACTCGGTGGGATCGGCGTAGGTGTTGCGGGGATCCAGAATGTTGGTGTCCACGCCGGGCAGCTCGGTGGGAACGGCCAGGTTGAAGTAGGGGATGGTCTTGGTCTCCGCCTTCAGGATGGAACCGTCCAGGATGGCGTCGATGATGCCGCGGGTGTCCTTGATGGAGATACGCTTGCCGGTGCCGTTCCAGCCAGTGTTGACCAGGTAGGCCTTGGCGCCGCTCTTCTGCATCTTCTTCACCAGCTCCTCACCGTACTTGGTGGGGTGCAGCTCCAGGAAGGCCTGGCCGAAGCAGGCGGAGAAGGTGGGGGTGGGCTCGGTGATGCCGCGCTCGGTGCCGGCCAGCTTGGAGGTGAAGCCGGACAGGAAGTAGTACTGAGTCTGCTCCGGAGTCAGGATGGACACGGGAGGCAGCACGCCGAAGGCGTCGGCAGACAGGAAGATCACGTTCTTGGCGTCGGGGCCGGCGGACACAGGACGCACGATCTTCTCGATGTGGTCGATGGGGTAGGAGACACGGGTGTTCTCGGTGACGGAGCTGTCAGCGAAGTCGCAGTGGCCGTTCTCGTCCACGGTGACGTTCTCCAGCAGAGCGTTGCGCTTGATGGCGTTGTAGATGTCGGGCTCAGCGTCCTTGTCCAGGTTGATGACCTTGGCGTAGCAGCCGCCCTCGAAGTTGAAGATGCCGTTGTCGTCCCAGCCGTGCTCGTCATCGCCGATGAGCAGACGCTTGGGATCGGTGGACAGGGTGGTCTTGCCGGTGCCGGACAGACCGAAGAACAGGGCGGTGTTCTCGCCGTTCATATCGGTGTTGGCGGAGCAGTGCATGGAGGCCATGCCCTTCAGGGGCAGGTAGTAGTTCATCATGGAGAACATGCCCTTCTTCATCTCGCCGCCGTACCAGGTGTTCAGGATGACCTGCTCGCGGGAAGTGAGGTTGAAGATGGCAGCGGTCTCGGAGTTGAGGCCCAGCTCCTTGTAGTTGGTGACCTTGGCCTTGGCGGCGTTGTAGGAGATAAAGTCAGGCTCGAAGTTCTCCAGCTCCTCAGCGGTGGGCTCGATGAACATATTCTTTACGAAGTGAGCCTGCCAAGCCACTTCCATGATGAAGCGGATGGCCATGCGGGAGTCGTGGTTGGCGCCGCAGAACACGTCCATCACGAACAGACGCTTGTTGGACAGCTCCTCCTGAGCCAGCTTCTTGCACTCGTCCCAAGCCTGCTGAGAGGCGGGCTTGTTGTCGTTCTTGAACTCGTCGGAGGTCCACCACACGGTGTCCTTGGAGGTGTCGTCCATAACAATGAACTTATCCTTGGGGGAGCGGCCGGTATAGATACCGGTCATAACATTGACGGCGCCCAGATCGGTGACCTGACCCTTATCATACCCTTCCAGACCGGGCTTGGTCTCCTCCTCAAACAGAGTCTCGTAGGAGGGGTTGTGGATGATCTCAGTGGTACCGGTGATCCCATATTTGCTCAGATCGATGGTTGCCATAGCGCATGACCTCTTTTCTATAATGATCTTCCCCTGGGCAGAAACGTCCTCTGCTCCGCGCGGAGAAGTCCCAAAACACAAATAATAATACACGGAGTTGGCAATAAAGTCAATTCCCCAAAGGATTGCAATTTAGTTATAGGTGATATTGCTGTTTTGCTATCCAAAGGTTGGATAATCAGCCAAAATCAGAGGGAGCGCGTCTCCTGCCGGCGCAGAGCCTTGGAAAGGGCGGCGAAGTCGGAAATAGACAGCCTCTCGCCCCGGATATTTTCAGGCAAGCTGCACTGAGCAATGGCGTTTGCAATTGCTTCCTTCTGATATGTGCCGCCTAAGGCAGAACTTAAACTGTTCAGTAAGGTTTTGCGCCGCTGGGCAAAGGCGGCCCGGACCACCTGGAAGAAATGCTTCGGGTCGTCCACCTCGGCGGGCGGGGTCTGGGGTACCATGCGCAGCACGGAGGAAGTCACCTTGGGTGCGGGGATAAAGCAGGAGGGGGGCACGTCAAAGAGAATCTCCGGCTTGGTGTGGTACTGGCAGTACACCGAGAAGGCGCCGTAGTCGCCGGTGCCGGGGGCGGCGCAGATCCGCCGGGCCACCTCCCGCTGGATCATCACCGTGATGGAGCCAAAGCAGCCCGCCTCAATGAGGGCGGTGATGGCGGGGGTGGTAATGTTGTAGGGCAGATTGGCGCAGGCGATGGGGGAGAGCCCGGCCAGCTTTTCCGAGACCAGGGCGGGCAGGTCAGTTTTCAGCACGTCGCCGGGGAAGATCTCCGCGTTGGGATGGTCGGAGAGAGTCTCGGCCAGAATGGGCAGCAGGGAGCGGTCCAGCTCAATAGAGACCACCTTGTCCGCCCGCAGGGACAGCTCCCGGGTGAGGGGGCCGATGCCGGGGCCAACCTCCACTACGCCCACGCCGGGAGCGGCACCGGAGGCGTCGGCGATGTCACGGGGGACCCAGTCCTCGATGAGGAAGTTCTGGCCCATGGATTTGGAGAACCGGAAGCCGTGGCGGGAGAGCAGGGCTTTGATGTCGTTGATATTGCAAAGGTCCATAAGACACCTCGAATGACTAGATTTTCCTCTTTATCATACTAAGAAAGGGGGCAGGCCGTCAAGGGCAGGAAAAGTTTCCCTTGCCTTTTCCCAGTGGATGGAATACACTAGCCACGGCAGAGTAGAAGCACACGTGCTGGATCTGGCGCCTTAGTGTCGGCGGGACGGGGAGTTGTCCGCCGGACGAACAGTCCGCCTTTGGGCGGGCGGCAGTGTGTGTTTCGCATCCCGCTGCCGCAAAGATGGGGCGAAAAAATATGAATTCCTCCCTCTGTGCGGCATTCCCGAACCCGGGCTGCCAAAACAGACAGGAGGTTTTTTTATGTCCCAGACCCGCATCCCCATGAATTTGTACCGCACTCCCTTTACTCCCGCCTACTGGCGGGAGGCCAACGCCTGCGCCAAGGCCCTGAAGCTGCTGATGTTCGCAGCCCTGATGGTGGCCATGACCCGGGCGCTGTCCCTCATTCCCGGCATTCCCATTGCCCATACCGAGCTCACCTGGGGCTTTCTGGCCCGGGGTCTGTGTGCCCTGGTGTGCGGTCCCACGCTGGGATTGATCTTTGCCTTTGTAGAGGATATCCTGGGTTTCATTCTCCAGCCCACCGGGGACTTTTTCCCTGGCTACACCCTGTCCACCATGGCGGGGGTTCTGGTGTATGCCCTGTGTTTCTACCGGGCGAAGATCACTGTGTGGCGGCTGGTGCTGGCCAACGTGCTGGTCAATCTGCTGGTCAATGCCGCCATGGGCAGCGTGTGGACCGTGATGATGCGCGGGGGTGTATATTGGGCCTGGTTTGTACCGAGCCTGATCAAAAATTTGGTGACCATCATCCCCAAGGCAGCGGTGCTGTATGTGCTGTTCCAGGCGCTTCTGCCCATTCTGCAGCGGATGAACCTGATTCCCAAGCAGGTGGACGGAGCCATCAAGGTATTTTGATTTTTCTTCCGCGGGGAGCCGATTTCGGCTCCCCGCTTGCTGTGGCAGGACCAAATTCGACCCGCTTCGACATCTTCTCTTGTATCCAGCCGGAAATTCTTTTATAATGGAGGGCAGAATGAGAGAAGGAGGGACGGGCGGTGAGCATGCTGGCCATTCTCTCCTTTTCCTTTGCCGCAGCGGTGTTGTGTGCCAATGTTTTGCCCTTGGAGGGAGTTCTGCTCCCTCTGGGGTGCGCTTTTGTGTTGGCCTTTGCAGTTACGTTTCTGCCCCGTCTGAGACAAATGCCCCGAAACCGGAAGGCACGGTACGCCGCCTTCGGACTGGCCTTGGGATGCCTGTGGACGGCCGGGTATAGCCAGGTGTTCTGGGCTCCCGCTCAGGCTCTGGATGAGAAAACGGTGCGCCTTACGGCAACCGTATCCCAGTGGCCCCAGGAAACCGACTACGGCGGCGTTTCGGTTTTAGCCCGGGCGGATACAGAAGGGTGGGTCACCGTGCCCATCCTCCTCTATGTGGATGAACAGGGCTCCGACCTGCGGCCCGGTGACCGCATCGAGACTGTGGTACACTGCACGCTGGCCGACCATGCCTCGTCCGGGGAGGAGATCACCTACTACACCGCCAAAGGTATCTTCCTGACCGGGCAGGCCTACGGCTGTCTGGAAGTGGAACAACCGGACCGCATCCCGCTGCGGGATCGGCCCGCCTACTGGTCCCAGGCGCTGAAGGAGAGCATCGCCCAAACCTTTCCCGGCGATGTGTCCGGGCTGGTACAGGCCCTGGTGACGGGCAACCGGGACAGTCTCAGTGACCCCTTTACTACTTCCCTCCAGCGCACAGGCCTGAGCCACACCGTGGCGGTGTCTGGCATGCACCTGGCCTTTCTGGCCGGGCTTCTTTCCATGCTGCTGGGAAAATGGCGGCGGCTGGCCTCTCTGGTCACCATTCCGGTGACCTTGCTTTTCACCCTCACCGCCGGGTGTACCCCTTCCGTGGTGCGGGCGGCGGTGATGATCCTGCTGCTGCATATCGGTCCGCTGTTCTATCGGGAGCGGGACGAGTTTACCTCCCTGGGCAGCGCTCTTTTGCTGCTGCTTTTATATAATCCCTTCTCCGCGGCACACATCGGGCTTCAGCTCTCCTTTGCGGCAGTGGCGGGTATCTTCCTGTGTGCACAGCCCCTTCAGCGGGCTCTGATGACCCGCATTCCCTTCCGTCCGGCCAAGCGGTGGACCTTCTGGTGGATCATCCAGCTGGTGCCCAAATTTGTCGTGTCCACCTTCTGTGCCACCCTGGGGGCATCAGTGTTTACGGTGCCTCTGTCGGCCATCTACTTCCAGTCTGTCTCCCTCATCGCGCCCCTGTCCAACCTGCTGACTCTGTGGGCGGTGGGTATCCTGTTTGGCGCAGGGGTGCTGATCGGCACGCTAGGCGTGTTTATTCCAGAACTGGCCGCTCTGCTTGCCTTGCCCTTTGCGCCCCTGGGGCGCTACCTCAACTGGGTCGTGGACGGCCTGTCCAATCTTACCTTCTCTGCCGTCACCACCAACAGCGTCTATTACCGCGCCTGGCTGGTGCTGGTGTACCTCATTTTGATCCTGATTCCCATCCTGCCGGGCAAGAAACGGTGGATCATACCCACCTGCTGCGGTGTGGCCACCCTGTGCCTGGCCATGCTCTTTAACGCGTGGAGCTTCTGGTGGGGGAGCGGGGCAGTTACCGTGTTGAACGTAGGCCAGGGGCAGAGCGTGCTGGTGCGCAGCGGAGGCTTTTTGTGCCTGGTGGACTGCGGCGGGGACAGCTATGACAACGCCGGAGATATTGCTGCCGACTTCCTGGGAGACTACGGGGTAGGGCGGCTGGACCTGTTGGTGCTCACCCACTTCCACGCGGACCACGCCAACGGGGTAACGGAACTGTTGAAACGGGTGCAAGTAGATACCCTTGCCATCCCACCTGCCACCGGGGAGGAGGAACCCCTGCGGGATGAAATTTTGTCGGTTGCGGAGGCGCGGGATGTGGAGGTCCTGGAGGTGGAAGAGGACACCCTCCTTACCCTGGACGAGGATCGAACCATTCAGCTCTATGCGCCCCTGGGCGCGGGAGAGACCAACGAGGCAGGGCTGACCTGTCTCATTTCCACAGGAGATTTTGATACCCTCATCACCGGGGACATGGGCGCCGATGTGGAGCAGCAGCTTCTGACCCACACCGACTTGCCCGACCTGGAGGTGCTGGTGGCGGGCCACCACGGTTCCAAATCCTCCACCTCGGAGCAGCTGCTAGCGGCCATCGCCCCGGATTACGCGTTCCTCTCGGTGGGAGAGCACAATACCTACGGTCATCCCGCCCAGGAGACGCTGGAACGCCTGGCAGCGGCAGGCTGCCGCATCTACCGCACCGACCTGCAGGGAAATATTACCTTGCGCATGGGAGCAGCGGTGGAGACCGAACGATCAGATTCACAATAAGGAGGCGCGGGTTATGCCCCCAAAAGCAAAGGCCGATACGGCCGGATATCAGAAATTGAAAAAGGACCTGTCGGCGGGCACGCCGGGGCAGCTCTATCTTCTCCACGGGGAGGAGACCTACTTGAGGGACTACTACCTGGGGAGGCTCCGGGAGAAGGTGCTGGCCGGAGGGCTGGAGGAGTTCAACTTCCACCCCATCGCCGCCAAGGATATGTCTCCCCACGCCCTGGAAGAGGCCATCGACTGCCTGCCCATGATGGCGGAGCGCACCCTGGTGCAGGTCACCGATTTTGACCTCTTTAAGGCGGGGGAGAAAGACCGGGAGGCCTACGGCAAGCTGCTCAGCCAGCTGCCCGACTACGTGTGTCTCGTCTTTGTGTTTGATTTGGTGCCCTTCAAAATGGATGCCCGGACCAAATTTTCCGCCGTCATCAAGCAGGCGGGAACGGTGGTCAACTTTGTCCGCCAGGACCAGGGGGATCTGGTGGACTGGGTGCGGCGGCGGTTCCGGGCGCTGGGCAAGGATATCGACTCCAAGCTGGCCCTGGACCTTATTTTCCTGTGCGGTGACCTGATGACCAACCTTATCGGGGAGATCGAGAAGATCGGGGCCTATGCCAAGGGAGTTCACATCACCCGCCAGGACATCGACGCGGTGGCCACCCCTCAGTTGGACGCAGTGGTGTTCCGGATGACCGACGCCATCGGCGAAGGGAAGTTTGACCAAGCGGCCTCGGTGCTGGGAGAGCTCTATCAGATGCAGGAGCCGCCCATCAAGATCATGTGGTCCCTGGGGCGGCAGATGCGCCAGCTCTACTCCGCCCGTCTGGCCCTGGAGCAGGGGAGAGGGCCGTCCTACGTGGCCGCCCTGTGGGGCATCAAGCCCTACCCGGCGGAAAAGCAGGTGAACAGCGCCCGGCGCTTCACCCTGGGCTGGTGCCGCAAGGCGGTGGTGCGGTGCGGCCAGGTGGACCTGGCCATGAAGTCCACCGGTCAGGACGGTCAGGAACTGCTCACCGGCCTGCTGTTGGAGCTGGCCACCCCTGCCTCGCCCAAGGCGGCACGGCGGTACTGAGGTGGCGGCTATGCACATAAAAATACAGGAGGCCATCGCCGTGGAGGGACGCTACGATAAGAATACCCTCTCCCAGGTGGTGGATACCCTCATCATTGAAACAAGGGGCTTTGGCATCTTCAAGGATCCGGAGCGGATGGCTTTGCTGCGCAAGGCGGCAGAAAAGCGCGGGCTCATTGTCCTCACCGACTCGGACGGAGCGGGCTTTGTCATCCGCAACCGGATCAAGGGGGAGATCCCGGCAAAATACCTCAAGCATGCTTATATCCCCGACGTCTACGGCAAGGAGCGCCGCAAGCGCAAGGCTGGCAAAGAGGGCAAGCTTGGGGTAGAGGGAATGCCCCCTCAGGTGCTGGAAGATGTGCTGCGCCGGGCGGGAGCCACCTTCCTGTCGGGAGACGGCCCGGAGAAGAGGGGCGCCGCCCTCACCAAGGGAGACCTGTTTGTGGCGGGACTGACCGGACGGCCGGACAGCGCCCAGCGGCGGCAGGCGCTGCTCAAGCAGTTCTCCCTGCCCGAGCACATGAGCGCCAACGCCCTGTTGGAGGTGCTCAACACCTGCTATACCGCCCAGGAGGCTCTGGACCTGCTGGGGCTGGAGGAAACATAACAAAAAACGCGGGACACAGAAGCGATCACTTCTGTGTCCCGCGTTTTTTACATCAGAGGGGCGAACACCCGCAGAATATTGCGGTAGAGCTGCACCAGGGGATTGAGCCGCCGGTGCTTGCGCAGAGAGATGCGCTCGCACACCTTCAGGGTCTCCTCAAAGTCGGCGCGGATGTCGTGGATGCAGGGGGCCTCGCACAGCCACACGCCGTCCTCGAAGTGGAGAAACAGGCTGCGGTAGTCCAGGTTGACCGTGCCCACCACGGCAAAGCGGTCATCCACCACAAAGTTTTTTGCGTGGATAAAGCCGGGGGTGTACTCGTAGATTTTTACTCCCGCCTTCAGCAGAGGGGGATAGTGGGCTCGGGTGACCTCAAAGACGTAGCGCTTGTCGGGAATGTGGGGGGTGATGATGCGCACATCCACACCCGATTTGGCGGCGTTGCAAAGGGCGGTGTTGGTGGCCACGTCGATGACCAGATAGGGAGTGGTGATATAGATATACTTCCGGGCCTTGGCGATCATGTTCAGATACACCGACTGGCCCACCGGCTCCTGGTCCAGGGGAGTGTCCGTGTAGGGCTGGACGTAGCCTGTCCAGGGCCGGGCAGGGGAGGGGGCGGGCCGGAAACGGTCAAATTCTTCCTCCCAGCCGCAGCAGTGGTCCCACATAGACAAGAACATTACCGCCATAGACCACACCGCGTCTCCCTCCAGCAGGATGACGCTGTCCTTCCAGTGGCCGAAGCGCTCATGCTGGTTGATATACTCGTCGGCCAGATTGATGCCTCCGGTAAAGCCCACCTGACCGTCAATGATCATCAGCTTGCGGTGGTCTCGGTTGTTGAGCCGCAGGGACATCACGGGGACAAAGCGGTTAAAGACCCTGCACTGGATACCCCGGGCGGCCATCTGCTCGTTGTAGTCCCGGGGCAGGGTGAACATGCAGCCCATGTCGTCGTAGATGAGGCGCACCTCCACCCCTTGGGCCGCCTTTTCCTCCAGAATGTCCAGAATGCTGTCCCAGAATTTTCCGGGCTGAATAATAAAGTACTCCAAGAAGATATAGTGCTTGGCCTTTTTCAACTCCTCCAGCATCCGGGGAAAGGCCAGATCGCCCAGGGCGAAATACTCGGTCTCTGTGTTGGTGTAGGCGGGGCAGCAGGCGTAGTTTTCCAGGTAGCGGGCCTGGCTGGCGGCGTCCTCTCCCAGAGGGAGCAGGTCGTCGGCCTTAAAGTCGGCCTTCAGGTTTTCCGCCGACTGCTCGGCGATGCGCTTCATGCGCCGGGTGATGCGTTTGGGGATGTGTCCGCCGCCCACCAGCAGATAGAAGATGCCGCCGAACACCGGGAAGGGGAGCACCAGCAGCAGCCAGGCGATCTTATAAGCTGGGTCGATGCTGCTGCCCAGAATCAGCATAGCGGCTACCACGCTCAGGGCGATGCAGCACCAATAAAACCCCTGGGTGTGGCCAGAGAAAAACATCACCATCACAATGAGAGAAACTACCTGGGCCAACAGGGACAGCCCTACCACCACCGAGCGGTGAAACAGGATATACAGCACTTTTTTCAAGGCCAGATCACCTCCGTTCCAGGGTAGGGCACGTCAGATCAGCCGGGTCAGGGAGCACTGGATTTCCCCGCCCTCGATGAGAATGGTGCCGTAGCTGCTGCGGCTGGTCCCCGGATTCATCACCCACAGGCCGTCCTCCAGCTGCTGGCAGTAGGCGCGGTGGGTGTGGCCGAAGAGGAGAATATCCGCCCCGGCCTTGCGGGCGTCGGCGATGGCCGCGTCGTAGCTCCCCTTGACCCGCCAGAGGTGGCCGTGGGAGAGAAGAATGGTTTTGCCCTGGAGCGTAATCAGCTTTTTCACGGGCTCGGTGGTCCAGCCGTCACAGTTACCGGGGACCATGCAGATGGGCAGGCGGGGATAAACATAGGTCAGCTCTTCCGCATCGGTGATGAGGTCGCCCAGGTGGATGACCTGGTCGGGCTGCTGCTCGTCGATGGCCTCGATCATGTCGCCGCGGGAGCGGTGGGAGTCGGAAAAAACAAGGATTTTCAAAGTTGTCACCTTACCTGTCGCGCCGCATATACTGAAACCGAAGTGAGAAAAGGAGGAATCGGGTATGCAGCGTCAAAATAAAAATCAAGAGTCGTTGCTCCGGGGCGAGAGCGGCGAGGCAATCCGCCGTCTGGCCGGCTCCGGAGACGCTCAGCAGCTGGTAGCCATGCTGCGCTCCAAAGGGGGCGTACAGCAGGCGGCTCAGGCCGCAGCCAAGGGGGATGCCAGTCAGCTGATGGAGATGATGAACCAGCTTATGAGCACCCCGGAGGGGGCTCGGCTGGTGGAACGGATCAGCCGCCAGGCCAAGGAGTCAGGGCTGACCTGAGAAACTGTGCGGGGAAGGGGGGAGCGATGTGGGCGAATTTGAGGAGAAACTGAACAGCATCCTGGGGGACCAGCAGGCCATGGGCCAGATCATGGCCCTGGCTCAGTCCCTGGGCAAGCAGTCTTCTTCGGATCAGGAGGAGAAGGATACGGCGCCCGAACCTGCCGAGGACGCGCCCCCCGACCTGTCCCAGCTCATGGGGAACTTAGATCCCAAAATGGTGCAGCTTGGCATGCGGCTCATGCGGGAGTACCAGCAGGACGACGGACAGAACACCGCCCTGCTCCAGGCTCTGCGCCCCTACCTGCGGGAGGAGCGGCGGGGGCGGCTGGACAAGGCGGTCCAGATCGCCAAAATGTCCCGCTTGCTCCGGGTGGCTTTGGGGTCGCTGGGAGGGAAGGGGGAGGACACACTTGTATAACCGTTATATCCCGGATGGGGCGGTTTATACCCGAGTGACCATGGATGACGACGAGCCCCGCCGTCCCAGAGAACCGGAGCGCCAAGAGAGACAGGAGCACCGGGAGCATCCGCGGTCTCAGGGGCGCTCCCGCCCCAGCACCCCCCCGCCCGTCCTGCCGGAGGGCGTTTCCAGCAGCTTGAAGAGCCTGGTTTCCTCTCTGGGATTGGAGAAGCTGGACAGCGGAGATCTGCTGTTGTTTCTCATCCTTCTGCTTCTGCTCAAAGAGGGAGATGACCTGGAGATGATCATTGCCCTGGGTCTCACCCTGCTTATGGGGCTGGGAGAGGGAGAGGAAAAATAAAGAAACAGGGACGGCCCTGGGCCGCCCCTGTATGGCTATTTAAGACTGTACTGTATGGAGCTCAGTCCCGTCGGGCAGCGCAAAGGAGGCGGTGGTGGGACAGGGGGTCTGTACCTGAGTGTAAGCGGTCATGCGGTAGACCAGCTGACCGTTCTGCTCCCGCTCGGCGCTGACCAGCAGACCGGTGTCGGTGCTGATCCAGTAGCGCTCCACCACCGTGTCCGAAACCTGGACCTGAAGGTAGACACAGGGCCACACATCCCGGCGCTCATAGCCGGTCTGGGTAATGGTATCCTTGTCCAGATCCAGCACGTCCTCATAGGTGGGGATGTGCTGGGTGAGGTCGGCGGAATACTCGTCGGCGGGGAAGGAGCGGTAGCTCTCCGAGCCCTCATACCAGTAGTAGGTGGTGTCTTCTCCGGTGAGATCATGGCGTACCGCTCCGGACGGGAGGATCTGCCGGGTGTGGGACCAGCCACCGTCCTGCCAAAATTGCACCGAGGTGCTGTGGGAGCCGTCGCTCCACAGAGTTTCTACGGTCAGCTCCCGGTAGTAGCTCTCCGGCCGGGAGAGGGAGGCCACAATGCTCTGCACCGTCTCCGGGGTGACGTCTACCTGCCAGAACTGGTCGTCCTGCCCCTGGACAGAGCTGTCGCTGCCATCCGATGTATCCTCGTTGAGCTGGGCCAGCGAGACGGAGGGGATGTTCACCAGAAACAGGCTGCGGCCAAAGCTGGCAAACATGGCTACCACAATGAGACAGGTGATGGCAATGGCGATCGCCAGCCGGTTTTTGGAGTCCAAGACCTCACCTCCTTACGTTGCTGTGGGATACGCTCAGCGTCCGGTGAAGGGATCGGGAGCCTCGCTGCGCAGGCCGAAGTGCCATTCGATAGCGTCGGCGATGCGGCGGCAGGCCTGACCGTCGCCGTAGGGGTTGACCGCGTGGGCCATGGCCTGGTAGGCCGCAGGGTTGGTGAGCAGCTCGCTGGCCATGGAGAAGATAACCTCCTCCTCCACGCCCGCCAGCTTGACGGTGCCCGCCTCTACCGCCTCAGGACGCTCGGTCTCTTTCCGCAGGACAAGCACCGGCTTGCCCAGGGCGGGAGCCTCCTCCTGAAGGCCGCCGGAGTCGGTCATCACCAGATGGCAGCGGGCCATGAGGTTGTGCATCTCGTCCACCGCCAGAGGAGCGATGAGGTGGATGCGGGGGTGGTTGTCCAGATACTTATGGGCGGCCTCCTGAACCACGGGGGAGAGGTGTACGGGGTAGACCAGCTCCACCTCGGGGAAGGCGTCGGCAATGCGGCGCAGGGCGGTCATGATGTTGGTCATGGGCTGGCCGTAGTTTTCCCGGCGGTGGCAGGTGACCAGGATCACCTTCCGGTTCTCATAATCCAGATTGTTGAGGATATCTTCTGCAAAGGTAAAGTCCTTTACAACGGTGGTCTGGAGGGCGTCAATGACGGTGTTGCCGGTGAGGAAGACCCCCTGGGTGATATTCTCACGCTGGAGGTTCTTCTGGTTGGCCACGGTGGGGCAGAAGTGCAGGTCGGCAATGGCGCCCACCATCTTCCGGTTCATCTCCTCGGGGAAGGGGGACCACTTGTCGTAGGTACGAAGGCCAGCCTCCACATGGCCCACGGGGATCTGGTGGTAGAAGGCCGCCAGAGCACCGGCGAAGGTAGTGGAGGTGTCGCCGTGGACCAGAACCAGGTCGGGCTTGGCCTCATTGAGCACATCGTCCATGCCGGTGAGGCACTTGGAGGTGATGGTGGACAGGGTCTGCCGGGGCTGCATGATGTTCAGGTCATAGTCGGGCTTCAGCTTAAAAATCTCCAGCACGCTGTCCAGCATCTCCCGGTGCTGGGCAGTGACGCAGCACAGGGCACGGATGCCCGGACGCTTTTGCAGCTCCAGGGCCAGAGGGGCCATTTTAATGGCCTCAGGCCGGGTGCCGAAGATGGTCATAACAGTGACAGGTTTCATTTGTCAGAACGCTCCTCTTCACCAAAAAAGTAATCATTGCCAGCCACGTCAGAAGGGGGCTGGTGCAGTTTGCGGGGACGAGCTCCGGTGCGGCCCTGGGAGGGGGAATCGGACTGGTTGCGTCCGTTGACCCGGTCCAGGTAGAGCTTGGCGGACACGCCGCCGGCGGCACACAGGGCCAGCAGGAACAGCATAGCCTTGAGCACGTTGGTGGTGGTGAGCACCACGGCGCTCAGGCCCAGAATGGCGCTGATGATATACAGGACCGCCACCGCCTGCTTCTGAGAAAAGCCCATGTCGATGAGCCGGTGGTGGATATGGCCGCGGTCGGGGGCCATGGGGCTCTGGCCGTGGGACACCCGGCGGAAGATGGCAAAGCAGGTGTCGAAGATGGGCAGGCCCAGCATGAGGAAGGGGACGGCAAAGGAGATAATTGCGTAGGACTTAAACAGTCCGTCGATGGAGACGGTAGCCAGAATAAAGCCCAGGAAGGTGGAGCCGGTGTCCCCCATGAAGATCTTTGCGGGGTTGAGATTGTAGGGCAAAAAGCCGATGCAGGCGCCCGCCAGGGCGGCCATGAGCAGAGCGGTGTCAGGCTCGGCCACGGTGAGGGCGATGACCAGCATGGTCATGGAGCTGATGGTGGACACGCCGCAGGCCAGGCCGTCCAGGCCGTCAATGAGGTTGACCGCGTTGGTGATGCCCACGAGCCACAGCACGGAAATGGGGATGGACCAGATGCCCAGAACCCAGTAGGGTTCACTGCTGAAAATGTTGGGGTTGGAGAGAATGTCGATCTGGTTGCCCATGAGGACAGCTACCAGAGCGGCAGCGATCTGGACGAAGAACTTAGGCAGGGCGGGCAGAGCGTAAATGTCGTCAAAGATACCCAGGATCACAATGATGACGCCGCCCAGCAGCATGCCGCGCACCGGGGTAGACAGAGGGACAAAAATCAGGGCGCTGAGGATAAAGCTAAAGAAGATGGCCAGACCGCCCATGCGGGGGATGGGGTGGTTGTGCATGCGGCGGTTATCCTTGGGCACATCCACCGCACCAATCTTAAAGGCCAGGGAGCGTACTACCGGGGTGGCAATGAACGCTACAATGGCAGCTACCAGCAGGGCTGCCGCCACCGCCCCTAGAACAGAGACTTGAACAGGCATGAGAAATTACCTCATTTTAGATTGATTTCCGGTTGATTTTCAAAAGAAAACGTGCGGGATAGAGTATCATCCCGTCAATTTTCTGCATAAATTCAGGCAAGCGCAGAAGGGAAGCGAAGCTTCCCACAAAGTTCTTTTGCCTACTTTTCTTTCAAGAAAAGTAGGTTAGCGGGCGACGAAGCCCACCTTCTTATAGACCTTGCGCAGGGTCTTGTTGGCCACATAGGAGGCCTTCTCTGCGCCGGCCTTGTAGACGCTCTCCAGATAGGCCTTATCCTTCAGGATGCGTTCGGTCTCCTCCCGGATGGGACGCAGGCACTCGATGACCGCCTCGCCCACAGCGGGCTTGAAGGCGCCGTAGCCCTGGCCGTCAAACTCGGCCTCGATCTCCTCCATGCTCTTGCCGGTAACGGCCGCATAGATGCTCATCAGGTTGGACACGCCGGGCTTGTTCTCCGGATCAAAGCGGACGCAGCGCTCGGTGTCGCTGTCGGTGATGGCCCGCTTGAACTTGCGCTGGATGTCCTCCGGCTTCTCCATGAGGAAGACGCAACCCTCAGGAATGGACTTGCTCATTTTGTTGTCGGGGGCGTTAAGGGACATGATGCGGGCGCCGGTCTTGGGAATGTAGGGCTCGGGCACCTTAAATACATCGCCGTAGATGTTGTTGAAGCGCTGGGCCACATTGCGGGTGAGCTCTACGTGCTGCTTCTGGTCGTTGCCCACGGGAACGAAGTCGGGCTGGTAGAGCAGGATGTCAGCGGCCATGAGGGCGGGGTAGGTGAAGAGACCGCCGTTGATGTTGTCGGCGTGCTTGGCCGACTTGTCCTTAAACTGGGTCATGCGGCTGAGCTCACCGAACATGGTGTAGCAGTTGAGCACCCAGCCCAGCTCGGCGTGAGCGGGAATGTGGGACTGGATGAACAGGGTGTTCTTCTCCGGATCCAGGCCGCAGGCAATGTACTGGGCCAGCTGGGTGAGAGTGCGCCGGCGCAGGTCAGCGGGGGTCTGCCGCACCGTGATGGTGTGCATATCGGCCATAAAATAATAGCAGTCAAACTCTTCGGCCCGGGCGCCCCAGTTTTTGATGGCGCCCAGGTAGTTGCCCAGATGCAGATCGCCGCTGGGCTGAATGCCCGAGAGCATAACTTTCTTTTTGGTTTCTTCCATAATAAAACACAACCTTTTCAGGGAAATCCCTATATGCAGAATGATACCAATACAGCATAGCACATTTTTCCCCGCGTGGCAATCGTACCGGGCGGAATTTCATGGTTTCGTTACATTTCCGGCGTAAGAGGGGAAAGGAGGGCGGGAAGGGTTGTCAAATGGGGAAAAATCGGCTATAATTGCCTGCAAGAAATCAGGCGGCCCAGCCGCTTACGGAGGGAACAGTATGGCTTTGGATCATAAGTATTTTGAGGAGATGGAGGCCAAAATCCCAAAGGGGAAGGTCCGTACCCGTTTTGCCCCCTCTCCCACGGGCTATATGCACATCGGCAATCTGCGTACCGCCCTGTACACCTGGCTCATCGCCCGCAATGCCGGAGGCACCTTTATCCTGCGCATTGAGGACACCGACCAGACCCGCCAGGTAGAGGGCGCTACCGAGCTCATCTACAAGACTCTGACCGAGTGCCACCTGGACCACGACGAAGGTCCCGATGTGGGCGGCCCTGTGGCTCCCTATGTCCAGACCGAGCGCCGGGACACCTATGGCAAGTATGCCCAGCTGCTGGTGGAGAAGGGCCACGCCTACTACTGCTTCTGCGAGAAGACGGAAAGCGAGGAGGACTCCGGCGAGTTTGACCGTGGCGAGGATCCCTGCCGCTCTCTGAGCCTGGAGGAGGCTCAGGCCCGGGTGGATGCGGGCGAGCCCTATGTCATCCGCCAGAAAATCCCCTACGAGGGCACCACCACCTTCCACGACGCTATCTTCGGCGACATCACCGTGGAGAACAAGACCCTGGACGACCAGGTGCTCATCAAGCGGGACGGCCTGCCCACCTATAACTTTGCCAACGTCATCGATGACCACCTGATGGGTATTACCCACGTGGTCCGCGGCAGCGAGTATCTGTCCTCTGCCCCCAAGTATAACCTGCTCTACGAGGGCTTTGGCTGGGACATCCCCACCTATGTGCACTGCTCTCCCGTTATGCGGGATGCCCAGCACAAGATGTCCAAGCGCCACGGCGACCCATCCTATGAGGATCTGAAGAACCAGGGCTTCCTCACCGATGCCATTTTGAACTACGTGGCTCTGCTGGGTTGGTCTCCCCGGGGCGAGCTGGCCGAGCAGGAGGTCTTCTCCCTGGAGGAGCTGGCCAAGGCCTTCGACCTGGAGGGTATGTCCAAGTCCCCCGCCATCTTCGACATTGAGAAGCTCACCCACTTCAACGCCATGTACCTGCGGGCCATGTCCCCCGAGGACTTTGCCAAGGTGGCCGAGCCCTATATCCGCCAGAGCGTGAAGAATGAGGCCATGTCGGTCTCCGACATTGCCGCCCTGCTCCAGGCCCGGTGCGAGCGGCTCACCGACATCCCTGAGAAGGTGGACTTCTTCGACCAGCTGCCTGAGTACAGCGTGGACCTGTTCACCAACAAGAAGTCCAAGTGCAACCCCGAGGTTGCCAAGGACATGCTTTCCGCCGCCATCGGTATGCTCTCCAACCTGCCCGCCTGGAACCAGGCCATGATCCACGAGTCCCTGGTGGGCCTTGCCGAGGGTATGGGCGTGAAGAACGCCACCCTGATGTGGCCGGTGCGTATCGCTGCCGCCGGTAAGGCGGTCACCCCTGGCGGAGCCGTGGAGATCTGCTGTATCTTGGGCCGGGAGGAGACGGTGCGCCGCCTCAAGATCGGTTTGGAGAAATTGGGATAATATCCACTGCATGTTGGGAGAGCCCCGGCTTTTGCCGGGGCTTTTCCTTTTGTCCGGACTATGCTACAATACCAGCGATATTATGGATGTGAGGAAAGGAGGACAGGCCCATGCTGAAGCTGATCTTAGGCCGGGCGGGCTGCGGCAAGACCACCACGGTGCTGAAGCGCCTGTGCCAGGCGGGCCAGGAGCGGCGGCAGGTGCTGATGGTCCCGGAGCAGCAGTCCCACCAGGCCGAGCGTGCCCTTTGTAAGGCTGGGGGAGACGAGGTGTCCCTGTATGCCGAGGTGCTGTCCTTCAGTCGCCTTGCCAACCGGGTGTTCCTGGCCGCGGGAGGCGTGGGAGAACCGGAGCTGGACAGCGGCGGGCGGCTGCTGCTGATGTACCAGGCGGTGAAGGCGGTGTCCCAGGAGCTGACCGTGTACGCCCGGCCCTCCCGCCGTCCCGCCTTTCTGGAAAACCTGCTGGCCACAGTGGACGAGCTGAAAAGCTGCTGTGTCCAGCCTCAGCTGCTCCTCCAGGCGGGGGAGGAGGTGGAGGGACCCGAGGGGGACAAGCTGCGGGACCTGGGACTCATCTGCGGGGCCTACCAGGCCCTCACTGCCCGCACCGCACTGGACCCACGGGACCGGCTGACCCGCACGGCGGAGAAGCTCTCTGCCTGCCCCTGGGCCCAGGATATGGACCTGTGGCTGGACGGGTTTACCGATTTCACTCCCCAGCAGGGGGAGGTGCTTGCACAGCTCATGGCTCAGGCCCACCAAATCATCGTTACCCTCACCTGCGACCACTTGGAGGAGGACGAGGGGGGCACGGGAATCTTTTCTCCTGCCCGGCGCACTGCTGCCATGCTGGTACGGCTGGCTAAGGAACGGGGGATTTCCTGTGAAGTAGAAAACCTTTCTAGCAACTGTTTTTCCAGAGTTTCTGCGCTCAACAAGGTGGAACAGGAGCTGTTCGGCCCTCAGCAAGAACCCGCCTCCTGCGAAGGGGCGGTGGAACTCCACCGTGCCCTCACCCCGCGCTCCGAGGTGGAGTGGGCGGCCTCCCGCATCCGCACCCTGGTGCGGGAGGAGGGGCTGCGCTACCGGGACATTGAGGTGGCCGCCCGGGACTTTGCGTCCTACCAGCCTCTCATCGAGTCGGTGTTCCCCCGGTATCAGGTGCCGGTGTTTGCCTCCGCCATGACGGACATTCTGGAAAAGCCCATCCTCACCCTGGTGACGGCGGCCCTGGAGACAGTGGCAGGGGGCTACCGCTACGACGATGTGTTCCGCTATCTGAAAACCGGTCTCACCGATCTTCCCGAGGAGGACCGGGATTTATTGGAAAACTACGTCCTCAAATGGAACCTGCGGGGGAGTCGCTGGACCCAGACAAAGCCCTGGAATATGCACCCCCGGGGCTATGGCTTCCCCATGACAGAGGAGGACAAGACCCTGCTGGAGCGGCTGGACCGTGCCCGCCGCCAAGTGGCTGAACCTCTGGAATTGCTGCGGAAGAATACCAATAAAACCGGAGAGGGACAAGCCATAGCCCTTTACAGTTTTTTGGAGAATATTGGCCTTCCGGAGCGGCTGGAGGAGCGGGTGGCCGCCCTGCGGCAGCGGGAGCAGCCCGCCCTGGCCGAGGAGTACCGCCAGCTGTGGGAGATCGTCTGCGGCGGTCTGGAGCAGTGCGCCCAGCTGCTGGGGGAGACTCCCATGGAGCTGGAGGAGTTTGCCGCCCTGTTCCGGCTGGTGCTGTCTCAGTACGACGTGGGCACCATCCCCGTCTCTCTCGACCGGGTGACCGCGGGGGAGACCACCCGCCAGACCGGTCAGCACGGTAAGGTGCTGTTTCTGCTGGGGGCGGACGACGCATCCATTCCTCAGGTGTCCACCCCGGCGGGGCTGCTGTCTGACGATGACCGCTCCCTGCTGGCATCCTACGGCCTGGAGCTCAACCAGACCGCCCGGGATCTTCTTTACCGTGAGATGACCACCGTCTACCTCACCTGCGCCCGGCCCACCCAGAAGCTCATCGTCTCCTGGCCGGGACAGAGCGGAGCGGGGGAGGAGCGCCGCCCCTGCTTCCTGGTGGAGCGGCTGCGGCTGCTGTTCTCTGACCTCACTGTGGAGCGGGAGGAGGACCTGTATGGCCGATTCCGCCTCCAGGCTCCCCTGCCTGCCCTGGAGCAGGCGGGCCGCAACCAGAGCGCCCACGACGCCCTGCTGGCCCTGCCGGAGTACGCCCCCATGGTGGAACGACTGGATCGGGCCGCCCGGTGGGAGCGCGGCCGCCTGTCCCGTCCTGCGGTGGAGCGGCTCTACGGCCACCGGGTGCCCATGTCGGCCTCCCGGATGGACAAGTACAAATCCTGCCACTTCTCCTACTTCATGCGCTACGGCCTCCAGGCAGAACCCCGCAAGCCTGCCGGCTTTACAGCACCGGAGTACGGAACCTTTGTCCACTATGTGCTGGAGCACGTCCTCAAAGACGATGCCTTCCAGCAGACCACCCTGCCCGGCTGGGAGGACGAACAGGACCAGGAGCGCCGGGACCGAGTGGCCGAGCTCACCCGGCAGGCGGTGGAGCAGTACGTCCGGGAGGAGCTGGGCGGCCTGGAGCAGCAGAGCGAGCGTTTCCAGTATCTGTTCCGCCGACTGCTGCGCTCTGTCCAGGCCGTGGTAGACAACGTGACCCAGGAGATCTGGGCCTCCAAGTTCCGGCCCATTTCCTTTGAGCTGGGCTTTGGCAACGGTAAGGATCTGCCCCCGGTGGAGCTCACTGTGGGGGATGTGACGTTGAGCATCACCGGCTTTGTGGACCGGGTGGACGGCTGGGAGAAGGACGGACGGCTCTACCTGCGGGTGGTAGACTACAAAACAGGGCGCAAGTCTTTTGACTTGACAGAGGTTTGGAACGGACTGGGCCTTCAGATGCTTCTCTACCTCTTCACCCTGGAGGACCGTGGAGAGAAATTCTATGGAAAACCAGTGGAGGGCGCGGGGGTCCTGTACCTCCCCGCCCGGGATGCCATCATCAAGGGCAGCCGCTCCATGTCCGACGATGCCTGGCGCAAGCAGCTGGACAAGGAGCTCACCCGCAGCGGCCTGGTGCTCAGCGACCCGGCCGTGCTGGACGCCATGGAGGAGCCGGGGGAGAAGGGCTACCGCTTTTTGCCCCTGAAGGTGTCCAAGAGCACCGGGGAGATTTCCGGCGAAGCCCTGGCCACTGCGGAGCAGCTGGGCAAGCTGGGCGGCCACATCCAGAAGGTGCTGGAGGAGATTTGCGAGGAGATCGCCCAGGGCAATATTGCTGCTGATCCCTTCTGGCGTGGTCCGGAGAAAAACGCCTGCCGCTACTGCGACTACGCCCAGGCCTGCCACTTTGAGGAGGGCCGGGGCGGCGACGGCAAGCGGTGGCTGGCCAGTGTAAAGAGTCGGGAGTTTTGGGAGAACGTGGCTCGGGAGGAAAACTGACTCGGGAAACGGATATTTTGGAAAGAAGGCGCTTAATTATGTGGGCGGTATTCGCTCTGCTGTCGGCGGTATTTGCCGCGCTGACCTCGATTTTGGCTAAGCTGGGAATGGGGGAACTCAACTCCAACCTGGCCACCGCCATTCGTACAGTGGTGGTGCTCATTATGGCATGGGCTATCGTATTTATGACCGGAAAACATCATGAGATGGGAGATATCACCGCCCGAAGCTGGCTGTTTTTGGTGTTGTCCGGAGTGGCCACCGGGCTGTCCTGGCTGTGCTACTACCGGGCGCTCCAGCTGGGACCGGCCAGCAAGGTGGTGCCCATTGACAAGTTCAGCGTGGTCATTTCCATGGTGCTGGCCTTTGTGGTGCTGAAAGAGGTCGTGGACGTGAAGACGGTGGTGGGCGGCCTGCTCATTACTGTGGGCACCTTTGTATTGATTTTGTGAGTTTGAAAGAAGGAGGCGTGCCGCCATGGCCTTTCCCTTGACCGAAGAACAACGGAAGATCGTAGACGACCGGGGCGGGGAGCTGCTGGTGTCGGCAGCGGCTGGGTCGGGTAAGACCCGGGTGCTGGTGGAGCGGCTGCTGGACCGGGTGACCGGCGAAGGGCTGGACATCACCCAGTTTTTGGTCATCACCTACACCAAGGCGGCCGCGGCGGAGCTGCGGGGCCGCATCGCCCAGGAGCTGTCCCAGCGTCTGGCCCAGAACCCCAACGACCGCCATCTCCGCCGACAGACCACTCTGGTCTATCAGGCCCAGATCTCCACCATCCACGCCTTCTGTGCCGCCCTGCTGCGGGAGAGCGGCCACCTGCTGGACTTAGACCCCGACTTCCGCCTGTGTGACGAGGGGGAGGGGGCGGTGATGACCCAGCAGGTCCTCCTGGACGTGCTGGAGGAGCAGTATGAGAACCTCCAGGAGGGAGACGACTTTTCCCTGCTGGTGGATACCCTGGCAGCGGGCCGGGACGACAGCCGTCTGGAGCAGATCGTGCTGGATGTGTTTGGCCGCATCCAGAGCCACCCCGATCCGGCTCAGTGGCTATTGGAGCAGAAAGCGGTTTGGGCGCTGGAGGACATCACCGACGCAGGACAGACCCCCTGGGGGGATCTGCTGCTGGAGGACGCCGCCCGGCAGGGCTGGGAGGCAGAAAAGCGGCTGGAGCGGGCGCTTGCCCTGTGCGCCCAGGATGAGCTGCTGCAAATGAACTACGCCCCCTCCATCCAGACCTCTCTGGAGGCCGTTCAGGCCTTCTGTGAGGCGGCAGAGGGCTCCCACTGGGATCAAACCTGTGCCTGTCTGCCTGTGCCCTTTCCAGCGGTGGGACGCAAGCGGAAACGCAGCGAAGAGCTCAGTCCCCTGGAGGAGAGCCGGGCGGCGGCAGTGACCCAGCAGGTGAAGAACCTGCGGGATACGGCCAAGGACCTGCTTGCCAAGGCGGCCGAGCGCTTTGACGGGGACAGTGCCCAGGTGCTCTCCGATTTGCGGGAGGCCGCTCCGGCAGTGCGGGGCCTTATGGACCTGGTGCTCCGCTTCCAAGAGGCCTATCAGGCTGAGAAAGCCCGGCGTGGGGTGTTGGACTTTTCTGATCTGGAGCACTTCGCGGTAAAACTTCTGGTGGAGCCCTCGGGACAGCCCACCGCTCTGGCCAAAATGTGGGGCGCGCGCTTTGAGGAGGTGATGGTGGACGAGTACCAGGACACCAACCAGGTGCAGAACGCCATCTTTACCGCCATCTCCCGGGGTGGCCGCACTCTCTTTGAGGTGGGCGATGTGAAGCAGTCTATCTACCGCTTCCGACTGGCCGACCCCACCATCTTTCTGGACAAGTACCGCCGTTTTGTCCCTGGAGATGAGGCCAAGGAGGGGGAGTCCCGGAAGCGGGTACTGTCCCGGAATTTCCGCTCCCGAGCCCAGGTGCTGGAGGGCTGTAACGACCTGTTCCGGAACATCATGTCCACCCAGCTGGGCGAGCTGGACTACACCGACGACCAGGCCCTGGTGCCCGGAGCAGAGTTCCCGGAGAGTGGGGACTACGCCCTGGAGCTCAATGCCCTGGACCTCTCCTACCTGGGGGACCAGGAGGGAGAGAAGGAGGACAAGAACCGCCTGGAGGCCCGGTTTGTGGCCCGGCGCATCCGCGCCCTGCTGGAGGAGCCGCTGATGGTCAAGGAGGGAGACGGTGTGCGTCCCCTGCGGCCCAGTGACGTGATGATTTTGCTCCGCAGCCCCGGCGTGGTCCTCCACCACTACATCCGTGCCCTGGGGGAAGAGGGCATCCCCTGGAATGCCGAGGGGGGCGAGGATTTCTTTGCCACCACCGAGGTGAACGTGGCCCTGTCCATTTTGCAGATCGTGGACAACCCCCGGCAGGACGTGCCCCTCATTGCCGCCCTGCGCTCCCCGGTGTTCGGCTTTGACGCCGACCACCTGGCCCAGCTCCGTGCCGGGACCAAGGGGGACTTTTACTCTGCCCTGGTGCAAGCCGCCCAGGATGGGGACACGGCCAGCGAGGACTTTCTCCGGGAACTGGAGGAGTTGCGCTTTGGGGCGGGGGACCGCACCTGCCGCCAGCTCATCTGGCACATCTACGAAAAGACCAACATCCTGGGCCTCTTCGGGGCTATGCCGGGAGGGGAGGAGCGGCAGAACAACCTGCTCACCCTCTACGCCCTGGCCGGACAGATGGAGGACGGCGGCTGCCGTTCTCTGTTCCAGTTACTCCTGCGCCTGGAACGGCTGCGGGACACGGGAGCCAAGCTCACCGCTGCCGGAGGGGGCGGCGATGGGGACGGAGTGTCCATCCTGTCCATCCACAAGTCCAAGGGTCTGGAGAAGCCAGCGGTGCTGGTGTGTGGCCTGTCCCGGCGGTTAAACCGGGAGGACCTGATGCGCCCGGTGCTCTTTCACCCGGTGCTGGGGGTAGGCCCCAAGGGGTTAGATCGAGCACGGATGGTGGAGTACCCCACTCTGGCCCGCCGGGCGGTGTCCCGGCAGTTGGAGCGGGAGATGATGTCCGAGGAGATGCGGCTGCTGTATGTGGCCATGACCCGGGCCAAGGAAAAGCTGATCCTCACCCTGGCCCTGACTGAGGGAGCACGCGCTCTGGAGCGGCTGGCGGAGGATGCCGCCGCGCCGGTGTCTCCCGTGGCTTTGGAGCGGCAGCAGAGTGTGGGCCAGTGGATCCTCCTCCATGCCCTCACCCGGCCGGAGGGGGAGATTTTACGCACCCTGGCGGGCGGCGGCACGGAGTGCTCTGCGCCCCTAGGTCCCAAATGGTCCATCCGCTGGATCGAAGGCCAGGGACTGGAGGAGGCGAAAAGCCGGGCGGGCCGCTTTGTCACGGTGTCCCGGGAGGAGGACGGAGAGGATTTGACCGCCGCCCTCACCTGGACCTATCCCTACGCCGCTGCGGTGCAGGCCCCATCCAAGCTCACCGCTACCCAGCTCAAGGGCCGGGTGCTGGACCAGGAGGCCGCTCAGGAGGCACAGGGAGCGCCCCAGACCGCCCCGGAGCCCATTCGCCGCCCGGACTTCATCGCCCACCGTCAGGGCCTCACCGCTGCTCAGAAGGGCACCGCTCTCCATCTGGCCATGCAGTATCTGCCTCTGGAGGGGGACCACAGCCCGGAGGCCATCGCAGAGGCGGTGGCCGGGATGGTGCGGGATGGGTTTCTTACCTCCTTGCAGGGAGAGGCGGTAAAACCGGAGGTGCTCAGCGCTTTCTTTACCTCGCCGCTGGGCCGGGAGCTGGCTCAGGCAAAGGAGGTCCACCGGGAGTTTAAATTCTCCCTGCTCACCCCTGCCGGGGACTACCTGCCCGGTCTGGAGGGGGAGGAGGTCCTTCTCCAGGGCGTGGTGGACTGCTGGTTCGTGGATGAGCGGGGCATTACCGTGCTGGACTTCAAGAGCGACCGGATTTTGCCGGGGCAGGAGGAGGAACGGGCACAGTCCTACGCCCCCCAGCTCAGCGCTTACAGCCGGGCTCTGGAGCGGATCACCGGGCGGCCGGTCTGCCGCAAGATGCTGTGGTTTTTTGCCACCGGTACACCAGTAGAGCTGCCAAAAACAGAAAATTTGAAAAAATAAAATGGAAAACCTATTGCAATTTTAGAAAAGGTATGCTATGATACCAGTTGCGTTTACAAACGATCCCTCCATGGAGAAAGAGGTGAAGATACAATGAAGGCAGGAATTCATCCCGACTATCAGCAGACCACCATTCGGTGCGCCTGCGGCAACGTGATCGAGACTGGTTCTACCAAGAAGGACATCCGTGTCGAAGTGTGCTCCAAGTGTCATCCTTTCTACACCGGTAAGCAGAAGGTGGTTGACACCGGCGGACGCGTCAGCCGCTTCAACAAGAAGTTTGGCCTGGACAAGAAGTAAGATTGCGCCTAAAAGAAGCCGCACCGAGCCCTCGGTGCGGCTTTTTGCATATTGCCCCGGGAATGGAACCGCCCGGCGGCCCGTATACTGTTTGGGAGGTATGTGCCATGAAGAAGATTGATCCGAAGGACGTAAGCCAGAACGTATTTTCTCTCATTGGGGACCAGTGGATGCTCATTACTGCCGGTACGGCGGAAAAATGCAACACTATGACCGCCTCCTGGGGCGGTTTGGGTGTGCTGTGGGGCGGTCCTGCCGCCACCTGTTACATCCGTCCTCAGCGCTACACCAAAGAGTTTGTGGACCGGGAGGAGTATTTTACCCTTTCCTTCTTTGACGAGAGCTACCGCCCTCAGCTGGCCCTGTGCGGCAGCAAGAGCGGCCGGGACGTGGATAAGGTGAAGGAGTGCGGCTTTACAGTGAAAACGGCGGAGTGCGGCGCCCCCTACTTTGAGGAGGCCAGTCTGGTGCTGGTGTGCCGCAAGCGCTTTGTCCAGCCCATGGATTCCCAGCTTATCCCCGACGACGTGAAGGAGCGCTGGTATCCCCAGAAGGACTACCACACCATGTATATTGGTGAGATCGTGGAGGCCCTGACCAAGTAAAAGGGCTTCGGAATTTTGGAGGTTGTATGACCGAAAACTTTACCAAAGACAAGCTGAACCGGGCGGTGCTGGTGGGCCTGAGCGCCCACAGCCTCACCCGGGAAGAGAACGCCACCGAGGAGTCCATGGAGGAGCTCAAGGACCTGCTGGAGACCGCCGGAGGCGAGAGTGTGGGCATGGTGCTCCAGCAGAAGGACAGCCCCGACCCCCGCACCTTCATCGGCCAGGGCAAGGTGGACGAGGTGCGCCAGCTGGTGCGCACCATGGGAGCGGACATGGTCATCTTTGACAACGCCCTGTCGCCTTCCCAGCAGCGGGTGCTGGGGGAGGAGCTGAAGGTGGGCGTGCTGGACCGCTCCGCCCTGATTCTGGATATCTTTGCCCAGCGTGCCCGCACCCGGGAGGGCCGTCTCCAGGTGGAGCTGGCCCAGTACAAATATCTGCTGCCCCGGCTGATCGGCATGTGGAGCCATCTGGAGCGCCAGGAGGGTGCCATCGGTACCCGCGGTCCTGGTGAGACCCAGCTGGAGACTGACCGGCGGCATATCCGCCGCAAGATCTCCAAGCTGGAGGAGGAGCTGCGGGATGTGCGCCGGGTCCGTGCCACCCAGCGCCAGCGCCGGGAGAAGAACGAGGTGCCGGTGGTGGCCATCGTGGGCTATACCAACGCGGGCAAATCCACCCTGCTCAATAAGCTCACCGGCTCGGAAATCCCCGCCAACAACCGGCTTTTCGATACCCTGGACACCACCACCCGCACCCTGGAGATTTCCGACACCTGCACCGTGCTCCTGAGCGACACGGTAGGCTTTATCCGCAAGCTGCCCCACCATCTGGTGGAGGCTTTCAAGGCTACCCTGGAGGAGCTATCCTTCGCCGACCTGCTGCTCCATGTGATCGACGCCTCCAACCCGGAGTGGCGGGAGCAGGCTCAGGTGGTAGACCAGCTCATTCTGGAGCTGGGGGCAGAGCAGACTCCCCGCATTGAAGTTTTTAACAAGTGCGATAAGTGGACCGGCGAAATTCGTCCCCACGGAGAGGACATCGTCTCCATCTCCGCCAAGACAGGGGAGGGGCTGGACAAGCTGTTGGAGGCCATCGGCAAGCGGCTGGACAGCGGCGCCAAGCGGGTGACCATCCACCTGCCCTACGATAAGGGCGGCATTTTAGACCAGCTCTATCAGGAGGCCAAGGTGGAGCAGGTGGAGTACGCCGAGACCATCGACGTGGTGGCGGTGTGTACCCCCAAGACCATCGGCCAGCTGGGTCCCCTGGTGGAGGGCTGGCAGCCCCACAAGGAGCCGTGGGAAGATTAAGCCGCAGCCATTTATCCCCCTCATGTTCGGAGAGAAACGGATAAGGAGACTGGGATCATGACGTTAACAACAAAACGGTTGACCCTTCGCCCCTTTGAAGAGCGCGACGCGGAGGACCTGTATGCCTATGCAAAGGACCCTCGGGTGGGGCCGGTGGCTGGTTGGCCTCCTCACGCCAGCTTGGAAGAGAGCCGAGAAATCATCCGCACCGTATTTTCTGCGCCCAATGTGTTTGCTGTGGTGGAGCGGGAGCACGGGGCGGTGATCGGGTCCGCCGGTTTTGTGGGCCGGCACCGGAAGGAGCTGCCTGGGCCGGATGAAGAACTAGGGTATGCCCTCCACCCGGACTTCTGGGGACGCGGCCTGATGACAGAAGCTGCCCGGGAGCTGATTCATTGGGGGTTTGAAGAGCTGGGACTGAGTACCATTTGGTGTAACCACTATGACGGAAATGAGCGTTCCCACCGTGTGATTGAAAAGTGCGGGTTTCAATACCAGTTTTCTCAGGAGGAGCAGGTAGAACTGCTGAATGAGTGCCGGTTGACGCATTTTTATGCCTTAAGCCGGGCGGACTGGGAAAACAGACGGGCGGTGATGTTATGACCGAATATTATATTCCCACCCAGGCCAGCGAGAGCGAGTTTGTGGAAAAGCGCTCCCGCTTCATCGGCCATGTCTGGCGGGTGGAAACGGAAGAAGAGGCACGCGCCCACATCGAGGAGATGAAAAAGCGCTACTACGACGCCCGGCATAACTGCTGGTGCTACATCATCAAGGATGGCCCGGTGCGCTACTCCGACGACGGAGAACCTCAGGGCACCGCCGGACAGCCCATGCTCAATGTCTTTCAGCGGGAGGGCGTGGTCAACGTGTGCTGTGTGGTCACCCGGTACTTTGGGGGCATCCTCCTGGGGGCCGGGGGACTGGTGCGGGCCTATACCCAGGGAGCCAAGGACGCCCTGGACGCGGCGGGTATCTCGGTGGTACGCCGCTGGGTAGCCATGGAGGTGCCCTGCACCTACGCCCAGTTTGAGAGCACCCGCCGGGAGGTGGAATCCTTCGGCGGCGTGGTGGAGCAGGTGGACTACGGAGCCGATGTGGTGCTGTCTGTCCTGCTTCCGGAGGAGCGGGCAGAGGAATTTTCTGCACGGATTTTGGACGTGTCCGCCGGGACTATTGAGGTGCTGGAGGCGGGCGAGCGATTTCAGGATGTGCCCTGGCGGGCGGCAAAGGAGGAGTGACCCATGGAAGCGGTAGAAAACGGCCTGGAGCGGCTTGTTGCCTGTGTAGAGGAATACGACAAGGCCATGGAAAAGGTGACCGCACGACGTAAGCTGGGGGACGGCATCCTGGGCTTTGGCAATGATCCCAAGCGGGCTCCCTGCCACATGGATTTTTATGAAAACATGGGAGAGGCGGTGACTGCTGCCCTGGCTGAGGGTGCAGACGCGGAGGCTATGGTGCGCTTCCTGCTGGAGCTGGCCCAGAGCAAGGGTCACTACCAGATGGCCTATCCCATGCTGGAGGCGGTGCAGGGCCACGCTTTGGTTCTGGTACCCCACCTGGAGCCCCAAAAGGCCCGCGAGCTGGCCTACTGGTATGGACGGCAGTATCCCCGGGTATGCCGCCTGCCGATACAGCAGAAGCTCTATCAGGCCCTGGAGAAACGCGGCCGTCAAAGAGAGTAAGGAAAAACGGTTCCCCCGCCTGGGGGAACCGTTTTTTTCTTAGTTGGTATATTCCGAGAAGCCGAGGGAGTAGTCTACGGAAGTGATTTCACAGTTTAATTTTTGGTTTGGCTCAAAGTAAATGTCCAGTTCCTGATTCCCGTCTCCCGAGTAGGTGACCAGCGCCACAGTGCTGCCCGGGTTGATGCCGTCCGCTTCAAAGGTGAGGCGAAGGGTATGGCGTCCCAGAAAATTGGACATGGGGGTGATCTCCACAGGAGAATCCTGGGGAAGGCCGGGCATGTAGATGAGGTATTCCAGACTGTTGGAGTCATTTTCCGTCTCACTGGAAACCACATGGCGCAGCACGTAGGCGGTGTTGGGATCATCCCCGCAGTTCTCCAGCCATTGCTTGATTTCCTGGTTATCCGTCATAGCCAGATACTCATCCGTGGGCAGGGAGGTCACCCCACCTCCTCCGGAGCTAGGAGCGAGAGAGGTAAAGGAGAACAAGGCGAACAGCAGCACAGCCAGGGGGACAATGACCACCACTGCCAGCACTACCCACAGCCCTCGGTCCTTCTTTCGCACAGGAGTCTGAATGTTGGATGTTTCCTGAGACAGGGGAGAGGTGCACCGGGGACACACCTTCCAGTCCGGTTCCACCGGAGCAGAGCAGTTGGGGCAGCTGGCCTTCAGTCGGGCGCCGCACTGGGGACAGGAGACATAGGACTCCCGCACTGGAGTTCCGCACTGAGGGCATTTCAGATCAGGGTAGCTGCTCCGCACCAGCAGATAGATGATAAAGCCCACCAAAATGGGGACCAGCACGGCGATGAGGGTCCACAGGGCGGCGTTCATTCCACGGCGGCTGGCGTCCCGAAAGACATATACTCCCACCAGAATGGGTACTATAATGAGAACAGCCAGATAGACAAAGAGAACGATACTTCCTACGAACATGACAGAGACCTCCTTTGGGTTACGAAGACCAGGGCCACCACGCCGGCGCCCATAACGGACAGAGTGAGATAGACGGACAGAACGATAGCGGCCTTAGGTGCCACAGGGAAGAGGAAAAAGGCCAGGGTAAGCAAGCACAGCAAAATGAGCACGCCCCCTGTGGCTGCTGCGGCGATCGCCCGCTGCTCCCTGCGGCGCTCCCGTTCCCTGCGGAGCATGGCCTCGTTGAGCAATGGCGGAGAATAAGAGTTAAAATGATAGATCTGATTCATGCTCCAGCACCTCCTTCAGTTTATTTCTTGCTTTGTTCAGCCGGGACTTTACTGTTCCGGGCGGGATGCCCAGCACCGCCGCCGTGGAGGTGATGTCCATGTCCCGGAAGTAAAAGAGGATCACCGTCAGCCTCAGCTTTTCCGGCAGAGCGTCCACCGCCCGGTGCAGGTCCGAATAGTCCGCAGCCTCCGGAGCAGGGACGGACTGGAGGGCCTCATCCTGTTCCTGGGTGGTGCGGAAGGGGAGAATCGGACTGCGAAAAGCCCGGCGCAGTACGCTGCGGTAGGTGTTGACGCAGATTTGGGTGAGCCACGGCTCAAAAGGCCGGGCGGGGTCGTACTGGGAAAAGTGGCGAAACGCTTTAAGCCAAGTCTCCTGGTACAGGTCATCCGCGTCAAAGGAATTGGCGCACAGCGTGCGGCACAGACCGTACAGCCGCCTGCCATATTGCTGGATGTATGGGTCGAGCAAGCCTTGTCCCCTCCTTTCACTAACAGATACCACCGGGGACGGCAAAAGGTTCATGGAAAAATAAAAAAAGTGAAAAAACCCGCCCGGCCCGTTTGTACGCGGGTCGGGCGGGTTTTGCATTTCTTTAGTTCAGGAAGTCCTTCAGCTTCTTGGAGCGGGAGGGATGACGCAGTTTTCTCAGGGCCTTGGCCTCGATCTGGCGGATACGCTCACGGGTGACGTTGAACTCCTTGCCCACTTCCTCCAGGGTGCGGGTGCGGCCGTCCTCAATGCCGAAGCGCAGCTTGAGCACCTTCTCCTCACGGGGAGTCAGGGTGGACAGCACCTCCACCAGCTGCTCCTTCAGCAGAGTGAAAGAGGCGGCCTCGGCGGGCTCAGAAGCGTCCTCGTCGGGGATGAAGTCGCCCAGGTGGCTATCCTCCTCCTCACCGATGGGGGTCTCCAGGCTGACGGGCTCCTGGGCGATCTTCAGGATCTCACGGACCCGCTCCACAGGCATGGACATCTCCTCGGCGATCTCCTCGGGGGAGGGATCGTGGCCCAGCTCCTGGAGGAGCTGACGGGACACGCGGATGACCTTGTTGATGGTCTCTACCATGTGCACCGGAATACGGATGGTGCGGGCCTGATCGGCAATGGCACGGGTGATGGCCTGACGGATCCACCAGGTGGCGTAGGTGGAGAACTTGTAGCCCTTGGTGTAGTCAAACTTCTCGACCGCCTTGATGAGGCCCAGGTTGCCCTCCTGGATGAGGTCCAGGAACTGCATGCCGCGGCCCACGTAACGCTTGGCAATGGACACGACCAGACGCAGGTTGGCCTCGGCCAGACGCTGCTTGGCGCGCTCGCCCCGCTTGATGGCCTTGTTCAGCTCGGCAAGGACTTCGGCGGGAATCTCCTCGCCGGACTCCTCCAGCTCGGCCAGCTGCTCCTTGGCCTCGGCGCCTGCGCCCATGGCCTGAGCCAGCTCGATCTCCTCGTCGGAGGAGAGCAGGTTTACCTTACCGATCTCCTTGAGGTACATACGCACCGGGTCATCGGTGCCGAAGGAGTCCACCATGGAGTTGGGATCAACCATCTCCTCCTCGCTGATCTCCTCCATAGCCTCCAGAGGGGGCTCGGCGTCATCGGGCAGCTCGGGGATGTAATCCTCGCCCACGGTATCGATACCCAGGTTCTCCAGGACGTCGTAGATCTTGTCCATCTGTTCGGACTCCAGATCCATGTCCTCCAGTACGTCCATCAGCTCGGTGGAGGAGAGGTTGCCCTTCTTCTTGCCCCGTTCGATCAGCTCCGCCAGCTTCTCCGCGCCTGGGACGCCCTCTACCACCTTCATCACTTCTACCTTACCGGCCTCCATCTTGGCCTGGATCTCAGCGCTGGTGGCTTTTTTGCTTCCCCTCTTCTCCAGGATCATGATGGGGCGGTCCTGGTTGACGGTAGCTTCTTTCTTCTTGGTACTCATGGTTTCTCCTCCATATATGCTTTCTTTTCCAAATTCTTTTTCTGTGCGGCCAGCAGCAGTGCTTCCTCGCTTTGGCCGCTGCGTTTCAGGCCCTCGCCCCGGATGACGGCTATGTAGTCCGACAGGGAGCGGCGGCTGTTGGCCACCGATTCCGGCTTCTGGGCGACCCGGGCCATGTGGTCCATCTCGGGGGCGGTGAGGTCCCCGGCCAGCGCGGGCAGGCTCAGGTTCAGGTGCTGCCCAGCGCGGTCCATCAGCAGGTCAAACACCCGGCCCAGCAGGGGAGAGGAAAATTCCTTTCCTGTCAGTCCGCCCATTTCCCCGGCCAGGCCGGGATCCAGCAACAGAAGCCGGATGACCCCCTCCTCCGCCAGAGCGGAGCGAATATTTTCGTAGCGCAGCTCCCGGGTCTGTGGCTGCTGGTTGACGGCAGGAGCCAGATCCCGCCGCTCCTGTTTCTTTTTCTCCTTCCGGAGCCGCTGCTGGAAGGCCTTCTTGACCTCCAGCGCCATGGTCTCTGGGGAGACGCCCGCAGTTTGGGCAGCGTGGCCGCCGTAGATCTCCCGCTCCACCGCGCTGGGCAGGGTAGAGAGCATCTGGGCGGCCTCCTGGAGAAAGGCTACTTTCTGGGCGTCGTCCTCCAGGTTGTATTTCTTTTTGATCTGATCCAGGCGGTAGTCTACCTGATTCTCACTCTGGTCCAGCAGACGCTGAAAGGCGTCCCGGCCGTAGGCCTTGATGAACTCGTCCGGATCCTTGGCGCCCCGCATCCGCAGCACCCGCACCTTCAGCCCCGCCTTTTCCAGCAGGGGGATGGCGCGCTGGGCGGCGGCGACGCCTGCTCCGTCTCCGTCATAAGCCAGGATGGCCTGGGGAAAGTAGCGGGAGAGAAGCTGGGCGTGGTCGGGGGTAAGGGCGGTGCCCAGAGAGGCCACCGCGCTGTCAAACCCCGCCTGATGCAGGGAGATGGTGTCCATATACCCCTCGGTGAGAATGACCTGTCCCGCCTTGGACTTTTTGGCGATGTTCAGGGCAAACACGTTGCGGCTTTTGTTGTACACCGGAGTGTCTGGGGAGTTGAGGTATTTGGGCGTGGAGTCGTCCATCACCCGGCCGCCAAAGCCGATGACATTGCCGCCGGTGTCGATGATGGGAAACATCACCCGGTTGCGGAAGCGGTCGTAGATCCGGCCGTCCTTGTTGCTCACCGCCAGACCGGCGTCCAGCAGGTCCCGCTTGTCGTATCCCTCTTTGCTCAGCTCCTGAATGAGGGCGTCCCAGCGGTTGGGGGCGAAGCCCAGGCCAAACCGGGTCAGGGTCCCTTTGGATAGCCCGCGCTTTTGGAGATACGCCAGACCCTGAGCGCCTTCCGGGGCGTACAGCCAGCGGTGGAAGGCACGGGCGGCCTGCTTGTTGATGGTAAGCAGCTTTTCCCGCCGCTCCTTGGCGCCGGGAGAAGCACCCGAGTCGGGCACCTGCATGCCGCAGCGCTTGGCCAGTACCTCCACAGCCTCCCGGAAGGAGAGGTTGTCCAGCTCCATCACAAAGTTGATGGCGCCGCCTCCCTTGCCGCAGCCGAAGCATTTGTAAATCTTCCGGTCGGGCACCACGTGGAAAGAGGGGGTCTTCTCGCTGTGAAAGGGGCAGCAGCCCCAGTAGCTGTTGCCTTTTTTGGTCAAACGCACCGACTCGCCCACCAGATCCACCAGATCGGTGCGGTCGATGAGCTCGTCCAGAAATTGAGGCGGCCAGGCCAAGGAAATCCCCCTCCTTTCTATGTAGTGTATTCTTTGCCGAAAAAGAGAAACTTTATCCCAGAATTTCTGTAAAGGGGTTTTCCTGTGCAGAAAATGGGCTATTTGACTGTCCAGGACATGGGGATGAACAGCTCCGAGAAGCGCTCAATGGCGAAGGGGTCGGTCATACCGGCGATGTAGTCACACACCGCCCGGTCCACGCCCTTTCCCACGGGGCAAGCCCCGCGGGAACCCTTTTAGATTTGAAAGCTCCGGTGGAAGTGAATTCCACCGTCGCCAAGGTTTTCGCCCTTGGCGAAAACGCTTGTACGCGCTCACGCGCGCCCCGCTGTGCGGGGACCCCGCAGTCGGGCTATTTGACTGTCCAGGACATAGGGATAAACAGTTTGCTGAACTGCTCAATGGCGAAGGGGTCGGTCATACCGGCGATGTAGTCGCACACCGCCCGGTCTACGCCCTCCTTTACCCGGATGTCCTGGAAGTCGTCAGGCAGTTCATCGGGGTTACTGCGGTAGTACTCAAACAGCCGCCGCAGCATATCCTGGGCCTTGCTCTCCTCGCCCTTGGCCACCGGGTTGGTGTAGACACTTTTAAACATGAACTCCCGCAGGGTGGCCATGGCCTCGCCGATAGCGGGGGACTGGCAGATGGCGTCCTGCCCCTGGCTGGCGGTGATCACATCCTCCACCAGGGTGGAGATACGCTTGCTGTGGGTAAAGCCCAGCAGATTGGACACTGACAGGGGGATGTCCATGGGGTAGATGATCTTGCCCCGCAGGGCGTCCTCAATGTCGTGGTTGATGTAGGCGATCTGATCGGCCAGACGCACCGCCTGTCCCTCCAGGGTGGCGGCCTGCTGGCCCTTGGTGTGGCAGACGATGCCGTTGCGCACCTCCCAGGTGAGGTTGAGCCCCTCGCCTCCCTTTTCCAGCCGGTCCACCACCCGCAGGGACTGCTGGTAGTGGGCAAAACCGCCGGGCATGAGGGAGTTGAGCAGCCGCTCTCCCGCGTGACCAAAGGGGGTGTGGCCCAGATCGTGACCCAGCGCAATAGCCTCGGTCAGGTCCTCGTTAAGGCCCAGTGCCCGGGCAATGGTGCGGGCAATGCGGTTGACCTCCAGAGTGTGGGTCATCCGGGTGCGGTAGTGATCCCCCTCCGGCTGGAGAAAGACCTGGGTCTTGTGCTTGAGGCGGCGAAACGCTTTGCTGTACACAATGCGGTCGATGTCCCGCTGAAAGCAGGTGCGGATAGGGCACTCCTCTTCCGGACGCTCCCGACCCCGGCTCTGATCGGCACGGCAGGCGTGGGGGGAGAGCAGGGTGTGTTCCTGCGCCAGGCGCTGTTCCCGAGGCGTCATAGGCATTGACCTCCTTTCCCAGGCAAGCGAAATCACTTACATCTCCTAATATACGCAAAAGGGGACAAAATTCCTTCTTTCCAAGGAAAAAATTTTGCCCCATTTTGCTTTTTGTTAAAATTACCGGAGGAAGCGGCGCAGCAGCCGCTCCTTTTTGTCGGAATAGGGGTGATAGCGCAGATCAAGGTCGGGGCGGCTCCCTCGAATCAGGATGCTTTTCACGTGGGTGAAGGTATCAAAGCTGGCTTTGCCGTGGTAGGCACCCATGCCGCTGGCTCCCACACCGCCGAAGGGCAGGTGGGGGGAGGTGAGGTGGACGATGGTGTCGTTGAGGCAGCCGCCGCCGAAGGACAGCCGGGTGAGCACCTTCTTCTGCACCCCCTTGTCCCGGCTGAACAGGTACAGGGCCAGAGGCTTGGGTCGGCGGGAGACAAAGCCCATGGCCTCCTCCAGAGTGTCGAAGGGGAGAATGGGCAGAATGGGGCCAAAGATCTCTTCCTGCATCACGGGTGCGTCGCTCTCCAGGTTGTCCATAAGGGTGGGGGCGATGCGGCCATCTTTCACTGTGCCGCCGCACACCACACGTCCGCCGGTGAGCAAGCCCTCCAGACGGTGGAGGTGCTTCTCGTTGATGATCTTGGGGTAGTTGGGGGCATCCAGGGGTGTCTGCCCCAGAAAATGGGTGATCTCCTGCTGCAAAAGCTCCGTCAGCTTTTCCTGCACCTTCCGGTCCACCAGCAGATAGTCGGGTGCCACACAGGTCTGCCCGGCGTTGAGGAGCTTGCCGAAGATGATGCGCCGGGCGGCCAGAGGCAGGTCGGCGTCGGCGGTGACGATCACCGGGCTTTTGCCTCCCAGCTCCAGGGTCACCGGAGTCAGGTTCCGGGCGGCCATCTCCATGACATGGCGGCCCACCGCCACGCTGCCGGTAAAAAAGATATAGTCAAAGGGCTGTTCCAGCAGGGCCTGGTTTTCCGCCCGACCGCCCTCCACCACCGTGACCCAGTTGTCGGGCAGACAGGCGGAGATGAGTTCCTTCAGGGCGTGGGAGCAGGCCGGGGCGTAGGCAGAGGGTTTCAAGACCGCGCAGTTGCCCGCCGAGATGGCTCCGATGAGGGGCTCCAGGGAGAGCTGGATGGGGTAGTTCCAGGGAGCCATGATGAGTACCACTCCATAGGGCTCCGGATGGCGGATGGAGCGGGCGGGGAACTGAGACAGGGGAGTGGGTACCCGTTTGTCCCGGGCCCAGTGGTCCAGGTGCTTCAGGTGGTAGCGGATCTCCTCCCGCACCAGTCCGATTTCGGTCATGTAGCCCTCGAAGGGGGCCTTGCCCAGGTCGGTCTGGAGAGCGGCGAGCAGTTCGTCCTCCCGCGCCTCGATCTCTCGGAGCAGGTCCCGGAGGGCCTGCTTACGGCGGGAAAGGTCCAGAGTAACACCGGAGCGGAAAAACTGCCGCTGGCGGTCCATAAGGGGGGTAAATTCCATAGGGCGACCTCCTGAAAAACTCTCCAGGGGCCGATGGTGTCATCGGCCCCTGGGGTTGGATGGGACAATATTATTTGCTGATTACGGACTTTTTAGCAAAAAACACGATAAAGAGAATGGCAGAGACGGCCATCAGATAGCAGTAGAACATATAGGGCACGATCTGCATGGCGGACACACCGGCTCCTGCGGCGGCGTAGAGCAGCTGAGCGCCGTAGGGGAGGATGCCCTGCATCACCGAGGCGAAGATGTCCAGCAGGGAGGCAGTGCGCCGGGGGTCGATGTTGTACTCCTCGCTGATGTCCTTGGCGATGGAGCCAGTCATGACGATGGCCACGGTATTATTGGCGGTGGCTACGTCCACAGCGGCCACCAGACCGGCGATGCCGATCTGAGCGCCCTTGGCGGTCTTGACCCGGCGGCCAATGAAGTCGATGAGCCACTGGATACCGCCGTACTCCTTTACCAGAGCGCCGATGCAGGCCACAATGATGGAGATGACAGTGATGTCATACATGGCGGTGACGCCGGTGCCCATGACGGAGAACACCTGGGTCCAGGCAAAGGCTCCGGTGGCCACGCCCACGATGAGGCTCAGCACGGTGCCGATCATCAGAATGAGAAACACGTTCACGCCTACCACAGCGCCCACCAGCACCACCAGATAGGGCAGCACCTTCCACAGACTGTAAGGCTGCAGCTCCACCTGGCCGCTGCCGCCCCAGGTGATCACCACAAACAAAATGAGAGTGATGATGGCGGCGGGGAGAACGATCAGGAAGTTCATGCGGAACTTGTCCTTCATCTCACAGCCCTGGGTACGCACAGCGGCGATGGTGGTGTCAGAGATCATGGACAGGTTGTCGCCGAACATGGCGCCGCAGGCCACAGCGGCGATGCAGATCACCACATCAAAGCCGGTGGCCTGGCTCATGGACACGGCGAAGGGAGCCAGGGCGGAGATGGTGCCCACCGAGGTACCCATGGAGATGGACACAAAGCAGGCAATCAGGAACAGACCGGCCACAGCAAACTGGCTGGGCAGGAAGGTGAGGAACAGGTATACGGTGCTGTCCGCGCCGCCGGCGGCGGAGATGGCGCCGGAGAAGGCGCCTGCGGCCAGGAACACCAAGCACATGGTCAAGATGTTCTCATCAGCCACGCCGGTGGCCATAACTTTCAGCTTGGCGTTGAAGTCCAGCTTCCGGTTCTGGAAGCAGGCCACCGCCAGGGCGATGAGGAAAATTACGATGGCAGGGGTCTGATAAAAGCCGTTTTCGATTTTTAAAATGTACTCAAAGGTAATGCCGGAGCCCAGGTACAATGCCAGGAACACCAGAATGGGCGCCAGCGCCACGGGATTGCTCCGCGGGGCAGACTGATGTTGGTCCATAGAAGAACCTCCCTCTCTCTCATATGTGATACGGCACACACAGCCGTTCCCTTATTCTATGAAAAAAACACCCTTCTGTCAACTTAAAAGGTTTTTAGAATCTAACAGAAACGGATTATCCGGGCGATACATAGAATGAAAATGGCGGAGAGGAGGAATTTGTATGGACGATCGCAAGGAGACACAGCTGGTTACCAACAGCGACTGCTACCGCGCGGGAAAAACCATCCGCCCCACGGGGATCATGGTCCACTCCACCGGAGTGGCCCAGCCTGATCCCCAGGTGTTTATCAAAAGCTGGAATCAGCCGGGCAAGGACGCCTGCGTTCACGCCGTGGTGAGCCGGGACAAGGTGATCCAGACCCTGCCCTGGACCATGCGGGGCTGGCACGCGGGGAAAGGGGAGAAGGGCAGCGCAAACAACACCCACATCTCCTTTGAGTGCTGCGAGCCGGCGGGCCACACCTACCAGGGCGGCACCATGATCGGCTACGACGTGGAGAAGAATGAGGCCTACTTTCGGGCCATTTATCAAAACGCCGTGGCCCTGTGCGCCGATTTGTGCCGCCAGTTTGGACTGGACCCCATGAAGCCAGGGGTGGTGATCTGTCACGCCGAGGGCAGCAAGCTTGGCATTGCCAGCAACCACGCCGACGTGCTCCACTGGTGGCCTAAGCACGGGGTGACGATGGATGATTTCCGGGCCGCGGTAAAAGCGGCGATGGAGGAGGAAGCAGAGAACGTGACACAGCAGCAGTTTAACGCCATGATGGCGGAGTATTTGAAGCAGGCCGGAAATGCCGCGCCTGCCAGTTGGTCTCAGCAGGCCCGCACCTGGGCGGAAAAAGCGGGTATCGTCGCCGGGGGAGAGGGCAAGGGGGAGCGGTACGGTTCCTTTGCCACCCGGGAAGAGATCGTGCAGATGCTCTGGCGGCTGAGCCAGCAGAAATAAGCGTTTCTTGTTGGCTAAATGCAAGGAGCGGACAGTTTGACTGTCCGCTCCTTCCTTTTTTGTATAAGGGAAAAAGATTTGGCAGCAAAATGCCTTTCCAGCGCGGAAGAAGTGCGATATACTTACAATAAGATGAATTTGGAACCATGCCAAAAAATTTTCTCTGTTTTGCAACAAATGCTGGGAGCCAGCTGTATATAAAGTGTCACAGAAAAAAGACCAACATCAGGGTGGAGAAAGAAGGACAGTATTATGTGGAATAAGAAAACATTCACGGTACTTTGCTCTCTGGCGCTGGCCGGTTCCATGGCCGTTCCTGCGTTCGCAGCCGAAGGGATTTGTGGACAGGAGGCCTTGATTGCGGCTCCGTACGCATCGGTTGTGGCGGAGAAGCCGACCGTGACTGCGGGTGAAGATCTGTTTACCCGGGCGGAGCTCGTCTCTGCGCTGCACCAGAAGGCCGGCAGCCCCGTGGTCAACTTTGCCATGCAGTACACTGATGTGGAGCAGGGGGCCGAGTATGCGGAGGCCATTCGCTGGGCGTCCAGCGAAAAAATCGCAGGCGGCTACGGAGAAGAAAAGTTTGGTCCCGAGGACCCGGTCACCCGGGAGCAGATGGCACTCATTCTCTATCGCTATGCCCAGAACAACGACCAGGGCTTTACCGGGGCCTGGGCATTTCCTTTGAACTATTCCGACGCCAGCCAGATCAGCGAATATGCCTATGAGGCTATTTGCTGGGTGACTATGAAGGATGTCATGGGAGAGAAAGAGGAGCAAGCCTTTGTTCCGCAGGGTACAGTTACCCAGCAGGAGGCCGATACCATGCTGACCCAGTACTTTACCGTGCTGGAGCAGGCAGATGTGCAATAAAAGAACGAATTCCCGGGGCCGCACGGAGTAAACCTGTGCGGCCCCGCTGTGTAAGGGGGAGGAACCGATGTGCTGATCCATACCCAATACCATATGACTCCGTTTGGCCTGACTGTTCCGCGGCCATGGCCGGAACTTCTTTCCCGGGCGCTCCGTTGGCTGCAAAGCCTCCGAGCGGTGCAGGCCAATGCGCGAAGGGTGTCTGTAACCGACCGGGAGCAGATCAATCAGAGGGCAGAAACGCTTTTGACGCAGTATGGCAGCAGCATTTTGCGCCTGGCCTATTCGTATCTGCATAATATGGACGATGCAGAAGAGATCTTGCAGGAAACCCTGATCCAGTATCTGAAGACTGCGCCGGTGCTGGAAAATGAGGCCCATGAAAAGGCGTGGCTGTTTCGGGTGGCGGGAAACTTGAGCAAAAACCGGATTGCCTATAACCGGGTGCGGAGCACAGACGAGCTGAAGGAGTCGCTGGCGGCGCAGCAGCGGGAGGATCTGTTCTTTGTCTGGGAGGCGGTGAAGGATCTTCCGGTCAAGTACCGGGAGGTGATCCATCTGTTTTATTATGAAGGCCTTTCCACTGCACAGATCGCTGCCATTCTGGAGCAGAAGGAGTCCACGGTACGCTCTCACCTGATGCGAGGCCGGGAGAAGCTGAGATCGATTTTGAAGGAGGGGTATGACATTTGAGGGAGGCGTATAAGGACGTGATGGATCGTATTGAAGTTACCCCGGAGATGCAGACGCGGATCCTGAAAGCCATCCGGGATGCCGATATCCAGGGACGCAGCAAAAGGGCGGTCCCTATGGGCCGTCTTGCCATTGCCGCCTGCCTGGCCTTGCTGGTGGCAGGGGCCGTGGCCCTTCCAAAGCTTCCGACCAAGCCGCCGGAAAAAGACCCGTCCGGGGTGCAAAACGGGATCTGGAGCGTCACACAGGCCTCGTCGCTCCAGGAGCTCTCTCAGTTGGTGGGCTTTGAGATGGAAGAGTTGAAAACCTTGCCCTTTGCGGTAACGGAGATACAGTACCGGGCCTATCCTGGAGGCATGGCCGAAGTGACCTATCTGGGAGAGACACAAAGCGTGACACTGCGCAAGCTGGCGGGAGATGCCGATCCCTCGGGGGGCTATTCGTCCTATTCGGATACCTTGGTGCTGACAAGGAATGGATACTGCGTAACTCTGAGCGGGGAGGGGAGCTTGTACTCCCTGGCGGTCTGGCAGGACGGGACCTACTCCTATTCCATTCGTGCCTCCCAGGCGTGTTCAGAGGAGACCTGGGAGAGTATCCTGGAAGGGATGGGCTGACGGAGCAGCCTGGAAAACAGAAAAGGACATCCGGTTGGATGTCCTTGGCCTAGGACAAAAAATTGCCCGGGGCGGCTTTGCCGTACCCGGGCATTCAAATGCAAAAGGGAAGAGGCAGCCAAAACGAAAAAAGAAAACCCGACTTGCTTTCACAAGTCGGGTTTCTTATGGCGGAGAGAGAGGGATTCGAACCCTCGAACGGGTATTAGCCGTTACACGATTTCCAATCGTGCGCCTTCGACCAGCTCAGCCATCTCTCCATGGCGCTCTCACGTGGTCTCTTGCGTGACAACAAAACGTATTATACCAGAAAATTCGCATTCGTCAATAGTTTTTTTGAAATTTTTTAAAAAAGTTTCCCCTGATGGGAAAGAGGCCAATTTTGTTTCCGATCAGGGGTAAACTTATGCATTTTCAGAACTTCCAAACACCTTTTTTAACTGGGGGATGGGTGCGGTGTGCTGGATGCAGCGTACAAACTGCCGCCGAAAGCTCTGGTAGCACAGGCCGCAGGCGGTACATGGGCTCTCATCTGCCTCGCCCCGTTTGAGCCGGGCGGCAAAATCAGGCTGACACAGCAGCGCCCGGCTGAAGGAGACAAAGGGGACGCCGGAATCCAGGATATGCTCGGCGCTCTTTTTGGAAAAAATGCCGCCCACCAGACTGATAGGCAGGTCTATCCCATCCCAGGCGCGCAGCAGCTCTTCCAGACAGAAGGAGCGGCTGGCCCAGATGCGGGGGTCAAAGTCGGAGGTGCAGATTTCTACTCCGTCCGCGCCGCTGATCTGATAGAGCTCCAGCAGCCGGTGCAGGCTGCCGTAACCGTTCCCGCCCACCTTGGTAAGGATGGCGAAGTCGGGCCCGCAGGTCCGCCGCACCTCGCGGATGATCCGCCCGGTGAGCCGAAAGCGGTTTTCCACACTGCCGCCGTAGCCGTCGGTGCGCCGGTTGTCCACGTGATTGAGAAAGCTGGCCAGCAGGTAGCCGTAGGCGTTATGGATCTGTACCCCGTCAAAGCCCGCACGGCGGCACAGCATGGCGGCATAGCGGTACTTTCCTACAATCTGGTCCAGCTTTTCCAGAGAGAAGTCGGCGGGCAGCTTGGGAGGATGGCCGTTCACGTTTTCCGGCGCTTTTTTTCCGCCGTGGTTGAGCTGGGCCACGATCCGCCCTCCCGCTTGATGGACCCGTCTGGCAGTCTTGTAGAGCAGCCCCAGATCGGTCTGTTCATCCAATACTGTCTGGCCCTGGTCGGAGCGCTGCTGCCGGTCCACGCTCATATGGCCGGTAATGACCAGGCCCACTTCGTTCTCTGCCAACTCCACCAAAGTATCCATCCAGGCGGTGGTCAGTTGGCCGTCGGGCTGGGACAGGTGCTCGTTGGTGGCTGAGCGGATCACCCGGTTTTTCAGTTCCATGGGGCCGATGCGGCCCGGCCGCCACAGGGGACTGTCTGACATGCTGCTCGCTCCTCTGTACCTCTTTCTATGAAACACAGAGCCGCCGAATGGAAAGGGCTCCATGCTAAGACGCGCTTTCTTTATTTTCCCATTTTGTGGGAGGTATGTCAAGAGCGGAATGGGGACTTGAACCTTGAATCCCTTGGAAAAATGTGATATCATCAAATGATTTTAAGTGTCAGACGAGCGAGGCGATTTGGATGGACTATTTTCATTTGAATGTGGACCGGGAACAGCTGCTGTCTATGAGCAGCCTGGGGCTGGCCCATCTGGGAGACGGAGTGTTTGAGGTAATGGTGCGGTCCTGGATCGCCCTGCACGGCAAGGCCAAGCCCAAGGACCTGCACCGGGCCACGGTGACCTATGTCTCCGCTCCGGCTCAGGCCGCCGCCATGGAGCGGCTGCTGCCCCAGCTCAGCGAGGAGGAGGCCGATGTGTACCGCCGGGGCCGGAATACCGCCCCCCACTCGGTGCCCAAGGCGGCCTCCCGTGCCCAGTACCAGGCGGCCACCGGCTTGGAGGCCCTGTTTGGCTGGCTGTATCTCCAGGGCCGCACCCAGCGGCTCAATGAGCTGTTTGAGATCGTCATGAAAGAGGAAGAGGAGGAGAAAGAATGCCGTTAGACGCCCTGTGCCTGTCCGGCCTGGTCCACGAGCTGAGCCAGGCCGCCGCCGGCGCCAAGATCGATAAAATTTACCAGCCCGGCCGGGACGAAGTGGTGTTGGCTCTGCGCAGCCCCACCCAGGGCAACGTGCGTCTGCTTCTCTCTGCCAACCCCACCCATCCCAGGCCTCAGCTCACCCGGCTGTCCCGGGAGAACCCGGACACGCCCCCCATGTTTTGCATGCTTCTGCGCAAGCACCTGGCGGGAGGCCGGGTGCTGTCAGTGGAACAGACCCACCTGGAGCGTGTGGTCACCTTCACTTTGGAGGTCCTCAACGAGCTGGGGGACCGGGTGGAGCGCAAGCTGGTGCTGGAGGCCATCGGCCGCCGGTCCAATTTGCTGCTGCTGGACGGGGATGGCCGGATTTTAGACTGTCTCCGACGAGTGGACTCCAACCTTGGTTCCGGAAGTGCCAACCAGCGCACGCTGCTGCCCGGCATGTTCTACCGCCTGCCTCAGCCTCAGGATAAGCTGGACCCCACTGCCCAGGACCGGGCGGCACTGGAGGAGCTGCTGGCTCAGGCTCCGGAGGAGGCCCAGGCGGATAAGTGGCTGCTGGACACCTTTGGGGGGCTGTCTCCGCTGGTGTGCCGGGAGCTTGCCTGGCGGGCGGGCGGCAGCACCGATGTGCGCCTGAACACCCTGGGCAAGTCGGGCCAGAAAAAGCTGCTGGACAGCCTGGAAGAACTGCTGGAATCCGTAAAGGAACATCACGTGACAGCTACGATGATGGTAAAAGAGGGAAAGCCATTTGACTTTACCTTCTTTGCCCCCGGACAGTACGAGGGCAGCCTGGCGTTGGAGGACTTTTCCTCTTTCTCGGAGCTGCTGGACCGCTTCTACGAGCAGCGGGAGCACCTGGAGCGCATCAAGCAGCGGGGCCAGGATCTCATCCGCTCCGTGACCACCGCCCGGGACCGCACCGCCCGGAAGATCGCTCACCAGGAGCAGGAGCTGGAGGCCACCCAGGACCGGGAGCGGCTGCGGGAGTTGGGGGATATCCTCACCTCCAACCTCCACCAGATGCACCGGGGAATGGGGTGTTTGCGTACTGCGGACTTTTATGACCCGGAGGGGGCAGAGGTGGACATCCGCCTGGACCCTCTGCTCACCCCACAGCAGAACGCCACCAAGTACTATAAAGAGTATAACAAGGCCAAGACCGCCCAGGAGATGCTGACCCAGCAGCTGGAGAAGGGCCGCAGAGAGCTGGACTATCTCAACAGCGTGCTGGAGAACATCACTCTGGCCGAGGGAGAGAAGGATTTGGGGGAGATCCGCCAGGAGCTCACCGACACCGGATATCTCCGCCGTGCCAGCAAGGCCAAAGGGCGGGAGAAGCGGGTGTCCTCCAAGCCCATGGAGTTTCGCTCCACAGCGGGCCTGCGTATCTCGGTGGGCAAGAACAACACCCAGAACGACCTGCTCACCTGTAAGCAGGCTTTTAAGAGCGACATCTGGTTCCACACTCAGAAGATCCACGGCTCCCATGTGATCCTCTGGACGGAAGGGGGAACCCCTGATCTCCAGAGCCTCAACGAGGCGGCCTGTCTGGCGGCCTGGTTCTCCCAGGCGCGGGACAGCAGCAAGGTACCGGTGGACTATACCCCTGTCAAGTATGTGAAAAAGCCCAACGGGGCACGTCCCGGTATGGTGACTTATACCACCTACGAGACCGCCTGGGTCACCCCTGACGGAGAGCTGGCCAAACGCCTGCGAGTGAAATAAATTTCCAGTTCAACATAAAAATACCATATCTTGTGCAACAAGCCCGGAAAACGTCTATTTGTGGCGTTTTCCGGGCTTTCACTTTCTGAAAATTATTTTCATATTGAAAACATTCTACCTTGTGCAAACTCCTTCGACCGCTTCCATCAAAAGGGGACCGTCTTTCCCTTTTTCCCCGAAAAAGGGCGGGGAGCGGTTCGACGGTTTTTGCTTTTCCTTCTCACAGGGGCCCCTATATAATGTGGTCGCATTTTTGCAATTGAGAGGGGAAACATAAGATGATGGAACTGAAGATCGCGTCCCGGACGTGCCGGGACCAAATGGGAGAACCCCGTACCTTTCACTATGCCCTGACAGTAGACACCGTGGAGACAGACACCTTCTGCTGTGAGAACTACGGGGTGCGGGTGTGGGAGGAACAGGGGGAGGATGAGACCATCCCAGGCATTACCACCAGCGCCTCCCGCATCGATGAGCTGATGACTCTGCTGGTGGATAACCGGGTAGGCCCTGCGGGGCTGCGGGATGTGGTGGAGGACTGGCTTTAACGGTACATATGCCAGCGCACTCCCACGGTGAATACCCCATTTTCCAGCTGGGCAAAAGCGGTGTGGCCCATGCGCTGGGCCAGAGCCTTGACGATGGCCAGGCCCAGACCGGTGTTTTGTCCGGTGCGCATCTGGTCACCGGTGTAAAAGCGCTCAAATACCCGGGGCAGGTCCTCTTGGGTGAGGTGGGGCGCATCGTTGGAGAAGGAGGTGACAAGGAAATCTCCTTCCCGGAAAAGACGGATAGTCAGCGCGGTGCTGCCGTGCTTGAGGGCGTTGCTCAGCAAATTGGTGAGTACCCGCGTGACTCCGCCGGGGTCAGCCAGCACCGGAGGCAGACCTTCCTCCAGCTCCACCTCCACCTGAAATCCCGCCTGCTGGAAGTCCTCATAAAAGCTGGCCAGCAAAGGCTCCAGGCGGCGGCGCAGGTCCACGGGCTGGATCTCCAGGGGGTACTCGCCGCCCTCAATGCGGGACAGGTCGTAAAAGGCGGTGATGAGCTCCTGGAGTACCCGGGCGCGCTCCTCCACTACCTGGAGGTATCGGGACCGCTCTTCCGGCTTCAGATCGCCTTCCAGCAGCTGGAGATAGCCCAAAATGGAGGTGAGAGGGGTGCGCAGGTCGTGGGAAACATTGGCGATCTGCCGCCGCAGACTCTCCTCCCGCTCCCGCAATTGGCGGGTCTCGGTCTCCCGGTCCTCCAGCAGGCCGTTGATCTGGGCCAAAAGCTCCTCCACCGGCCGGTCGGGCGCGGCCAGACGCAGTCGTTTGCCGGGCTGGTTCCGGGCTTCTTTTAGTTGGCTCGCAGCCTGGCTGAGCGCGCGACCGCGGCGGTACCGCAAAAGCAGTACCGCCGCAAGGGCTATGAGAGAGAGAAGAAGGGCGATCCCCATGGGAAATACCTCCCGAATGAAAAGTAAAGTTACCGCAGCTCCCGCCGCCGCAGAGCCCATACCGATACCACCGTAGTAAACACGATCCAGCCCAGTCCCAGCGCCCAGCAGTAGAGAGGAGAGGGCATGATAAACCCATTCTTCACAGACACCGAGAGACCCAGATTAGTCTCAGTGATGTCCACGCCCTTGCCCCAGAAGGGGGTCATCAGGTGCAAGGTACACAGCAGCTTCATCACCCAGGCCTTGGGGTCCAGGAGGGACCAGGCTCCCAGGATGGGCCAGAGAAGGAACTGATAGAGGAACAGGACAAACACGGCCACCAGGTCGGAGGCAAACAATAGCTTCAGGCACAGGTACAGAGAGGCGCAGGCCACCCAAAGGGGCAGGGCAACGAGAAATTCCACCAGCAGGTTGGCCGCCAGCTGGGGCAGAGCCTCTTTCCCGGGGAGGAAGAGAAAAGCGAAAAGTACCGACGAGACCACCAGTATCAGGGCCATGACACAGCCAATAAGTGCGGCTGTGATGAGCCGGGAGAGAAACATCTGCCAGCGGGGGATGCCGAAGACCGCCTCGTTTTTCAGTATGTCCAGCTTATTTACCCGAGAACTGGCGATCTCGGCACACCATGCCCCGTAGAACATGCCGAAAATGGGCAGGGAGCTGAGGGACTCAAACATCGAGGTGCAGTTGCCCCATTCCGGGGGGCGGATCGCCTCGGCAAAGAGTATGACCACGACACCAAAGAGAAGGGTGGCCGCCATAACGATCACGCCCCAGGGACGGCAGCGTATCCGGTAAAACTCGGCACGGATGAGGTTTTCCATCTCAGCGGCCCTTCTTCCACGCAATCAGGTACAGGGCAGCCCCAAGAAGGAGGAAGGCGGTAAAGAGCATTTTTTTCATCGGAACCCTTCCTTTCTTAGTTGATCTCCCGGCGGGAGAAGAAGAACAGGCCGACTGCGGTAGAAAGGGCCGCCCAGGCCAGACCCACCAGCCAGCACCGGCTCATCAGAGCCCAGTCCATGTTTTGGGCAGAAATCACCTGACCGCCCATATAGTCCAGAGTGAGGTGATAGAGGGAGTGGAATGCGGGATTGACATACTTGCCCAGATTGTTCAGTACAGCAGGCACACCAACCATGAGTGCCAAAAAGGCGATGCCCGCCATGTTGGAGCCACGAATGAGAAAATAACAGGCGATTGCCAGGGACAGGGCGCCCAGCCAAAGGGGGAAAGAGGCCAGAATATAGTATCCCAGCATCTGCATCATCATCTGCACCGACTGGGCGGTGGTCATGCCCAAGGACATCATAGACATCTCATTGGAGGGGATGCCCAGCAGCACCAGAGAGGCCAGCAGATATACACCGATGGTCACCACAAAGACCACAATCATGAGCAGCAGGGTTACCACCAGCCGGGACAGGTAGACCTGGACCCGGGTCAGACCATAGGATACCTCATTTTTCAACGTGTTGTACTTATACTGCTCAGAGAATACCGCGTCGCCGCCCACTGCCACCAGGTACAGGCCGACGGGCATGCCCATGAGCAGGATGTTCAGGGAAAAGGGAAAGTTGATCGCGTCCTGGTTGGATGGTGCGGTATACTTGACGTAGGCCAGACAGCCGACCACCAGCAGAGCGAAGAGAGCGCACAGCAGGTTGAAGACATAGAAATAAGGCCGCCGGGTCAGCTTATAGATCTCAGCTTGGATCGAATTAACCATGGTGACGACCTCCAATCAGATTGAGGAAGTAGTCCTCCAGGTTGCTGTCCTTCTGCTGGGTGGAGATGAGACCCACGCCCTGCTCCAGAAGGGTGCGGTTGACGGTCTGGGGGGCGTCCAGGAAGGCGTACACCCTCAGCTGGTTGCCGGGGAGCACCTCGTAATCCCGGGTGCCCAGCTGCTGCTCCAGAACCCGGGCAGCCCGGGGCGCATCGTCCACGGTGAGCTCCAGGCACTCCCGGCACTTTTCCCGCAGGTTGGCCCCGGAGATGGTCTCCAGCACCTTGCCCTTTTCGATGAAGCCAAAGTGGGTGGCCAGAGCGGACAGCTCGGAGAGAATGTGGCTGGAGATAAGAATGGTGGTCTGCCGCTCCCGGTTCAGGCGCAGCAGCAGTTCCCGAAACTCCACGATACCCTCCGGATCCAGACCGTTGATGGGCTCATCCAGCAGGAGAAATTCCGGCTGGTTCATAAGCGCCAGGGCCAAGCCAAGGCGCTGCTTCATGCCCAGGGAGAAGGTCTTAAACTTCTTTTTCCCTGTGTCGGTGAGGTTCACCAGCTCCAGGGCCTCATCCACGCAGTTTTTGCCCGGGATGCCCCGCTGGATGCGGTAGTACTCCAGATTCTGCCGGGCGGTGAGGTATGGGTAGAAGGAGGGAATCTCCACCATGGCGCCGGTGCGGCTGCGGGCGCGGTTCAGTCCGGAATCGGAGGTCTGCCCAAACAGGGAGATCTGGCCGGAGGTGGGAATACTCTGGCCGGAGATCAGGCGGATGAGGGTAGTTTTGCCCGCGCCGTTTCGGCCTACCAGGCCAAAGATCTGGCCCTTCTCTACCGTGATGCTGGCCCGGTCCAGGGCCAAGGTGTGGCCGTAGCGCCGGGTCAGCTCTTGAGTTTGTAAAATCGCTTCTGACATATGCTTTCCCCTTTCTTTCGGGTTGGGATAAAGGCTTGATAAGGAGGGGGAGAGGTTCCTTCCTCCCATTGACAGGGGTAGTATAACCCACAAAGGTTGAATCCCCAGAAAGAAAGATTAAAGAAAGTCTAAAGTTTGCGGTAGACGTGGATGTCAAAGCCAATCTGGGTGTCCAGCTCATCCAATGCGGACAGCCGCTCCACCCCGGCCTTGGGGGTCTTCCAGGCATAGGGGGTCATGCCGAACAGGGCCATAATGTCCTGGGCGCAGTCCAGATGGACGGTATACCGCAGGGGTACCGCCTCCAGCCACTGAAAGCCGGGGTAGTCCTCCCGTTTGACGGCGTTTTCGTAGGGCTTGTCATAGAGGACCGACTTCATCTCCCACAGGTGGAGGGCGGAGGGAACCACGTAGTAGAAGTATCCTCCCGGACGCAGCACCCGGGCAAACTCCTGGGGACACAGGGGGGAGAAGACGTTAAAGAGCAGGTCCACGCTCTCGTCGGCCACCGGCAGGTGGTACACCGAAGCCACGGCAAATTCGCCCTCTTTGACCCGTTTGGCGGCCCGGCGCAGGGCAAATTTGGAGATGTCTACTCCGGCGATGGGACCGGAGCGGCCCTCCTGAGCAAGACGAGCGGCCAGAGTGGCGGTGTAGTACCCTTCGCCGCAGCCGCAGTCCAGCAGGGCGGGGTGGGGGACGCAATCCCGGGCGGCTAAGTCGCACAGCGCATTGGCCAGAGGGGCATAATAGCCCTTGTCCAGAAAGGCGGAGCGGGCGGTCACCATGGCCTTGTCGTCGCCGGGGTTTTTGGAGTGCTTGCGGTTGGCAGGCAGGAGATGGGTATAGCCTGCCGCGGCCAGATCGAAGCTATGGCCGGCGGGGCAGGTATAGGCGTGTTCCCCCCGCGTCAAAGGCGCGGCGCACAGGGGACAACGGAACAAACTCATAGTATTCACCTCAAGATCATAACAGCGATGGGGCAGAATGCCCCACCGCTATGATAGGATAGAATGAAGAAAAAGGCAAGGGGCGCGGCTATGCCGCGCCCCTTTTGAATGGGAAAGGGAGAAAATCAGCCCGCCGTAATGACTCGTACCTGCTTGCCTGTGGGATCGATATAGACGGTGAGCTTGCTGGAGAAGGCCTTGATGGCGTTGACACGGTCGGTGAGCTTGGGCTGGCGGAACCAGCTGCCGGGGTCGGTGCGGTTGCCGGCCATGCCGCCGTAGCACTCCGCGTTGTCGGCCACCCGGTAATTCTGGCCGTTGACCGACACATACAGGTCGCCCTGGCTCTCGAAGAAGTCCTTGGCGGTGACGCCGGTGAACTTCTCCAGCTGGACAATGGTGCGGATCATATCCTTGTCTTCCCGGTTCTTGTAGGTGACTACGCCCACAATGTCGCCGCTGCGGCCGTTGTAGCCTGCCACGGGGCTGAATTCGATGGTGCCGCCCAGACCGCGGACCAGCGACCACTGGGTGCGGGTGGAGCCTTCGCTGATCAGCTCGCCGTTCTCGTCATAGACGGGATCGGTGGAGATATCTTTGCCCACCATCATGCCGTACTCATAGGCGTTTCCGGTGACGTCGTTGAGGATGATATAGTCCACCATGCCCGAGCTGTTGCGGTGGTATCCGGCGATGTTCTTGGCCTCGATGGAGCCGGACAGATCGCTGAGATCGATGGGGACCACGCCGCTGCTGCTGACCTTTTCAAAGATCCGCACGCCGGCCATGACGGTGTACTCGCCCAAGGTCATCTTATCCACGTTGAAGGGGCCGGGCGCCCGGTTCTCGGCTGCACTGCTGGTGGTAAAGCTGCTCTTGCCGGCGGAGAAGATGACCAGCTGGCCCTCGGCAGAAGCGTTGGACACCGTGCCTTCCAGCTCCATGGTGCCGCCGTTAGGCAGGAAGAAGACAGCCTTGCCGTCGTTGACCATACCGATTGCAGTGGAGCGGGTCTGGGCGCTGGGCTTTGCCATACCGGCCACCTTGCCGTCGGCGGTGAGCAGCAGGGTGACCGTGGAACCCAGGTTAAAGTCCTTGGTGGTGTTCCAGGCGCTCTCCAGGACGGTAAATTCATTGCCCAGGACGTTGATGGTCTTTGGAGTGGCCACCGTGGGCTGGGCGTCCTGATAGTAGCAGGTCATCCGCAGGTCGGAGACCACAAGGGTGTTGCTCAGGCTGTCATAGGTGACCACGTCGTAGGGCTTGATGTCGGACAGGCTGATCTTCTGGCGGTTCTTGATGATGTTGAAGCTGGTCGCGCCGCCGGTGAGCTGGTGGAAGGTAGCCACAGTAGCCCGGTCCATAACCACCACAGCATCCGAGCTGGCCGAGGTGGAGCTGCTGGTAGCGTAGATGGCCACCACCTTGCCGCGCTGGGTGAACAGGGTGATCTGGGTGCCGGAATACAGGGAGGTGTAGCATTCCAGATAGCTCTTGCCCTCGGGGGCGTCGGGGGTGTACACCGGGGTGTCGCCCGAAATGGTGTACTGCTGGTTGCCCGACTTGACATAGCCGGGCTGGGCGTCGCCGGAGAGGGTGATGGTGACCGAGTCGCTGTCGTCGGGGATAAAGGTGATGATCTCCTGGTTGTCGTTGAGTACCAGACTGCCCCGCAGGCCCTGAAGGGCGGTGGGGGCGGCATCCTCGATGTGGGGGAGATAGGTGCCGTTGGAGGTGCGCACCGCGCCCATGGCGTCTCCCGTGTCGGTGGCCACATTGACGGCCAGCAGGACGGTATCCGCCTTGGTCTCGCCCAGGGTAGTGTAGTAGACCTTGCCGTCTCCGGTTTTGCACTTGAGGGCGTTGACCAGAAGCTGGGCGGCCTGGGCGCGGGTGAGGGAGGAGCCGGGCTGCAGAGACAGGCCCTTGGTCAGGCCGATGGACTGGGCCAGGTTGAGGTAGCCATCGGGCCATACCGCGCCAACCTTATCGCTGGAGTAGGCCAGCACCCGGATGAGAATGGTCACCGCCTGGGCATAGGAGATCTGGTCGTCGGGGAGGAAGCGGCCGTCACCCACGCCGGAGATGAGGGGCGTGCCGGCCACAGGGGTCTCACCGTCCGTGCTCGCGCCCGCATCCCCGCCGATCATGGTGGAGGCGGCCAGATTTACATAGCCCCTGGCCCAGTGCTTGGAGGTCACATCGGTGAAAATGGTGCGGGTAGAGTGGAGGACGACCTGGTCCCCCAGACCCATAAAATTGACCGCCATGGTGCAGAACTGGGCGCGGGTGAGGACCTGGTTGGGGTTAAACTGGTTGCCTCCGGTGCCGGAAACCACGCCCATCAGCCGGAGAATGTCGGCGTTGAGGGCGGTGTTGCTGTCACTGACATCGGTAAAGGAGGAGGTCCCGGCGGCGGTGACAGGAAGTGCCAAATTGACGGCCAGTGCGGCGGCCAGCAGGCCGTGGATCATGGAATATCGTTTCATGGTTTTGTCTCCTATCTCTTACTCTGCCCGCAGGGCCACCACCGGCTGCAATCCGGAGGCCTTGACCGCGGGGTACATGCCAAAGAGGATGCCGAGCACCACCGAAAACAGGAATGCACCGATGGTAATGGGGATGCTGGGCAGAAGGATCATGCCGTCCAGCAGCAATTTTCCGGCAATCAGCGTGCCCACGTAACCGATGGCAATGCCGATGATGCCGCCGATGCTGCAAATGACGGCAGCCTCGATAAGGAACTGAGCAATGATGCTGCGCCGCTCCGCGCCGATGGCCTTGCGGATGCCGATCTCCCGGGTGCGCTCGGTGACGGTGACCAGCATGATGTTCATGATGCCGATGCCGCCCACCAGCAAAGAGATGCCAGCGATGGCGCCCAGCACCAGGGCCTGCATGTTGCTCTGGTTCTGGACGTTTTCTGCCGCGCTGTTGTCACTTTGCACGTAGTAGTCGCCAAAGTCGCTGTATCCCATCTCGTTTTTGGGGAAGAGACCGGACAAATAGGCGTCCAGCAGGGTGAGAGCCTCGGTGGTGGCGGAGGCACTTTTGGCCTTGACTACGTAGGTGTCAATGTTGCTGTTCTGGTTGAGGCTACGGTTGAAGGTGTAGGGCAGAACGATGAGGTTGTCCAGCTCGGGCCACCCCTCCAAAGCCATGGAGTTGTACCACCCGACCACCAGGAAGGGCTGCCCGTTGATGGTGATGGTTTCGCCCACGGGATCAATAAAGTTAAAGAGCTTTTCTTTGGCTCCGGCGCCCAAAACACAGACAGGATTGGTTTCCTCTATGTCCAGGTAGGAGAGCTCCCGGCCCGCAGCCAGAGTGTAGTTGTTGCACACGCCGTACTGGTCGGAACCCAGCTTGACGTGCATCATGTCCTCCCAGCTCATGTTCTGACTGTTCTCCCAGTCGTTGACGGCAATGGTTTTGGCGCCGTACTGAATGGTAAGCTTTTGGTCGATCTCCATGTCGGGGGTGATGCCGTCGATGAGGTGGTTGAGGGTGAGACAATAGTCATACAGCTTTTGAGAGGTTTCGTTATTCATGTCGCTGAAGGAGTAGGCACGGACATTGATTTTGTTGGTGCCCATTTTTTCAAAATACTCCATGCTCTTCTGGTTCTGGCCCTGGACCACCGAGACCATGATGACCACGGAGGCCACGCCGATGATGATGCCCAGCATGGTGAGAAAGGAGCGGGTCTTTTTGCAGGAAATGGATTTGAAGGCCATTTTGAAGGCTTGCCATAAATTCATGTCCAGTCCACCTCCTGGGGGTGATCCGCCACCACCTTGCCGTCGGACAGCCGTACCACCCGCCGGGCGGTAGCGGCGATGCCGTCGTCATGGGTAATAAGCAGTATCGTGGTGCCCTCCCGGTAGAGGGAGCGCAGGATCTCCAGCACATGCCGCCCGGTTTTGGAGTCCAGCGCGCCGGTGGGCTCGTCGGCCATGATGATAGGGGGGTGGGTGGCGATGGCCCGGGCGATGGCCACCCGCTGCTGCTGGCCGCCGGACATCTCGCTGGGGCGGTGATGCGCACGGTCGTCCATGCCCACCTTGGCCAGGGCGGCCATGGCGATCTCTTCCCGCTCCCACACGGAGACACCCTGATAGATCAGGGGGAGGGTGACGTTTTCCAGGGCGTTGAGTTCCTGAATGAGGTTGTAGCCCTGGAAGATAAAGCCGATCTCTCGGTTGCGGATGCGAGCCAGGCTGCGATCGGAAAGGGAGGTGACGTCGGTGCCGTTGAGATGGTATTGGCCGTAGGTGGGGATATCCAGACAGCCCAGCACGTTCATCAGGGTGGACTTGCCGGAGCCGGACTGGCCCACGATGGCCACAAATTCTCCCCGGTCGATTTGGAGGGAGACACCGTCCAGCGCCCGCACCTCGCTCTCCTTCCCCTCGTTGTATATCTTGTAGAGGTTTTGGATGTCGATGAGCATATGCGGCCCTCCTTTACCAGCTGCTGCCCTGATCGGTCACGGTAAAGTTGACGAAGACCACGTCGCCCTCCTCAATGCCGGAGATGATCTCTACGTTCTCTGCGTCGGAGATGCCGGTTTCCACGAGAACAGGGTAGTAGCCGTCCGCCTCAGAGGGGAACTGGGGCTTCTGGCCGGGCTCGGTCTCAGGCAGAAGCAGCTCAGGCACATCCTCGGGGCGGCTGTCCCGCTGGACAAAGACCACCGATTGGCGATTTCCCTCGGCGTCACTGACGTACTTGACCGCGCTAGTTGGGACGATGATACAGTTGTCCGACTGACTGGTGACAAAGGAGTACTGCAGCCAGGCACCGTCCACCAGGGTGCCGTCAAAGTTGTCCACGGTCAGGGTGACGGGATAGGTGGTCATGCCGCTGCCGCTCTGGGCGCCGCCCATGTCAATGGCGGTGACAGTACCCATGAACATGGTGCCGTTCCAGTCCAACTCCACCATGTCGCCGGGGTGGATGAAGGAAATGTTTTTGTCGTCCACGTTGATGGTGACCAGCATGGTGGTGTTGTTGGAGATAATGATGACCGTATCGCCGCTTTTTACCTCGGCGCCGGGGGAGAGGGTACAGGTAATGACGGTGCCGTCGATGGGAGCCACGGCGTTGAAGTCGGCCAGGGCCTTCTGGGCGGTCTCCAGGGTCCGGACGGCCTCGTCCAGCTCCTCCTGCTTGGCGCGGATCTGAGAGTCAATGGTGTCCGAGGCCATGGTGAGCAGAGCGGTCCCGGCGGAGACGTTGGCGTAGTTGCGCAGGTTGCCCGTGGAGGCCAGCGGTCCGCCGGCCTTGGTCTTCAGTTCCCGGGACTCATAGTACTCGGTCTTTCCGTTCTCATAGGGGTAGATGGAACTGCCGTCGGAGGCGGTAAGTATGGCAGAGGCGTCCATGCCGGCAGTGAGGGTGCCGGGGTTGTCAAAGACGATGACCACCTCAAAGTGGACGGCTCCCTCGGGGGAGATGAAGCTCACCTTGTGGATCTCATCCACCCGGCCGGTGAAGGTGCGCATCACGGTGGGGACAGAGACCTGAACAGACTGCCCCTTATAGATGCTGTTCTCATAGGCATAGCTGAAGTAGAGGGAGAGTTTGAGCTGTTTGTCGTTGACCAGGGTGGCTACCGTGGTGCCCGCGGAGATCTCCTGCTCGGGCTCAAAGGACTGCACCTGAGTGAGCTTGCCCGAGAAGGGGGCGCGGAGGGTGAGGTTGGAGGCCTGCTCCTGGAGGTCGGCCATATCCTTCTGCAGGGAGTCCACCCGCTTCTGGGCGTTGGTTACCTCGTCCTGAGCCGCCTGGCTGAAGATGCTGTACAGGGGCTGGCCGGCGGTGACAGTCTCGCCGGCATTGACAAAGACTTCCTGGACCGTGCCGCCCTGGGTCAGGGTGATAGCCGCCGACTCCTTGGCCTTGGCCGAACCGCTGCCCGCTACCCGGCTTTGCAGGGAGCCAATCTCAGCGGGCTTGGACAGAATTTCTCCAGGCTTATCGTTGGAAGAGAATAGAAATCGGTACAGGGCGACACCGCCGCCCAATAAAAGGGCTGCGACCAAAACCAAGGCAATGATGGTCCGCAGTTTCCGCTTGTCCAGAGGCTTTTTGGGTTTGCCGGCCGCCGGAGAGGGAGGGGCGGGTTTTGTCTGGGGTAAGGTAGCTTCTGACATGGTGTACTCCTCCTGAATGTAAATATTCTTCCAATGGGCAGGAAGGCCTGTTCGATCAAGACCATTATATGCCATGAAAGATTCCAGGACGATTACAGGGCAATTACAAATGTTTAAGATTCGCTTAAGGATTCTAAAGAAATGGAAAGGATCAGGCGCAGCGGGGCGAAACAGGAAAGAAAATGCAAAAAACGCCCTGCAGACTGCCGGAGCAGAGCTGCAGGGCGTGTGGAATGACAATCAGCAGTTGGTGTACAGGGGGTACTTGCTGGTGAGGGCCTTCACCTGGGCGCGGAGAGACTCAATGTTGGACTGGAAGTCGTCCCGGGCGCACTGGCAGATGAGGGAGCCGACCACCCTCATCTCCTCCTCCTTGAAGCCGCGGGAGGTGACGGCGGGGGTGCCCACCCGGATGCCGGAGGTGACGAAGGGCTTCTCCGGGTCGTTGGGGATGGCGTTTTTGTTGACGGTGATATACACCTCGTCCAGACGGTGCTCCATCTCCTTGCCGGTGAGGTGGGCGGGGCGCAGATCCACCAGCATCAGGTGGTTGTCGGTGCCGCCGGACACCAGGTCCAGACCGCCATCCAAAATGGCCTGGGCCAGCACGGCGGCATTCTTTACGATCTGGGTCTGATACTCCTTGAACTCAGGCTTGAGGGCCTCGCCCAGAGCCACCGCCTTGGCAGCGATGATGTGCTCCAAAGGACCGCCCTGGCTGCCGGGGAAGATGGCGGAGTTGAGCTTCTTGGCAATGGCCTCGTCATTGCACAGCAGCATGCCGCCGCGGGGACCGCGCAGGGTCTTATGGGTGGTGGTGGACACTACGTCGGCATAGGGGACAGGGGAGGGGTGTACGCCCGCGGCCACCAGGCCGGCGATGTGGGCCATGTCCACAAACAGGTAAGCCCCTACCTCGTGGGCGATGTCGGCAAAGGTCTTGAAGTCGATGACCCGGGGGTAAGCGGAGGCACCGGCCAGGATCATCTTGGGCTGGTGCTTTTTGGCCAGATCACGCACCTGATCGTAGTCGATATAGCCCTTCTCGTCCACGCCGTAGGCAACCATATTATAGTTCTTGCCGGAGAAGTTCACGGGGGAGCCGTGGGTCAGGTGGCCGCCGTTGTCCAGGCTCATGCCCATGACCGTGTCGCCGTGCTGACACAGAGCCTGATACACGGCAAAGTTGGCCTGGGCGCCGGAGTGGGGCTGCACGTTGGCGTAATTGGCGCCGAAGAGCTCCTTAGCCCGCTCGATGGCGATGTTCTCCACCACGTCCACGCACTGGCAGCCGCCGTAGTAGCGCTTACCGGGATAGCCCTCGGCGTATTTGTTGGTGAGCACGGTGCCGGCGGCGGCCAGCACAGCGGGGCTGACGATGTTCTCCGAGGCAATCAGCTCGATGTTCTGCTGCTGCCGGTCGTACTCGGCCCGTACTGCCTCACCCACCTGAGGATCGGCGGCAGTGAGAAAGTCCATAAGTTCGTTGACCATGGGAAACACTCCTTTTCTGTTCTTCTCAGGCAAAGCCTGTCTGCGGATGTTCACAGTTCTGCGGTTATTATACCAGAAGCGCGGAAAAAAACAATGCGGAAGAAACAGAAAGTTCCCATCGCCAGGTTTGACAAGTTGTGATACAATAAAAATGATATGCTCGAAAGAGAGGATGAAACCATGAAGTCACAGCAAGAGGTGCGCGCCATTGTGGATGCGCTCAAGGAGCTCTATCCCGACGGGATCTGCTCTCTGGACTATGAAAAAGATTACGAATTGCTGTTCTCGGTGCGTCTGGCCGCCCAGTGTACCGATGAGCGAGTGAATAAGGTGACCCCGGCGCTCTTTGCCCGATTCCCCACCCTGGAGGCGCTGGCCAATGCGGATATTTCCGAGGTGGAGCAGTACATCCACTCCACCGGCTTTTTCCGTGCCAAGGCCCGGGATATCGTGCTGGCCTCCCAGATGATTTTGGCCGAGTACGGAGGAAAGGTGCCCGGCACTATGGAGGATTTGCTGAAGTTGCCCGGTGTGGGGCGGAAGACAGCAAACCTGATGCTGGGCGACGTGTTCCACGTACCCGGTGTGGTGGTGGCTGACACCCACTGTATCCGCATCACCGGTCTGCTGGGCCTTACTGACGGCTCCAAGGACCCTACCAAGGTGGAGATGCAGCTTCGGAAGGTGCTGCCCCCGGAGGAGTCCAACGACTTCTGCCACCGTCTGGTGCTCCACGGCCGGGCGGTGTGTATTGCCCGTCGCCCCCAGTGCGGGGAGTGTGTGCTCCGGCCCTGGTGCGACTACTTTACCAAAAACGTGGCAGAGCCTGCCAAAGACTGAGAATTCAATATTAAAGAAGGTATGTTACATTGAAACACAGGACAAGTGATAGCTTACAGGCGGGGGAAGGACTGTCCCCGGCACATTCCTCCTGCCAGCAGGCGGGAGGCAAAGCGAAGCTTTGCGGGAAGTTCTTTGCCAAGCTTTCTTTCAAGAAAGCGGAGAGCATAAACCGATGGTGCTGTTATACCCTGGGCATGGTGATCCTGGCCCTGGGCCTCACTCTGAACACCAAGACCGGCCTGGGGGTGTCGCCCATCGTATCGGTGGCCTACTGTGTATCCCAGATTCTGGATATGAACTTCGGGGATATGACCTTTGTGCTCTACGCCCTGTTTGTAGCCGCCCAATTTGCCATCCGGGGAAAAAAGAGCCACCTCTACGATCTGCTCCAGTTCCCACTGAGTCTGGTGTTCAGCCGGGTGCTCAACCTGTTTGACGCATTTATTCCCTATAACAGCGCAAACCACGGTTTTCTTGCCAATTTTCTGCTGCTGATTCTGGCCATTTTGTGTACCGGCGTAGGGGTGTCCATGACGGTGAACATGCGCCTGGTGCCCAATCCGGGAGACGGCATCGTGGCTGCCGTGGCCGAGAAGATGGGCCGGGATCAAGGCTTTGCTAAGAATATCTTCGATGTGGGCTGCGTGACCGTGACCTGTATCATCGGCCTGGCGTGCCGGGGACAGGTGATCGGCATCGGTATCGGTACCCTGGCCGCCATGGTGGGTGTGGGGCGCTCCATCGCCCTGGTGAACCACTTCTTTAAAACGCGGATGTGCCGGGCTGCCGGTCTGGAGCAGCCCGCCTGAGTTTTGATGTTTCTCTGTGAGGTGATTTGTTATGGCATACCGGCCTCTGGCCGACGAGATCCGGCCCACGACCCTGGACGAGGTGGTGGGGCAGAAGCACATCCTGGGCAAGGACGGTCTGCTGCGCCGCATCATTGAGGGAGGCAATGTTCCCAACCTCATCTTCTACGGTCCCTCCGGCACAGGAAAGACCACCGTGGCCAACATCATCGCCCAGCGCACCAACCGGCCGCTGCATCGCCTCAACGCCACCACCGCCTCCATCAGCGACATTAAAGATATCATCGCCGACATCGGGACCCTGTTGGCCCCGGAAGGAGTTTTGCTTTACTTAGACGAGATTCAGTACTTTAACAAGAAGCAGCAGCAGTCTCTGCTGGAGTTTATGGAGAACGGGAAGATTACCCTTATCGCCTCCACCACGGAGAATCCCTTCTTCTATGTGTTTGGGGCAGTGCTGTCCCGGTCCACCGTCTTTGAGTTCAAGCAGATCACCGCTCAGGACGCCCTGCCCGCCATCGACCGGGGTGTTTCCATCCTGGAACAGCGCTTAGGCGGCAAGCTGGAGCTGGAGGAGGGGGTGCGGGAGCATATCGCCTCCGCCTGCGGCGGCGACATCCGCAAGGCCATGAACGCCCTGGAGCTGCTGGCCTCGGCAGCCAAGAAGGAGCAAGAAAAATTCCTTGTCAGCCTGGACGACGCCAAGACGGCGGCCCAGAAGTCAGCCATGCGCTACGACCGGGAAGGGGACGCCCACTTTGACATCGCTTCCGCTCTGATGAAGTCCTTGCGGGGTTCCGACCCGGACGCGGCCCTCCACTATCTGGCCCGGCTGCTGGAGGCGGGAGACATGACCACCGCCATCCGGCGGCTGCTGTGCTCGGCCAGCGAGGACGTGGGCATGGCCTATCCCCAGGCCGCCCTCATCGTCAAGGCTCTGGTGGACAACGCCTTGCAGCTGGGACTGCCCGAGGCCAGGCTGCCTCTGGCCCAGGCGGCGGTGCTGCTGGCCACCGCCCCCAAGTCCAACTCGGTCTATCAGGGCATTGCCGCCGCCATGGCCGATGTGAAGGCTGGACGGGTGGGGGACATCCCCCGTGAACTGCAAAATGTCCACGCCGACTCGGCGGGGCTGGAGCGGGAGCAGGGGTACCTCTATCCTCACGACTTCCCCGGCCACTGGGTGCGCCAGCAGTACCTGCCGGACGAGCTGAAAAACCGGAAATACTACCAGTACGGCGACAACAAGACGGAGCAGGCCGCCCGCCGCTACTGGGACGAGATCAAAAAGCCTTAGAAAGGAAGGACCTAAGTTGGAGCCGATACGGATCTTAGTGGTGGAAGATGATCAGGACATCAACCGCCTGCTGTGTACCATCCTCAACGACGCAGGTTATTTCAGCCAGAGCGCCTTCTCCGGCAGCGAGGCCATGCTGTGGGCGGAGAAGGAGGGCTTTGACCTGGTGCTGCTGGACCTGATGCTCCCCGGTCTGACCGGAGAGGAGTTCATCGCCAAGGTGCGCCAGCACGGCACCATGCCTATCATCGTCCTGTCTGCCAAGGCGGGCGTGGAGGACCGGGTGAAGGTGCTGCGCCTGGGGGCGGATGACTTCATCCCCAAGCCCTTTGACAATCAGGAGGTGCTGGCCCGGGTGGAGGCCCAGCTGCGCCGGGTGAAGAAGTTCTCCGCACCTCCGGAGAAAAAGCAGCGCTTTGTCTGCGGCGATCTGTGCCTGGACCGGGAGGAGTTTACCGTCACTGCGGAAGGAAATCCCGTGACCCTCACCGCCCGGGAGTTTGAAATTCTGGCCCTGCTGATGGAGTACCCCAAGCGGGTATTTACCCGGGAGCAGATCTATCAGCACGTGTGGGGCGAGGATTACTTCGGCGACGACAACACGGTCAACGTGCACATCAGCAACCTGCGCTCCAAGCTGGGCAAGGTGAGCAAGCAGGAGTTTATCAAGACCGTGTGGGGCATTGGCTTTAAAATGGCGGATTGTTAGGAGGTCGGCATGGACATTCATGTAGGGGATATCCTGAGAATGAAAAAGACCCATCCCTGCGGCAGCTCGGAGTGGTTAGTGCTGCGGGTGGGCATGGACTTTAAGATGCGCTGCCAGGGCTGCGGCCATGAGGTGATGCTGCCCCGGAGCAAGGCGGAGAAAAACATCCGCAAGGTGTTCCGGGACGGAGACCAGGTGAGCGTGTGACCATGTTTTGCGCTCCCGCCCTAGTGGGAGCGGAACCATTTGTTTTGTGAGAAGAAAGGAAACGACTTATGCGATACGACAGTGACATTTTGTACCGGCCCCCGGGAGAGTGGAAGAGCTACCTGCTCCAGTGTACCATCGGCTGCTCCTATAATAAGTGCACCTTCTGTGCCATGTATAAGGAGAAGAAATTCCGCATCCGCCCGGTGGAGGAGATTCTGGAGGACATCGATATGGCCCGGGATTACTACGGTCCGGGCCTCAAGCGGGTGTTCCTGATGGATGGCGACGCGGTCATCATGAAGACCGATGATCTCATCCGGGTGCTGCGCAAGCTCTACGACACCTTCCCCGCCCTGGAGAAGGTGACCACCTACGCCGGTCCCCGGAGCACCCTGGCCAAATCTCCCGAGGAGCTGAAAGCCATCCGGGATGCTGGTCTCAACCGGGCCTACCTGGGGGTGGAGAGCGGCAGCGACGCGGTGCTCAAGGCCATCAACAAAGGTGTTACCGCCGCCCAGATGCTGGAGGCGGGCCAAAAGCTGGTGGCAGCGGGCTTTGACCTGTGGGCCATCGTCATCATGGGCCTTACCGGCCAGGATGGGGACTGGGAGGAGCACATCCTGTCCACCGCCAAGATGATCAATGCCATGAAGCCCCGGCACCTGTCCGCCATGACCTTCGCCCCAGCCAAGGGCACTCCCCTGGGGGAGGATGTGCTGGCCGGACGGTTCAAGGTGTGCACCCCGGACCAGATTCTGGAGGAGTGCCACCTGCTGGTAGAAAATCTGGACGTGGATCCTCTCCACTTTACCAGCAACCACGCCTCCAACTACCTGCCTCTCAAGGGCGGCCTGCCTGAGGATCGGCAGAAGTTCTTGGACCTGCTGGACCAGGCGCTTGCGGGTAAGATCCGCCTGCGCCGTACCCTGAATCGGGGAATCTGATCGTTGAAACCGGACGCGGGATGTTTTAGAACATCCCGCGTTTGTTTAAGCTGGGAGAAGATCCCTGCTTTTTGAGGTTAAGCATGGAATACCACCTGGCTGAAAAGGGACTGTTCGAGCTTTAACAGAAAAATTTTGAATATTTTTCATGAAAATCTTTCAATTTCATGAAGTATCTGCTATAATGCACTTTAACGGCCTAATGCGATCCCTTACGGCTTTGGCGGAGAAGGAGGGAACGCAGGGGCTCATCCTGAAAACAAAGGAGAGAGGTTCCCCCTTGTTTTTCCTACTGTTCCTCATTTGGATCGTGCTCAACGGAAGAGTGGATTTGGAAGTAGTGCTCACAGGCGCGGCGGTCTCCGCCGCGCTCACTTGGCTTGCACGCACGGTTTTGAAACTGCCCGCCTGGGGAGGATTGCGCCTGATTCGACGGCTCCCCAGGGTATTTTTATACCTTTTTTACCTGTTTGGTCAGGTTGTGGTGTCCAATCTCCAGGTGATGGAGCGCATCCTTTTCCCCAAAAAGCGGAAGGGAGGCGGGCGGCTGGTGTGGTTCCGTACCGATCTGAAGGAGGAGGGTACCCATCTCACCCTGGCCAATTCTATCACCCTTACCCCGGGCACGGTGACCGTCTCCTTAAAGGGAAACTATCTGTGCGTCCATGCCCTGGATGAGGACTTTGCAAAAGGGGTAAAGGAAAACGGCTTTGCGCCCCGCCTGGAGCGCTGGGAGGAGGGAGACCATGGCTGAGTGTACACCGGTGCTGGGCGGTATTCTGGTAGGTGTGCTGTGTGTGCTCACCCTGGTGCTGCTGGCCTGTCTGGCCCGAGCTATTGGTGGGCCCCGGTACACCGACCGGCTCATCGCCCTGAACATGATCTGCACCGTGGTAATTTTACTGCTGAGCGTGCTGTCCTATCTGCTGGGTGCGTCCTACCTGGTGGATGTCATCATCTTATATGGACTGTTGAATCTGCTGGCGGTGGCGGTGCTCAGCCGGATCTCCATCCGGCGGCACCGGGAGAGAAGGGAGGAGGAGCCATGACCATACGCACAATCCTTGGAGTGGTCCTCATCTGCCTGGGGGTCGTGGTGGTACTTATCGCCGCTCTGGGCCTGTTCCGCTTCAAGGAGACCCTGGACCTCATCCACGCCGGAGCTCTGGCCGACACCATGGGCGTGTTCCTGGTGCTGGCGGGGGTGATGGTGCTGTGGGGGTTTACCGTGGCTTCCGCAAAGCTGGTCCTGGCTCTGGTAATTTTGTGGGTGACCAATCCGGTCTCCGCCCACCTCATCGCCCGCATGGAGCTGGTCACTGGTCGGGGCATCGAGCCTGATACGCTGCCGGGAGGGGGGGAACAGGAGCTATGATCGTGCTGGAAGTCTTGCTGCTGGCCTTTTTGGTGTTCTGCGCTCTGGCTACGGTGCTGGGCAAGAAGATGGTGTCCTCCATCATCATCTTCATGTCCTACTCGGCGGTCATGTCCATTTTGTGGTTCCTGCTGGAGTCCCCCGACCTGGCCATCACTGAGGCCGCCGTGGGGGCGGGAGTGACCAGTCTGCTGTTTTTCCTTACCCTGCGGAAGATCAATGCGCTGAGGGGGCTGGAAAAGGATGAAGAATAACCACGTCCAGGAGGACTGGTACCACCGCTTTCTCCGCTGGGCAGGGGGTGAGGAGCCTGAGGGGGCCGAGGGTCCTGAGGACCCGGAGCGCGCCGAGTTCCAGGAGTACCTGGAGTACATCGAGGCCCACGGCTATATGGAGTTTGGGGCCTACCGCCTGATGCGCTTCCGTCAGCGCAGGGAGAAGGGCCTGGAGGACCCCCGGGGTTCTCTCCACGGTCCCCCAGCTCCGGAGCCGGAGCCGGTCCACCCACCCCGACACCACCGCCCGGGAAAGCTGCGCTACCAGATTTTGCTCTACCGGGTGCTCAGCGCGGTCATTGTCATCACCCTGGCGGCCATCTTTCTGGTGGTCACCATGGATCTGCCTCTCTTTGGCCGGGCGGATAGCCCGGCGGTGAATGAAGTGTCCCAGCGCTATCTGGAGCAGGGACTGGAGGAGACGGGCGCGGTGAATGCCGTTACCGGCATGATTTTGGACTACCGGGCCTTTGACACCTTCGGGGAGTCGGCGGTGCTCTTTGCCGCTGCCATGAGTACCTTGCTGCTGCTCCACAGCCCCAAAAGCCGGATGCGCACCTTCCGGGGACCGGACAAGGTGCTCTCTCAGTTGGGACGGCGGATTCTGCCTGTGATTCTGCTCTTTGGGATCTATGTAGTGGTCAACGGCCACCTGAGCCCCGGCGGCGGATTTTCCGGCGGGGCAATTCTGGGGGCGGGCTTGATTCTGGCCTCCCTGGTGTTGGGGGAGGAGCGGATGGCCCGGATGCTGCCTGCGTCCCGCACCTCTAAGATTACCGTCACCTGCCTGCTGGCCTATGGACTGATGAAGGGCTACTCCTTCTACACCGGGGCCAACCATGTAGGCTGGGAGGTGCCCAAGGGAATTCCCGGGACCATTTTCAGTGGGGGATTCATTCTGCCCCTCAATCTGTGTGTGGGCATCATCGTGGCCTGTACCATGTACACCTTTTATTCACTGTTTCTGGAAGGGGAGGGATAACTGTGCTGGAGACCATTTTGCAGCAGCGCTATTATATTACTGCTGTGCTGCTGTTCAGTATCGGCTTTGTTACCCTGTTCCTCCATCCTAATCTGATTAAGAAGATCGTTGGCCTCAATCTGATGGACACGGCGGTCTTTCTTTTCCTGGCCTCCATGGGCTACATCGAAGGGGGAGCGGCCCCCATTGTGGAGGAGGGAGCCAAGGCATCCCAGTACATAAACCCAGTGCCCGGCGGCCTGGTGCTCACTGGTATCGTGGTGGCGGTGAGTACCACCGCCCTGTTTCTGGCTCTGACCATCCGGCTCTATCGCCAATATCACAGCGTCAACTTGGACGTCATCCTCATGCTGGCCTGGGAGGGCAAGGTGGAGGACTAAACTTCTGATGTGCGAGAGGAGGTGAAGCGAATGCACCTTACATATAACATCCCTATGTTCAGCATCCTTCTGGTGCTGATGAGCGCCATGGTTATCCCGTTCTTTTCCCAAAAGAGCTGGGGATTGAATCTTGTTCGCGGAGTAGAGGTGGTGGTGGCCGCCCTGTCGGCGGTGCTGCTGGTCCAGTTGTCCGAGTCAGGGGAGAGCTTCACCTACCAGATGGGCCACTTCCCGGCTCCCTGGGGCAATCTGCTGCACTGCGGCCCCCTGGAGGCCCTGCTGGCCCTGGTGTTCAGTGTGGTGATGATCCTGTCCCTGTGCGCTGGGGCGGAGGATATTCGGCGGGATGTGCGCGCCGACCGCCAGGGGAGCTACTGCGTGCTCATGCAGCTGCTCTTTGGCGCTCTGCTGGCCATGATCTACACCGATGACCTGTTTACCGCCTATGTCTTCATCGAGATTGCCGCCGTCACCGCCTGCATGGCAGTAGTGGCCAAGGAGAGCGGACGGTCGGTGGTGTCCGCCATCCGTTACCTTATCTTCAGCTGCCTGGGCTCCGGCCTGGTGCTGTTGGGGATTGCTCTGCTCTACTGCATCACCGGCCAGCTTCTCTTCTCCAGCCTGGAGCAGGCGGTGATGGAGCTGGTGGCCAGCCGGACCTACACCCTGCCTCTGGTGGTATCCGCCCTGCTGATGACTCTGGGCTTGAGCATCAAAAGTGCCCAGTTTCCCTTCCACGCCTGGCTGCCCGATGCCCACGCCAGCGCCACCACTGCCTCCAGCGCGGTGCTGTCTGGTCTGGTGCTCAAGGGCTACCTCATTATTCTCCTGAAACTCATCCTGCGAGTGTACGGCCCGTCTTTGCTGGCCACCACCTACATGGACGATCTGCTGTTTCTCCTGGGTCTGACGGGTATGCTCTTTGCCTCGGTGGCCGCTCTGCGCCAGGAGGAGGTCAAGAGCATGATCGCCTACTCCTCGTCTGCCCAAATTTCCTACATTTTCTTGGGGTTGGGCCTGGGGACCGACGCGGGGCTCATCGCCGCCTGCTACCAGATTCTGGCCCACGCCATGACCAAGTCCATGATCTTCTCCGGGGCGGGAGCCATGATCCGGGCCAGAAATCGAGGCCACTATTGGAGCCAGCTCCGGGGCGCCGCCCGGCGGGCACCTCTGGGAGGACTGGCCTTCACGGTGGGCGGACTGTCCCTGTGCGGTTTGCCCCTGCTGGCGGGCTTTTCCGCCAAATACTGTCTGGCTATCGCTGCCTTGGACGCCCAGTGGCAGACCGCACCGGCCCTCTTCGGCTTGGCGGCCAGCTCGGTGCTCAATGCCATGTACTATATCCCCGCCATCCTGGCCATCTGGGGCCGGGGAGGAGAAGGGGAGAAGCTTCCCTGGAAGTGGGAGCGGGAGGGCGCTCTGGTGCTGTTCCTCCTGTGTAATGTAGTGCTGGGTACTGCCTTTGGTCCCATCCGGGACCTGATTGAACAGGGCCTCAACCTGTTTTAAACACACAAAGACCATTGGAAAGGAGGTAGGGGAGTGGACGGGATCTTGCTTCTCTTGCCCATCTTAGTTCCCATCCTGGGCGGCCTGGCTGTACTGGGCATCCACAATATGAAGACCCGGCGGCTCACCGTCACTCTGTTGCTGGTCTTTCAGATCTTTGTGGTGCTGGAGGTGGCCCGGAACGACACCGAGCCCTTTGTCCTGCTCCAGCTCACCGACGGGGCGCGGCTGGTGCTCCAGGCTGACTCGTTGGGGCGGCTGTTTGCCAACCTCATTTGCCTCATCTGGTTTGCGGTGGCTGTCTTTGCCTTTGAGTACATGAACCACGAGGGTCACCGGGAGCGGTTTTTCGGTTTCTACCTGATGACCTTGGGCGCCCTGATGGGCATCTGTTTTGCAGGCAATCTGGTGACGCTTTATCTCTTTTATGAGATGATGACTCTCCTCTCTGTCCCTCTGGTGCTGCACATTGGTACCCGAAAGGCCTTTGAGGCCGCCTACCGCTACCTGGGTTTCTCGGTGGCGGGAGCGGGACTGGGATTGCTGGGACTGTTTGTTCTCCAGGGCTACTGCACCACCGACCTGTTTACTCCCGGCGGCGTGCTGGACCTTGCCCGGGCGGGGGAGGACCGCACCCTGCTGCTGGGCGTTTTTGTGGTGATGGCGGTGGGATTTGGCTGTAAGGCGGGCATGTTCCCCCTCCACGCTTGGCTGCCCATTGCTCACCCGGTGGCGCCGGCGCCTGCCTCGGCCGTGCTGTCCGGCCTCATCACCAAAATGGGCGTGCTGGCCCTGCTGCGGGTGGCCTACTACCTGTTCGGCTGGGAGTTCCTGGACGGTTCCTGGGCTCAGATGGTGGTGCTGGTGCTGTCCCTCATCACCGTGTTTATGGGCTCCACCCTGGCCCTGCGGGAGGATACCCTGAAAAAGCGGTTGGCCTATTCTACCGTCAGCCAGGTGTCCTACGTTATCTTCGGTTTGATGCTCTTTCACCCCGTGGCCCTGGCAGGGGCCTTGCTCCAGGTTATTTTCCACGCCGTGGCTAAAAACGCCCTGTTCCTGTCCACCGGCTCGGTCATTTACCAGACCCACATCACTCAGGTCTCCCAGATGCGGGGCGTGGGTGTGGCGTGCAGTTTCACCATGTGGAGCTTTGCCCTGTCCGCCCTGTCTCTGGTAGGTATCCCGCCCACCGGCGGTTTTGTGAGTAAATGGCTGCTGGCCCAGGGCGCCCTGGAGGCAGGGGATTTCACTCTGGCCTGCTGGGGTATTGGAGTGCTGATGGTGTCCGCCCTGCTGACGGCGGGCTATCTGCTGCCCATTGTCATCCGGGCGTTTTTCCCGGGAAAAGATTTTGACCACGAGAGCGTCATCAAACAGCAGGACACCTGGCTCATGTGGACCACCCTGTGTCTGCTGACGGCGGCGGTGGTGCTGCTGGGTATGTTCCCGCAGCTGCTGAACAACGGGCTGGCCGCGGTGGTGGAGCCTCTGTTTGGATAACCTGTTATGTTGAGAAAAGTCTGCAAATAAAAAGTCAATAGAAAAATGAAGAAAAATTGAGGAGAGAAAAAGACATACCAAAAGCGGTCAGCAGGTAAAGGCCGCTGGCCGGATAGTCAGGTATGTAACAGTGCGCATTACTTCTGAGGAAGAATAATCGTTGCTTTAGAGAAGTTGTCCCAGTCAAGACACTGCCCACAGCGGTCGCAGTAGGTCTGGTACTCCCGTTCCATAGTCCTTCCGCATTGTGGGCAAACAGGAAAACCCGTCACGCCAGAGAGGTATCGAAAGCAGCGGATGTGTGTAACCGGCATCGGTTCGCGGAAGGCCATCTCTCTCCAGAACTCTGAGGGGATCAACAGGTCATTTGGCGTCAGTTCAAAGCCAACGCAGAGTTTTTCCAGCGTCAGGATCGTGGGCGCAGTCTTGCCTCTGGCAATGTCGCCAAAGTACCTGGAACTGAGGTCGCATCGTTCCGAGGCGGCTTCATAGCTGAGTTTTCGAGTATCACATAATTTGAGGATGGAGGTGGATAAATTGTCTAAAAACATCTTAATCGCTCTCTTTCTGTCATAAGATGCTTTTAGCGTAAATGCAGTATCGTTCCCCAACAAGGAAGGATACTT
>ENA-OQNI01000128-OQNI01000128.1-human-gut-metagenome-genome-assembly--contig:-NODE-128-length-122113-cov-9.338818_pt1 | contig 122113 bp, 94 predicted proteins | sample MGYA00242627_ERZ504876 | MGnify/ENA primary metagenome ERZ504876 (study PRJEB26092, sample SAMD00036386) | human gut metagenome | host: Homo sapiens | study: EMG produced TPA metagenomics assembly of... | reverse complement strand
CATAGGATTTTGGGTAAATTCGGTTGGGTTTTCCACAGCCTTGCTTCTGGATTTCCACCAGTCCGGCGTATTGCAGCTCCCGCAGGGTGTTGACGGCTTTCTGCCGCCCACAGTGGAGCAGGGCGACTACCTCGCAGATTGGATAGTACAGGTAAATGCGCCCGTATTCGTCCGCCCAGCCGTTCTTGCGGGATAGCTCCGTCCGGCGCAGGATAAAGGCGTACAGAACCTTTGCTTCGTTGGACAGGGGTGTGAATGTGGGGGCTTCAAAAAGGAAATTGGGAAGCCGGGTAAAGCTGACCGCCTTTTCCGGCTGATGGATATAAATGGTGTTTGCCATATCGTGTTTTGTGGACGGTTAGAAGCCTGTTTCCGGGGGCAGACGGTAGTTTCTATTGCCTGCCCCTGTTCTGTGCTTGCAAAGCCTTGAAAATCAAGGACTTTTCAGCCCCTAACTGTCCACAGTAGACCTCCTTTTCCGTTCACTTTCTGTTTTCTGCCGCCTGTGAACTCTGGCGGCGCAGTCGGGGCAGTACTTTGCCCGGTTGGATTTAGGGACGAACACACCGCCGCAGACCGCACAGCGTTTCAAGTCCTTATCCCGGAAAATCTCCGCTTCCAGCGTCTTGTCCAGCGGCAAAACCGCCCAGCGGAACCACTTACAGCAGACCGAGAAAGAAACCGTCTGCGGACAGGTGCAGGTGTCCCCATCGTCAAGGAGCATACAGTTCCCGTCCTCATAACAGCAGCACTCCCGGCGGATCAGGGCGTTTGCCTGTTTCCGCTGCGCTGGGGTCATGCGGTAAAGGGAACCGTCCGGCCTGCGTTCCAGCGGTGGCAAGTCTTTATAGGGGTTATCTCTCATGCGTTCCCTCCATTTTTCGCTTTTGCCGTTCGCCCCGAAAAGGCTTCCTGCCCCATTCCTGCGGCGTGTTCCGGCGTTGGCACGCTCCCCGCAGCTTCTGGACACTTGTCCCGAAGTGACCTCTGGACAAAGTGTCCAGAAGTCCGTCTCCTTGCGGTGCTTCCCCGGCCGGGGTATTTCTTTTCGGACGGTCATTCGGTTTTCAAGGTGCTGTCCATCGATGAACTACCCTAAGTCTACACCTAAATGACCGTTCGTCCCGTATATCCAAGAGGTAGGAAATCCGCCAAAAAAACTGCCTATTTCCACGCTCTCGGAATTGTGGTAGAATGAAAAAGAGAAATGTAGCAGGAGGTGGAAATGAAATGTATAACCTAAATTGGTCAAGAAGTGACCTCACCCGGCAAAAGCTGGGGACGTTCTGTGAATACTACGCAAAAATGTCATTAGCCTCTTATGGAGTGAGCATTTATACTTCCGAGGTTGATGACCATGGAATAGATTTTATTGCAGAAAGCAAGAGAGGATTTTTGAAGTTTCAAGTTAAAGCCATTCGCAAAGGAACAGGCTATGTTTTTATGCGGGAGGAATATTTTGATATTTCAGACCAATCACTTTACTTGTTCTTGCTTTTGCTAAATGATGGCGAACACCCCATAGAATATTTAATTCCTGCGACCACATGGGATAACGACAGTAGTAATACTTTTGTTTACCATTCATACGAGGGTAAAAAGTCGAAACCAGAATATGGCCTAAATATTTCTGCCAAGAACATTCCGCAGCTCGAAAGATTTAAGTTAGAAAATATGATAACGGCAATATAATGAGGAACAAAATATGGCTTTAACCATTCAAGAGCGCCTAAAAGACCTGCGTGTAGAGCGTGGGCTGACGCTGGAACAGCTTGCGGAGCAGACCCACCTCTCCAAGTCTGCGCTGGGCAGTTATGAAGCGGAGGATTTTAAGGACATCAGCCACTATGCCCTTATCAAGCTGGCGAAGTTTTACAGCGTGACCGCCGATTACCTGCTGGGGCTGTCCGAAACAAAAAATCACCCAAACGCCGATCTTGCAGACCTGCGTTTGAGTGATGATATGATTGAACTGTTGAAAAGCGGGCTGGTGGATAATTTCCTCTTGTGTGAACTGGCGGTACACCCGGATTTCCCCCGGCTCATGGCTGACCTTGAAATCTATGTGAACGGAACGGCAGTCAAGCAGGTACAGAGCGCAAATGCCATTGTGGATATTATGAGCGCAACCATTATGAAGCAGCACAATCCCGGCTTGTCCGACCCGCAGCTAAGGCAGCTTATCGCCGCCCATATTGACGATGACAGCTTTTGCCGCTATGTAATACAGCAGGACATAAACGGCATAGCCCTTGACCTGCGGGAAGCCCATAAGGACGATTTTTTCAGCGTCCCGGAGGACAATCCTCTGGAAGATTTTTTGCAAGCCGCAGAAGCAGCGTCCACTCCGGGCAGCGACCCGGAACAGGCGGCGATGGCGTTTATCTGTAAACGGCTCAAGCTGAACTATGGGAAGCTGTCGGAGGAAGAAAGAAAGTGGCTGAAAAGGATTGCGCAGAAGTCGGACTTGCTGAAAAACCCAAAACCGCAGCGGGGGAGAAAGTAAAGGGATAAATCGGGATTTGGCAAAGGCGTGTATATGAAAAAGTAACTTCCAGTTTGCAAGAGAAAGGTATGGTGAGCGAATGAGAATATTATACGAACTTTCATGGTTATGGGAGACGCTGGTTATTGCGCTTGCGGTTGCGGCTGTTTGCGTGGTTTGCGCCATGCTAATCTGTAAGGCAGTAAAGAAGAACCTCAGCAAAAAAACGGCGGCAGTTATCGGCGCAGCAGCGTTTGCGGGCGCTGTTTTGGCAGTCATTGTGATTGCCCGGACTCCGATGCCGCTTTGATTAAACGGGATGCTTGATTGCCTGTGCATAAGTACAACTTCAAGTTTATCGGGGAAATAGCAAAGCCAGTCGAGCCAGTCAACGGTCAAGATGAACGGTGCATTTCATGCGCCGCCGTTGACAGTCCCGCCCGTCTTTGCTAATGGGTAATCAAGGCGGGAAAGCCCTAAAATGGCTTCACACCTATTTCAATAATTGGAGGAGATAAAAATGAGATCAGAAAAGGAAGTTTATGATATTGTTTTGAATTTTGCAAAAACAGACAAACGCATTCGCATGGTTACTTTGGAAGGATCTAGAACAAATACAAATATTCCGCCTGATGATTTTCAGGATTTTGATATTACTTTTTTTGTTACGGATATGGACAGCTTCACAAGTGATGATAAATGGCTAGATATATTTGGTGAAAGGTTGATTCTGCAAAAGCCGGAAGATATGGAATTATTTCCAGCTGTAGAAAAGGGATTTTCATATTTAATGCTGTTTACTGATGATGTTAAGATAGATTTAACTTTGCTGCCGCTGGAACTGATAGACGAGTATTTTACATGGGATAAACTGGTAAAGTTACTGTTGGATAAAGACAACCGTATCGTAAAGCCGCCAATACCAACGGATATAGACTACCACTTGCAGAAGCCTACTCAAAGAATGTTTGACGATTGCTGTAATGAATTTTGGAATACTACAACATATGTAGTAAAGGGCTTATGCCGCAAAGAAATTCTTTTTGCTATTGACCATATGAATGATATAGTACGAAAAGAATTGCTTCGCATGATTTCCTGGCTGATTGGTATCAAACAGGGATTTCATTTCAGTTTGGGAAAAAACTATAAATTTATGAAGCAATATGTCCCAGAGGAATTGTGGGAACGACTTATGTCCACTTATAATATGGATTCCTATCCCCATATGTGGGAATCCTTTGAACAATGTATGGCATTGTTCCGGGAGGTTTCGTCAGAAGTGGCATGCCAGTTGGATTACCAGTATCCACTATATGATGAAAAAATCAGTAATTATGTGATTCGGCAAAAGAAAAAATATGGCATTGAAGATGATAACAAATAAAATTTTTTCAATCGAAAAAATTTATTTTGATTATTCAATTTTGAAAAACTGAATACCTCAAAATCAGAAAGAGCGCGGACAAGCACTTTGAGGGATTGGCCGCCTTGTCCACCCATTCAGTGGGACGGCGGGTGGCGGTCAAGGCCGGGTGTAAACCCGTTCATTTCAGCCTTGACGGTTGCCCGCTGTCCTGCTACTTTTCCGGGAGTGTGGCCACAACTTCGGGACACTTTGTCCACAAGTCGGAGCGTAGGACGAGGGACGGGGGCTTTCATATACGCCCTGTCTGCTGATGAAACAAGTCCTGCGCTTGCGGCTTCACGCCACACAATCACAGCCCTGTTTTCCTGCCGTTTCAAATGCCCTTGCCCTCCCCGGCGGCAACGGCATTTTCACAACAACGCCGACAGAGCGTATAACACACTACACTTTGCAAGCAAAGTCGTGTGCCAAAGGGACACCCTTTGGAAACCCCGGACAACAAAACAGGCTGAATATCTCGCACTTCCCCGGTGCTTGATATTCAGCCTTTATTTGTTGTCAGCAGCCCCCGTTTCGTGGTCTGCGTGTAGTTCCTTGTAAACTGACCTAAACTTTCGGCAGACATAGAAAAGCGCACCCCTTCTGCTTCTGTATGGAGAAGGGGTGCGCTTCGTTTATACTTCGAGTTCAGCGGGGGGCGGACCGGTAGTCCTTTTTCAGCTCTGCCTGCAAACTGCCCTCGATGTCCTTGAGACATTCCAGCAGCAGGGGATTGAAGATGCCGCACTTGCCGCCCAGTATCATCTGCACGGCCTTTTCGTGGGGGAAGGCTTTTTTGTAGCAGCGCTCACTGGTCAGCGCGTCGTAGACGTCGGCCAGCGAGACCAGCTGCGCCCCGATGGGGATGTCGTCGCCTGCCAGGCCGTCCGGATAGCCCCGGCCATCCCACCGCTCGTGGTGCCAGCGGGCGATGCCGCAGGCCGTCTGCAAAAGCGGTTCGGTGTCGAAATTTTCCAGTCGGTGGAGCAGGGCCGCGCCCTCGGTGGTGTGGGTCTTGAGGACGGCGAACTCCTCCGGCGTCAGGCGGCCGGGCTTGTTCAGTATCTTCTCGTCGATGGCGATCTTGCCGATGTCGTGCAGGGCCGAGGCGAGGGTGATGTTGTCCTGCTCCTCGGAAGAGAGGGAGTATTTATCGGTCTTGCGCAGCAGCTGGGCCATGATCTTCTCGGTCAGGATGCGGATGTGGCGGACGTGGGAGCCGCTCTCACCGTTGCGGAACTCCACGATCTGGCTCAGCACATTGACCAGCATGGTGGTGTTGTGCTCCTGCTTGCGGGTCTGGGCCGACACCATCCGCACCAGACGCCGCTGCTTGGCGTAGAGCCTGATGGTATTGAAAGCCCGGCGGTAGACCGTCCGGGCGTCGAAGGGGCGGCTGATGTAGTCGGAGACGCCCCGCTCGAAGGCCCGGCGGATAATGTCCTTGGAGTCGTCGCTGGAGATCATGATGACCGGGATGTCCTCGATGGAGTGGTCACGGTTCATGGCCGACAGCACATCGAAGCCGTCCAGTACCGGCATATTGATGTCCAGCAGCACCAGTGCGACATCGCCTGGGTTGTGGCGCAGCTGCTCGAGACAGTCTTCGCCGTTGGAGGCTTCCAGGATGCGGAAGTCGGTCCCCAGTATCTCGGCCAGCAGCATCCGGTTCATCGCGGAGTCGTCGGCGATCAGGATCTGCTGGCGGCTCTGCCTGGGCAGCAGGGTGGCCGGGGCCGACAGCACCGCGCTGGAGCTGGCCACGATGACGGTGTTCTTGTGCTCCTTGGCCTGATACATCAGGCGGCTGGCACAGTGGACGGCAGTCTCCATGGTATCCTCAGCAGTCTGCAGTACGCCGCCGATGCTCAGCGAGAGATGGATGTGAGGGTAGCCGGGGACGCTTGTGGTCTGCACCCGGGCGCGTATCTGCTCGAGCTTGGATCTTATCTTCTCGATGGGGCAGCCGGGCAGGATGAGCAGGAATTCGTCGCCGCCGTAGCGGATGAGGGTGTCGGTCTGAGGGATGCAGTCCCGGATGACCGCCGCCGTCACCTCCAGTGCCAGGTCGCCGGCCTGATGGCCGCAGGAGTCGTTGTAGATCTTGAAATCGTCCAGGTCCATGATGGCGACGCCGAAGGGGCCTTCGAACCCCTGCACGACGTCCTCATAATAGCGGCGGTTGAAGGCACAGGTGAGGCTGTCGTGGTAGAGCTTGACGTCGTAGCCGGATGCCTCGCTCATCAGTGCTTCGCTGTCCTCCGGGTCGATGGTGGTGCGCCCGGGGGTGCGCTGGACGAGCTCGAGGACATAGGGCCTGCCCTCCACCTCATAGTAGCGGGCCGTGATGTGGGCGATGTCGGTGCCGCAGGATTCCAGACGGCAGGCTTTGCTCTTGGTCGCCAGCGCCAGCTTGGCCGCGCAGTGGCGGGAGAAGGCGTTCTTGTTCCGGCAGGCAAAGCAGATGTCCGGCCCGGAAGGGTCGGTGCGTGTGCCTTCGTGGATACTGCTGACAGTATCTGCGTCCAGAAGACGGACGTCCATATAGAGTTCGCGGCAAACCTCGAGACGGGCCTGCATCTCTTCTCTCGTCATAGAAATTGATACCCCAAACGTTTCGATTCAGAAAGAGAGGCTTCGGCAAAAAAATGACCGAAGCGCTCTTTATTCTTTCATTATACTGACTGAGATACAAAAATGAAAGGGAATTCAAGCAAATACTCCTGCTTTTTCCGCTCTCTTTTCCACTTCTTTGCCAAAAAGCAGGCTGAAGCACACAAAAGACAACGAAATGCCCGGCACAGAGTAAGCAAAATACTCTGTGCCGGGCGGAGATGAGAAAAAAGCTTCTTAGTGGTTGGCGGCGCGGTAGATGGCGATCATGTCGTCGAGATCGAGTTTTTTGGCCGAGCCGAGGGCGGAGCCGGAAGCCTCGAGGCAGCGGCGGGCCATCTCGTCGATCTGCGCGTCGGTGGGGGCGATGCCCAGCTCGTGGAAGCTGGCGGGCATCCCGATGCTGTGGTAGAAATCCACCATGGCCTCGATGCCTTTCAGGGCGATCTCCTCGTCGGTGCCGTCGGTGGTCACGCCCATGACGTTCCGGGCAAAGCGGACGAAGCGGGGCAGGCAGTCCTTGTAGACGTACCGCGCCCAGCTGGGCCAGATGGCGGCGAGGCCCGCGCCGTGGGTCACGTCGAACATACCGCCCATCTCGTGCTCGAGTTTGTGGGACATAAAGTCGCCGCTGGCGATGCCGCAGCCGGTCAGGCCGTTGTGAGAGAGACTGCCCGCCCACATCACCTCGGCCCGGGCCTCGTAGTTGGCCGGGTCGGTGTGGAGGATGACCGCGTTCTTCATCACGGTGCGCAGCAGGCCCTCGGCCAGCGCGTCGGTCAGCTCCATATTGCCGCCATTGGTGAAATAGCGCTCCATGGTGTGCATCATGATGTCGGCGCAGCCGGACTCGGTCTGATAGTCGGGCAGGGTCTTGGTGAGCTCGGGGTCCATGAGGGCGAACTTCGGGCGGCTGATGTCGTCGTTGTAGGCCCGCTTCTGGTGGGTGTCCACCCGGGTGATGACGCTGCTGTTGGATGTTTCGCTGCCCGCCGCCGCGATGGTCAGGATGCTGGCCACCGGCAGGCACTTGCTGGCCGTGCGGGTGTGCTCGTACAGCTCCCAGACGTCCTTTTCCGGCTCGGCCAGGCCGTAGGCGATGGCCTTGGCCGTGTCGATAACGCTGCCGCCGCCCACGGCCAGCAGGAAGTCGATGCTGTTCTCTTTGCCGATGCGGATGCCCTCGTAGACCTTGTCGAGGTGGGGGTTCGGCACGACGCCGCCCAGCGTCCAGCTGGAAATGCCGGCCTCGGCCAGCGACTTTTCAGCCCGGTCCAGCACACCGGAGCGGACAGCGCTCTTGCCGCCGTAGACGATGAGGACACGGGTGCCGCCGTATTCGCGCACCAGCGCGCCCACGCGCTGTTCGGTGCCTTTGCCGAAGATGACCCGGGTGGGGGAGTAGAACTCGAAATTGCTTGCCATAGTGGTCTGCCTCCTTGTAAGTGCTGCTTTCTGAGCAAAAGTATACACGAAATAGATTCGAAAATCTACAGGCCCCGCGCCTGCCGCCGCAAAATATCCGGGACAAAACAAAACCCGCATCCTCCCGGCAGGAAAACGGGAGGATGCAGGCTTCATTGGAAAACATCAGACAAAAAACCTGCCGACTCGAGGCGGTTGCAAGCCCTCAGTCGGCAGGATGCTTACTTCTTCGGAGTCATAGCCTCTTGACCTCGGTTTCTTCATTTTTCGGTCTGTACCGGACGTTTCATAGAAGATTCTCCCTTGAAACGGTGAAGAACGATTGGCAGGGGAATGAATTTCTTAGTACATTGGAATGACCCTTTTCTTAACCGTTGGAGTGCGGGATACGAATCACAGAGATGAATTTCATATTACCACATTCTTTCGGGTTAGATTTGCGAAGGGAGTGTCATTACTTAGTACATCGGAGTTTCTCCTTTAGAGTTATTCAAATAAGACGTTCCGTACAAAAGCTTTCTTCATTGGGATCACCTTCGGCGGATCTATTTGAACGCGGGGGATTTTATTTCACAGACTGTTCTGTTGTTCGCTTTATCGATGCTCAAGAACGGCTCTTGTTATTGTGTTTTTATACGGGGGAAACATCCCGTTTGTGGTGAGCTTCTGTTTTGCTTCTCAGCGAACCCCGACAGTCTGTGCGTACTGTGCGGGTTCCATATCGACCATCGGTCTTCGCTCCTTTCTGCTTAAAGTCAGCGGGGTTAGCTCTCATTTGAGCTTCTGCTGTACTTCTCTGGTTTCTGGCTTTATTATACACGCGCGGGCGCGGTTTGTCCATTCGCAGAATGCACAATGAATTAGTTATATTTTTTCAAGAAACAACTAAAAAATTGTATTGTTCGCACAAACAGAAGACAGGAACAGCCTCCTTGCGCAGTCTGAGCGGCCCGCAGGGCCTTTTGTGGGAAACCTCTGCGCAAGAACTGCCAAACTTCTTCCGTGCTATCTTCCGCCGCGGTGGACAGAACGCCCGGTGAGCCTATATATTATAAACAGGTAATATTACTTAATAAAGATAAGCTTCTGATGATAGCAGTTTGCGTTTTTATCGCAAGTCAAGAAATTAGTGTAACATCCAAACCGCATATCGCAAAGATGCCGTTTTGACCGGCACTATTTTTGAAGATCGCGATAAGAAAATTTCATCCATCGGACACTTGACAGCTATATGAATTCTATATACCCTATATACATGGAGCGTATAATTCTGCTGGAAGGGTTTCGCTTTACCTCAAAAATGAAACGAACCACTAAGGAAGGACTAAGAATTTGCTCAAGATGGACGGCTTGACTGTGCATTATTAAGCAAGATGCACAACATTCCCGTCTAAGGTGTGAAATAAGATATAACAAAAAGTAGAATATCGACCAAAGGTCTTATCAAACTGCACCAATCGTGCTATGATACCAGACGCAAAGGGCTGCGCTGAGCGCGAAAAGAGGGTGTGTTTCCATAAAAACAAACGCACCTTCTTTGATTTTTAGCACAGCTGCTTTAATAAAAGAAACGAAAGGAGATAGAGTGAAAACGAACGATACCTTTACGCTTCAGGATAAGACTCTGCTCAGAAAGGAGGCAAAGAGATGAACGCATTGACTGCGGCCCTGAAAGAGGAGCTGAATGTGGAGATGATCTCCCTCGGCGGCCTGCAGGTGCCGGAATCCGTGGTGGTCAGCTGGGGCATCATGCTGTTTCTGGTCATCGTCTCCATCCTGCTCACCCGGAACCTCAAGGTGGACCACATCTCCAGGCGGCAGGCCATCCTTGAGCTGGTCGTCACCACGATCGACAACTTCTTCACGGGCCTGCTGGGCGAGCAGGGCAGACGGTATGTGCCTTACCTCATGACGGTGGCACTCTATATCGCCTGTGCGAACCTCATCGGCGTGTTCGGCATCAAGCCCCCCACGAAGGATCTGAATGTCACCGCTGCGCTGGCGCTCATGAGCATCTGCCTCATCGAGTATTCCGGCATCCATGCCCGGGGCGGCAAGGGCTTCCTCAAGAGCCTCACCGCCCCCACCCCCATCATGACCCCCATGAACATCCTCGAGATCGCCATCCGCCCCACCAGCCTGTGTATGCGACTGTTCGGCAACGTGCTGGGCGCTTTCGTCATCATGGAGCTCATCAAGCTGGTGGTCCCGGTGTTCGTGCCGGCCATCTTCAGCCTGTACTTTGATTTGTTCGATGGTCTCATCCAGACCTATGTCTTTGTCTTCCTCACCTCGCTGTTCATGAAAGAGAGTATTGGTGGAGAAGAGTAAGAAAAATTCAACCTCTCCGTCAGCGCTGACGCGCTGCCACCTCCCCTAACGAGGGGAGGCCTTGGCATTCCGTAAAGCTTCGCCTCTTCGCCAGAGGCTCCCCTCGGTAGGGGAGCTGTCAAGCGAATGCGAGACTGAGAGGTTGAGTAACCAAACACTTAAAAATAAAAGGAGAAATAATTATGAACGGACTCGTAGCTCTGGGCGCTGGCATCGCAGCGCTGACTGGTATCGGCGGCGGCATCGGCATCGGCATTGCCACCGGCAAGGCAACGGAGGCCATCAGCCGCCAGCCGGAAGCTTCCGGTAAGATCCAGACCAACCTGCTGCTGGGTGCAGCTCTGGCCGAAGGTACTGCAATTTTCGGCTTCGTCGTTGCTCTGCTCATCATCCTGTTCCTGGGTTGATAACGGAGGCATGACGAATGCTGACTCTGAATCTGAACCTTCTGTATACAGTCGTCAACATTCTGGTTCTGTTTTTGCTGCTGCGCAAGTTCCTGTACAAGCCCGTCATGAACATCATCGCACAGCGCCAGAAGCAGGTGGATGACGCACTGAACGCCGCCGAGACCTCCAAGCAGGAGGCCGCTGCGGCCCTGAACGACGCGCAGGCAAAGCTGCGCAATGTGGACACCGAGGCTGCTGCCCGCCGCACTGCCTACGAGCAGCAGGCCGAAAAGGACAAGCAGCAGCTGCTGGCTGACGCCCAGCAGCAGGCCGACGCCATCCTGGCCGAGGGCAAAGCTGCCGCCGAGGCCGAGCGCCAGCACAAGCTGCGTCAGGCTGACGCCCAGACCACTGCACTGGCCCGCGCCATGTGCGAGAAGCTGCTGGCCCGCAACCTGAACGAGCAGGACGACGCCCGCCTGCTGGACGACCTGTTGGAGAAAGCGGGGGCTGAAAATGGCAAGTGAATTCAGCACCGAGTTCTTCTCGGCCAACCGCATCGTCAAAGCTGACCTCCGTGCCGCCCGCACCCCCCGCGAGGAGGACCTGGAGCGCATCAAGAAAGAGGTCGCGAAGCTATACGACGCCACCGAGGTCATCCTGAACGTCACGGTGGACGACAGCCTCCTCTCCGGCTATGTGCTGCAGATCGGCGACCGCGTCTTCGATAACTCCGGCCGCCACGCCATTGACCAGATGATGGCCGACAAGCCCTCTCTGGCCACCCTCAAGACCCGCATCGAGGACTACAAGCCCGCCGCCACCAGCGAAGAGGGCGGTGTGGTCATCTCCTCCGCCGACGGCATCGTGGAAGTGGAAGGCATGGACCGCGCCGTCTACGGCGAGATCGTCACCTTCGAGAATGGCGCCAAGGGCATGGTGGAGAGCGTCGAGCCGGGCCGTCTGGGCATCATGCTCTTCGACGGCGCTGAAACCGTCGGCGTCGGCACCATGGTCACCCGCAGCGGCAAGCGTGCCGGCATCCCGGTGGGCGACGGCTTCCTTGGCCGCGTCATCGACCCGCTGGGCGAGCCCATCGACGGCAAAGGCCCCATCGAGGCTGTGGGCTACAACCCCATCGAGAAGCAGGCCCCCGGCATCCTCGAGCGCCAGAGCGTGGATACGCCGCTCCACACCGGCATCCTCGCCATCGACTCCATGTTCCCCATTGGCCGCGGTCAGCGTGAGCTGATCATCGGCGACCGCCAGACCGGCAAGACCTCGATCGCCACCGATGCCATCCTGAACCAGAAGGACACCGGCGTGCTCTGCATCTACGTCGCCATCGGCCAGAAGGCTTCTTCCATCGCCCGCGTGGCCGAAGACCTGAAGAAGCACGGCGCGATGAGCTACACCACCATCGTGGCGGCTACCGCTTCCGACAGCGCCCCGCTGCAGTACATCGCACCCTACGCCGGTACGGCTCTGGCCGAGTATTTCATGGCGCAGGGCAAGAGCGTCCTCATCGTCTACGATGACCTCTCCAAGCACGCGGTGGCCTACCGTGCCATCTCCCTGCTGCTCCGCCGCTCTCCGGGCCGTGAGGCTTACCCCGGCGATGTCTTCTATCTGCACTCCCGTCTGCTGGAGCGCTCCTGCCGCATGAGCGACGCATTGGGCGGCGGCTCCATCACCGCACTGCCCATCGTTGAGACTCAGGCAGGCGACGTGTCCGCTTACATCCCCACCAACGTCATCTCCATCACCGACGGTCAGATCTTCCTCGAGAGCGCCCTGTTCAACGCCGGCAACCGCCCGGCTGTCAACGTGGGCCTGTCCGTCTCCCGTGTCGGCGGCGCAGCCCAGACCAAGGCCATGAAGAAGGCCAACGCCAACCTGCGTATCGAGCTGGCCCAGTACAAGGACATGGAGTCCTTCGCGCAGTTCAGCTCCGATCTGGACGCCGAGACCCGCCATCAGCTCGAGCACGGCAAGGCTCTGACCGAGATGCTCAAGCAGCCGCTCTATCAGCCCAAGACCGACGCCGAGCAGGTGGTCACCCTTGTGCTGGCTTCCCACGGGATGCTGGACGAAGTGCCTCTCGCTGAGCAGCGGGCGCGCACCGCTGCCTTTGTTCGCCAGTTCCATGCAGATGTGTCCGGCACGATGGATGCCATCACTGCCACCGGCAAGCTCACTCCCGAGCAGACCGACACCATCCTGAACGCATGGAAGGCCTACGAGGGAGGCGAGAGTCATGGCGTCCAGTAAGCTGCTGAAAGAGCGCATCGAGAGCATTCAGGATACCCGCAAGATCACGAACGCGATGTATCTGATCTCTTCCTCCAAGCTGCGCAAGGCACGCAAGAACTACCAGAACGTCCTGCCCTACTTCACCCGCATGAGAGACACCATCTCCCGTGTCGTCCCCCATCTGCCCGACGAGCCGGTGCATCCGTTCTTCCACGAGCGGCAGAGAGAGGACGGCGATCCCCGCCGCGCCTATCTGGTGCTGACGGCAGACAAGGGCATGGCAGGCTCTTTCAACCAGAATGTGCTGAAACTCCTGCTGGAAAAGGCTGAGAGGAACGACCGTTTCTATGTCATCGGTCAGGTGGGCTACCGCGCCCTCCGCAAAGACCCCCGTCTGGTGCAGGAGTTCCAGTACGGCGCGACTGCCCCGTCGCTGCAGCGCGCCCGTGACATCACGGTGGACGCCATCGACGACTTCAAGTCGGGCAAACTGGATGAGATTTATCTTATCTATACCAAGATCCAGAACGCGCTCACCAGTGAGCCGGTCATGGTGCGTCTGCTGCCGCTGGACCGCGAGCATCTGCAGCCCGCCCCCAAGGGTCTGGGCGACCCCCGCAGCGAAGTCGAGCTGGTGCCGGACGCATGGACCGTGTTCGAGCAGACCGCTCCTATCTATATGCACGGCATGATCTTCGGTGCCATGACCGAGAGCTTCTGCGCGGAGCAGAGCGCCCGCATGACAGCCATGGATTCGGCCACCAAGAGCGCCAACGATATGATACGCGACTTGCAGCTGGAATATAACCGCACCCGCCAGGGCTCCATCACCCAGGAGATCACCGAGATCATCGGCGGCGCGTCTGCGGTGAAATCACAAGAATAACCTCTCCGTCAGCGCTTGCGCGCTGCCATCTCTCCTATCGAGGAGAGGCTTTGGCATTCCGTAAAGCTTCATCTCTTCGCCAGAGGCTCCCCTCGGTAGGGGAGCTGTCGAGCGAATGCGAGACTGAGAGGTTGACACATCTAAATATACGAGGCAAATCTATGATACAGGGAAAAATTATTCGCGTGGCCGGCCCTGTGGTGGACGTGCAGTTCACCGCAGGCCGACTGCCTGCCCTGCAGGAAGCGCTGACCGTGACCGCAGAAGGCACCGAGCGCACGATGGAGGTGGCGCAGCACGTCAACGAATCGACGGTGCGCTGCATCATGCTCTCGGCCAGCGAAGGTCTGGGCAAGGGTATGGAAGTCACCGCCACCGGCCACGGCCTGACTGCCCCGGTGGGCGAGGCCACGCTGGGCCGTATGTTCGACCCGCTGGGCCGCCCCATCGACGGCAAGGGCTCTGTGGACGATGTGCCGCATTGGCCCATCCACCGCAAGGCCCCCAGCTTTGCAGAGCAGAAGCCCGCTACTGAGATTTTGGAAACGGGCATCAAGGTCATCGACCTGCTGGCCCCCTACGCCAAGGGCGGCAAGATCGGTCTGTTCGGCGGCGCAGGCGTCGGCAAGACCGTCCTGATCCAGGAACTTATCCACAACGTGGCCACCGAGCACGGCGGCTACTCCATCTTCACCGGCGTCGGCGAGCGCTCCCGCGAGGGCTGCGACCTCTGGGGCGAGATGAACGCCTCCGGCGTCCTGAACAAGACCGCGCTGGTCTTCGGCCAGATGAACGAGCCCCCAGGAGCCCGTATGCGGGTGGCGGAGACCGGCCTGACCATGGCCGAGTATTTCCGCGAGGAGACCCACAAGGACGTGCTGCTCTTCATCGACAACATCTTCCGTTTCGTGCAGGCAGGCTCTGAGGTCTCCGCTCTGATGGGCCGTATGCCCTCGGCTGTCGGCTATCAGCCCACGCTGGCCAACGAGCTGGGCGCTCTGCAGGAGCGTATCACCTCCACCCGCGACGGCTCCATCACCTCGGTGCAGGCCGTCTACGTCCCCGCCGACGACCTGACCGACCCCGCTCCCGCTACCACGTTTGCACATCTGGACGCTACCACCGTCCTGAGCCGTAAGATCGTCGAGCAGGGCATCTATCCCGCCGTGGACCCGCTGGCTTCCACCTCCCGCATTCTGGAAGCCGACATCGTGGGCGAGGAGCACTACCGCGTGGCCCGCAAGGTGCAGGCAACGCTGCAGCGCTATCAGGAACTGCAGGACATCATCGCCATTCTGGGCATGGACGAGCTGGGCGAGGAAGACAAGCTCACCGTCACCCGTGCGCGTAAGCTGCAGAAGTTCCTGTCCCAGCCCTTCTCGGTGGCCGAGAACTTTACCGGCCTGCCCGGCAAATATGTGCCGCTGGCCGAGACGGTCAAGGGCTTTGCCGCCATCGTAGACGGCAAGTGCGACGACCTGCCCGAGTGGGCCTTCTTCAACGTAGGCACCCTCGACGACGCCCGCAAGAAGGCAGCGGACAAGCTGGCGGAGGAAAAAGGCGGTGAGGCCTGATGAACAGCTTCATCCTCAACATCACGGCTTCCAGCGGTGAGTTCTATCAGGGCAGCTGCGAGAGCATGGTGCTGCCCGTGAAGGACGGCGTCTACGGTGTTCAGGCCGGCCACAGCCCGGTGCTGGTGGCTATCCACATGGGGATGCTCAAGTTCACTGTGGACGGCGAGACCCGCGAGATTCTGGTCGGCGACGGCATCGCTGAGGTGACGCCCACCTTCGTGCTTCTGCTGGTGGACAGCGCCGAGCGCCCTGAGGACATCGACAAGAACCGTGCCGAGGCTGCCCGCATCCGCGCCGAAGAGCGCCTGCAGCATAAGCAGAGCATGCACGAGTATTACCAGACCAAGATCGCTCTGGACCGCGCCATGCAGCGTCTGCAGACCGCTGCCAAATACAAACGCTGACGCTCCCTTCCCGTTTTATCCGGCGGTGTCCCCACATTTTCCAGACAAGAGGGCCTGCCCTTGCCGCACCTGCGGCGGGGCGGGCTCTTTTTTTGCGTCCCTCTCTTGACAGCGGTGCGGCAAAGTGATATGATTTTAATATCAAATCAATCACTTCCACACCCATCAAAGGAGGGAACTTCATGGAAGAAAAAGCTCTCACCGCCAAAAAAAGCGGCTTCTCGATGCTGCCGCTCTGCTTCATCGTTTTTGCGTCGGGCGCAGCGCTCTTCGTGTACGCCATCGGTCATCTGGAACGCGGGGAAAACGCCCTTGGCGGCTTCCTGCTCGTCGTCGCCATCCTCGGCTACATTGCGGGCATTATCGCCCTCCCGGGCTTCAAGGTGCTCAAGCCGCAGGAAGCGCTGGTGCTCACCCTTTTCGGCCACTATGCAGGCACCCTGCGGGAGCCGGGCTTCTACTGGGTCTGCCCCTTCTGCACCGCCGTCAACCCTGCCGCAGGCACCCGGCTGAGCCAGAGCGGGGACGTGACCAGCAAGGAGAGCGGCGCAGCCGCCCTGCTGAGCGTCAGCGGCCAGAACAGCCAGCTCGCCTCAAGCAGCGTAAGCAAAAAGATCTCCCTGAAGATGATGACCCTCAACAACTCTCGGCAGAAGATCAACGACTGTCTGGGCAACCCGGTGGAGATCGGCATCGCCGTGATCTGGCGGGTCACCGACACTGCCAAGGCGGTGTTCAATGTGGACAACTACAAGGAGTACCTCTCCCTCCAGTGTGACAGCGCCCTGCGGAATGTGGTGCGGGTGTACCCCTACGATGTGGCCCCCAACGTGGACACCACCGGAGACGGCGTGGCCGACGAGGGCAGCCTGCGGGGCTCCTCGGAGGTGGTGGCGGCCCGCATCCGGGACGAGATCCAGAAAAACGTGGCTGAGGCAGGCATCGAGGTGGTGGAGGCCCGGATCACCTATCTGGCCTATGCGCCGGAGATCGCCGCAGTGATGCTCCAGCGCCAGCAGGCCAGCGCCATCATCGACGCCCGCAAGATGATCGTGGACGGCGCCGTGGGCATGGTGGAGATGGCACTGGACCGGCTGAGCGAAAACAAAGTGGTGGAGTTGGATGACGAACGGAAAGCGGCCATGGTCTCCAACCTGCTGGTGGTGCTCTGCGGCAACCGGGACGCACAGCCCATCGTGAACAGCGGCAGCCTGTACTGATGCCAGAGCCCAAAAAGCAGATCCCCCTGCGCCTGAACGCAAAGCTCTACGAGGCCCTTGCCGCATGGGCTGAGGACGATTTCCGCTCGGTGAACGGGCAGATCGAGTATCTCCTCACCGAGTGTGTGCGTCAGCGCAAAAAGAACGGCCGGTACGTCTCCGATCAGATCGACCTGCCGCCGGAGCTGGATATTGAATGACCCTGCTCCCCTCCGGGGGGCAGGCCTTGCAAAAACGCCGATGGTATATCGGCAGGGAGGATGACTATGACAGTAGGTATGGTACCCGGGGCAAGCATCGCAGGCATGGTGTTTTCCCTTATCGTCTCCTTCGCACTTCCCATAGGCCTCTTTGTTTACGCAAAGAAGAAGCTGGGCGCGAAGGCGGCACCGTTCTTTATCGGGTGCAGCGTTTTCTTCGTGATGGTGCTGATGCTGGAAGCTGCCATCCATCGCATCGTGTTCCAGCTGGCCGGAGAAGCGCTGACCGGAAGCGTGATCCTATACGCAGTCTATGGCGGCCTGATGGCGGCTCTTTTTGAAGAGACCGGTCGTTACATCGCCATGAGGTTTCTGGTGAAGCCGATGGATTTTTCGAATGCCTTTATGTATGGTGCCGGACACGGCGGCGTGGAGGCAATGCTTCTGTGCGGTGTGGCATCTATCGGCAACATCGTGAGTGCCGTGATGATAAATTCCGGCACCATGTCCGCACAGCTGGCGACTCTTGACGCAGAGAAGGCGGCAGACACGGCAGCGGCTCTTTCGGCGCTGTGGACGACACCGAGCTTGACGTTTTTTGCAGGCGGCGTAGAGCGGATCATTGCGGTGGTGCTCCATCTGAGCCTGTCGATTCTGGTGTTCCAGTCCATCCGCAAAAAGGCCCCCATGGAGCTGGTGCGGGCCTACCTGTTCCACTTTGTCATCGACTCGCTGTCCGTTCTGCTCAGTGCAGTGGCATCTGTCTGGGTGGTGGAGCTTGTCGCCGCACTCGTGACCGGCGGGGCTGTCCTAATGGCAAGGTATGCCTGCATGGAAGAGTGAACGCGCGGAAATATTCTTGATATATAGGATATAAAAGCCCCCTCTTCGTCATTGGAGCAAGAACCGTGACGAAGAGGGGACTTTCGCTTTCTGTTACTTTTTCTCGTGGTCGGCCCAGCCGCTGGACTGGATGACTTCGCCGTCCGGGGTACACCAGAGGGCCTCCACGCCGTCGAGGGATTCGATGAGCTTCTGGCCATCCTCAAGGGACATACAGAACAGGCCGGTGGTGAGGCAGTCGGCTGCGCCGGAGTCGGGGGAGAGGACGCTCACGCTGTCAAAGTAGCGGGCGGGCCAGAGGGTATCCGGGTCGATGAGGTGGTGGTAGCGCACACCGTCCACGACGTAGTAGCGCTGGTAGTTGCCGCTGGTGACGAGAGCCATGTCGCTCATGTTGACACCGGAGACGTAGGAAGAGCTGGCAGTGTAGACGTCCGAGGCGTTCCACGGGTTCTCCACGCCGCCCGACCACTGGGAGCCGTCGGGCTTTGTGCCGATGGCGCGGAGGTTGCCGCCCACGCTGATGAGGGCGCTTTTCAGGCCCCGGGCCTCAGCGGCCTGTGCCGCCATCTCCACGGCGTAGCCCTTGCCCACGCTGCCCACATCGAGGGACATCTCCGGGTCGGAGAGATAGACGGTCTTGGCGTTTTCGTCGATGACGAGGTTGGAGATGTCGCAGTGCTGGGCGGCGGCATCCAGCGCCTCCTGTTCGGGCAGCTTGTTGTCCGTCTCGTTCGTGTTGGCTTCGGCGGCCTCGCGGTAGTCGTGCCAGATGCGGAGGACGCTGCCCATGGCGATGTTCAGCTTGCCGTTTGTGGTGGCGTACATCTGCCGGGCCAGTTCCAGCATCCCGAGGATCTTATCGTCCACCTGAACGGGGGCGACGCCGGCGTTATCGTTGATGGTCTTGACATTCACCACGCCGTCATAATCGTTGTAGATGTCGTAAAGGCGGTGGTATTCCAGCAAATCGGTGTGGAGGGCGTCCATCTGGCGGGAGAACTCCTCCTCGCTGTCGCAGTAGGCGATGACCTGCGTGACAGTGTCGAAGGCATCGTAGAAGATGGTGCTGTACCGCTGGGCGTCGGCGCTCACGCCCGAAGAGGCGGGTTTCTGGGCCGAGCCGCAGGCGGTGAGGACGCCGAGACAGAGCGCCCCGGTCAGCAGAGCGGAAACGAAACGCTTGATGCTCATGCCTGCTCCTTTGCCGCAGCGGTGAAGGTGGCGTGCTCTTCCGACAGGTGGGCCAGCAGGTCGCCGAAGACCCAGTTCTTGTTGGACGGGGTGACCACGGCCTTGAGGGGGATGTTCACCTGTGCCTGCTTCATGAGGTCCAGCAGGGTGTCGAGGTCCTTTTCCTTGAAGTTTGCCAGCACCAGTGCGGGAGGGTAAGCGCCCGGTTCCAGCACGAGGGTGCGGGAGGATTTCGTCTCCACTTCGCCCAGCAGCTGGGCGACGGTCTTGCCTGCATCGGCAGGGGAGACGAGAAGCAGCTTCATACCGAAGGCGGGAGCCATCCCCTCGAGGATGCCCCGGTCGGCGGCGGACAGGTTCCAGCCCAGCGCCAGCGGGACGCCGGCGTTCTGGTTGCGTGCGATATGTGCTTTCATAGTGTGAACCTCTTTCTTTCAGAGTGAAGTTTTTTGTAAATACACTATAGTATAGCACAGATAACAGGAAAAGAAAACGACTGCCGACCCTTTTTGCAAAGCGGGCAGCAGTCGAACAAGAAAGACGCTATTGTATTTTGTCAAAAGTTGTGATATTCTGAAACTGCCGTCAGAAAAGGCGGCAGGCACTGTCTGCAAATGCAGGTGGTCACGCTCCTCCGGCGAAGCGCCAGTGGAGACGAAAATCTTTTTGCTTCCCCTGACGCGAGAGCGAAAGGGGGGATGTTCCATGACGTTTGAACAGGTCGTATTGTTGCTTACGCTTCTCGGCGGGGCGATCTACATTACCTTTGAGATCAGCTGGACCATTTTTAACAACAAAAAGAAATGACCGCCTCTGCCTCCGAAAGCAAGCGGTCATTCTTTTTGACTTAATGCCGGAAGAGCGCTGACCATTTGCTGGACAGTGCCTTCTTTATTTGTAGTATAATCGTTTCAGCGTGAATTGTCAACGCTGAAAGCGTAACTTAGTTCATCTTCTTGCCGAAGAACTCCACTTCCTTACGGATGAAGCCCATCAGCTCGTCGAACTGGTCAGGGGTCAGGCTCTGGGCACCGTCGCACTTGGCCTTGGCGGGGTCGTTGTGGACTTCGATCATCAGGCCGTCGGCACCGGCGGCGACAGCGGCCTTGGCCAGCTGAGGTACCATCCATGCGTGGCCGCAGGCGTGGCTGGGGTCTACGATGACGGGCAGGTGGGTCATCTTATGAAGCATGACCACGCCGGCGAGGTCGAGGGTGTTGCGCATACTGGTCTCAAAGGTGCGGATGCCGCGCTCGCAGAGGATGACGTTCTCGTTGCCCTCGGCCATGATGTACTCAGCGCTCATGACGAACTCCTCGAGGGTGTTGGCGAGGCCGCGCTTGAGCAGGACAGGTTTTTTCTGACGGCCTACAGCCTTGAGCAATTCGAAGTTCTGCATATTGCGGGCACCCACCTGGATGAGGTCTACGTTCTCGAAGAGGGGCAGATGTTCGGTGTTCATGATCTCGGTGACGATGGGGGAGCCGGTGGCACGGCGGGCCAGCTTGAGCAGGTCGAGACCCTCACTGCGCATCCCCTGGAAGGAGTAGGGGGAAGTGCGGGGCTTGAACGCACCGCCCCGCAGCAGGGAAGCACCGGCTGCCTTGACGCGCTGGGCGCAATAGGTGATCTGCTCCTCGCTCTCGATGCTGCAGGGGCCGGCGATGACGGCGAAGCTGCCGCCGCCGATCTTCACGCCTTCCACGTCGATGACGCTGTCGTCCGGGTGGAACTTGCGGTTGGCCTTCTTGTAAGGCTCCGACACGCGGCGGCAGGTCTCGACCACGGGGTTTGCCAGCACCCAGCTCTCCGCGATGGCCTTGGTGTCGCCGATGAGGCCGAGGATGTGGGTGTCGCTGCCCTTGGAGTCGTTGATCTGCAGGCCCATGCCTTCCAGCTCGGTGCAGAATTCGTGGACCTTCTCTTTGGGGGCGTCCTGTTTGAGTACGATGATCATGGCGGGTTCTCCTTTTCCTGTTCTGGTACGGCAGGGGAGATGAGGCCGCCTTGCCGTTGATGTTTCCGTATTGCAAACTTCAGTATCGTGAAGTGATTGAGCATGGACATAGCATAGCACTTCAGTTCCATGAAGTCAATAGCCTTTCCGAAATTTTTTGAATTTTGGGAGAGAAAGTGGTAAAATAAAGTAGCCCTCTCAGTCTGCTTCGCAGACAGCTCCCCCAAAGGGGGAGCCACTGGCGTATCGGTCAGATTTGTGCAAATTGAATGAAGTCTGTTTGTGCCGGAGGCTGTAGAGCTCCGCTGTCTAAGACAGCAGATGCTGGCCTTTATAGCAAGGCCCGGCATTTTGTGATATGCCGGACTTCAAGCGTCCAGCTTTGCTTGCCCGGTCTGCCAACGGTGCTCCGCACCCGGGTTGCGGCACCCAGCATCCGCAGCGCTTCGCTTGCGTCTTGCTGGCCGCTGCCCCAGCAACGACTCCCTGTTTCCGCCACTGGCGGCGGTCGTCGCTGTTGCCCCCTTTGGGGGAGCTGTCGAGCAGAGCGAGACTGAGAGGGCCATCCTAACAATTATAGAGGTCTTACATATGGGCAAAGAAGCAAAAACCAACGCCATGCGCATTCTGGAGCGGGCCAAGGTGGCCTACACCGCGCATGAATATCCCCACGAAGAGGGCGTGGCCGTGGACGGCGTGACCGTCGCCGCCAGCATCGGCGAAGACCCTGCCTGCGTCTACAAGACACTGGTGACGCAGGGAAACAGCAAGAACTACTTCGTCTTCGTCATCCCGGTGGCGGCAGAGCTGGATCTGAAAGCCGCCGCCCGCAGCGTAGGCGAAAAGAGCGTGGCGATGATACACGTCGCTGACATCAACAAAGTCACCGGCTATGTCCGGGGCGGCTGCAGCCCGGTGGGCATGAAAAAGCAGTACACCACCGTCTTCGATGAGAGCGTGCTGAGCCAGCCGAAGGTCTACGTTTCCGGCGGGCGCATCGGTACGCAGGTCTGCTGCGCTCCTGCCGACCTCATCAAGGCCGCACGGGCGACTACGGCAAAGATCATCTTCTGAAAGCCTGGTACGATAAACCCACCGCGCAGCGATAAGCAGACGTTTGGTCAGAGAGATATTAGCGCTGTGCAGAGGCTTTGTCTTTGGCATCCCTGCCCTCTCAGGCGCTTCGCGCCAGCCCTCCCAAGGGGAGAGCCTTTAAGAAGATATTTATTATAAAAAGATTTTCTGATAAGTCGTACTTAAAAAGAAAAACAGTGTCGAAACTGCACAAAATTTTTGAAAGTTTTTTGACAGCAGGGAACACAAGGGAAAATTTGTCCGAACGCTCTTTGCAAAGGCGTTTTTTTGCCGTATACTGTAGTCAGACGGCGGACGGAAGAGCGCATGAACTCTTTTTCTTCAGCCGGAGAAGAACAGCGTGGACAACGAGGTTTGCGGAGGATGAGCAGAATGCGAAATGAGCTGCTGGGTACCATGTGCCGTCCCGGTACGGGAATGCATCAGGGGCTCCGTGTAACCTGCTGCGGGTCCAGTCTGTCCAGAATGAAATAAAAGGCCGTGGTGTAAGTGCATCACAGCCTTTTTTGTTTTTTGTCGCGGGAGATAGAGAAAGAGAGGTTGGATACAGATGATTCGTAAAGTGGCAGTCATTATGGGTTCGGACAGCGACTGGCCGGTGGTGAAAGGTGCCTGCGCCCAGCTCAAGGCGCTGGACATCCCCTTTGAGGCGCATATCCTGTCGGCCCACCGCACCCCTGCCGAGGCAGCGGAGTTTGCAAAGAATGCCAGGGCCAACGGCTTCGGCGTCATCCTCTGCGCAGCAGGCATGGCGGCCCATCTGGCAGGCGCTTTTGCCGCAAACACCACCCTGCCGGTCATCGGCATCCCGATGAAGGGCGGCGCGATGGACGGCCTGGACGCTCTGCTGGCCACCGTCCAGATGCCCAGCGGCATCCCGGTGGCCACGGTGGCCCTGAACGGCGCAAAGAACGCCGCCTGGCTGGCTGCTGAGATCCTGGCCCTCGGCGATGAGGCACTGGCTGCGAAGCTGGATGCGGAGCGCGCCGCCATGGCCCGGCAGATCGCCGCCAAGGAAGAAAAACTGCAGAAAGAGATCGAGGAACTGTAATGTCTGATTTTGCATACCCGCTTCATGAAGAGTGCGGCGTTTTCGGCATCTATGACCGTGCCGGCACCGAGGACGTGGCCGCTGCCGCCTACTCGGCCCTGTACGCGCTGCAGCATCGCGGACAGGAGAGCTGCGGCATCGCCGTGAACGACGACGGCGTCATCAACGGCCACCGGGACCTCGGCCTTGTCAATGAGGTGTTCACCCCGGCGGTGCTGGGCTCGCTGGCAAAGCCCACGGCCCACATGGCTACCGGCCATGTCCGCTACGCCACCTCCGGCAGCCGCGTCCGGGCCAACGCCCAGCCCATGATCGTCCGGCATGGCCGGGGTACCATGGCCCTCTGCCACAACGGCAATCTGACCAACGCTCTGGAGCTGCGCCGCCAGCTGGAAAACGAGGGCGCCATCTTCCACGGCTCCTCCGATACCGAGGTCATCTGCTACCTCGTCACCCGCAACCGCCTGCGGATGGGCAGCATCGAGATCGCCATCAGCAAGACGATGGACGTCCTCGAAGGCGCTTACAGCCTCGTGGTCATGTCGGCCACCAAGCTTATCGCGGTCCGTGACCCCCGCGGTTATCGCCCTCTCTGCATCGGCACCCTGCCGGGCGGCGGCTACGTCTTTGCCAGCGAGAGCTGCGCACTGGACGCCGTGGGCGCGACCCTGCTGCGAGACGTGGAGCCCGGCGAGATCGTCATCACCGACACCAAGACCGGTGAGCTGCGCTCCATCAAAGACCACTGCGGCCGTCCCGACCGCCAGATGTGTGTCTTCGAGTTCATCTATTTCGCCCGCCCCGACAGCATCATCGAGGGCAGCTCGGTGCATGAGGCCCGCAAGCAGGCTGGCCGCTTCCTGGCTCAGGAGCACCCCGTGGAGGCCGATGTGGTCATCGGTGTGCCGGACTCCGGCCTTGACGCCGCCCTTGGCTACTCTCAGGAGAGCGGCATCCCCTACGGCATCGGCTTTATTAAAAATAAGTACATCGGCCGCACCTTCATCCAGGGCAGCCAGAAGCAGCGCGAGAACAGCGTCCGCATCAAGCTGAACGCCGTGACCAGCACCGTCAAGGGCAAGCGGGTCGTGCTGGTGGATGACTCCATCGTGCGCGGCACCACCTCTGCCCGCATCATCAAGCTGCTGCGGGACGCCGGAGCAAAGGAAGTCCACTTCCGCGTTTCGGCACCCCCCTTCAAATATCCCTGCTACTTCGGCACCGACATCCCCGACCAGAAGCTTCTGGTCGCTACCGGCCGCACGGTGGACCAGATCAACGAGATCATTGGCGCCGACACGCTGGGCTACCTCTCCACGGAGCACGTCGTCCAGCTGGCCCAGAACGCCAACTGCGGCTTCTGCACCGCCTGCTTCACCGGCAAATACGCTGTGAAGCCGGAAGAGGTGCTTTCCACCGATATTCATGAACGCCACCTGAATGACCGTCCCAAGGGCGAGAAAAAGTTAGGAGAATAACAATGGAAAAGAGCTATTCGGAAAGCTATGCAGCCGCAGGTGTGGACATCACCGCCGGCTATCGTTCGGTCGAACTCATGAAGCAGTATGTGGCCCGCACCATGAACGAGCACTGCATCGGTGGTCTGGGCGGCTTCGGCGGCCTGTTTGAGCTGGACTGCACCGGCTACAAGCACCCCGTCCTCATTTCCGGCACCGACGGCGTCGGCACCAAGCTGAAGATCGCCATGATCATGGACAAGCACGACACCATCGGCATCGACTGCGTGGCGATGTGCGTCAACGACGTCATCTGCGCCGGTGCAAAGCCGCTGGTCTTCCTCGACTACATCGCCTGCGGCCGCAACATCCCCGAGAAGATCGCCGAGATCGTCAAGGGCGTGTCCGAGGGCTGCGTCCAGGCCGACTGCTCTCTGGTGGGCGGCGAGACCGCTGAGCACCCGGGCATGATGCCGGAGGACGAGTACGATCTGGCCGGCTTCACCGTGGGCGTTGTGGACAAGGAAAAGATCCTCGATAACGAGACCATGAAGCCCGGCGATGTCATCATCGCCCTGCCCTCCACCGGCGTCCACTCCAACGGCTTCTCGCTGGTGCGCAAAATTTTTGACATCGACGGCGACCCCGCCGTCCTGAAGACGGCCCCCGCAGAGCTGGGCGGCAAGACCCTCGGCGAGGCCCTGCTGGCCCCCACCAAGATCTACGTCAAGCCTGTGCTGAAGGTGCTGGAAGAGGTGGACGTCAAGGGCATCTCTCACATCACCGGCGGCGGCTTCTACGAGAATATCCCCCGCAGCCTGAAGAAGGGCTGCTGCGCCCGCATCAAGAAGGAGGACGTCCGCACCCCGGCCCTCTTCCACCTGATGCAGAAGACCGGCAGCATCTCTGAGCACGATATGTTCAACACCTTCAACATGGGCGTCGGCATGGTGCTGACCGTCCCCGCTGAGCAGGCCGACAAGGCACTGGAGATCCTCCATGCCAACGGCGAGCCCGAGGCTTACCGTCTGGGCGTCATCGCAGAAGGTGAGGGTGTCGAGCTGTGCTGAACATTGCAGTGTTAGTGTCCGGCGGCGGCACCAATTTGCAGGCGCTGCTGGACAGCGAGGCCCGAGGCGAGAACCCCAGCGGCAAGATCAGGCTTGTCGTGGCCTCCAAACCCGGCGTCTACGCGCTGGAACGCGCCGCCAAGGCGGGCGTCGAGGGTGTGGTGGTCCGCCGGAAGGATTACGCTTCCAGTGAGGATTTTGACGCCGCACTGCTGAAAACGCTGAAAGAACACAACATTGACCTTGTGGTCCTGGCGGGCTTTTTGTCCGTGTTAGGCCCCAGCGTCATCGAGGCCTATCCCCGCCGCATCCTGAATATCCATCCCGCCCTCATCCCGTCCTTCTGCGGGCCGGGAATGTACGGCCTGCGCCCCCACGAGGCCGCGCTGGCCCGGGGCTGCAAGGTGACGGGCGCTACCGTCCACTTCGTCAATGAGGAGTGCGACGGCGGGCCTATCCTGCTGCAGAAGGCCGTGGACATCCTGCCCGGCGACACCCCCGAGGTGCTGCAGAAGCGTGTAATGGAGCAGGCTGAATGGAAGCTGCTGCCGAAGGCTGTGGCAATGGTGTGCAGCGGAGAGATAAAGTAAAGGACAGCAGGGCGTTGTTTCAGCCTCTCCCTTTGGGAGAGGTGGCACGGCGTCAGCCGTGACGGAGAGGGCAAGGACGCTGCCCGACGTAAACGGGCTTGACCTCTCCGTCTGCTTCGCAGACAGCTCCCCCAAAGGGGAAGCCAAAAGCGCTCTTGATAAAGGAGAATAACAATGGAGAAAATCAACCTGAACGAATATCTGGCCGCGAACGAGTACCCCGGCCGCGGCATCGCCGTGGCAAAGGCCCCGGATGGCCGTCAGATGTTCATCGGCTATTTCATCATGGGCCGCAGCGAGAACAGCCGCAACCGCGTCTTCGACCCGGTGCCGGAGCGCGGCGGCATCTGCACCATGGCTGCCGACCCGGCCAAGCTCGAGGACCCCAGCCTCATCATCTATAACCCCGTGCTGACCCTCGGCAAGACCCATATCGTCACCAACGGCGACCAGACCGACACCATCTTTGACGAGATGAGCCGGGGCAAGAGCTTCGCCGACGCCCTGCGCACCCGCACCTTTGAGCCGGACGAGCCCAACTACACCCCCCGCATCTCCGCTGTGGTGTACGCCGACGGCAGCTACCAGATGAGCATCCTCAAGTCTGCCGACGGCAACGGTGAGAGCGTCCAGCGCTATTTCTTCGACTACCCCCAGCCCGTGGCCGGTGAGGGTCACTTCATCAGCACCTACAAGCACAACGGCAATCCCATCCCCAGCTTTGAGGGGGAGCCGCTCCGCTTCGCCTGCCCCCGCACCATCGGCGACTTCGCCCACGGCCTGTGGCAGAACCTGAACCCCGACAACAAAGTCAGCCTCTTCGCCCGGGTCATCGACCTGGAGACCGGCGAGAGCGGCGACATGATCTTCAACAAATACGACGCTGTGTGCAGCGACCTCGACGACCCCGAGGAGCCGGAGCTGCTGCCCGAAGAGCTGGAACTGCTCAAAAAGCTCGACGCCGAGGAAGAATAACCTAAGACACAAGGAGGATGCACCAATGAATGAACTCGCACTGAAGTACGGCTGCAACCCCAACCAGAAGCCCAGCCGCATCTATATGGAGGATGGCTCTGACCTGCCCGTCACCGTCCTGAACGGCAAGCCCGGCTACATCAATTTTCTGGATGCTCTGAACTCCATCCAGCTGGTCAAGGAGCTGAAGGAGGCCTGCGGCCTGCCCGCTGCCGCTTCTTTTAAGCACGTCTCCCCGGCGGGTGCCGCCCTGGGCCTGCCCCTGACCGATGTGGAGCGGAAGATGTACCACATCGCCCCGGACATGGAGCTTTCGCCGCTGGCCTGCGCTTATGCCCGCGCCCGCGGTGCGGACCGGATGTCCTCCTTCGGCGACTGGATCGCTCTCTCCGACGTCTGCGATGTGCCGACTGCAAAGCTCATCCAGCACGAAGTGTCTGACGGCATCATCGCCCCGGGCTATGAGCCGGAGGCACTGACCATCCTCGCCGGAAAGAAGAAGGGCAATTACAACGTGGTCGCCATCGACCCGGCCTACAAGCCGAACCCCGTGGAGCACAAGCAGGTCTACGGCATCACCTTCGAGCAGGGCCGCAACGAGCTGGCCATCAACGCCGACACCATGCTGACCAACTGGGTCACTGAGAACAAGACTGTGACCGAGGAGCAGAAGCGCGACCTCATCATTGCCCTCATCACCCTGAAATACACCCAGTCCAACAGCGTCTGCTACACCGCAGGCGGCCAGACCATCGGTGTGGGAGCCGGCCAGCAGAGCCGCATCCACTGCACCCGTCTGGCAGGCCAGAAGGCCGACAACTGGCAGCTGCGCCATATGGACAAGGTACTCAACCTGCCCTTCCGCGACGATGTGGCAAAGCCCAACCGCGACAACGCCATTGATGTTTACATCGGCGACACCCCCGAGGACGTCATCGGCGACGACGTCTGGGCCGAGACCTTCACCCGTCAGCCCGAGCCGCTGACCGCTGAGGAAAAGAAAGAGTACCTGAGCCATGTCACCGGCGTCTGCCTCGGCTCGGATGCGTTCTTCCCCTTCGGCGACAACATTGAGCGCGCACGCCGTTCCGGCGTGACGGCCATCGTCCAGCCCGGCGGCTCCATCCGCGACCAGCAGGTCATCGACACCTGCAACAAGTACGGCATCGCAATGGCATTCTGCGGCATCCGGCTGTTCCATCACTAAGGGGGCATAAAAATGGCAAAAAAAATTCTGGTCGTTGGCGGCGGCGGACGCGAGCACGCCATCATCAAGGCATTGAAGAAGAGCCCCGACTGCGGCGAAGTCTGGTGTGCGCCCGGCAACGGCGGCATCGGCTATGACGCCCACTGCGTCAACATCAAGGCCACCGATGTGGAAACGATGGTCGGCTTTGCGGAGACGGAAAAGTTCGACTACGTCGTGGTGGCTCAGGACGACCCGCTGGCACTGGGCATGGTGGATGCGCTGGCGGCAGTCGGCATCCCGGCCTTCGGCCCGGACAAGGCCGCTGCCCGCATCGAGGCATCCAAGGTCTTTTCGAAAGACCTCATGAAGAAGTACGGCATCCCCACCGCAAAGTATGAGGCCTTCGACGACCCCGCCAAGGTCATGGAGTATATCAAGGCTGAGGGCAAATACCCGGTGGTCATCAAGGCCGACGGCCTTGCACTGGGCAAGGGCGTGCTCATCTGCGAGAACGAAGAGCAGGCCGCCGAGGGCGTCAAGGAGATCATGCTGGACAAAAAGTTCGGCGCTTCCGGCAACCACGTCGTGGTGGAAGAGTTCCTCACCGGCCCCGAGGTCAGTGTGCTGAGCTTCACCGACGGCAAGGTGGTCAAGCCCATGGTCTCCTCCATGGACCACAAGCGCGCCAACGACCACGACACCGGCCTGAACACCGGCGGCATGGGTACCGTCGCGCCGAACCCCTATTACACTCCGGCCATCGCTGCCGAGTGCATGGAGAAAATTTTCCTGCCCACCATCAAGGCCATGAACGCCGAGGGCTGCCCCTTCAAGGGCTGCCTCTACTTCGGCCTGATGCTCACCCCGGACGGCCCGAAGGTCATCGAGTACAACTGCCGCTTCGGCGACCCTGAGACTCAGGTGGTGCTGCCCCTGCTGGAAAGCGACCTGCTCAAGGTCATGACCGCCTGCACCGAAGGAACGCTGGCCGACACCGAGGTCAGGTTCTCCGACGGCGCTGCTGCCTGCGTCATCCTCGCTTCCGGCGGCTACCCGGTGGCCTACGAGAAGGGCAAGCCCATCACCGGTCTGGTGGACGGCCAGCTGCCCGATGAGCCGGACGTCACGGTCTACCACTCCGGCACGGCCATCACCGAGGACGGCCGGCTCGTCACCAACGGCGGCCGTGTGCTGGGTGTGACGGCCACCGCGCCCGGCCTGCCCCGCGCCATCTCCATCGCCTACGAGGCGGCGGAGCACATCCACTTCGACAAGCTGCACAAGCGCACCGACATCGGGATGCGGGCGCTGAAAGCGCTGGCAGAGAAGCAGTAAATGCAGCTCTGAAGGCTCTCCCTTTGGGAGAGCTGTCACCGAAGGTGACTGAGAGGGCAAGGATGCTGACAAAGATGCGCAGGCACGGCGATAGCATCGCGCTGACGAAGGGCCTGCTTATCGCTGTGCGGCGGCTTTGCCGCACCGGGCCTGCCCTCTCCGTCATTGCTTCGCAATGCCACCTCTCCCAAGGGGAGAGGCTTTGGCAGGCCGGAAAGCTCTGAGCTGACTGCTGAAAGCATATATGCCGCAAAATACAGTGCGCTGTTGTCAAGAAAAGCGGCTTCTGAACAATAATACCTGTTAAGATGTCGTGAATCTGGACAGCGGAGCACTTCTGTTTCTGGTAAAACAAAACTCCTCTCAGGCTGTGCGGCCTGACCGGCACGCCAGTGGCTCCCCCTTTGGGGGAGCTGTCACCGAAGGTGACTGAGAGGGCTGACAACAAGGGGGATTTTCCAATGGTATATCGTATCTATGTTGAAAAGAAACCCGGCTTCGACGGCGAGGCCCAGAGCCTGCGCAATGAGCTCGTCTCTCTGCTGGGCATCAAGGAGCTGAACGGTCTGCGTCTGCTCAACCGCTACGACGTGGAGGGCATCGACGAGGCTCTGTTCGATCAGTGCGTCCCCACCGTGTTCAGTGAGCCGCCGGTGGATAACACCTACGCAGAGCTGCCCGTCTCCGACGGCGTGTCTTTCGCCGTGGAGTATCTGCCCGGCCAGTTCGACCAGCGCGCCGACTCTGCCGCCGAGTGCATCCAGCTCATCAGCCAGGGCGACCGCCCGCTGGTGCGCTCTGCCCGCGTCTACCTGCTGGAAGGCACCCTGACCGATGAGCAGGTGGCTGAGATCAAGAAATACGTCATCAACCCGGTGGAGGCCCGCGAGGCTTCGCTGGACACCAGGGCTACCCTGAAGATGGAGTATCCCGTCCCCACCGAAGTGGAGGTGCTGGACGGCTTCAACGAGCTGGATGAGGCAGGCCTGAAAAAGTTCGTCGACGAGAAGGGCCTCGCCATGGACCTGGGCGACATCAAGTTCTGCCAGGAGTATTTCCGCTCGGAGAAGCGCGACCCGACCATCACCGAGATCAAGATGATCGACACATACTGGTCGGACCACTGCCGCCACACCACCTTCGGAACCATTCTGGACGACGTCCAGATCGACGATGCCGTGGTGCAGGAGGCCTTCGACCGCTATATGGCAATGCGCGCCGACCTTGGCCGCGAGAATAAGCCCCGCTGCATGATGGACCTGGCCACCATCGGTGCCAAGGAACTGAAAAAGCAGGGCATCCTGAAGAACCTCGACGAGTCTGAGGAAATCAACGCCTGCACCGTGAAGATCAAGTGCGACGTCAACGGCAAGGATGAGGACTGGCTGTTCCTCTTCAAGAACGAGACCCACAACCACCCGACGGAGATCGAGCCCTTCGGCGGCGCTGCCACCTGCATCGGCGGTGCGATCCGCGACCCGCTGTCTGGCCGCAGCTACGTCTATCAGGCCATGCGCGTCACCGGCGCAGGCGACCCCCTCAAGCCCGTCAGTGAGACCCTGCCCGGCAAGCTGCCCCAGCGCAAGCTGGTGACCACCGCTGCCGCCGGTTATTCCTCCTACGGCAACCAGATCGGCCTTGCTACCGGTCAGGTGGATGAGATCTATCACCCCGGCTATGTGGCAAAGCGGATGGAGATCGGCGCTGTTGTGGGCGCAACGCCCGCTTCCCACGTCCGCCGCGAATGCCCCGCTCCCGGCGACGTCATCGTCCTGCTGGGCGGCCGCACCGGCCGCGACGGCATCGGCGGTGCCACCGGTTCCTCCAAGGCCCACAAGCTGGACAGCCTCGAGCACTGCGGTGCTGAGGTCCAGAAGGGCAACGCCCCCATCGAGCGCAAGCTGCAGCGCCTGTTCCGCCGCGAAGACGCCTGCAAGATGATCAAGCGCTGCAACGACTTCGGCGCCGGCGGCGTCTCTGTCGCCATCGGCGAGCTGGCCGACGGCCTGTATATCGACCTGAACAAGGTCACCAAGAAGTATGACGGCCTCGACGGCACCGAGCTGGCCATCAGCGAGAGCCAGGAGCGTATGGCTGTGGCTCTGGCCCCGGAGGACGTGGACAAATTCATCGCCATCGCCACCGAGGAGAACCTTGAGGCCACCCCCGTGGCAAAGGTCACCGAGGAAAAGCGCCTGAACATGGTGTGGAACGGCAAGTCCATCGTCAACATCAGCCGCGAGTTCCTGAACTCCAACGGCGCTGAGAAGCACCAGAACGTCCACATCGAGAAGGGGACTGTCTGGCAGCCCCAGTGGGCCGGCGTGACCTTCGAGCAGAAGATGAAGAATATGGTGGGCGATTTGAACGTCTGCAGCAAGAAGGGCCTTTCTGAGCGGTTCGACTCCACCATCGGCGCGGCCACCGTGCTGATGCCCTTCGGCGGCGCATGCCAGCTGACCCCCCAGAACGCCATGGTCGCAAAGCTGCCCGTGGACGGCGAGACCAACACCTGCTCCGGCATGGCATGGGGCTACAACCCCTACCTCATGAGCGCCAACCAGTATGTGGGCGCACGGATGGCCGTCGTCGAGAGTGTGACCAAGCTGGTGGCCTCCGGCTTCCGCTATGAGGACGCCTACCTGACCTTCCAGGAGTACTTCGAGCGCCTTGGCACTTCCCCGGAGCGCTGGGGCAAGCCGCTGGCCGCTCTGCTGGGCGCACTGGACGCGCAGATCGGCCTCGGCATCGCCTCCATCGGCGGTAAGGACAGCATGTCCGGCTCCTTCGAGCAGCTGGATGTGCCTCCCACGCTGGTGTCCTTCGCCACCGCCATCGGCAAGGCCGGCCGCGTCGTCTCCACCGAGTTCAAGAAGCCGGAGAGCACCGTCGTCCTCATCCGGCCCATCCTGGACCCCGTCACCGGCTGCCCCAACTTCTTCTCCTTGAAGGCCAACTATAAGAAAGTTGAGCAGATGATGGAAGATGGCATGGTGGCCGCTGCTTCCTCTGTGGGCTATGGCGGTCTGGCCGAGGCTCTCTTCAAGATGGGTCTGGGCAACCGCATCGGCTTCAAGATGATGAACAACATGACCACCCACGATATGTTTAAGCCCATGTACGGCTCCATCGTGCTGGAGATGGTCTCTGACGCCCCGGCTGGTGAGCTGCTGGGCGAGACCACCGCAGACTACACCTTCGAGTGCTGCGGCGACAAGCTGGATATGGCTCAGCTGCAGGAGATCTGGGAGAGCAAGCTCGAGCCCGTCTATCCCTACCGCAAGGCCGGCCCCGCCGTCGAGAAGATCGACGGCAGCCTGACCGCCCCCGCTGCGCCCAAGATCGGCGTGGCAAAGCCGAAGGTCATCATCCCGGTCTTCCCGGGTACCAACTGCGAGTACGACACCGCCCACGCCTTTGCCCGCGCCGGTGCGGACCCCGAGGTGCTGGTCATCCGCAACCTGACCCCCGCTGATGTCACCGCCAGCTGCGAGGCACTGGTCAAGGCCATCAACGAGAGCCAGATCGTCATGCTGCCCGGCGGCTTCTCCGGCGGCGACGAGCCGGACGGCAGCGCAAAGTTCATCGCCTCCTTCTTCCGCAATCCTGCGGTCACTGAGGCAGTCCGCGACCTGCTGCAGCACCGGGATGGTCTGATGCTGGGTATCTGCAACGGCTTCCAGGCCCTCATCAAGCTGGGTCTGGCCGCTTACGGCGACATCCGCCCCATCACGGCCTGCGACCCGACCCTGACCTTCAACACCATCGGCCGCCACCAGAGTATGCTGGTGCGCACCCGCATCGCCTCCACCGGCAGCCCCTGGCTGTCCAAGTGCAGCGTGGGCGACCAGCACACCGTGGCCATCAGCCACGGTGAGGGCCGCTTCGTGGCACCTCAGAGCGTGCTGGACACCCTCATCGCCAACGGCCAGATCGCGACCCAGTACGTCGATCAGAACGGCAGCCCCAGCATGGACATGAAGTACAACCCCAACGGCTCCGTCCTCGCCATCGAGGGCATCACCAGCCCGGATGGCCGTGTCTTCGGCAAGATGGGCCATTCGGAGCGCAGCGGCGAGTACTTGTACAAGAACGTCACCGGCGACAAGTACCAGCCTATTTTAGAGGGCGGCGTGGACTATTTCAAGATTTGATGGTATAATAGCCCTCTCAGACGCTTACGCGTCAGCTCCCCCAGAGGGGGAGCCACTGGCGTGTCGGCCAGGTCTGAGCAGGATGAATAAAGTTTTCTGTTTCGGAAACGATAGTGCCCTGCTGTACAGATTCACAGCAGCTTGACAAAATGCCCTGCTGAGAAGCTTCTGCCCTCTGCAGCGAGGCCCGCCCTTTGATGTGCCAGTACACTTCCGGCGGACAGCGCAGAGTTACCCGGTTTGCCAATGGTGCTCCGCACCCGGGTTGCGGCATCCAGCATCCGCTGCGCATTGCGCGCGTCTTGCTGGCCGCTGCCCCAACAGCGACTCCCTGATTCCGCCACTGGCGGCGGTCGTCGTTGTTGCCCCCTTTGGGGGAGCTGGCTGCCGGAGGCAGACTGAGAGGGCTACAAGGAGGAAACAACCAATGTCTCAGCATGACCGTTATATCAGTCCCTTTTCCACCCGTTATGCCTCCGATGAGATGCAGTACATCTTCTCGGACGACAACAAGTTCCGCACCTGGCGCCGCCTGTGGGTGGCCTTGGCCCGGGCCGAGATGAAGCAGGGCCTGACCAATATCACCCCCGAGATGGTGGCCGAGCTGGAAGCTCATGTGGACGACATCAACTATGAAGTCGCCATCGAGCGGGAAAAGCTGGTGCGCCACGACGTCATGAGCCATGTCTACGCTTACGGCCAGCAGTGCCCCAAGGCGGCAGGCATCATCCATCTGGGTGCCACCAGCTGCTATGTCGGCGACAACACCGACATCATCGTGATGCGTCAGGGCCTCGAGCTGGTGCGCAAGAAGCTCATCGGCGTGCTGGCAAAGCTGGCAAAGTTCGCCGAGGAGTATAAGGATATGCCCTGCATGGCTTACACCCACTGCCAGCCCGCCCAGCCCACCACCGTGGGCAAGCGCGCTACCCTGTGGGCCAACGAGCTGGTGATGGACCTCAACGAGATCGACCACCGTCTGGCTACCCTGCAGCTGCGTGGCGTCAAGGGTACCACCGGCACCCAGGCTTCCTTTATGGAGCTGTTCAAGGGCGACGCCGACAAGATCCGCGCCGTGGATGCTTCCATCGCTGAGGAGATGGGCTTCGACAGCGAGGCCGTCATCCCGGTGTCCGGCCAGACCTACAGCCGCAAGGTGGACGCCTTCATCCTCAACGCCCTGGCCGGCATCGGCCAGAGCTGCATGAAGTTCGCCACCGACCTGCGCCTGCTGGCCAACTTCAAGGAGATGGAAGAGCCGTTTGAGAAGAACCAGATCGGTTCCTCCGCCATGCCCTACAAGCGCAACCCCATGCGCTGCGAGCGCATCTGCGCTTTGAGCCGCTACCTGATGGTGGATGTACTCAACCCCAGCTTCACCACCGGCACGCAGTGGTTCGAGCGCACGCTGGACGACAGCGCCAACAAGCGCGTTGCCATGGCTGAGGGATTCCTCGCCACCGACGCTATCCTGAACATCATGCTCAACGTCACCGACGGCATCGTGGTCTACCCGAAGGTCGTGCGCAGCCGCCTGATGGCTGAGCTGCCCTTCATGGCCAGCGAGAACATCATGATGCAGGCCGTGGAGAAGGGCGGCAACCGTCAGGAGCTCCACGAGCGTCTGCGCCAGCACGCCATCGCCGCCGGCAAGCAGGTCAAGGAAGAGGGTCTGCCCAACGACATGGTGGACCGCATCGCCGCCGACCCGGCCTTTGGTCTGACCAAGGAAGAGATCGTGGCGGGCCTTGTGCCGGAGAACTTTGTGGGCCGCGCTCCCCAGCAGGTGGAGGAGTTCATTGCTCACATCCTCAAGCCCATCTTTGACGCCAACCCGGACGCTGTGGAACAGCACGCAAACCTGAGCGTCTAAACGTGATTTTACAGGAAAAGAGGCTGTTGCCGCAGGCAACGGCCTCTTTTCTGCACACAGAAGGAGTTTTCATGCGACTCGATAAATATTTAGCCGAGACGGCCCAATGCACCCGGAGCGAGGCGAAGGCACTGCTGGCGAAAGGTCGCGTCACGGTCAACGGCGCGGTCTGCAGGAAAGGGGACACCCAGCTGAAAGAGGCTGACGCCGTGGCGGTGGACGGCAAAGCGCTGGCCTACCGGCAGTTCGTCTACCTTATGCTCAACAAGCCCGAGGGCGTCGTCAGCGCCTCCGCCGACAAGCGGGACACGACGGTCGTGGATCTGGTGGGGGATGCCTATCCCCGGCGGGAGCTGTTCCCGGCGGGGCGGCTGGACAAGACCAGCACCGGTTTCGTTCTGCTGACGGACGACGGCGGCTTTGCCCACGACATCCTCGCGCCTAAACGCCATGTCTCCAAGACCTATACCGTCGTCATCGACACCCCGCTGACGGAAGAGATGAAGGCCGGCTTTGCCGCAGGCGTCACCCTTGCCGACGGCACGGCCCTTTCGCCGGCGGAAGTGTCCGCCCTCACCCCCGACGGTCTGACGGTCCGCGTCCTGCTCAGGCAGGGCGTGTATCATCAGATCAAGCGGATGTTCGGCGTCTACGGTGCGGGCGTCAACGCCCTGCACCGGGATGCCATCGGCGGGCTTGCGCTGGACGAGAGCCTTGCTGCGGGCCAGTGGCGGGAGCTGACAGCCGACGAGGTGGCGAAAATTACCACGGGGTAAAGGACTGCTTTTCACCCGGTTTTCAAAAAAGTATCACATTTTGCCGGTAAAATAGCCCTCAGAACCACGCAGAAAGGCCCTTTTTGGCTCGAAAATGGCCCCGAAAGATAATTTCAACAAGAAAGAAGAATTTTTTTTGGTGAAATATGTTGCAAAAGTAAATTCTTTTGTGTAAAATATAAAATGTAATGCGGCGAAATTGTTAAAAATCACAATCCCGCCCACCTGCGGTTTGCACAAGAGAGGAAAAGGGGTATCCATTTATGGCCAATAGAGTATTTCAGAGCGTGATCTACCAGATGAAGGACGCGATCGACCGCGTGGTCGGCGTGGTGGATGAGACCGGCGCTGTCATCTCCTGCTCGGAGTTGAATCTGATCGGCGAGGTGCGCGAGGGCTTTATGGCAGAGCGTCTGACGGCCGGTGACCGCTTCGTGCGGGATGGCTACACCTACCAGCAGTTCTCCAGCGCAAAGCATAACGATTATGCCGTTTTTGTGGAAGGTGCGGACGAGACTGCGGGCCAGTTTGCCGCTGTGCTGTCCATCAGCCTGCAGAGCATCAAGCAGTATCACGACGAGAAGTTCGACAAGGCCAACTTTATCAAGAATGTGGTGCTGGACAACATCCTGCCCGGCGACATCTACGCCAAGGCCCGTGAGCTCCACTTTGCCACCGACGTCTCCCGCGTGGTGTTCATCGTCCGCGTCACCAGCGGCGGCGACATCTCCGCTTACGACGTGGTGAGCAGCCTGTTCCCCGACAAGCAGAAGGACTTCGTCTTCAACATCAGCGAGACGGATACCGTCCTGGTCAAGGAGATCCGCAAGGGCATCGACCGCACCGATATGGAGAAGCTGGCCGCCAGCATCGTGGACACCCTGTCCGGCGAGCATTACATCAAGGCTGTCGTGGGCATCGGCACCCCCATCGCCAACGTGAAGGACCTGGCTACTTCCTTTAAGGAAGCACAGATCGCCATGGAAGTCAGCAAGGTGTTCGACACCGAGAAGCAGATCATCCGCTACGACAATCTGGGCATCGCACGTCTTATCTACCAGCTGCCCACCACGGTCTGCGAGATGTTCCTGCGCGAAGTGTTCAAGCAGGGCAGCATCGAGAGTCTGGACCAGGAGACCCTGTTCACCATCCAGCGCTTCTTCGAGAACAACCTGAACGTCTCCGAGACCAGCCGCGGCCTGTTCGTCCACCGCAACACGCTGGTGTATCGTCTGGAAAAGATCAAAAAGCTGACCGGTCTGGATCTGCGTGAGTTCGACGACGCTATCGTGTTCAAGGTAGCGCTCATGGTCAAGAAGTACCTGTCCAACAACCCGGCCAAATATTGATATTTCGTCTCAGCCGCTCCGGCTGCGGACGCCGAAACCGGCCGCTCGACCCCGATGCTGGCCGGTTTCTTTTTAGCCCTCTCAGTCGCTGACGCGACAGCTCCCCCAAAGGGGGGAGCCGTTGGCAGGTCGGAAAACTCTGAGCGGCCTGCAGAAGCTTATTGTGGCGTAAAATTGCGGGCCTTGCTACAGAGGATAACAGGGCACTGTCGTGTCCGAAATAAAAAGCTCTTTCATCTGGCGTGGACTTGACCGACACGCCAGTGGCTCTCCCTTTGGGAGAGCTGGCATCGCGCAGCGATGACTGAGAGGGTAATAACTTTTCAGGAGCAAGATACTCATGATAGATTTTGAACATGTCACCAAGATATACAAACGGAGTGATACTCCCGCTCTGGAGGACATCGACTTCCATGTAGACGACGGCGAGTTCGTCTTTCTGGTGGGCCACTCCGGCGCCGGCAAGTCCACTCTGCTCAAGCTCATCCTCCGCGAAGAGCTGCCCACCGAGGGCCGCGTCATGGTGGACGGCAAGGACGTCGCCCGGCTGCGCCGGGGCAAAGTGCCTTTCCTCCGCCGCCAGATGGGCATCATCTTTCAGGATTTCCGCCTCATCCCCACCATGACGGTCTATGAGAATGTGGCGTTTGCCATGCATGTCACCAATATCGGCAGAAAAGACATCAAAGAGCGCGTCAACTACATGCTGGAGCTGGTGCATCTGGAAGATAAGGCAAAGGTCTACCCCGAGTTCCTCTCCGGCGGTGAGCAGCAGCGCGTGGCCGTGGCCCGCGCTCTGGCCCACAGCCCCCGCCTCGTCATCGCGGACGAGCCCACCGGCAACATCGACCCCGAGATGAGCCTTGAGATGATGGAACTGCTGGAACGTGTCAGCGAGATGGGCATCACGGTGCTTGTCGTCACCCACGAGCATGAACTGGTGCGCCGCTTCAACCGCCGCACCATCACCCTGAAGCAGGGCCGCATCATCTCCGATGTTCCGGCCAGCTTCGGCGAGGAGGTACACGCATGAAAATCTCTACGTTTGGGTTCCTCACCCGGCGCGGCGTGCTCAACCTCGGCAAGCACTGGGCCATGACCATCGCCTGCATCGCCTCCCTCAGCGTCTGCATGACCCTGAACGCCTTCGCCAGCCTCATTGAAGTCAATGTGGACAGCATGGTGAGTTATCTGGGCAGCCAGAACGAGATGGTGGTCTATGTGGACCCCGAGGCCGATGACGCCACCATCCAGTCTGTGGGCAATGCCCTCAGCGGCACCGCAGGTGTGAGCCGGGTGCAGTATATGTCCAAAGAAGACGTCCTCAACCAGTACAAGGGCTATATGTCCGACTATGCTGCCCTGCTGAACGAGTTCGAGAACGACAACCCCTTTAAGGCCAATTACCGCGTCTCCCTGTCTGATCTGAGCCAGATGGAGACCATCAGCAAGCAGTTCGAGAACATCAGCGGCGTCTACAGCGTCACGGCTCCCATCGAGATGACCAAGACCTTTGTGGAGGTCCAGCGGGCTGTCACCAAGGTCGGGCGCGGTCTGGTGCTGGTGCTGATGGCTGTCAGCATCATCACGGTGGGCACCACCATCCGGCTGAGCGTCTTTGCCCGCCGCCGTGAAATCGAGATCATGAAGTATGTCGGCGCTACCAACGCCCTCGTCACCCTGCCTTTTGTCATCGAGGGCCTGACGATGGGCCTGCTCTCCGGCATCCTGACGGCAGCTGCCACCATCGGCGGCTATGCCTACATCGTTCGGCTGTCGCCCACGCTGGGCGGCCTGTGGCAGATGCTCATGGGTACGGCTCTGGTGCCGCTGGAGAATGTCTGGCCCACCATCCTGATCTACAGCCTCGCGGGCGGTGCTCTGGTGGGCGGTCTGGGCAGCATGTTCTCCATCCGAAAGCACCTGAACGTGTAAGGAGGGCCTACTGTGTACCACGACAAGCATTCCGCAGGCTTTGTCCTGCACCATCCGCCCCGCCACGCAAAGCCGTCGGGCCATTCGGCCATGATGCGCGCCGCCTGTGCCTTTCTGGCCGCCGCCTGCCTCGTGCTGAGCGTGACGGTCTACCCGGCCAGTGCGGCCACCAGCATGAGCTCGCTGCAGAACAAGCTGGACAAGATCTCTGCGTCCATCCAGCAGCATAAGACGGAGCTGAACGACGCCAAAAAGAAGGAAGCTGCTGCCAAGGCCCTCGAGTCTGAGCTGAAGGAAAAAGTCTCGGTGCTCCAGAGCCAGATCGGCGTCCTCAAGAGCCAGATCTCCGAGGTGCAGAACAGCATCGGCGTCAAAGAGCAGGAGATCACCGCCAAGCAGAACGAGATCGCCCGGAAAGAGCAGGAGATCGCCGACCGGTGGGACGATTTCAAGAGCCACATGGCCGCCATGCAGGAGCTGCGGGACGGCGGCAGCGTCGCCATGCTCCGGGCCGTGAACGATCTGTACGAGCTTCTGACCTTCAATGAGGTCATGCAGGACATCTCGGTGAAGGACACCGAGATACTCGACAACATGAAGGCTGCGAAGGAAGCCCTTGTGGCCGACCGAACCCAGCTCGTGGAGGAGCGCACCCAGCTGCAGAACAAAAAGTCTGAGCTGGACGCCCAGAACAAGCAGATGCAGTCCAAGCAGAGCGAGCTCAACAACAGCGTCAAGGAGGCCCGTCTGAGCGCCGCTGAGGCCCAGCAGGCCCAGAAGAACGCCCAGGCGGCCATCGAGTCGGACGAGATGAACTACGAGGCCGTCAAGAAGGAGATCCAGAAGCTCATCGCAGCGGCAGCGGCCAGCAAGCCCCAGCTGAGCTTCAGCGGCTTTATCTGCCCGCTCAAGAGCTATACCCGCATCTCCAGCGAGTACGGCTGGCGCAAGAACCCGGTCTCCGGCGTCAACAAGCTCCACGCCGGCATCGACTTTGCCGCCCCCGCAGGCACGCCCATCTACGCGGCCGCCAGCGGCTATGTGCAGGTGGCCGGCTGGTCCAGCGGCGGCTATGGCAACTATGTCATCATCTATCACGGCAAAATGACAGACGGCAACGCCTACTCCACCCTCTACGGCCATATGCGCTCGGTGGCAACGTCGGCGGGCAGGTATGTCAACCAGGGCGACCTCATCGGCTATGTGGGCTCCACCGGCAACTCTACCGGCAACCACCTCCATCTCGAGGTGTGGAAGGGCGGCTCCAAGGCCAATGCGGTCAACCCCTGCGGTTATATTCCGATAAGATAATACAACTGTAATTGAAGTCGAGGGGTCAAAGGAGGCCACAAGGCGAAATGAACGAGCAAAAACGCAAGCGTATCCTTCGGGTGGGCTGTCTGATTCTGGCAGGAGTGTTCCTGCTGTCGGTACTGGGCAGTGTCATCCTGATGCTTTTGGTCTGAACTGGGGGAGGATATTGAATGAACCGCAAAATTTCCGTAGGGATGACCGTGACCATCGTCATTCTGGCAATGACGGTCACTTTTTCCATCACGATGCTGATGGCGATGCGGCTGTTTGACCACACCGTCACCAGCGTGAAGGAAAAGGAGAGCATGTACAACAAGGTGGCCGAGGTAGACCGCTATGTGCGCGCCAACGACTACTACGACATCGACGAGACCATGCTGTACGACCGTCTGACTGCCGGTTATCTGCTGGGTACCGGCGACAAGTACGCCCGCTACTACACCGCCTCGGCCTACACCGACCTGCTCAACGCCCAGAGCGGCAAGCTGATGGGCATCGGCGTGGAGCTGGCCATCGACCAGTCCGGCTACGCCAAGGTCATCAAAGTGTATGACGAGTCTCCTGCCAAGGAGGCCGGCCTCCAGCGGGGCGATTACATCACCACCATCGACGGCGCAGACATCAAAAGTCTGGGCAGCGTGGAGGCTGTCCAGAACAAACTCCGGGGCGAGAGCGGCACGAGCGTCAATGTAAGCTGGCTGGACAGCGAGAACGCCCAGCACACCGCCGACCTGACCCACTTCGGCTTTACGGCCAACAGCGTCGATTCCGCGCTGGTGCAGGGCAATGTGGGCTACATCAAGATCTGGCAGTTCGACAACTCCACCCCCAGTGAGCTGGATTTTGCGCTCCGCAGCCTGACCGCCAGCGGCGCCCAGAGCTTCATCTTCGACCTGCGCGACAACGGCGGCGGCATCCTTGACGACGCCATCAGCTGCATCAAGCTCGTCGCGCCGGAAGGCGTGCTGGCCTACGCGGAGGATAAGGCAGGCAACCGCACCCTGCTGGGCAGCAGCACCGGCGACTCGGTCATCAGCCAGCCCACCGTCTGCCTCGTGAACGAGAACACCGCCAGCGCGGCAGAACTCTTTGCGTCCAGCCTGCGCACCCTGTGCGGCACCCGCCTCGTGGGCAGCACCACGATGGGCAAAGGCACCATCCAGAGCAGCCCCCAGCGCCTCTCGGACGGCAGTGCCGTCGTGGTCACGGTGGCAAAGCTCATCTGCGGCGACGGCTCCTGCTTCGACGGCACCGGCCTGACCGTGGACGTGGAGCGCCCGCTGACTGCCGACGAGCAGGCCAGCTACTATGACTACACCCTCGACACGGACCCGCAGATACAGCGCGCCGTCAGCTGCGCACAGCAGCTCACCGGCGTCACCACCGTGGGCGGCGTGAACGACGCTGACATCGCCGCCGACTCCGCCGCAGCCTCTTCGGAGGCCGCAGCCCAGAGCACCGCTTCCTCCGAGGCCGGTGCGGAAGGGGAGCAGGAGGCTTCCAGTACGCAGTGACCCTCTCCGTCTGCTGCGCAGACACCTCTCCCAAAGGGAGAGGCTTTGGCATACCGGGCCACTTTCTACTGGATGCCTGAGGCCCGATATGGCGCAAAAGAGCGGGCCTTGCTTCCGGGGGCAGGCGCTTCTGAACAAGCGCACCTTGTCAAGCTGCCGTGAATCCAGACAGCGGAGCACTACTGTTTCCGATACATCGTACTTTATTCGTCCAGCGTTGGCCCGACCGACACGCCAGTGGCTCCCCCTTTGGGGGAGCTGCCGCGCGAGCGGCTGAGAGGGCTGCAACAGAAAGGAAAACCACTATGCCGGAGCTGACCGACCTCTCCGTTATCCGCAGCCTGTGCGAAAAATACGATTTCGCGCTCTCCAAGGGCTTTGGACAGAACTTCATCATCAATCCCGGCCTGCCGCCCAAGATCGTGGACGCCAGCGGCGTCGATAAGAGCTGGGGCGTGCTGGAGATCGGCCCCGGCATCGGCGTGCTGACCAAAGAGCTGGCCCAGCGCGCCGCCAAGGTGGTGTCCATCGAGGTGGACGAGCGCCTGCCGCCCCTGCTGGCCGAGACCATGGCGGGCGTGGAGAACTTCAAGCTGGTATTGCAGGATGTTCTGAAGGCAGACCTCCGCGCCCTCATCGAGGAGGAGTTCCCCGGGATGCCGGTGGCTGTCTGCGCCAACCTGCCCTACTACATCACCAGCCCCATCGTCATGAAGCTGCTGGGCGACCGCCTGCCCATCCAGAACCTCACCGTCATGGTGCAGAAGGAGGCCGCCGACCGTCTGGCCGCCGCCCCCGGCACCCGGGCGTCCAGCGCCATCAGCTGCGCCGTGAGCTACTACGCCACCTCAAAGCTGATGTTCACCGCCGCGCCGGGCAGCTTCTATCCGGCCCCGAAGGTCACCAGCGCTGTGGTGCGGATGGACATCCGCACCACTCCCGCCGTACAGGTGGAGGACGAGGACGGCTACTTCGCCCTCATCCGTGCCGCTTTCGGCCAGCGCCGCAAGACCGCCGCCAACGCCATCGCCAGCGGCCTCGGCCTGCCGAAGGATAAGGTCATCGCGGCCATCGAGGCGGCGGGCTTCGACGCCCGCATCCGCCCCGAGGCCCTGACCCTCGAGGACTTTGCTGCCGTACAGCGGGAGCTGAAGTAAGATTTTATCAGAATAAAACGCCAAGGCCCCCGCAGTCCGGAACAGAACTGCGGGGGCCTTGGTCGTTATGTGGAAAGAATGGAGGATGGAGATCTGCTTACCTCAGCAGTGCGCTGTGGTCTGCGCCGCCCACGGTGAAGCTGGCGGTGGAGCCGCTGTGGCGGAGGGTGAAAGGCGTATCGCCCGCGCCGAGGGCTGCAACATCGGAGAGGGAGAGGGTGGAAGTGCAGCGTTCGGTGGAGAAGACAACGGTCCCGATGCGCTCAGAGCGGAGGCCGGTCAAATCGGAAAGGACGCCCTGCAGGGACGCCGTCTCATGGGAGACATCGATGTAGAGAACATCGCTGATCCGGCTCAGCCGGACCAGCTGGGCGTTCTGGAGGATGTCGGCCTGAGCTGGGTCGAGGACACGCAGGCCGGTGGAGATGGTGCTGTCGCTGATGCCGCTGTTGTGGGAGACATCGCGGTACTCCACCTCATTGCAGACCGCGCAGATGCGGTACTCGCGGCTGCTGTCGCCTTGGACAGGCATCCAGCCGCTCCACTGATGGCCGAGGGCGGGCAACTCCTCCGTCTCAGTGACGACACAGTCTTTGACCTTGCAGCTGTGCTGTCTCTCGCCCGGCTCGGTGCAGGTAGACTTTTTGGTGATGACCCAATCGCCGAGGGGGTGGGTCTCGCTGCCGGCGGGATAGATGCTCTTCGTGTAGACACTGTTGTGGAAGAGCCGCGTTACGCCGTTCTCTACGAGCTTCACGAGGCCCCGCTTGCCGTTTTCCTTGAGATGGATGATCTCGTCCAGCTTCTTGCCGTCGCGGCCTCGGATGGCATTGTCGGCGTCGGGTGCGGTTGCGGTGAGGTCCAGCGGGGTGTCGGAATTGCCGATGGAGACGATGCCGCTTTCAGTGGACACGCCCGCGCCGCCGCTCTTGCCGCTGCCGCCGGTGGTGTTGATGGTGCCGCCCGCAATATTCACAAAGCTGCCGCCGATGCCGCTGCCGCCGGTGCTGTTCTCGCCGGTGGCGTTGCCGCCGGTGGCCTTCGTGATGGTATCGCCGGTGGCCTTCGTGATGGTATCGCCCGAAATCTTCACAACGCTGCCGCTGTGGATGCCGTCGCCGCCGTTGCCATTGGTAGAAGCGCCGCCCTGCGCGGTTCCGATGTTGGCGCTGCCGGAGATGGTGAGGATGCCGCCGCTGGAAATGCCGCTGCCACCGTTGCCATTGGTAGAAGCACCGCCCTGCGCGGTTTCGATTTTGGCGCTGCCGGAGATGGTGAGATTGCCGTAACTGCCGATGCCGTCGCCGCCGGAAGTCTGCTGTATCTCGCCGCCCTTGATGGTGAGTGTACCGTTGCTGCGGATGCCGCTGCCGCCGGTGCCGTCCTCGCCGGTGGCCCTGCCGCCGGTAGCCTGCTCTATCTTGCCGTCGGAGATGGAGACGGTGCCGCTGCTGGCAATGCCCGCGCCGCCGCTCCTGCCGCTGCCGCCGGCGGCGCTGATGGTGCCGCCGGAGATGGAGAGGCTGCCGCTGCGGCTGTCGCTGCCGCTGCGGATGCCACTGCCGCCGTTGCCGTTGCCGGTGGCGTCGCCGCCGGTAGCCTGCACTGTCGTGCCGCCCTTGATGGTGAGGCTTTCGCTGCCGGCAATGCCCGCGCCGCCAGTATGGTAGGATTCCTCGCCGGTGGACCTGCCGCCGATGGCTTTTTTGATGGTGCTGGTAAGGATTTCCATGGTCTTGCCAAGGATGCCGCTGCCGCCCCTCTTGCCACTGCCGCCGGTGCCGCTCTTGCCGGTGGCTTCGCCGCCGGTAGTCTGCTGTATCTCGCCGCCCTCGATGGTGAGGGTGTCGCCGCAGTAGATGCCGTCGCCGCCGTCGCCGGTGCGGCCGGTGGCCTTGCCGCCGACAGCGTTCGTGATGGTGCCGCCGGACATGATGAACTGGCCGTGATTGCGGATGCCGTAACCGCCGTCCTTGCCGCTGGCAGTTGCATCGCCGCCCTTCACGGTTCCGATTTTGGCGTTGTCCTTGATGGTGAGATCGCCGTCGCTGTGGATGCCGTCGCCGGCGTCGTGGTAGCGGCCATAGCCTTGGCCGCCCTGCGCTTTTTCGATGGTGCCGCCCTCGATCGTGACGGTAATATTCTTGCTATTGAGACCGCCGCCGATGCCGTCGCCGGTGTTGCCACCCACGGCTTCCTTGATGGTGCCGTCATTGATGGTGACTGTGGTCTGGCCGGTGCTGTTCTGACCGCCGCCGATGCCGGCACCACCGGAGCCGCCCTGCGCGTTTTCGATGGTGCCGCCGGAGATGGTGATATTGGTGTTGCCAGTAGCCCCTGAACCGCTGCCGATGCCGGCACCGCCCTGCTTGGTCTGCGCATTGATTTTGGCAGTGCCGCTGATGGTGATATTGGTGTTGCCGGTAGCCCCGTAACCGCTGCCAATGCCGGCGCCATCGGAGGAACCGATGGCTGTGATGTCGCCGCCTGTTATCTCAATGGTGCCGGCACCGCTGCCGAAAGAAAACGTGCCGCTGCCGATGCCAGCAGAGGCACCGCTGCCTGTGGCAGTCAGGCTGCCGGTGTTGCTGCCATTGTCATCTGTTCCGGATGTGATGGTCAGTTTGCCGGTGGTACCCATGCTCTCTTCGTTGTGCTCGAGACCGGCGCATTGGTTGCCGCTGGTGAGGGTATTTTTGCCCTCGAGCGTGATTTTCGTGTCGCCCGCGCCCTCGACGCTGAGGGCGGCGTCGTTGTTGGCTGTGATGTTGACATTGTCCAGCGTCACGTTGAGAGTGTTATCTTTTCCGGTGCTTTCATTGTTCACGAGCTTGTTGATGATGCGGATGACGTAGTTGGTGACGTTTTCGGCTGTGTTCTTGAAGTTTTCCGCAGCACGCTTCAAGACCGTGGTCGATTCGTTCCGGGTCTCTTCGTCGTCATTGGCGCTGGCGACCTTGAGGGATGCACCGGTGTACGTGAACTGGCTTTCGGGCGCAGAGCGGTTGCTCTCTGCGCTTTCCGTGCCTTCGGCAGGGGTGGGAGTGCCGCCGGGCTTGGGGTCGTTTTCCTCGCCGCCGGTGGTGTCGTCAGAGCCGGTGGTGCTCCCCGTGCTTTCCGCGCCTTCGGCAGGAGTCCCGCTGCCGGTGGTGGGAGTGTCGTCCGCTTTGGTGTCGCTGCCCCCAGAGCCGGAGGTGCCGTCGGAGCCGGAGGTGCCGCTCTCAGAGCCGGAGTTGCCGCCCTCAGAGCCTTTACTCTCAGGGTCAGAGCTTCCCGCACCGGTGTTCTTGCCGTCGGTGGTGTCGCCGGTCTGGTTCTTTTCCGTGGACTGGTTCTCGTTTTCCTCGCCGCTGCCGTCAGAAGAGTCGCTGCCCTTGGTGTCGCCGGGGTAGACCATGTCTTTGCCTTCGTTTTCGCTGTCTTCTACTTTGAGCGTGGCCGACGCGGATTTGGCGGCAGAGGTTGCAGGGGTGCCGCCCTCAGACGAGTTGCCGCCCTCAGAGCCGGTGCCGGTGGTATCCTCTGAGCGCTTGCCGCCCTTGATGATGATGTCGCCGTTGTCTACATCACCCTTGCTTTTATCTTTGTTGTCGGCGTGCTTGACATAGACGTCGCCCTTTTCGTCTTTGGTGATGGTGATGTTACCATCGCCTATGTAATAGGTACCCGCATACGCCGGTGCGGCCATGCCGGCCACCATTGCGGCTGTCAGCGCCAGCGCCGTCACCCGGTGAGACGCGGGCCGTGGGGGGGGGGGGTACCCGCAGCGGATGCCCCAGAACGCGCATTGCGAGCTTGCGATAAGAAATCATAGAAACCTCCTCTGAAAAGTGTGGGTTTTGCACAGAAGCTCCCAACGAAGGGGAAGGAGCTTGTGAAAGAAGCATAAATGTTGAGTTTAATTTATTCTACCACATTCCGGCCATAATGTCACCAAATCTGCGTGAATCGCCGTGTTTTGTGCGTGAATCGCCCCGCAGATGTCTTGAAATGCCCTGACGACAGCGCTGCATGGGCCGTACAGCGGGGCCGAGGGGCAGACAAAGATATTGACAAGCGGGGAGGTTTCTGGTATTCTACTAAAGTACCCTGTGCAAACGATACCCGCTGGTGTGGCGCAATGGCAGCGCAACTGATTTGTAATCAGTCGGTTGCAGGTTCAACTCCTGTCACCAGCTCCAAAAAGTCCTACGATATACCGCTGAAAAGCGGCGTGTGTCGTGGGGCTTTTGCTTTTTGGGAAAAGGTATGCAGGACTGTTCAATAAAGAAAAAAAGTGCTATAATACTTATAAGCCTGAAACTTTACACGAAAGGATGGGTGTGTTATGAGTACAAGAGAATATGCCAAGACTCTGATAGACCAGATTCCGGAGAGCAAGCTGATTTTTGTTGTCCCTTATTTGCAGGGGGCTGCGCTCCCCGATGATGTGGAAATGCCCAATGCGAAGACTCTGGCCGCGATTGAGGAAGTCGAAAATATGATTGAAACAGGCAAGGGAGAACATTTTGAGGGTTCTACCGCGGATCTCTTCGCTCAACTGGCGGCGGAGGGCTAAGCTATGCTAAAACTGAACACTTCCACGCAGTTCAAAAAGGATTATAAAACCTGCATGAGGCGGCACTATAACATGGATCTGCTGCAGGCGGTCGTTGATGTGCTGCGCGTGCCGGACATGCTGCCCCCGAAGAACAGAGACCACAGCTTAACAGGCAACTATACCGGCTGCCGTGAATGCCATATACAGCCAGATTGGCTGCTGATTTATCGGCAGACCGACACAGAGCTGTACTTAGTAAGCACCGGCACACACGCCGATTTGTTCGGCCTATAAAGGAAACAGGAAAGAGGCCAAGACCTGACAGAATGGGTCTTGGCCTCTTTTTCTGCAAGGTATGCAGAAAAATCATGCCGCCCGGCGGGGCGCGGGTGTTGAGATCGGCTCATCACGACGCCGCTGTGGTGTTTGGCGGTGTAGCCCTCTCAGGCGCTTTCGCGCCACTGCCCGGGTTGCGGCTCCCAGCGTCTGCTTCGCTGCCGCTCGCATCCCGCTGGCCGCAGCCCCAACAGCTCCTCCCTGTTTCCGCCACTGGCGGCGGTCGTCGCCGTTGCTCCCAGAGGGAGAGGCACTGGCGAGCCGGGTAGGCTCACTCTGAATGAGTGAAGTTTCTTTATCTTGAAAACAGCAGTGCCCTGCTACAGAGGGCAGCAGCTTCGGAACAATATCCTTGTCAAGCTGCTGCTAATCTCTGTAGCAGGGCACTCTTTTTTGCGTTATATTAAGCTTTCCGCAGTCAGCTTAGAGCTGTCCGGCCTGCCAATGGCTCCCCCTTTGGGGGAGCTGTCACGCCTGCGGCGTGACTGAGAGGGCTACATACCCCGCCTTCTCGATGCACCTGCGGCCCTCGTTGGTATCCAGCCAGTCGTAGACCTTCCGCTGGGGGCTGTCGGGGGCAGCGTCCGCGTGGACGACTGCGTAGAACTCGTTGCAGAGCGGGTAGCTCTCATCGGCGATGGTGTCATTGCCGGGGGTCACGCCGTCCACGGCCAGCAGGCGGAGGCCGGGCTTCGAGTACATCTGGTCGATGTAGTAGTAGACCGAAAAGCCGATGGCGTTGGCGGAGTTGTTGTACTCGGCGATGCTGTCCACGAGGCCGCCCATGTCGGCGGGGGCAAGCTCGGTGGGCGCGGCCATCAGCTGGCCGTCGCCCTTGTCGATGAGCAGCTTTTTGAAGAGGGTCTGACTGCCCGAGTCCACGCCCCGCTGGAACGCCACGATGGGGGAGTCCGCGCCGCCCACGTCCTTCCAGCTGGTGATGCGGCCCGCATAAATATCCCGCAGCTGCTGCTGGGTCAGGCTCCGGACGGGATTCTCTTCGTTGACGATGAACACCAGCGCGTCCCGGCCGATGGCTTTCTGCTCGAGCTTTGCGCCGGCCTCGGCCAGCTCTTCCTTGACGTACTCGGGGGCCTCGTAGACGATGAGCAGCTGTGCGCCGTAGTCCTCGCTGTCGCTGCGGGACCAGAGGCCGAAGTTCTCCCAGGCATAGGCCGTGGTGCTGACGGTGATGCTGGTCTGGGCCTCGAGAAGATCCATGCCGGTGACGTCGGCCTTCATCTGGGCCATCAGGGGGATGCAGGCCGTGGAGCCGTCGAGGCGGGGGAACTCGTCCTCGGTCAGGAAGGGGACGGGCGTGTCCGCATCGGGGACAGACGCCGCCGGAGAGTCGGCGGGGGAGTCCGTAGTGCCGGTCTTGCAGGCGGTGAGCATCGCCGCCCCGAAGCCGAGGCCCATCACGCGCAGGAAGCTGCGGCGGGAGATCATCTCTTTCATATCAAAAACCTCCGTGTCAGTACAGGTAGCCCCCGCCAGCGTCGTCGCTGGGGGAGGAGAAGATGCTTTCGCGGTAGAGCCACTGGCCGGTGGAGTCCATCAGGCCGTAGTCGAAGCCCTGCCGCGCGATAAAGCAGTCGTCGGGTAGATCGTCGATGCTGTAGCAGCTGCCGAGGCGGCGGAGAAGCAGATTGCCCTCCATGTCCAGCACGTCGGAGAGGTTCGACGAGTCGCTGTTGTCCCGGTGGGCCGTGAGCAGAGGGCCGTTGGCGGTGTTGGTGAGGTAGGAGGCGTAGGTGTACTGCTGGGCCTCACCGGCGGACGACCAGAGCAGCCCATCGCCGCTGTAGGTCTGGATGGCAACGGTGTCGTAGTTCTCGCTGTTGTATTGCAGCAGGGCGTAGCCGTCGGGCAGAGCGGTCAGACTGACATAGTGTCCCTCTTCGACGGGCGTCACCTCTACGTCGGTCAGCAGCGCGCCGGTGGTGCCGTCATAGATTTTAAGGACATTGTTTGCCGTCAGCACAGCGACATTACCGGAGTGGTAGTCCGTGTCGCTCCGCTGGACGGCGGTCTTTTCGCCGCTGGCGAGGTCGATGAGGGTGTAGGGGTTATCCGGGTCATCGCTGCCGAGGAGGGTGACACAGCCGGGCGTGTAGTCCATCACACACCAGTCGAAGCGGCCCAGCTCCACGGCCTCGCCGCTGTTCAAATCGTAGAGGACGGAGCGGCTGTCCTGACGGCTCTGGAGGCAGGCGACGCCCACGCCGCAGGCCGAGACGGCGCTGTCCTCTTCGCCGGTGAGCAGTTCGCCGGTGGTGACGTTGTAAAGGGCTTCGCGGGCGATGCCCCAGTCTGAGCCGCGGAACCAGCTCAAATCGAGCCAGTCGGCAAAGCCGCCGCGATACGATGCGAGGGTGCTGGCTGTGCAGCCGTCCTCCCGCATCAGCACATTGCCCTCCCGGTCGGTGACGAGGACATACTGGTGGAGCGGCTGGTCGGGGTCGTCGTAGGCGTAAGTAAGGCCCTCGGGCAGGTCGTAGCAGTTGAAGACGAGGCGCTGGCCGCCCTCGTCCACCACGAGACAGTCGAGCGCTGTTTCGGGTACGGGAAGCTGGGCGCCTGTGGCGAGGTCATACACCCGAGTGCCGCCGGTGGTGCTGTTCTCGGAAGCCCAGACGTCAGCGTCGTCCCGCAGGATGAGCAGCCCGCCCGAGAGGGTGGCGTTCACGGCGTAGGGAAAGGTCATGACCGGATTGCCGTCGGCGTCGTAAAGGGTGGAAGTGCGCTTCTCCGTGCCAAGGATGGAGTGGGCCACGAGGTAGTGGCCCGTCTCGCCGGTGAGGGTGTCCTTCAGCAGCTGGATGCTGTCGGAGCTGCTGGCTTTGTAGAGCACCCTGCCGCCCCGGAGGATGGTGCCGCCGCCGCTCCCGGCGTAAGAGTAGACGTAGTGGAGCGAGTCGTCGCTGAGCCATGCGTCGCTGTAATACTGCGGAGCCTGCGAGGACGCCGTCCCCTCGTGCCGGGGCGACGCCGCAGGCAGCAGCGAACAGCTCGTCAGCAGCCCGCCCGCCAGCACGAGGCAGGCGGCGCGGCGGCTGAGTCGAAGCAGAGTGGTCTTCATAGAAACACCTCACAGTCTCCCAGAATTTGACTTTCCCATCTATAGTATATACGAAAGACCCGGACATTTCATTGCAGAAATGTGTCCGGGTCTGGTTACAGTTTTATGACAAGCTTATTCTTCGTCCCCCTGTTCCTTCAATTCCTTCAGGAAGGGCAGCAGGAAAGGCACCGAGATGCAGAAGGTGAGGCCATCGGCGATGGGCTGGCACAGCTCGATGCCGCTCAGACCCCAGATGTGGGGCAGGGTGAGGATGAGCGGGATGAAGCAGACGCCCTGACGGCAGCAGGCGAGGAAGGTGGCCCGGCCCGACTTGCCGATGGACTGGAACATCATATTCGTCACGATGATGACGGGCTGCAAGAACATGGCGATGCACTGATACCGCAGGGCGGGCAGGGCCACGGCGGTGACCTCGGGGTCATCGCGGAAGAGGCGGATGAGGGGCTCGGCGTTGAACCAGCAGAGGGAGTTGAGCACTGCCATAAAGACGAAAGCCGTCGAGATGGTGAAGATGGCCGCTTTCCGCACCCGGGCAAAGCGGCGGGCGCCGTAGTTGAAGGCCGCCACAGGCTGCAGGCCCTGTCCGACGCCGATCGCCACCGACAGCACGAACTGGAAAATGCGGGACACGATGCTCATGCCGGCCACGGCAGCGTCGCCGTAGCTGCGGGCGGCGACGTTCAGCAGCATGCTGCCGATGCTGTTCAGGCCCTGACGGCCGAAGCTGGGCGCACCGTTGAAGAAGATCTGCCCGAAGTCCCGGGCGCTGCGGGTGATCTGGGTGATGCGGAATCGGCTGACGGTCTTGCCCCGCAGGAACATGGAAAGCAGGATGCAGAAGCTGATGCTCTGGCTCAGGGCGGTGGCCGTGCCTGCGCCGCCGGTCCCCATGCCGAGGCCGAAGATGAAGACGGGGTCCAGCACGATGTTGAGCACACCGCCGGTGACGAGGCCGATCATGGCGAAGCTGGCCTTGCCCTCGTAGCGAAGGATGTTGTTCATCACGAGGCTCGACATCATGAGCGGGGCCGCGATGAGGATGGGCCGCGCGTAGGCGCAGGCGTGGGGCAGGATGGTGTCGGTGCTGCCCAGCAGCATCATGAAGTCGGGCAGGGCAGCGAGACCGAGAACGGCCAGCACTGCGCCGAAGGTCAGCGCCGTGAAGAAGCTGGTGGAGGCGAACTTTGTGGCCGCGTGGGTGTCCTGACTGCCGAGGCTGCGGCTGATGATGCCGCCCGCGCCGTGGCCCAGCATGAAGCCGAGGGCCTGAATGATGGCCATCAGGCTCGACACGACGCCCACCGCGCCCGACGCGCTGGTGGACAGCTGGCCCACAAAGAAGGTATCGGCCAGATTGTAGATGCTGGTGATGAGCATACTCAGGATGGTGGGAGCCGCGAGGCCGAGAATGAGCTTCGGCACGGGGGTCTGGGTCATTTTCTCGAACTGGAGCCTGCTGCGCTCCAGCTCGGCGGCGTCGGATGCGGTGCGGGGGGAAGACGGCATGAAGAGATACCTCACTTTCGGAAATCAAAGAAAATACCGCTCTTTGCGCAAAGAACGGGTAAAATGCAGATATACAATAAAGTATAGCGCAGATCGAGGGAAATGTCGAGATGGCGGCACTGCACCAGCGGCGGTCGGTTCCGCTGCAAAAAGTTAGGGTATTGAGTGCAAAAGCAGGAGAAAATGGAATGCCTTTTGGCAAATTTGCCAAAGAAAGGTCGAATTGCTTGTAAAAAATCACGTCGAGTGGTATAATTTATGGAAAGAAACAAAAGCGCGAGGACAAAAAACAGCGCAGAGAAGAGTTCCGGGGAGATCCTGCCCCGGGATAAGGAGGGAAATCTTATGAAATCTGTGGCACAGACCATCATTGAAGCAGACCGCTTCTACACCATCGCCGCCAAGACCGGCAGCGTTATTCAGGCTGTGGAGAGCGTCAAGGACGGCGGCAACATCCGTCTGGGCAGGTACGAGCGCAAGCCCGAGCAGGAGTGGGCTTTCGTCCGCGAGGGCGACGGCGTTTACCGCATCCGCAACCGCGCCTCCGGCAAGCTCATCGACCTGATGATGACCGGCACTGCCAACGGCACCTGGCTCCACCTGTGGGAGGACGTGGGCGGCACTTCCCAGATGTGGAAGATGGAGCCCACCCCGGCCGGCACCGTCCGCCTGCGCTCCATGTGGGCTGCCGGCAAGTGCATCGACACCGTGGGCATGGGTACTGCGGACGGCGCTGTGCTCCAGATCTGGCAGGAGACTGCCGGCGAGGACCAGCTGTGGACCATCTCCGAGGTGAAGGACCGCGCAAAGCACGCCCCCAAGGCGGAGGAAAAGCCCGCTGAGGTCAAGGCCGAGGCCGCTGCTCCCGCCGAGGAAAAGCCGGTTGAGGAAAAGGCTGCACCTGCTGTGAAGAAGACCACCAGAAAGCCTGCGGCAAAGAAGACCGCCGCCAAGACTGCTGCGAAGTCCGCTGGGGCAAAGGCCGAAGCCGCACCCGCCAAGGCCGAGGAAAAGCCCGCCGAGGCCGCTCCTGCCGCAAAGCCTGCCCGCAAGACCGCTGCCCGTAAGAAGACCACGAAGGCCAGCAAGTAAGCAAGGCTGCATAGTCTACATAATATCATAGCAAAAAGAGCACCCGCTCTCCACAGTGATGTGGAAAGCGGGTGCTTTTGGGTTTAGGGTCAGGTTTACCTTCGTACAACCTCTCAGCGCCCCATCTTGCCCTTCTTGAACTTCAGCGCCGCTGCGATGAAGCCCTTGAACAGGGGATGTGCGCGGTTGGGACGGCTCTTGAACTCGGGGTGGAACTGTGCGCCGAGGTGGAAGTCACGGCCCGGCAGCTCCACGGTCTCCACAAGGCGGCCGTCGGGGCTGGTGCCGGAGATGACCAGACCGGCGTCCTGCATCTCCTGACGGTAGTCGTTGTTGAACTCGTAGCGGTGGCGGTGGCGCTCCCAGATCTCGCTCTGGCCGTAGCACTCGGCCATCTTGGTGCCGGGCAGGACGGTGCAGGGGTACTTGCCCAGACGCATGGTGCCGCCCTTGGGGATGCTGCCCTGCTGGTCGGCCATCAGATCGATGACGTTGTGATGACCCTCGGGGGTGAACTCGCTGGAGTTGGCGTCGGCGTAGCCCAGAACGTGGCGGGCGAACTCCATGACCATGATCTGCATGCCGAGGCAGATGCCGAAGTAGGGAACATCGTTCTCACGGGCGTACTGTGCGGCCTGTATCATGCCTTCGATGCCGCGGTCGCCGAAGCCGCCGGGGACGATGATGCCGTCCACGTCCGCAAAGGCTTCCCTGCAGGCTGCCTGATCGGGCAGGTCCTCGCTCTCGACCCACTTGATCTCCACTTGGCTGTCGTTCTCGAAGCCGGCGTGGTAGAGGCTTTCCATGACGGACAGATAGGCGTCATGCAGCTTGACGTACTTGCCCACGAGGGCGATGGTGCAGGTCTTGCTGCGGGTGGCGATCCGGGCCAGCATCTCTTTCCACTCGGTGAGGTCGGCGGGGGGAACATCCAGATGCAGCTGCTTGACCACCACGTCGTCGAGGCCGCCGGTGTGGAGCATCAGCGGACACTGGTAGAGGCTGGGCATGGTCAGGTTCTCGATGACGCACTCCGGCTTGACGTTGCAGAAGGTGCTGATCTTCCGGCGGATGTCGCTGCCCACGCTGCCGTCGGCGCGGAGGATGATGATGTCGGGGCTGACGCCCATGCCCTGCAGCTCCTTGACGGAGTGCTGTGCGGGCTTGGACTTGTACTCGTCGGAGCCGGAGATGTAAGGCACCAGCACCACATGGATGAAGCAGCAGTTCTCCTTGCCCTGCTCGAGGCCCACCTGACGGATGGCCTCGAGGAAGGGCTGGCTCTCGATGTCGCCGGTGGTGCCGCCGATCTCGGTAATGACCACATCGGCCTCGGTGGAAGAGGCCAGATTGTAGATATAGCTCTTGATCTCGTTGGTGATGTGGGGGATGATCTGAACGGTCTGGCCGAGGTAAGCGCCCTGACGCTCCTTGTTCAGCACGTTCCAGTAGACCTTGCCGGTGGTGAGGTTCGAATACTTGTTCAGGTTCTCGTCGATGAAGCGCTCGTAATGGCCCAGGTCCAGGTCGGTCTCGGTGCCGTCGTCGGTGACGAAGACCTCGCCGTGCTGCAGGGGGCTCATGGTACCCGGGTCCACATTCACGTAGGGGTCCAGCTTCTGGCTGGCCACCTTGAGGCCGCGGCACTTCAGCAGTCGGCCCAGAGAGGCGGCGGTGATGCCTTTGCCCAGACCGGAGACGACGCCGCCGGTCACGAAAATAAACTTTGCCATAATGGTTCTCCTCTAATTTACAGATATTCTTTGCCGTGAATAGCACGATAAGCAGATACTTTCCCTCAGTGGGGGCGCAATACGGATTATTGCGCGGGGTCGTAGGAGTCCAGTATCTCCTGCGCGACCTCGGCGCGGTCGCGCCGGGTGTCCATTGCTTTTTTCTCGATGTAGCGGTGCGCCTCGGCCTCGGTCATATGGCCCAGCTCGATGAGGCAGCACTTGGCGCGGCTCACCAGCCGCACCTGCGCCAGCTTTTCCTGCATCCGCTGATTCTCCTGCCGCAAAAGCAGGAGGCGGTGGTTGCTGGCGGCGGCCATGTGGATGGCCTGCAAAAAGAAGGTGTTGGAGAAGGGCTTTGTGACCAGCAGAACGCCTTCTTCACTCAGCGGGGTCAGAAGCTGCTCGGCGGCTGCGGCCTTGGCCAGAAATATCACACCGGCATCCGTTTTCTCCACGGCGTCGGCGCACAGCTCGTGGCCGAACTCATCCGGCAGCGGCGAGTTGACCACGATGAGCTCAAAGTCGGATTCCAGCATCCTCCGCCGCGCCTCCGCCGCACTTGGTACGATGATGGGCCGCGCATAGCCCAGCTCCGTCAGGCGTGCGGAGATATATTCGTTGGAGCTTGCGCCCGCGCTTACGATCAGGGCACGTCCCATTCGGCTCACTCCTTTCCTATGTCATTCTGCATCAGATGGCATTGAAGTAGTGGACGCGCTCATATTCGGCGGGGTCGGAGGCGTTCTTGAGCGCCTCGCAGCGGCGCAGAGCCTCGGCATAGTAGCGGCGGCTCAGCTCGTCGGGCAGGAATTTGTGAAGGAACTCGCTGTTCTGGGCCACCTCGACGGCCTCTTCCAGCGAGGCGGGCAGGGTCTCGAGGTCGAGACCGGCGGCTTCGTCCGGGATGAAGAGGTTGCGGTTGACAGGGGCAGACAGCTCCATCCGGTTCTCGATGCCGTCGAGGCCTGCTGCCAGCACGAGGCCGATGGCGAGGTAGGGGTTGCAGGCGGGGTCGGGGCTGCGCAGCTCCATGCGGCAGTTGTCGCCCTTCACCTGCGGGATGCGGACCAGCTGGCTGCGGTTCTGGCGGCTCCAGCTCACGTAGCGGGGAGCCTCGTCGCAGCCGAAGCGGAGGTAGCTGTTGGGCAGGGGATTCGTGAAGGCCGTCAGCTCCCGGCTGTGGCGGAGGATGCCCGCCATGAAGCTGCCCGGGATGCTGTCGGGGGCGATGTCGCCCTCAAAGAGGTTCTTGCCGTCCATGGTCAGCGAGAGGTTGATGTGGAGGCCGCTGCCGGCCTGGTCGGGCAGGGGCTTCGGCAGGAAGCTGGAGTGGAAGCCGTTGCTGGCCGCCACGGCCCGGACGATCTGCTTGAACAGGAAGATGTTATCGGCGGTCTTGAGGGGGCCGGCGTAGTGGAAGTCGATCTCATTCTGGCCGTGGCCGTTCTCGTGGTGGCTGTGCTGGGGGGCGAGGCCCATCTGCTCCATGGTCAGGCAGATGTCCCGGCGGATGTTCTCGCCGGCGTCCAGCGGCGCTACGTCGAAATAGCCGCCTGCGTCGATGGGGATGCGGGTGGGTCGGCCCCGGTCGTCGTTCTCGAAGAGATAGAACTCGCACTCGGTGCCGACGTTGCAGCGCAGGCCCAGCTGCTTGAACCGGCGGTTGATGTCCCGCAGGAAGCCGCGGCAGTTGCCGCCGAAGGGGGTGTTGTCCGGCTTTTCCACGTCGCAGAAGAACTGCATCACCCGGCCCTCAGCCGTGCGCCAGGGCAGGATGGTCATGGTGGACAGGTCGGGCCGGAGGAGCAGGTCGCTCTCCTCCACGTGCATGAAGCCCGCGATGGCGCTGCCGTCGAAGCAGACGCCATCTTCCAGCGCCTTGGGAAGGTCGCTTGCCAGCACGGCGATGTTCTTCTGGAAGCCGAAGATGTCACAGAACGCGAAGCGGACAAATTTTACGTTGTTGTCCTCGACGAAATCGAGGATGTCCTGCTGTGTCGTATAACTCATAGGTGTGTGTCCTCTGAAAAAGTATGTCTTCTTAAAAAACGCCTAAAGGCCTGCCTCTGTACAGAGGCAGGTCTTCAGGCTGGTGTAAGAAATAGGAAAAGGAGAATGGCTCAGATAAGCGCCTCAGCCGGTGGTGCTTTATTCTACGCTGGTATGTGAAGATCAGACGTAGTAGAGCATCTTGCTGTAGCTGGGCAGAGGCCAGTAGTCCTCGCCGCAGATGGTCTCGGCGTCGTCGGCGGCGGCGCGGAGGGCGTCCATCTTGGGCAGAACGTCGTCGTGGAAGGCGACGGCCTTTGCGCTCTCGTCGGAGAGGGCCTTTGCGGCATCGACAGCGGCCTGCAGCTCGTCCACAGCGTCGCTCATGGCGTCGGCGTCGGCGGACAGGCGGGTCAGTGCCTTCGTCTCGCTGCGGACGCTCAGGCTCTCGCTGACGGCCAGCTTGGAGGCGGCGGTGTTGGCGACCTCACTCATGTAGGCGTTGACGGCGGGCAGCAGCTGCTTGCGGGCCATCTCCAGCATGGTCAGGGCCTCGATGTTGATGATCTTGGAGTAGTGCTCCATCTCAACTTCGTAGCGGCTCTCCATCTCGACCTTGGTCAGGACGCCGAAGTCCTCCATCAGGGCGATGTTCTTCGGCTCGATGAGGGCGGGCAGAGCGGCGGGGGTGTTCTTCTTGTTGGGCAGGCCGCGCTTTGCTGCTTCCTCTTCCCACTCGGCAGTGTAGCCGTTGCCGTTGAAGATGACGCGGCGGTGGTCGCGGATGGTGCGCTTGACGAGGGCGATGGCGGCGCTGGTAAAGTCGTCGGCCTTCTCCAGCTCGTCAGCGTAGCCCTTCAGCTCCTTGGCGACGGCGGTGTTCAGGATGGTGTTGCAGTCGCTCAGGTTCTCGGCGGAGCCGGGCATACGGAACTCGAACTTGTTGCCGGTGAAGGCGAAGGGAGAAGTACGGTTGCGGTCGGTGGTGTCCTTGCTGAACTTGGGAAGGACATCGACGCCGAGGTCCATCTTCATCTTGACGGGGCCGGCGTAGGGAGAATCGGAAGCGATGGCGTCGATGACGGCTTCCAGCTCTTCGCCCACGAAGATGGAGATGATGGCCGGAGGTGCCTCGTTGGCGCCCAGACGGTGGTCGTTGCCGGGGGTGGCGACGGAGGTGCGGAGCAGGTCGGCGTACTCATCGACAGCCTTGATGACGGCGGCGAGGAAGACCAGGAACTGCAGGTTCTCCATGGGGGTGTCGCCCGGGTCCAGCAGGTTCTCGTGGGTGGTGGACATGGACCAGTTGTTGTGCTTGCCGCTGCCGTTGACGCCCTCGAAAGGCTTCTCGTGCTGCAGGCAGACGAGGCCGTACTTGGGGGCCAGCTTCTTCATCATCTCCATCGTCAGCAGGTTGTGGTCGATGGCGACGTTGGTGGTGTCGAAGATGGGGGCCAGCTCATGCTGGCAGGGAGCTACTTCGTTGTGCTTGGTCTTGGCGGGGATGCCCAGCTTCCACAGCTCTTCGTCCAGCTCCTTCATGAAAGCGGAGACCTCGGGGCGGATGACGCCGAAGTAGTGCTCCTCCAGCTCCTGACCCTTGGCGGACGGTGCGCCGAAGAGGGTGCGGCCGGTGAGGATGAGGTCCTGACGGGCCTCGTAGTCTTCCTTCTTGATAAGGAAGTACTCCTGCTCGGGGCCGACGGTGGTGGAGACGTAATCCACGTCCTTGCCGAAGAGCTTCAGGACGCGGATAGCCTGATTGGACAGCGCGTTCATGGAGCGCAGCAGGGGAGTCTTCTTGTCCAGCGCCTCGCCGGTGTAGCTGACGAACGCAGTGGGGATGCAGAGGACGTCGTCCTTCACGAAAGCGAAGCTGGTGGGGTCCCATGCGGTGTAGCCGCGGGCCTCACAGGTGGCGCGCAGGCCGCCGGAGGGGAAGGAAGAGGCGTCGGGCTCGCCGCGCACCAGCTCCTTGCCGTTGAACTCCATGATGGCGGTGCCGTCGCCCACGGGGGAGACGAAGCCGTCATGCTTCTCGCTGGTAATGCCGGTCAGCGGCTGGAACCAGTGGGTGTAGTGGGTGGCACCCAGCTCCATGGCCCAGCGCTTCATGACGCTGGCCACGACGTTTGCCACCTCGATGTCCAGAGGTGCGCCCTTGTGCAGGGTCTTCTCGAGGCTCTTGTAGGTAGCGCTGGGGAGGCGCTCCTTCATGACGTGCTCGTTGAACACCTTGCTGCCGTAGATCTCCATAACATTTGCTGCCATAAATCCTACTCCTTACTTGAATTGAAATACTTCAGCTGGTCGCGGATTTTCACGCGGAAAGAGGCGGGCTCTCCCGCGAAATATCGGGTTAAACGAAACGACGCTGCGAGTCAGGAGGTGACTCACAGCGTCGTTGCTGTCTATGCGATGATTATAGCCGAACGGGGCAAAAAACGCAATAGACAGATTTGACGATTCTGCACAAACTGACTCCCGATTTTTTGGAGTATTGCGCGGATGGTATGACTATTGCCCTCTCAGGCGCTTCGCGCCAGCTCCCCCAGAGGGGGAGCCACTGGCGTGCCGGGCAGGCTCACACTGGACGAGGAACGTTTTATTTATGGGAAACTGTAGTGCCTTGCTGTCTGGATTCACAGCAGCTTGACAAGGTGCGTTGATCCAGAAGCTGCTGTCCCCGTAAGCGAGGCCCGCCCTTTTGCGTCATATTGGGCTTTGGGCGGCCGGCTTAAACTGGTCCGGCCTGCCAAAGGCTCCCCCTTTGGGGGAGCTGTCACCGGAGGTGACTGAGAGGGCAAGGACGCTGACAGACTTCAGATGACCTGAAACAGGAAAAACTTCAGATAGTTCGTCTCCGGCACGCCCCAGAGGATGGGGTGGTCGGGGGCCTGCTGGCGCACTTCGATTTGGCGCAGCTGGCGGTGAGCGTCCTTTGCGGCGGAGCGCAGCATCCTGATGAACAGCTCCTCGGTGGCAAAATGAGAGCAGCTTGCCGTGGCGAGGTAGCCGCCCCGGGGCAGGAGCCTCATGGCCCGGTAGTTGATCTCCTTGTAGCCCCGCATGGCGTTTTCCACCGTGCGGCGGGCTTTGGTGAAGGCCGGCGGGTCAAGGATGATGAAATCGTAGGGGTGGCCTTCTTTTTCGAGGCGGGGCAGAAGCTCGAAGGTGTCCTCGCAGAGGAAATCCATGTTGGTCAGGCCGTTGCGCTCCGCGTTCCGCTGGGCCATGGCGATGGCGTCGGCGCTGATGTCCGCTGCCGTGACCCGGGCTGCGCCGCCGCTGGCTGCGTTGAGGGCAAAGCTGCCGGTGTGGGTGAAGCAGTCCAGCACGGTGTGGCCGGCGGCGAGGCGGGCGACTGCCCGGCGGTTGTACTTCTGGTCGAGGAAGAAGCCGGTCTTCTGGCCGTTCTCGAAATCGACGTGGTAGTAGACGCCGTTCTCGCAGATCTCGGTCTGGGTGGAGGCGGGGTGGCTCTCACCCGGAAGCTCGAACCAGCCCTTGCTCTGCTCGAGGCCCTCTTTGGCCCGCAGGGCCTCGTCGTTCCGCTCGTAGATGCCGTCGATGGTCTGGCCGTCGGCCCGCAGGACTTCGGCGAGGAGGGGGAAGAGGACGGGCTTCAGCTTCTCCATGCCGACGCTGAGGGTCTGGGTGACGAGGATGTTGTTGAAGCGGTCCACGGTCAGGCCGGGGAACTGGTCGGCCTCGCCGAAGATGACCCGGCAGGCCGAGAGGTCGGCGGGCTCGAGGACGGTCTTGCGGTAGGCCCAGGCGTACTCGATGCGGCGGCGCCAGAAGCTGGCGTCGAAGGTGTCGTTGGCGTTGCGGGAGATGAGGCGGACGCGGATCTTGCTCTTGAGAGAGACGAAGCCGGTGCCAAGGTAAGCGCCCTTCGGGCTCACCACGTCGGCGAGGGTGCCGTTCTCGGGCTCTGCCTCCGGGAACTCGAGGATGTCGTTCTCGTATACCCACGGATGCCCGCCCACGAGGCTGGCCTCGGCTTTTTTGTTTACTTTATAAATAGGATAGCTGCGTTCTGATTTCATACTGTGAACTCCTTCTGTTAAAGGCTCTCCCTTTGGGAGAGCTGGCGCGGAGCGCCTGAGAGGGCAAGCGTGTGACAAAAGAGACGGAATACAGCGATAGTCAAAAGCCTTTATCAGAGCGATGTTATCGCTGTGTTCAGACATCTCCGTCAGCGTCCTTGCCCTCTCCGTCACCTTCGGTGACACCTCTCCCAAGGGGAGAGGCTTTTGTGACATGCTAACTCATCATTTATAATACCATAAAAATATGTTAGAATAAATACAAAAACCACCGAAAGGAAGGAAAACATCATGGAGATCGAGCGCAAGTGGATGGTAAACGGCTGGCCGGAGGGGCTGGCGCTGAAAGAGGAGTTTGCCATGCGGCAGGGCTACATCAGCGTGCGGCCCACCGTCCGCATCCGGGAAGAGGCCCTGACGGGCGGCAAGACCCACTACGTCCTCTGCTTCAAGTCGGGCGGCGGGCTGGCGAGGGAAGAGATCGAGCGGGACATCGACCCCGAACTTTTCAATGAACTCGAGACGAAGATCATCGGCAGGCCCCTCATCCCGAAGCTCCGCCGCAGCTACCTGCTGCCGGACGGTGCGGTGCTGGAAGTGAATCATGTGGACGAGGGCCAGCCGACGGAGTTCTGGTACGCCGAGGTGGAGTACCCCACGGTAGAGGCAGCCCGCAGCTGGCAGCCTGCCGCCGTGGGCCTCGCGGACTACCTCAGCGACGAAGTCACCGACCAGCCCGGCCAGAGCATGGGGGCCTATTGGGAGCAGACCCGGGGCTGAACCGACGAAAGTTGTGGAAAAACCTTGAAGATTATGATATGATGGTCGTATCACTCATACTGCGGCCCCGGACGGGCCGGGAAAGAAGGAAACAACTACGAAACGACCCAAATTCACGCTGTCTGTGCAGTACAATTCGCCGGTCATCCTGACATTTTTCCTCCTCTCACTGGGGGTGCTGTTCCTGGGCCAGTACACCGGCGGCTGGACGACCACCCATCTGTTCAGCGTCTACCGTTCCTCGCTGAAAGACCCGCTGTTTTACATCCGGCTCTTCGGCCATGTGCTGGGCCACGGCAGCTGGGACCATTTCCTGAACAATATGCTGCTTCTCCTCGTCGTCGGCCCGCCGATGGAAGAAAAGTACGGCAGCCTGCCCCTGCTCAAAGGCATCCTGCTCACGGCCCTCATCTCGGGCATTCTGCAGTGTGCGCTGTTCCCCCGCACGGCGCTGCTGGGCGCGTCGGGCATCGTCTTCATGCTCATCATGCTGGCATCCCTGTCCGGCTTCTCGGGCGGCATCCCCGTCACCATGCTGCTGGTGGCGGCGCTCTATCTGGGCCAGCAGATCTATGACATCATCTTTGTGCGGGACAACGTGGCCAACTTCATGCACATCGTCGGCGGCGTCTGCGGCACAGTGTTCGGCTACGTCAATGCGGGGCCGCGCAGGAAACGGAAACACTAGCCCTCTCAGGCGCTTCGCGCCAGCTCCCCTAGCGAGGGGAGCCTCTGGCGAAGAGGGAAAGTTTACCGAAATGCCAAAGCCTCCCCTCGTTAGGGGAGGTGGCACGGCGTAAGCCGTGACGGAGAGGTTAAAAGGCAAGCTGCGCCTTGGCTAAGAACAAGCAAATTTTATCATTCGCGCGGTTTTGCCGCTTGCTTTTTGGTGGGCAGCGCTCTATTATATCATTTGTACAAATATTTCCCTTCGAAATTTCACAAAATCACCAAATGTAGTTTATCGGACGGAGGTTGTTTATGAGACGACTGCGCAGCCCATCCCCGGGGATGAAACTGCAAAAAAATCACGACAAAGGAGGACGGACGCTTTGAACGAACACGAAAAACCACAGATAGACTTCATGCACAAGCTTGCGCGCCAGATCGTGGAACGCCGCAACCTTGTGTTCCTGTTTGTCATTCTGGCTGCCATCTTCACGGTGTTCTCGGTGCGGTGGGTCAAGGTCGAGACCGACATGACCACCTACCTGCCCAAGACCTCGGAGACCCGCATGGGCCTCGACATCATGGATGAGCAGTTCACGACCTACGGCTCTGCCGATGTCATGGTGGCCAACATCACGCCCGCTGAGGCCGATGAGCTTTCCGACCGGCTCGCCGAGCTCAAGGGCGTCCAGATGCTGGACTACGACGACACCACCGACCATTATAATAAGGACGCGGTGTCGGCCCTTTACTCCATCACCTTCGACTACCCCGAGGACGATGACCAGTGCCTCGAGGCCCTTGACCGGGTGAAGGAATACCTCGCCGACTACGACATCTACGTCTCCACCTCGCTGGGCAACACCCAGCAGGAGACCATTGATGCCGAGGTACGGGTCATCATGGTGTACGTTGCCGTCATCATCGTCATCGTCCTGCTCCTGACGTCCCAGACCTACGCCGAGGTGCCTGTCCTCATCCTCACCTTCGTGGTGGGCATGATCCTGAACATGGGTACAAACTTCATGCTCGGCACCATCTCCTTTGTGTCCAACTCGGTCACGAACATCCTGCAGCTGGCGCTGTCGCTGGACTACGCCATCATCTTCTGCAACCACTTCAAGGAAGAATACCAGACCATGCCCCTGAAGGAGGCCGTTATCGAGTCCCTGAGCAAGAGCATCCCCGAGATCAGCTCCAGCTCCCTGACCACCGTCGGCGGCCTTGTGGCGATGCTGTTCATGCAGTTCCGCATCGGCTCCGATATGGCCGTCTGCCTCATCAAGTCCATCCTCTTTGCGATGCTCTCGGTGTTCGTGGTCATGCCCGGCCTGCTGATGCTCTTCGGACCCTACATGGATAAGACCAGGCACAGGAACTTCGTGCCGGAGATCCCCTTCGTGGGCCGCTTTGCATGGCGCACCCGCAAGGTCATCCCTGTCATCTTCCTGGTGGTCATCCTCATCGGTTACCACTTCTCGAACCTTTGTCCCTACGCCTACGGCTACGATGTCATCAAGGTGCCGAAGATGAACGAATCCCTCATCGCGGACCAGATGATCGAAGAAAACTTCACCAAGTCGAACCTCGTGGCCCTCGTCTACCCCAAGAACGACGATTACAGCATTGAGAAAAAGATGCTGGAGGAGCTGGAAAGCTATGATGAAATAGACTCCACCAAGGGTCTGTCCAACATCGAGGCCCAGGACGGCTATATGCTGGAAGACAAGCTCACCGCCCGCCAGTTCTCCGAGATGGCCGACCTGGACTACGAGGCCGCCCAGATGATCTACACCGCCTACGCCATCGAGAACGAGGAGTACGGCCAGGTCATCGGCAACTTCGCATCCTATAAAGTGCCGCTCGTGGATATGTTCCTCTACGTCTGCGACGAGGCCGACACCGGCATCGTCTCCCTCTCTCAGGAAGACCTGGACGACCTCCACGACGCCCGCGACCAGATGGAGAGCGCACTGGCCCAGCTGCAGGGCGACGACTACAACCGCGTCCTCATCTACCTGAGCCCCTCTCTGGAACCCGGCCAGACTACTTATGAGTTCACCGACACCATCCGCTCCATCGCCCGGAAGTATTACCCGGACGGCGAGCTCTACATGGCCGGTGACGCCACCAACGAGTACGATTTCCAGAAGTCCTTCGCCATCGATAATGTCGTCGTCAACGTCGTGTCCATCTTCATCGTCCTGCTGGTGCTGCTGTTCACCTTCCAGTCCGTTGGTATGCCCATCCTGCTCATCGTGGTCATCCAGGGCGCTATCTGGATCAACTTCTCGTTCCCGTATTTCATGGGGACCAACCTCTACTTCATGGGCTACCTCATCGTCAGCTCCATCCAGATGGGCGCGAACATCGACTACGCGATCGTCATCGCTACCCGTTTCAACGAGCTGAAGGATAAGATGGAGCACAAGCAGGCCATGATAGAGACCATCAACTTCGCGTTCCCGACCATCCTGACTTCCGGCACCATCATGACCGTGTCCGGCCTCCTCATCGGTCGGATGACTTCCGACGCCTGCATCGTGGGCATCGGCCAGTGTCTGGGCCGAGGCACCATCATCTCCATCCTCCTCGTCCTCTTCGTCCTGCCCCAGATCCTGCTCATCGGCACCCGCATCGTGGACCGTACCTCCTTTGCCGTGCCGAAGCTGGTGGCCCGCAGCAGCGGCAATGGCCGTATGCGGGTCAACGGCATCGTGCAGGGCGAGATCCACGGCTCTGTGGCCGGTACGATGAACGCCATCGTGGACGGCGACGTCCAGCTGACCGTCATCTCGGGCAACGTCTCTCAGGAACTGGACGACAACGAAAAACAGGAGGTGCAGAATGAAGACCAGTAACCATCTGCTGCGCCGCCTGACGGCTGCGCTTCTGGCCGCTGTGCTGGCGCTGAGCATCGCACTGCCGGTGTTCGCGTCCGACGACGGCGATACCATTTACATCAACAGCGTCTCGGACCTGCTCTCGCTGGCCAGGAACTGTGCCTACGACCAGTGGTCGGTGGGAAAGACGGTTGTTTTACAGAAAGACCTCTCCCTCGAGGGGATGCTGTGGGAGCCCATCCCGTCCTTCAGCGGACAGTTCAAGGGCAATGGCCACACCATCTCGGACCTGACCATTACGGGCCAGTATTCCCCGGCGGGCCTCTTCGGCATCGTGGAGGAACAGGGCTCCATCGAGTCCCTGAGCGTCCGCGGCGTCGTGTCTGTCTCTGACTCTGCCGACACCACCACCGGCGGCATCGTAGGCATCAACCACGGCACCCTCATCAGCTGCCAGTTCACCGGCGTCGTCACCGGCGACAGCGAGGTGGGCGGCATCGTGGGCCGCAACGAGTCCGAAGGCACCATCGACCACAGCACGGCCCGCGCCATCGTCACCGGCAAATCTTCCACCGGCGGCATCGCAGGCTATAACCTCGGCGCCATCACCGGCTGCACCAATGTGGGCAGCATCAACACCGAATATCCGGAAGCCTCTCTCGACACCGACGGCTTCACCGCCAAGATGGTGGACTACATCAACAACAAGATGGCCGCCGCCGATGACGACGCCACCAATTCCGTCACCAACGTCGCCACCGACACCGGCGGCATCGCAGGCCGCTCCTCCGGCATGATCCTGACCAGCGTCAACACCGGCACCATCGGCTACGAGCATGTTGGCTACAATGTGGGCGGCATCGTGGGCCGCACCGACGGCCTCGTATCCGGCTGCGTCAATCAGGGCCGTGTTCTGGGCCGCAAGGACGTGGGCGGCATCGCCGGTCAGGCGGAACCCTATCGCGAACTCGACCTCTCCAAGGACACCATCAGGCGTCTCCGTTCGGAGCTGGAGGTTCTGCGCGGCCTTGTCGATGACACCACCGGCGTCGTCGAGAACTCCACCACCAGCATCTCCAACTCCTTCAGCGCCATGACCAGCCAGATGGACACCGCCATTGCAGCGGCCCGTCAGCTGGACGACCAGGCCAGCGACTACGGCGACGAGGTGGCCGACGAGATCGACCGCGCCTCCACTCTGCTGGCCGATACCCTCACCAAACTCGAACCCGTCATGGACACCGGCGAAGATGCCATGACCAAGCTGACCGACGCCACCGGAAACCTCAAGTGGGCCATGCGCGAGATGGCCGCTGAGATGCTGATGGCATCCAACGCCCTCAGCAAGACCAGCTCCGGTCTGGACAAGGTGAGCGACGCAGCCGAGGATGGCCGTGACGGGATGTCGGCTATCTCTGAGGGTATCAAAAAGCTGTTGGAGTCTGTCGATACCGGCGATGACAGCGCTGCCTCGCAGGCCATCTCCACCATCCTGACCGGCTACGACTCTCTCTCTGCCGAGAAGAAGTCGGATAAGTACCTCAAGAATGGTATCGAGCTGCTGAAGGTGGCCAACTCCGTGGCCAGCGTCTTCACGCTGGGCAGCGGCATGGCCCCGGCAATGAAGGCCGTCACCGCAGGCATGGGCCTGCTGCGCACGGCGTCCCTCCTGTCCAACGACAGTGACATTGCCCGTGCTACTTCCCAAATCGCAAGTGCCATCGGCACCATCTCTACCATTGCCACCCAGATGGGCGGCATCGTGGGCAGCGCTGCCAAGTCCGTCTCGGCCTCCGACCACCCCGAGCTGGCTGCGGCTCTGACCAAAGCCTCTGACGCGCTGGACGGCATGGGCAGCATCACCGACGGCATCATGGGCAACATCAAGGACTGGATCGGCAATAACGGCGGCGGCAGCATCAAGGATGGTCTCGATCAGCTGAGCGATGCTTCCGACAAGCTGAGCGACGCCATGGATGACCTGAGCGACTCCCTCGACCTGCTCAAGACCGACGCCGCCCTCACCAGCGCAACGCTGGCGCATACCTCCGTGGCTCTGGGCCAGATGCAGGACGGCCTCGGCGGCCTGACCGATATGATGGGCCAGACCCGCGACATCCTCCACTGGCTCAACCAGCAGGACCCCATCAAGGTGCCTCGTCCCTCGGCAGAGCTGACCAACACCAAGGACTCCCTCTTTGATGCTGTCAGCGCCATCAACGACAAGATGGACGACATCAACAGCACCATGCGCACCGCCAGCAACCAGCTGACCGACAAGATGCGCGCCGTGACCGCACAGGTCAGCGTCGTGTCCAACCTGATGCTGGACGCCGTGGAAGAGATCAGCGACCCGGGCAGCAAGACCATCTACGAGGATGAGTCGGAAGACCTCATCGCTTCCCAGTCCGACGGCAAGATCGAGAACAGCATCAACCGCGGCAGCATCGACGCCGACATGAACGTGGGCGGCATCGCCGGTACCATGGGCGTCGAGAACCTGCTGGACCCCGAGGAGGACAACAAGGACGACGGCACTTCGCTGCTGCGCACCTCCTATACCGTCAGCGCCGTCCTCATCGGCAACATCAACGAGGGCAGCATCACCGCCAAGAAGGACATGGTCGGCGGCATCGTCGGTCAGGAGGAGCTGGGCCTTGTGACGGCCTGCGAGTCCTACGGCGACGTCACCGGCGTCAATCAGGTGGGCGGCATTGCCGGTGCGGCCAGCGCCAAGCTCCGCAGCAACTGGGCAAAATGCGCCCTCAGCGGTGAAAAGTACATCGGCGGCATCGTCGGTCAGGGTACCGACAGCGACCTCACCGACGGCAGCCTCATCGCCATCAACAACCGCGCCATCGTCTCTGTGCTGGAAGGCCGGCAGTACGTGGGTGCTGTCTCCGGCGGACAGGATGGCGGCTTCTATGGCAACCTCTTCGTCTCCGACGATCTGCAGGGCATCGACCGCCTGAGCCGCGTCGGTCAGGCAGAGCCGGTCACCTATGAGACCCTGCTGGCTCAGGAGAATGTGCCGGACTCCTTCCGCAAGCTGACCCTGACCTTCAAGGCCGACGGCCATATCATCAAGAAGATCAGCTTTGACTACGGTGCGTCCTTCACTCTGGCCGACTACCCCGAAATCCCCCAGAAGAATGGATACTACGCCGAGTGGAGCACACCCGTCCTCGACCAGCTCCACACCGACACCGTGGTCAATGTGGAGTACACGCCCTACATCCCGTCTCTGAGCAGCAGCGTCACCCGTGAGAACGGACGCCCCGTCTTCTTCGTGGACGGCTTCTTCGGCGGTTCCAACGCCGTGCAGGTCACCCAGCAGGACATCACAGCCGATGTCCACGGTGTGACAGAGCAGTGGCTGCTGGAGTTCACCGATGACGGCAATGAGACCCACCAGATCCGTTATCTGACCCCCGGCAGGGCCAAGGGCAAGGTCTACGTCAAGCAGGCCGACGGCAGCTGGCATAAGGTGGAGACGGGCAGCTTCGGCAGCTACACCACCTTCACCACCACCGGCACCGAGGTCGAAGTGGCTTTTGCCCCCGCAAAGCTCCCCGTCTGGGCCTTCTGCGCCGGCGGCGCAGCCCTGCTGGTGCTGCTCCTTCTGCTGGCAAAGCGCATCAAGTCGAAGCGCGGCCCGAAGGGCGAAAAGCCCCGCAGGGAGAAGAAGGGCAAACAGCCCGAGACGGCGGACGCCCCCGCCGATGAGCTGGATACCCCCATCTCTAAGACGGATATGCAGTAAGCCCTCTCAGTCGCTGACGCGACAGCTCCCCCAGAGGGGGAGCCATTGGCAGGCCGGGTCACTTCATGCTGCCTGCTGAAAGCTCAATATAACGCAAAAAAGAGTGCCCTGCTACAGAGATTAGCAGCAGCTTGACAAGGATATTGTTCCGAAGCTGCTGCTCTCTGTAGCAGGGCACTGCTGTTTTCAATATAAAGAAACTTTGCTCGTCCAGCATGGGCCTGGCCGACACGCCAGAGGCTCCCCCTCTGGGGGAGCTGGCGCGAAGCGCCTGAGAGGGCAAGGATGCCACAGAGAAACAAAAAAACAGCGATGGCATCGCTCTGACAAAAGCCAATGCCCATCGCTGTGTAGATAACTCTTGATAAGCGGGCTTGCCCTCTCCGCCACCTTCGGTGGCACTGCCCGGGTTGCGGCTCCCAGCGTCTGCTTCGCTGCCGCTCGCATCCCGCTGGCCGCGGCCCCAACAGCTCCTCCCTGTTTCCGCCGCTGGCGGCGGTCGTCGCCGTTGCTCCCAAAGGGAGAGGCTTAAGCTTCGGGGGAAAGCTTCACATCGTTCAGGAACGCCGCTATCTTATCGATCTGGTTCTCCGCCACGGCGCGGCCCGTCTCGTAGACCCGGCGCAGCTGGGCGGGGTCGCGCTCCATAGCGCCGATCTCCAGCGGGATGGGCGGGCGGATGACATAGTCTTTGCCGGAGGCCTCCTGCATGGCGATGTAGGAGAGGGTCTCGTTGTACCGCTCGTGACGGTCGGCCACCGCTGCCACGAAGGCCGGATAGCGCAGATACCGCGCGCGGATGGCGGGCAGCATGGGGTTCTTCTTTTTCACAAAGCCCTTGGGCTGGGTCAGGATGATGAGGTTCCGCTTGTAACCCAGGCTCTCGAAGAAGCGGACGGGGATGGAGTCGGCCACGCCGCCGTCCAGCAGGGAGTAGTGGCCGATCCGGACGGCCTTCGCCGCCAGCGGCATGGACGCCGAGGCCTCCATCCAGCGCACGTCCTCGGCGTCACCGCTGCGGCACTTGTGGTAGATAGGGTCGCCGGTGCGCAGGTCGGTGCAGACGACAAAGAAGTCCATGGGCGAAGCGCGGAAGGCCTCTTCATCGAAGGGGTCCAGCTTTTCCGGCACCTCGTGGTAGCAGAAATCCTCGCTGTAGAGGTTGCCGGTGCGCAGCAGATTGCGGAAGCTGGCGTAGCGCTTGTCGTTGCAATATTCGGTGTTGTAGCGGATGACGCGGCCGATCTGGTGCGACTTGAAGTTGCAGCCGAACACCGCGCCCGCCGACACGCCGATGGTGCCGTCGGTGGTGAGGCCGTGCTCCATCAGGACATCCAGAACGCCTGCGGTGAACATCCCCCGCATGGCACCGCCCTCTAATACTAACCCTGTCTTCATATACTGACTCCTTTTCCCGGTGCGGCCCTCGTCGGCCGCAGCAAACCGTTTCCGGCTGCTACCAGTATACTCGATTTTGCGCAGAAAACAAGAGACAACTGCACAAATCGTCCGCCCTGAGACACAGACCGTACCGCAAAAGTCGTACTTATAATCGAAAGGGCTGAAAAAACCGGAGAGAACGAGTCAAATTTGGGCAGAAAAAGCCTTGCCAACCGGGAGAGTATCCGGTATACTGATATGAAATATCGACCGTTTTGTGACAGGGAAATTGAGAGGAAGAGACGAACTATGAAAATGCTGGAAGACCGCATCCGCAAAGACGGCATCGTCCGTGAGGGCAACGTGCTCAAGGTGGACAGCTTCATCAACCATCAGATGGACATTCCGCTGTTCCGCGAGATGGCAAAGGAGTGGAAGCGCCTGTTCGACGGCAAGCCCATCAACAAGGTGCTCACCATCGAAGCCAGCGGCATCGGCATCGCGGCTGTGGTGGCCAGCGAGTTCAACGTGCCGGTGGTGTTCGCCAAAAAGTCCATGAGCATCAACCTGGACTACGACAACTACGAGACGAAGATCCAGTCCTTCACCCACAAGAAAATTTATAATGTCATCGTCTCCAAGAAGTTCCTCACCCCTGAGGACCACGTTCTCATCATCGACGACTTCCTGGCCAACGGCTGCGCCCTGCTGGGTCTGCTGGAGCTGACCGAGAAGGCCGGTGCCACCGTCGAGGGCATCGGCATCGCCGTCGAGAAGGGCTTCCAGCAGGGCGGCGACCTCATCCGCAGCAAGGGCATCCAGTTGGAGAGCCTCGCCATCGTCGAGTCGATGGACAGCGCCACCGGCGAGATCGTGTTCCGCGACCAGCCGCAGCAGAGCTGAACGGTTTTTGTTGACAATCCGTCAGGTTTTGTGTATACTGTAAGTGAACCGGAAGGTTCCGTGCGGCGGCACGCAAAGCTGTACTGTGCGTGGGCAGGGTAATTACCACGACATAAGATGTCCCACCGGACATCGCGCCCGCACCGGGGAGATAAGGTGAGTCCGCGCCGGGGACGGTAAGTTCCGGCGACAATAGATGCTCTACCGGGCATCGCGGCTGACAGCCAGCAGAAAACCGCTGTTTTAAGAATGATGGGCGTCGGATGAAGAGTCTGACGCCCTTTCTTTATAAAAGGAACTGAAGACGTATGAAAAAGCTGAACGATAAAAAGCAGGTGGTAGCCCAAATCTCTGCGGCGGCGCGCCTCTATAAGAAAAATCTGGTGGGCAAACACTTTTTGTATGTCTTCGACGGCAGAGCCATCGAGGTGGCCTATCAGGCAAAGGGATTCCGTCACCTGACCGGCGTGGATACCGGGCTGGACGCGATGTCCTTTTACAAAAAGGCGGTGAGCGGGACGCTGCAGGCAAACCAGATCTTCTTTTCGCCTCACCACCCCTATCAGCTCTGCCAGCGCAAGCTCGTACACCTGAGCGACATCGCCGGCATGGTCACTTCAGAGTGCTTTATGCTGGAAAATATCACGACTGAAACGCAGTCGTTTCAGTTCGGCACGACGGACCTTGCCTTTGTGCTCTGCCTGAACCGTCACAAGGACGCCAGCGGGGAGTACAAGAGCAGCAAGTACATCGTGGAATCCCTGCGGGATGAGGACGGCTTTGCCAAGAGCGAGGGCGCGTATCCGGTGACGCACATCCTATCGAAGCGGAACGACGAGCCGTTTTATCACGAGGTCGTCTATCTGGACGAGAGAGAAAGCATAGAGACTCTTCCGCCGCTGGCCGCAGAGCTGGTACGTTTGACGGACGAAGCAGGAACGTGAGAAAAGACCGCCGTCCAGCGGTCTTTTCTTTTGCCCATTTTTACGCCCCGTCGAAGCTGTCGCCGTCCTCGGGAAGGTCGGCGGAAGTCTCAGCATCGGAAGCGGGCGTATCCGGGACAGCGGCGCGGGGGACACCCTTGTACACCAGCGTCTGCTCGAGGACCTCGGCGCAGACCGGGGCCGAGAGGCTGCCGCCCGCTGTCGTCCAGCTGTGGGGCTCGTCGAGGCAGACGAGGCACAAAAACTGGGGGTCGTCGATGGGAGCCACGGCCACAAAGCTGGCGATGCGGGCCTTCTCGTCGGCGCTGTCCAGCTTCTGGCTGGTGCCGCTCTTGCCGCCTACCCGGTAGCCCGCGATCCGGGCGTTCCGTCCGCCGCCGTAGAGGACGACGGCCTCCATCATCTCCCGCATGGTGCGGGAGGTCTCCTCTTTCAGCACCTGCCGCTTGCAGACGGGGGAGAGGTGGTCGATGACCTCGCCCTCCGGGCCGAGGATGTCCGAGACGACGTAGGGCTGCATCAGCCGCCCGCCGTTGACCACGGCGCAGACCGCCGACGCCATCTCGAGGTAAGAGATCTTGCTGCTCTGCCCGAAGGCGCAGGACGCCAGCTCCACCGGCCCCATCCGGTCGGCGGTGTAGTAGAGGCTCTTTTTCGGCTCGGCGGGCAGGTCGATGCCGGTGGGCGCGCGGAGGCCGAAGGCCGCAAAGTAGTCGCAGAACGCCTCTTTGCCCAGCCTTGCACCGATTTGGATGAAGCTCTGGTTGCAGGAGTTCTCGAGGGCCTGAGTGACGGTCTGCGCCCCGTGGCGCTTGTGGTTGGCGCAGTGGAAGCGGGTGCCGGCCACCGAGATGCTCTCGCCGCAGTAGAAGCTGGAATTTTTGCTCACAGCCCCGGTGTCCAGCGCCGCCGCGCAGGTGATGAGCTTGAAGACGCTGCCCGGCTCGTAGAGGTCGCTGACGGCCTTGTTCCGCCACTGGGTCTGCTGGGCCAGCTGCAATGCCGCCGCCCGCTCGTCGCCGGAAAGCCCCTCCACGGCCTTCCGGGCGGCCTTGTCGGCCAGCACACGGGGCTGGTTGGGGTCGTAGGCGGGGGTGGTGGACATGGCCAGCACGGCCCCGGTGTTCACGTCCATGACGATGCCCACGGCACGGGCTGCGACGTGGTGTTCCTTTACCGCGTAGCCCAGCGCGTTCTCGAGGTAGTGCTGGATGTTGGCGTCGATGGTGAGCCGCAGGCCGTCCCCCTCGGTGGGGAAGCGCTCGGTCTCATAGCTCTGCTCGAGGGTGTAGCCCCAGGCGTTCACCGCCGTGAGGACCACGCCGTTTTCGCCGGTGAGCAGGTCGTCATACTTCAGTTCGAGGCCCGAGACGCCCGCGTTGTCCACATTGGTGAACCCCAGCACCGAGGCCAGAAACTCCCCCTGCGGGTACCAGCGCTTCGAGTCCTGATCGATGCGGATGCCGGTGATGGCGTTTGCCTCGCAGAAGTCCCGCACGGCGTCGGCCATGGCCCGGTCTACCCGGTAGCGCAGGAGGCAGTCGTTGGAGCGGCGGTCGCTGAATTTCTCGAGAAGCTTCCCTTCATCCAGCTCCAATATCTCGGCCAGCCCCTTGGCCGCGAGGGCGAGTTTATCCTCCGGCATCTCCCGGGGCGAGGCCCGGAGGGTCCAGCAGCTGCTGTTGGCCGCCAGAAGAACGCCGTCGGCGCTATAAACGCGGCCCCGGTCGGCGGGGACGACGGTGTCCCGCAGCTGCTGGCCCAGGGCGCGGTCGGTGTACCAGCCGCCGCCCAGCACCTGCAAAAATAAAAGCCGCACCGCCAGCCCGCAGCAGACCAGACAGAACACCCCCGCCACCAGCCCTGCCCGGGCGCGGAACGCCCGTTCCGGCAGGGTGCGCAGGGCGTCGGCGGGTTTTGGCGATTCGGACATGAGACAGCACCTCCCTTCCTGCAATCATATGCGCGAGGCTCCGTGACTAGCCGTCCGCCCCGGTGCGTACACTAAAGGGAAGGGGGGAGAGGATGAAGAAGAAGATCTTGCGTCCGCTGCCCGGCATGGACCTGCCGTTTCTGATCCTGGTGCTCACACTGGTGGGCTTCGGGCTGGTGATGCTGGCCAGCGCGTCCAGCGCCGTGGCGCTCTACCGGCGGGGCGACGCCTGGGCCTATCTGCGGCCTCAGCTGCTCTACGCGGCGCTGGGGCTCTGCGGGATGTGGCTGGCCAGCCGGGTAGATTACCATATCTTCCATAAGCTGGCGTGGCCGCTGCTGGGGCTGTCGCTGATATTGCTGGCGGCGGTGCTGTTTATGCCCGAGTACAACGGCTGCAGGCGGTGGCTGGTCATCCCGGGGTTCGGCACCCTGCAGCCCAGCGAGATCGCAAAGTTTGCGGTGGTGCTGGTGTTTTCCCACATCATCGCACTGAACCACGACCGGATGAAGGACTTCAGCGTGGGTGTCCTGCCCTTTGCGCTGGTGCTGGGGGTGGTGGCGGCCCTGATGCTGCTGGAGCCGCACCTGTCCGGCACCGTCCTCATCCTCGGCATCGGCGCGGTGCTGATGTTCGTGGGCGGTACGGGGCTGCGGTGGTTTTTGCTGGCGGGCGCGGGAGGCGTCGGGGCCATTGGTGCGGCGGTGGCCGTCATGCCCGACCTCGTCCCCTACGCCGCCGACCGGCTCCGCTCCTGGCTCGACCCCTTCGCCGACCCGCTGGGTGACGGCCACCAGACCATCCAGAGCCTCTATGCCATCGGCTCCGGCGGGGCCACCGGCCTCGGTCTGGGAGAAAGCCGCCAGAAGCATCTTTTCGTCCCCGAGCCTCAGAACGACTTCATCTTCTCCATCGTCTGCGAGGAACTGGGCTTCGTGGGGGCCTGCGCAGTGGTGGGGCTGTTCGTGCTGCTGCTCTGCCGGGGCATCACCATCGCAGCCCACGCGCCCGACCGGTTCGGGGCGCTGCTGGTGGTGGGATTCGTGGTGCAGGTGGCCCTGCAGGCGGTGCTGAACGTGGCTGTCGTCACCAACACCATCCCCAACACCGGCATCTCGCTGCCCTTTTTCTCCTCCGGCGGCACCAGCCTTATGATGCTGCTGGGGGAGATGGGGGTGGTGCTGGGGGTATCACGCGGGGAGATGTAGAGGAAAGGCGCTGCTCTGTACAACCTCTCAGTCTCACTTCGTTCGACAAGGCCGGGTTGCGGCACCCAGCATCCGCCGCGCTTCGCTTGCGTCTTGCTGGCCGCTGCCCCAACAACTCCTCCCTGTTTCCGCCACTGGCGGCGGTCGTCGCTGTTGCCCCCAAAGGGGGAGCCATTGGCAAGCCGGGAAACTCTGAGCTGGACGCCGAAAGCTCAATATAGCGTAAAAGATAGTGCTTTGCTACAGAGGGCAGCGGCTTCTGAACAAACGCACCTTGTTAAGCTGCTGTGAATCTCTGTAGCAGGGCACTACTGTTTCAGGCCAGCGCAAGCTTTGCTCGTCCAGCGTGGGCCTGCCCGTCACGCCAGTGCCTCTCCCTTTGGGAGAGGTGGCAGCGCGGCAGCGCTGACGGAGAGGGTGGCGGTTGCTTCCGGGTAGCACGCCTAGATAAACTCACAAACACATTCACAAACTCAAATCGTGACATCCGCCCCTGCTTTTGCATATCGTGGGGTATCTTTTGCGGAATGGGGGCAGCGGATATGACACAGCAGAGCGGGCGGATTTGGGTGATGGGCGGACGGCCGCTGAACGGCACGGCGGCGATACCGGCGGCGAAAAACAGCGTACTTCCGCTCCTTGCGGCGGCACTGCTCTGCCGGGGACCGGTGCGGCTGCGGGCCGTGCCGAGGCTGTCGGACGTGGAATGCAGCCTCGGGCTGCTGCGGGGCGCAGGGTGCGCTGCCTACTGGCAGGGGGCAGACATTGTGGTGGCCGGGATGCCCTCAAACAGCACCCTTCCGGGAGAAACCGCGGCACAAATGCGGGCCTCCATCCTCTTCTGCGCGCCGCTGCTGGCGCGGCTGGGCCGGGCCGAGACTTCGCTGCCCGGCGGGTGCAATATCGGAGCCCGTCCCATCGACTTACATCTGGAAGGTCTGGCCCGGATGGGGGCAAAGGAGCTGGACGCCGGGGCGGGAAAGCTGGTGCTGGCCGCGCCGGGGGGCCTCCACGGGGCCGACATCACCCTCCGCTTCCCCAGCGTGGGAGCGACGGAGACATTGCTGCTGGCTGCTGTCTGCGCCCGAGGCACCACCGTCCTGCGGGGCGCGGCCCGGGAACCGGAGATCTCTGACCTTGCCGAATTTCTGAACTGCTGCGGCGGGCGTATCGAGGGTGCGGGGACTTCCACACTGCGCATCGAGGGGCGGCGGGGGCTTTCCGGCTGCGATTTTTCGCCCCTGCCGGACCGCATCTTCGCCTCTACGCTGGCCTGTGCCGCCGCTGCTGCCGGAGGGCGGGTGGAACTCACCGGATGCCCGCCCGCGCTCTATGCGCCGGTGCTGGAAATTCTGGAACAAATGAGCTGCACCGTGGAGCGGGGCGCAGACCGGGCCGAGGTGGCACGTTTCGGGCGGCTGTACGGGGCGGGCCGGGTCTTCACCGGGGTGTACCCGGGTCTCGCCACCGACGCTGCGCCCCTGCTGGCCGCCGCCATGCTCTGCGCCGAGGGAGAGAGCAGCATCGAGGACGTCATCTTCGAGCGGCGGTTCGGCTGCGCGGAGGGCTTCGAGCGGCTGGGCGGGCGGGTAAAACGGTCGGGCCGGGTGCTCTCCGTCGGCCCGCTGCCGGAAAGCGGCCTCCACGGAGCCGCCCTCACTGCGCCCGACCTGCGGGGCGGCGCGGCACTGGTGGTGGCGGCTTTGTCGGCACAGGGAAAGAGCTTCGTGGAAGAGACTCGTCATATCGACCGGGGCTATGCCGGTCTGTGGGAAGTCCTGGCCTCTTTAGGGGGACGAATTGGCAGAGAAATGCCGCCCCCTGACGCCGCTGTGAAAAAAATACCATCGAAAAAGCAAATTTATCTTGCATTCGGGGCCAAAAGATGATACGATACTGTTATATAGTAGCAGTAATGTTGAGTTCTATCCTGCGCCAAGGCGCGGTCTACGATAAAATCCGATGGAGGACAATGATATGGCACTCATGCTCGACGAAGAAATGGATGAAAACGTAACGACGATAAAGGTCATCGGCGTGGGCGGCGGCGGCGGCAACGCCGTCAACCGCATGGTCAGCGACGGCCTGCAGGGCGTTGAATTTATCGCAATGAACACCGACCAGCAGGCACTGGCGAAGAACCATGCCGCCACCAAGGTGCAGCTGGGCTCCAAGCTCACCAAGGGCCGCGGCGCAGGTGCCGACCCCGAGATCGGCCAGCGCGCTGCCGAGGAGAGCAAGGACGAGATCGCAAACGCTCTGAAGGGCTCCCAGATGGTCTTCATCACCGCCGGCATGGGCGGCGGCACCGGCACCGGTGCGGCTCCTGTGGTGGCCGAGGTGGCACACGACCTGGGCATCCTGACCGTGGGCATCGTCACCAAGCCCTTCTCTTTTGAGGGCAAGCGGAAGATGGGTCTGGCTGAGCAGGGCATCGCAAATCTGCTGATGCACGTGGACAGCCTCATCGTCATCCCCAACGAGCGCCTGAAGATGATCAGTCAGGAGAAGATCACCCTGATGAACGCCTTCCAGGCCGCTGATAACGTGCTGCGTCAGGGCGTCGAGTCCATCTCCGCCCTGATCAATGTGCCGGCCTTCATCAACCTGGACTTCGCCGACGTGCGCTCCATCATGAAGGACGCCGGCTACGCTCACATGGGCGTCGGCAGCGCCAAGGGTGCCGGCAAGGCTGAGAACGCCGCCAAGGCCGCTATCTCCTCTCCGCTGCTGGAGACCAGCATCGCCGGCGCACACGGCGTCATCATCAACATCACTTCCAGCCCCGACATCGGTCTGGAGGATGTCGAGACTGCCGCCGGCCTCATCACCCAGAGCGCACATCCCGATGCGAACATCATCTGGGGTACTGCCTTCGACGAGAACCTCTCCGATGAGATGCGCGTCACCGTCGTGGCCACCGGCTTCGACAACAAGGCCGCTGACGGCCTGCGCGGCACTCTGGGTACTGCTGCCGCCGGGACTGCTCCCGGCGTGACGGCTTCTGCTCCGTCCGCTGTCTTCAGTGCCGAGGTCAACACTCCCTCCGCCGCTTCCGGCAGTGCTTCTGCCGCCAAGCCCGTGGAGGAGGAGAACAGCGACACCAGCTACTACGATGACCTGCTGGCGATCCTGAACAAGCGTAGATAAGCGCAAGAATAGAGAACCCCTTGTGCAGAAAAAGCGGAAGGAGGCCGTACCGTGGAGCAGCAACAGACAAAGCTGCCGCTGGAGTGGCTGAGCAGCCGCCGGACGCCGGAGCTGCATCGGCTGGAACAGCTTTGCCGGGAGACAGCCCGGGAGCATCGCTGCGCCCAGCGCAGACTGCAGGAGGTGGAAGAGGCGATGGCATCCGAACAGGAGAAGTCATGCCCTGAGGCTCTGCTCGCTGCGTCCGGGCCGACTCAGCTCGAGCAGCTGAGCCGGAAGCTCAACGCGGCCAACGCCGAGCTTCGCCGCTATGAGACACGGATGTTCGCCTACGAGCGCACCATGCTGGCCCTGCGGAAGGAGAACGCCGAGCTGACCGCCCGGTGTGAGGAGCTGCGGAGCGAGCTGGACAAAATATCCACCGCCCCGCTGCGGCTGGATGTTCCGTCCGCACAGCCCGCGGTCCCGTTCCCGGAGACGGCTGCGCAGACACCGCCTGCTGCGGACCGTCAACCGAAAACAAAGCTGGAACACCTCGGCGACGAGGTCCTGGCCGAGCTTGCGAAGCTGATGCCGTAGCCCTCTCCGTCATTGCTTCGCAATGACACCTCTCCCAAAGGGAGAGGCTTTGGCATACCGGGCCACTTTCTACTGGACGCCTGAGGCGCAATATGGCGTAAAAGGGCGGGCCTTGCTACAGAGGGCAGGCCCGTCTTTGTACAACCTCTCCGTCACGCCTGCGGCGTGCCACCTCTCCTTGTAGGAGAGGCTTTGGCAGTCCCCGCAAAGTGAACGGTTTCGCCAAAGGCTCCCCTACTAGGGGAGCTGTCGAACGAAGTGAGACTGAGAGGTTGTACGAAGGGAAGCCTGACCGTGAGCCGCCAGCGGGCTTGCCCTCTCCGTCATTGCTTCGCAATGACATCTCTCCCAAAGGGAGAGGCTTTGGCATACCGGGCCACTTTCTACTGGACGCCTGAGGCGCAATATAGCGTAAAAGGGCGGGCCTTGCTACAGAGGGCAGGCTCGTCTTTGTACAACCTCTCCGTCACGCCTGCGGCGTGCCACCTCTCCTTGTAGGAGAGGCTTTGGCAGGTCGGGTCACTTTCTACTGGACACCGGAAGCCTAATATAACGTAAAAAATAGTGCCCTGCTACAGAGATTAGCAGTAGCTTGACAAGGAACATTGTTCCGAAGCTGCTGCCCTCTGTAGCAGGGCACTATTGTTTATGATACAAACGAACTTTGCTTATTCTGCGTGGACTTTACCGACACGCCAGAGGCTCCCCCTCTGGGGGAGCTGGCGAGCGAAGCGAGACTGAGAGGGCTAGCGCTGTTCCAGCAGATAGGTCGCCTCGAGGTCGGCGATGTGGAGCTTGACGGCGAGAGGGTACTTCTCGAAGGCCCCCGACAGGGCAAAGCTGCCGCCCCGGACGGCGTCGTCGAAGCCGCCCATGTGCCAGCGGATGGCCACGGCTTCTTCCACCTTCAGCTTCATGAACCGCTCGATGAGGAAGACGCTTTTCTCGCCATGGCCGTAGGGGAACATGTCCTCCACGCTGTAGCTGGGGACTTTCTCCCACTGGCCCGTCGCCTCGTTCTTCACGTTGCGGGTGCCTTTTTTGTAGAAGTTGGCCTTGCACAGGTCGTGGAGCAGTGCGCAGATGGCGAAGGTCTCCTCGCTGTCCTCGTCCGGCGTGAAGAAGGTGCCGTGGAGCACGCGGTAGACGTTCAGGCTGTGCGCACACAGCCCGCCCTCGCAGGCCCCGTGGAAGCGGGTGGACGCCGGCGCGGAGAAGAAGTCCGTCTTGCTGTCCATCCAGTCCAGCAGCTTCTCGCTGCCGGGCCGGGTGACGTGGGTGCGGAATATCTCCAGAAATTCCTCGCGGTCCGTCATCTTACAGCTCCATATCCTCGAGGATGCCCTTCAGGATGGCCAGCTCGTCGTGGCTCAGGGAGATGCCCTTGCCCATGCGGGTGCCGTCCGGGGACCAGTCGCGGATGTCGTACTTGGGTTCGCCTTCGTTCCAGCTGATGAGGTTGAGCTGGCGCTCCCAGCCGCGGGGACGCTCTCCGAGGACTGCGATGCGCTCAACGATCTCGTATTTGATTTCTGCCATAGTGCATTACCTGCCTTTGCTTTGTTTGCTACCATAATAAAAGAAGCGCGCGAAGATTTCAACAGGTAATTGGAAAATAATTTCTGAATTTTACATCTCTTTCAACCGTAAGGCGCTTCTTCGCGCCACTCTACCAGCTGTAAAACGCCGCTCTTGTCTTCGTCGGGCGCAGGTTCGCGGCTGTGAAGATGCTGCTCGGCCCCGAAAAGCCCGCCGCCGTACTGGGTCATCACCCCCGGCGACCGCCCGGCCAGATACTCGGCGGCATTCTTCTGCCGGCAGGCCGCAGGGGTGCCGTCGGTCATGGGGATGCCGCAGTCCGGACGGGGCTGCGGGACTTCCGGCGGCGGGAGCTGCACATCCGGGCCGTCCGGCTGCGACGGCGGCTGCTGGGAGCCGCAGCCCGGCTTTGGCGGTTCCGTAACGGGCGGCTGACCGGGTTCCGCGCCCAAAGGCGGGCTGACCACGCTGCTCGTCTCCTCCGGCGGGCCGCTCGGCCCGGGCGCATCCTCAAGCTCATGGCGGATGAAGGACGTCAGAGATTCCATAAAAAACACCTCCGCCCCTAGGATGCCCGGCGGCAGGGGCAATCATGCACAAAAAAATCCCCCCGGGACTCCGGGGGGAGAGGTACTGCGCTGTGTTACGGGGTGGGAATTTCCGACACCACTACGGCAAACCGGACCTTGACCTCTTTGCCGTTGGTGTCCGTAAAGCTGGTGGTGATCAGGCCGATCTGGCGTACAGCGGCCAGAGACAGAGCCGAAGTGCCGGAGATGCGGGCGGAGTGTGCGTTCAGGTTGATGGCCTGCTTTCCGGCATCCTTGTCGTACTTGCCGCAGTAGAGGTAGACGACCTTATCAGAGGGAACACTACCGGACGGGATAGTGGGAAGTGCGTCGTCGGTATAAACCGCCTTGACAACGGCTTCAAATCTGGGGTCCGCTGCCCACGTTTGCAGCAGGGCATCCAGTTCGGCAGAGGAGATACAGGTAATGCTCGTCGTGTTATTCCAAAGGCCATTGTCATAATCTGCCATAGCCTTTGCAATGCTCTTGTGGGAGGCCGAGCCCCCGGTGCCGCAGCCCGTAAGCAGGGCCAGTGCCATCACCCCGGCAAGGGCGAAGGCAAGGATCTTTTTCATAGCGTTCATAGTTGTTCCTCCCTGTGTTCGTGCAGGCTGTTAACCTAAGGTATGATGATCATAGATGATCACGACGATGCGGTAGCTCTTGTTCTCTCTTGTTACAAGCCGGGTGGCGCACTGGATGGCGTTCGTCAATCCAGAAGGAGGATAAATCGACAGTCCGTGATCCGCAGGGGACATAACACGCATGGTCTGGTTGAGCTCGCGCTGCTTGCTGTCCACCTCGAAGGCGTAAAGATTCACGGTATAGCCGCTGGCATACTTGTTAAAAACGTCCCGCAGGGCTTTGTATTTCGGATTATTAGGAGTTTTCGAAGAAAAGGTCCACGAGCCGTCGTCTTTCAACCAGGAGGTCTCAAACATATCAGCGACGGTCTTTATCTCAGGGACATCGTGGGTAATGGGAATATCCTTATAAGCGTCAAAGCCGTGGAAATACGCAGCCATATACTCCTCCACCAGCCGGTCGCCGGTTTTTCCACCGCTGCAGCCGGTGAGGATGGTGAGCAGCATCACTCCGGCAAGGGCCATGGCCAGCAGCTTTTTTGTTAATTTCATTACAGTTCCTCCTTCAAAGCAGATTGATAGTATTCTCCAGCCCCCGTGGGGAGTTGGTAATACAATAATAAGAGATATTCTTAGTTGATGTCAAGGAAAAATGAAAAAATCATCAAAAGAATGAAGTTTTTCTTTTTTTTTTATGCAAAATATACAAAAACACCCCGGGGCCAGAGGGGCCTCGGGGTGTGGAAAAAGGGACTGGGCAGGCAAAAGACTTTCTGAAAGACGCGGCCCTGAGAAGGCAGGCGATGAGGAAGAGAAGGAAAGCGGTCACACAAGGACCTCCACCGTGCTCCCCCCGCTGCGGGCCTTTTTTACGACCACCTGCTTGTCGATGCGCTCCTTGAGCGCGGCGACGTGGGAGATGATGCCCACGAGGCGGTCGCCCTCGGTGAGGCCGGCGAGGACCCGGATGGCCTGCTCAAGGCTCTCGTCGTCCAGCGAGCCGAAGCCTTCATCGAGGAAGAGGGTGTCCAGCCGGATGCCGCCCGCCGCGCTCTGGACCTCGTCCGAGAGGCCCAGCGCCAGCGCCAGTGAGGCTTTGAAGCTCTCGCCGCCCGAGAGGGTCTTGACGCTGCGGCGGGTGCCGTTGTAGTGGTCGATGACGCCGAGGTCGAGGCCGGACTGGCTGCGCTGGTTCTCGGCACCCACCCGCTCCAGCTCGTACTGCCCGGCGGTCATCTGCATAAGGCGGGTGTTGGCGTGGACGAGGATGGCGTCGAGGTAGTTCATCTGGATGTAAGCCTCAAGGCGTATCTTCTGTTTGCTGCTGAGGGTGCCGCCCGCCGTGGAGGCGAGGGCGTTCACCCACTGCCAGCGGCGTTCCAGCTCCGCCCGGGCGGCGGCGTGCTGACGGTAGAGGTCGGCGGCCTTCCGGTTGGGCAGGAGGCGGGCCGTCAGGGCCTTTTCCTGAGCCGCGAGAGCGGTGCGCCGGGCCGTCAGGGCGTCCCGCTGGGATTCGAGGGCGGGCAGGTCGGCGGCTTCGCCCGCCTCCGTCTGCTGGGCCGTCAGGGCCGTGACTGCGGCCTTGGCGGCGGCATAGTCCTGCCGGGCCCTGGCCAGAGCCGACGCGGCGGCATCCATCCCGGCCCGAAGGGCGCGGCGCTCGCTTTCCAGCCCGGCCAGCGCCCGGCGGGCTTCCTCCCGGCCGGCGGCGGGCAGAGCGGCCCGGGCCTCGGCACACTGGGCCTCCAGAGCCTTGGCGGAGGCGGACTGGCGGGCGGCTTCCTCAGCGGAAGCCCGTGCCTCGGCCTCGAGGGCGGAGCGCTGGGCGGTCTTTTTCTGCCGCTCGTCCTCCTGCCGGGCCTTGGCGTCGAGGTCGGCGGCATTCTGCTTCTGAGCCTTGTCGAGGGCTTCCTGTGCGGCGTGCAGGGCCTCGCTTTCTTCGGCCAGAGCCGTCTTCAGAAGCGAGACAGTCAGCTTCACCGGCCCCTCCGGCGAGGTGAACCGCTCCGGCAGCAGGGCTTCGGCGTCCCGGCGGAGGGTGGCTTTGGCCTCCCGGTCTGCGGCCACGGCCTTGGCGGCGGCCGCACTGGCTTCCTGTGCGGCGCGGTCGGCCTCGTCGGCGGACTGTCTGGCCGCGTCCACCCGGGCCTGCGTGGGGGCTTCGGCGGGCAGAACGGCCCGCTTCGGGTGATGGGTGCTGCCGCAGACGGGGCAGGGGGTGCCGTCCGTCAGCCCTTCGGCCAGCAGACCCGCCTGCGCGTTGAGAAAAGCCCGCTCGAGGTGGTCGCGGAGGGTGTGGGCGCGCTCCTTTGCGCTGTCGGCGAGAAGATAGCGCTCCTGGGCCTGCCGTGCGGCCTGCCCCCGGCGCTGCCCCTCGGCGAGGCTCCGGGCCAGCTGCGCGAGGGCCGTCTCCCGCCGGGCCAGCTGTTCGGCCCGGGCCTCGAGGCTCACCTTCTTGGCCTCCGCGCCCCCAAGGGCGGCGAGGCTCTGCTCCAGAGCCGTCAGCTCTCCGTCCAGCTGCCCGAGGGCGGCGCGGCGCTTTTCGGCTCTGGCGTTCTCGAGGGCGGCGGCGTCCCGGGCGGCGGAAAGCTTCTTTTCGAGGCTGTCCAGCCCGTCGAAGGCCGCGAGGTCAGCTTTCGCCCGCTCGAGCTTTCCGGCCAGCGCGTCCAGCGCGGCGGAATCCCCGGTGTGGCGGGCCGCTTCGGCCTCGGCGGCGTCCAGAACAGGCCGCAGAGCGTCCTGACGGGCCTGCGCGGCGGTCAGCTCGTGGCGAAGCTTCTCGGCCTGTTCGGCCCGGCCCAGCGTCTGCTGGAGCTTGTCCAGCTCTGCCTCGGCCTCAGTCCGGGCGGCGGTGGCGGCGCTCAGCGCCTGCTCCTGCCCGGCCAGCAGGGCATCCAGAAGGGGCAGCACCCCTTCCGGCGACGCCTGCCCGCCCGCCTCGCAGAGGGGGGCCAGCTCGTCCAGAACGGCCTCGTCGGCGTCCCCCTCGGCCCAGCTCAGGCCGGAGAGCAGCTGCCCGATGCGGACGCTCTGCTCCTCCCGCTGGCGGGTGAGGGCGGCGTTCTCGGTCTGCAGCCGCTCCTGGAGACGCTGGTAGGGCTGGGTACGGAACAGCTTGCGGAAGATCTTGCTCCGCTCCTCGGTGGAGGCGTTGAGCAGCCGGGTGAACTGCCCTTGGGCGATCATGGCGATCTGGGAGAACTGGTTGTAATCCAGCCCGATGATGTCCACCACGGCGGCGGTGACGTCCTTGGCCCGGGTGACGGGCGGGCGGCCGTCGGCGTAGGTGAGGCAGGCGTCGGCCTTTTCGGTGGTAAAGCCCTCGCCCCGGGCTTTCGGGCGGAGGTATTCGGGGTTGCGGCGGACGGTGCAGCGCTGCCCCCGCACCTCGAATTCCAGCTCCACGAAGGTGGGGGTGCCGGGCTCGGCGTACTTGCTGCGGAGCATGGCCCCCTCCCGGACGCCGCCGCTGGAATGGTCGTAGAGGGCGTAGGTGATGGCGTCGAAGAGGGTGGTCTTGCCCGCGCCAGTGTCGCCGGTGACGAGGTAGAGCCCGCCTCTGCCCAGCTGGGCGAGGTCCAGAACAGTCTCGGCGGCGTAAGGCCCGAAGGCCGACAGGGTCAGTTTCAGGGGCCTCATGCTTCGTCCTCCTTCCAGATGTCCTCGATGAGCGATTGGCAGAACGCCGCCTGTTCGTCAGAGAGAGGCTGGCCGTTCTGGGCTTCGTAAAAGGCCGCAAAGTGCTCGAGGGGCGTTTTGCTCTCGGCCCGGGCAGCGGCGTCGGGCGTCTCAGCGGCCCGGGTGCGGCGGTTGTCGTAGTCCAGCCGCATGAGGTTCGGGTAGATGACCCGCAGCCGGGCCAGCGCGTCGGGAACGTCCTGCTCGTCGGTGAGGGTGATGTGGAGGTAGTCGTCCGTCGGCGTGCCGTCGTAGGCCCGGCGGTCGGTGAGCTCCATGTAACTGCCCCGCAGCTCCTGCAGGTCGTGCCGGGGGGTGAGAGGCACGGCCTCAAAGCGGACGCTGCCCTTTTCGCCCAGGGTGACGAAGAGGGCGGCTTTGTGCTGATGGGCCTCGGAGAAGGAATATTTGAGGGGACTGCCTGCGTACCGGACGGTGTCCCGTCCCACCTTCTGAGGACTGTGGAGGTGGCCCAGAGCCACATAGTCGAAGCCCTCGAAGAGGGAGACGTCGATGCTGTCCACCCCGCCCACGCTGGGCTCTTCGCTCTCGCAGACCGCCGCCCCGGCCACGAACTGGTGGGCCACCAGCACGTTCCGGCGGGCGGGGTCGGGTGCGCAGGCGTTCAGCACGCAGCCGATGGCGTCGTTGTAGCTCTCGATCTTCTCGTCCGGGAAGATGTGCCGCACGGCGGCGGGCTTCAGGAAGGGCAGGAGCCAGATGTCCACCGGGCCGTATTCGTCCGTCAGGGTGATGGGTGCGGGCGGTGCGGCAAAGACCGGGCTGACGTACACCCGGCTCCCTGCCAGCAGCCGTGCGCCGAAGGCGATGCGGTCTGCCGAGTCGTGGTTGCCGCTGACGGCAAAAACGGGCAGTCCCCGCGCCGCAAGCTCGGTGAGGAACCAGTCCAGCAGCCGCACCGCCTCGGCGGGCGGCACGGGCTTGTCGTAGAGGTCGCCTGCCAGCAGAACGCCGTCCACGGGCCGGGCGTCCAGCAGGGAGAGGACCTGCTCTAAAATGTATCGCTGGTCGTCCAGCATAGAGAATTCGCAGACCCGCTTGCCCAGATGCAGGTCGGAGAGGTGTAGGAAACGCATGGGGACACCGCCTTTCGTTGGGATGATTTTATTATAGGAGAGTTGGGGGCGTTTGTCGAGGGGGCAACGGCGACGACCGCCGCCAGCGGCGGAAACAGGGAGGAGCTGTTGGGGCCGCGGCCAGCAGGATGCGAGGCCCGCACCAAGGGCCGAAGCAGACGCTGGGAGCCGCAACCCGGGTGCGAAGCACCACTGGCGAGCCGGGCAGGCCCACGCTGGACGCTGAAAGTTTTTTGATTTCGGAAACAGTAGTGCCCTGCCACAGAGGGAAAGTGTCTTTGTAAACTTTCCGCGCACCGCTTGACTTTTGCGCGGGATGGCATATAATAAACTCAGGAATGTGAATACTCCATTGGTTTCACCCCAATGGAAAAGCCCCCAAGGAGCCGCGAACTCCCAGGGGGCTTTCCTTTTAATTAGGCTTTGCGGTTCTCATCGTATCTGTCAACCAATATCAGAATATCCTTGTCCGGTGCCTGGGCTTTTTTTGACAAATTAAGGGCATGGACAAGGCAAAGAAACACGGCGTACCTCCTTTGCCGCCGTGGGTATAAAAAAGCGGCGGCCTTGAAATGATTAGTTTCAAAACCGCCGTTTGACTTCTGCCCCTATTTGAGGCGCATAACAACACAGCCGCCAATCCAACGGTTTTTTATATGCCGTTTCCGTTGGCGGCCCCCAAACAACTATTAACCTCAAGAAAAAATACAGAAAAGAGAATATAATACGGTGCCGATGCCAAGTAATATATACACTATTCTCAACCCGAACGAATATTTTGCGTCTGGATTTCTCGTTAAGAATTTTGGTAATTTTATTTTGTTGCAGATAAAACCGAATATCACAAAACCTGCACCAATCACAAGCGTTACATATTGCCAATACTCACTTAAAAACTTTTCTATAAACTCCATTACTTACCCATCCAATATTTCAAACAATACTCACTCAATTTTTCATAGTCAAACATATAATTAACGTCCATGAGATAATTTTCCATCATCGCCACGGAACTAATAAGCTGTAAATCTATTTTGCCATCTTCAAGCTGGTCATTCTTTAAGATGAACAGGCTTGTTTTCTTGTCCTGCGTCATTTCGGAATTAGTCTTTTTGCAATAAATAGGTTCATCAATCCAATTCCATTTAGGATCTACGGGAATAAGTACGATTTCAGGAATGTTATTATCGTCTATGCCATAGCCCATAAGCCAGTTGTAATATGTATGAACAGTTTTTGTTAGTTTTTTCTTTGTTGTCATTTTCCAGACAACGGCGGTCTGATAATCTTTCCCTGTCTTTTCCTTAAATACTTCCGCTACCTTTTTCATATTTTCTTCTTGTTTAGCGGTCAGCTTTCCTTGCAGCGGCTTAAAAATGTTTCCAAACAATCCCATGATTTTTCACCTTTCCTTTTTGTTATTGTTGCAGTCGTTTTTGCATTGAAAGTTTATCCTCACATCTGCTGCGACAGACACCAAGAATGTGAATATATACTCCATTGCTTCACCCCCTCTCCCGTGGATTACAGGGTGAACCGCAAAGCAAGTATATCATAAATTCTGACAAAAAGATACATCAAATCGAAAAGAGCCTCCCCTTTTGGGAGGCTCTTCCGTCTTCACATCACGCGGCCGGGAACATCTTTTCCCAGGTGTCCTTGCCCACGGAGCCGTCGGAGGTCAGGCTGTGGCGGGTCTGGTAGCGCTTGACGGCGGCGACGGTGCTGGCACCGAACCTGCCGTCGGTGGTGAGCCGCTCGCCATCGGTGTTGAGCTTCTGCTGCACCAGCCGGACACAGCCGCCTGCGCTGCCGCTCCGCAGCACGATGCCGGGGTAGGGGACGATGAGGCCGTGCTTGGCCGTGTAGCGGGCGTAGAGCACGTTCCAGGTGTTCGCGCCCACTTTGCCGTCCTCTTTGAGGCCGTACCGGAGCTGGAACTCCCGGACAGCCTTCTCGGCGTTTGCGCCGAACGTTCCGTCCACGGTGAGGGCGGCGTACCAGGTGCAGTTGTCCCGGATGCCGTTGAGCCAGGTCTGCACGAGGGCCACGTCCGGGCCGGAGCTGCCGCGCCGGATGAGCGAGTAGTAAGCAGGGATTGCCATAGTGTTGTCACACTCCTTCCGCGCTCATCCTATGCGGCGTGCCGATGGCCTGTTCACCCGGCCAGAACCACGTCCTCCCGGGGCGCGGTGAGGCCGTCCCACCACTCCACGAACCGGAACCGGACGATATATTCCCCGCAGACAAGGTCATTTTCGGCAGGCGTGTCGTACCCGCCGCAGGCTGACCGGCAGAGGCCCGGGTAGAGCACGCACCACCAGTTCCGGCCTGCCCGCCGCGTCCCGATGTCCAGCCGCACCGCGTCGTACCGCCCGGCGGGCAGAGCCCCGCCGTCATAGCGCCGGGTGGGGAAGTACATATTCACGAGGCGGGCTTTCACCGGTGCGCGGATGCCGAGAGCGGCCAGTGTCTGGCGGGCCGTCAGCTCGAAGCGGACGAGGTTTTCCGCCGCCCACGCCCGGGCATCGGCCCGGCTGTCTGCCGGGCAGGCTTCGTCGGTGAGGGCCAGCACGGCGTCCCGGACAGCCAGCTTCGCGCTCTGGTCGCGCACGGCGTCGGTGTCGGCCCGGATGTGGAGCCGCAGGGTGTCGGCGGCAAGCTGGTCGGCGGTGGTAAGCTGGCTCTGCGCCCAGCCTGCCCCCAGCGACAGCAGAAGACAGAACAGCAGCGAGGCGCACAGCGCCCCCATTTCGCGGCGGGATAACATAAAAAACAGGCCCCCTCATGGAAAGTTTATCCAGAGGATGGGCCTGTTTTTAGAAAATTATTCTTTAATTCTTCAGCGACTGCATCGGGGCGGGGAGTCTGCCGCCGCGGTTGATGAAGACGGAGGGGTCACGCTGGTTGACCGGCATGATGGGGCCGTAGCCCAGCAGGCCGCCAAAGTCCAGCACTTCGCCCGCCTTGCGGCCGATGGCCGGGATGACGCGGACGGCGGTGGTCTTGCTGTTGACCATGCCGATGGCGGCTTCGTCGGCGATGAGGGCGCTGATGACGGCAGGGGTGGTGTCGCCGGGGATGATGACCATGTCGATGCCCACAGAGCAGACAGCCGTCATGGCCTCCAGCTTTTCAATGGTGAGACAGCCGCACTCGGCGGCGTGGATCATGCCGTCGTCCTCGCTGACGGGGATGAAAGCGCCCGACAGGCCGCCGACGTGGTTGGAGGCCATGACGCCGCCCTTCTTGACGGCGTCGTTGAGCAGGGCGAGGCAGGCGGTGGTGCCGCAGCAGCCGCAGGTCTCAAGGCCCATCTCCTCGAGGATGTTGGCCACGCTGTCGCCCACGGCGGGGGTGGGGGCCAGCGACAGGTCGATGATGCCGGCGGGTACGCCCAGCTCTTTGGAGGCGAGGTTTGCCACCAGCTGGCCCACGCGGGTGATCTTGAAGGCGGTGCGTTTCACCAGCTCGGCCACCTGGTCGATGGGGGCATCCTTGGGCAGCCGGGCCAGCGCGGCGCGGACCGCGCCGGGGCCGGAGACGCCGACGTGGATCTCGCAGTCGGGCTCACCGGGGCCGTGGAAGGCACCCGCCATAAAGGGATTGTCCTCGGGCGCGTTGCAGAAGACCACCAGCTTTGCTGCGCCGATGCACTGACGGTCGGCGGTGAGCTCGCTGGCCTTCTTGACGGCCTCGCCCATCAGCTTGATGGCGTCCATGTTCAGGCCCGCCTTGGTGGCACCGATGTTCACCGAGCTGCAGACGATGTCCGTCTCGGCCAGTGCGCGGGGGATGGACTCGATGAGGCGCAGGTCGCCCGCCGAGAAGCCCTTGTGGACGAGGGCGGTGTAGCCGCCCACGAAGTTGACACCCACCTTCTTGCCGGCGGCGTCCAGCGTCTTGGCAAAGTCCACCGGGTCGGCGTCCGGGCAGGCACCCAGCAGCATGGCGATGGGGGTGACGCTGATGCGCTTGTTGATGATGGGGATGCCGTACTCGGCGCTGATGTGCTCCACAGCCGGAACGAGCCGGGCGGCGCGGGTGGTGATCTTGTGATAGATTTTTTCGCAGGCTTTCCTGGGGTCCGGGTCGATGCAGTCCAGCAGGCTGATGCCCATGGTGACGGTGCGCACGTCCAGATTGTCCTGCGTGAACATCTCGATGGTCTCGAGGATGTCGCCGGTGTTCATCATGCTCATAGTAGTTTGCCTTTCTCTTCTGAGGCTCTCCTTCGTACAACCTCTCAGTCTGCTTCGCAGACAGCTCCCCTAGTAGGGGAGCCTCTGGCGAAGAGGCGAGGCTTCACGAAATGCCAAAGCCTCCCCTCGGTAGGAGCAACAACGACGACCGCCGCCAGTGGCGGAAACAGGGAGTCGCTGTTGGGGCCGCGGCCAGCAAGACGCAAGCGGAGCGCTGCGGATGCTGGGTGCCGCAACCCGGGCAGTGGCAGCGCGTAAGCGCTGACGGAGAGGTTAAATCGTGTGCATCGCGTCGAAAACTTCCTGGCGGGTGAGGCTGATCTGCATCCCCATCTCAGCGGCCAGAGCGTCCATCTTCTGGTGCAGCTCCTCGTGGGAGATGCTGCACTTGGAGATGTCCACCAGCATGATCATGGCGAACATGCCCTGCAGGATGCTCTGGGTGACGTCCTCAATGTTGATGTTCAGCTCACAGCAAAGGCCCGAGACGCGGGCGACGACGCCCACGGTGTCGTGGCCGATGACGGTAATGAATGCTTTCATAATTCCTACCCCTTCTATATAAATGTTGACCTTGCGGAAAGGCTCTCCCTTTGGGAGAGCTGGCGCGAAGCGCCTGAGAGGGCAAGGCTGCTGCGACAGAGCCGCCGTGCAGCGATAAGCAGCCTCTTTGTCAGAGCGATGCTATCGCCGCGCCCGCGACTCTCCGTCAGCGTCCTTGCCCTCTCCGTCACGCCTGACGGCGTGCCACCTCTCCCAAGGGGAGAGGCTTTTCGCTCACGGACAGGCTTCCCTTCATACAACCTCTCAGTCTGCTTCGCAGACAGCTCTCCTAGTAGGGGAGCCTCTGGCGAAGAGGCGAGGCTTCACGAAATGCCAAAGCCTCCCCTCGGTAGGAGCAACAGCGACGACCGCCGCCAGTGGCGGAAACAGGGAGTCGCTGTTGGGGCCGCGGCCAGCAAGACGCAAGCGGAGCGCAGCGGATGCTGGGTGCCGCAACCCGGGCAGTGGCACGGCGAAGCCGTGACGGAGAGGTTGCTTCGCAGGCGTGACAGAGCGCTTTAATCACCCCTAGTATAGCAGATTTCACGAAAAATGAACACTCTTTTTGGAAAAAAGAGCAGGGGAAACGGGCAAAAGAATGTCTATCACCGGCAGAACTTGCAAAAACCAGATGCAAACTGCCGGGCAGTGTGCTATACTTATCTATAAATATCGCCACAGGCTGAACAAAGGAGAGACAACGATGGAACAGCTTCTGAAGATCCTTGAAGACAATGCCCGGATGTCGGTGGAGGACATCGCGGCCATGCTGAATAAATCCCCCGCCGAGGTGGCGGCTATGATAGACCTGGCCCGGGCGCAGGGCATCATCAAGGGCTACAAGACCCTTGTGGACTGGGAGAAGGCCGGCGTGAACCGGGTGGAAGCCGTCATCGAGCTGAACGTCAGCCCCAAGAAGAGCTGCGGCTTTGACGAAATTGCCGCCACCATCGCCTCCTTCGACGAGGTGGAGAGCGTGCTGCTGATGAGCGGCGGCTACGACCTGCAGCTGGTCATCAAGGGCCAGACCTTCCAGGAGATCGCCCTCTTTGTGGCAAAGCGGCTGTCGCCGCTGGATGACGTGCTGTCCACGGCCACCCATTTCGTGCTCCGCACCTACAAAAAAGAGGGCCGTCTGTATCAGGACGAAGAAATCGATGAAAGAGAGTGCACCGTGCTGTGATGGATTACGATAAACTGATCGCGCCTGCCGCTGCGGCCATGCGTCCCTCCGGCATCCGCAAATTCTTCGACCTCGCCGCCGAGATGCCCGAGTGCATCAGCCTCGGCGTCGGCGAGCCCGACTTCAAGACCCCCTGGGCCGTCCGTGAGGCGGGCATTGAAAGCCTCGAGCATGGCCGCACCCGCTATACTTCCAACGCAGGCCTGAAAGAGCTGCGGGCCGAGATCGCCCGCTACCTCGACCGCCGGATGGGCCTGAAATACGACCCGGCAAAGGAAGTCCTCGTCACCGTCGGCGGCAGCGAGGCCATCGACATGTGCATCCGCACCCTGGTGCAGCCCGGCGATGAGGTCATCATCCCGGAGCCGTGCTTCGTCTGCTACGAGCCCATCACCACCCTGTCCGGCGGTGTGCCGGTCCATGTGGCCTGCCGTCAGGAGGATGAGTTCCGCCTCCGGGCCGACGCCCTGAAAGCTGCAATCACCCCGAAGACCAAGCTCCTCATCATGCCCTTCCCCAATAACCCTACCGGCGCGGTGATGGAGCAGGAAGACCTGGAGGCCATCGCGGAAGTCCTGCGCGGCACCAACATCATGGTGCTGTCGGATGAGATCTACGCGGAGCTGAACTACGGCCTGCAGAACCACGTTTCCATCGCCACGCTGCCCGGCATGGCCGAGCGGACGGTGGTGGTCAACGGCTTCTCCAAGACCTACGCCATGACGGGCTGGCGGCTGGGCTATGCCTGCGGCCCCGCGCCCATCATCAAGATCATGACGAAGATCCACCAGAGCGCTATCATGAGCGCCCCCACCACCAGCCAGTACGCCGCCATCACGGCCCTCAAGGACTGCGACGGCGAGATCGAGCGGATGCGCAACGAGTATAATATGCGCCGCCGCCTCGTGGTGAAGAGCTTCAACGATATGGGCCTGAGCTGTTTTGAGCCGCGGGGCGCGTTCTATGCTTTCCCCTGCATCAAGTCCAGCGGCATGAGCAGCGAGGAGTTCTGCACAAAGCTTCTGGAGCAGAAGCATGTCGCCATCATCCCGGGCAACGCCTTCGGTGCGTCCGGCGAGGGCTACGCCCGCGTATCCTACGCCTACAGCGTGGAGCATCTGATGGAGGCCATCCGCCGCATCCGGGAGTTTTTGAACGAGAACTGCAAGTGAGGAGGAAAAAACCATGCGCGATCGTGTGACGGTCCTGGCCCCGGCCAAGCTGAATCTGGCGCTGGACGTGGTGGGCATCCTGCCCGGCGGCTACCATGCGCTGGATATGACCATGCAGGCCATCTCGCTCTACGAGCGGGTGGTCATCCGCCGCAGTCCTTACCTCGATCTGGCCCTGCCCGGCAGCAAGGTCAAGCCCGGCCCCGGCAACACCGCCATCAAGGCGGCGCTGGCTTTCTTCCACTATACGGGCCTGCTGGCGGGTGCAGACATCACCATCTATAAGAGCGTCCCCGTCCGGGCCGGTATGGCTGGCGGCAGCGCCGACGCTGCGGCTGTTCTGGTGGGTCTGAACGAGCTGTACGGCGCCCGCCTGTCCATGAGCGAGCTCTGCGCTCTGGGTGTCAGTATCGGCGCAGACGTGCCGTTTGCCCTTATGGGCGGCACCTGCCGGGTACAGGGCCTCGGCGACCTCATCAAGGCACTGCCGCCCCTGCCCGAGTGCTGGTTCACGGTGGTGATGCCCGGCTACGGCATCTCGACGCCGGAGGCTTTTGCGGCCTACGACAAAGTCGGCAGCAGCGTCCACCCCGACTGCGCCGCGCAGGAAGCCGCCATCCGGGCGGGCGACCTGGACGCTGTCTGCGCCGCTGCCGGAAACGCCCTCGAGGAGTGCAGCGGGGCCAAGGACAACGAGGCCATCAAGGCCGCCCTCCGGGAGAACGGAGCCGTCACCGCCCTCATGACCGGCAGCGGCGCGGCGGTCTTCGGCGTGTTCCGCACCGAAGCCGAGGCCAAAGCCGCCGCCGACGCCCTCCGCGCCCGCTGGCCGCAGGTCTATACGGCCCAGCCCGTCAGGGGAGGGGCAGCCCTCTCAGTCACGCCGAAGGCGTGACAGCTCCCCCAGAGGGGGAGCCTCTGGCGTGTCGGTCAGGTTTCGTCTGAATGAACAAAGTTTAATCTATCATAAACAGGAGTGCCCTGCTACAGAGGCTAGCAGCAGCTTGACAAGGATATTGTTCCGAAGCTGCTGCCCTCTGTAGCAAGGCACTATCTTTTACGCGATATTGAGCTTCCGGCGGTCAGCTCAGAGTTGACCGGCCTGCCAAGGGCTCTCCCTTTGGGAGAGCTGGCGCGAAGCGCCTGAGAGGGCAAGGCTGCTGGCGGGGAAGCACAGGCACAGCGACAGCATCGCTCTGACAAAGAGCCTGCCCATCGCTGCGCAGCGGCTCTTTCGTGCCGGGCTTGCCCTCTCCGTCATTGCTTCGCAATGCCACCTCTCCCAAAGGGAGAGGCTTTCGAGCGGCGCTGACCCTATAAAATGCATAACCCTCCTTCCTGTCGGGCATACTGCCCAAAGGAAGGAGGGTCTTTTTGTGCAGACCTTTTATAAAATCTGTCTCATCCTCATGATCGTCGGCGGCATCAACTGGGGTCTTGTGGGCCTGTTCCAGTTCGACTTCGTCGGCTGGCTGCTGGGCGGCAGCGCGTCCATCTGGTCACGCATCGTGTTCACGCTGGTGGGTGTGGCCGCTGTCTGCGGCATCCCGGGCCTGTTCACGGACGAGACTGGGGAATAGAGACAAAAGAAAAAGGCTCTCATGCCGGCAGGAAATACGGCACGAGAGCCTTTTTGAAAACCTATAAAGAATCCCGCCCGGTCGTCTGCGGCAATCAAACCTACCCTTGCGGACAGGTGGGTGCTCTGTCTCCGGTTTCGCGCTTCCTCATCGAGCCTCCATGGTCGACCCATGACGGGGAGGTCTGCAATCCACCGACGAACTCCAAGCTCCCGTTGAATGATTAGTAGGATCATATAAACCGCAACAAATCGCGCCGGGCAGGAAGTCTTTGCTGAAAGATCACTCGATCTCGAACTGGTCGCTCAGACGCTTCTCGAACAGCTTGCTGACTTCCAGCAGGGTCTCATCGTCCTCGACTACGTCGAGATACTCGCCCTCGTCATCCTCGCCGACGCTCAGGATGACCAGCTGGGCGTCCTCGTCCAGGTCTTCCTCATTCTCGGCGTATTCGACAACGGCCAGGTAATGCACGCCCTTATGGTCCAGAGCGTCGATCACTTCAAACGTGACCTCATTGCCGTCCTCGTCCTCGAGGGTCATCAGGTCAGGCTGATATTCCTCTTCGGTCTCAGCGGCGGACTTGTTCATATCTTCTGCCATAAGTCACGTTCTCCTGTCAAATATCTAAAAAAAAAAATAGAATAACTGTCACACCCTGCCCGCTGTGCTCCTTCTGAGCTGTGGGTTCCGGGTACGCCTATAGTGTAGCGTTTTTTTGCCCGCTCGTCAAGATGTTTTTCGCATAGAAATCCAATAACAAATTTTCACGCTTTTCCCTCTCGCTTCCCGGGCCGGAATGTGATATACTATAGCGATAGCTTTTGAAAAGCCATCTTTGCTATAATATATGGACAGGGAGGCCCGATCATGAGAGCCTTGAAAAAAATAATGGCGGCACTGGCCCTGACGGCAGTTCTGGCCAGGTGCAGTGCGGACAATATCCTCTCCAGCATCCAGGGCGGGAAGGCCGACACGGTGCAGACGGTCAGCCGCCCGGCTGTGGAGTCGGCAGAGCTGCAGTTCACCCACCCGGCGGCGGGGGACACCATCGCGGTGTTCGATACCTCGGCAGGCGTGTTCAAAGCAGTGCTCTTTTCCACCGAGGCCCCACAGGCCGTGCAGAATTTCACGACATTGGCCCAGCAGGGCTTTTACAACGGCCTGACCGTCACCCGGGTGGAGAAGGACTTCGTGGTGGAGGCCGGGCAGGGCGCGGACGGCAAAGGCACCACCATCTGGAACGGGAACCGTTTCTCCGCCGAGACCACCGATAAGCTCCACCACTATTCCGGCGCACTCTGTGCCGCAGCGGACGCCTCCGGCGACTGCGCCAGCGTCTTCTATGTCATGGAGACCCTGCCGGGCAGCAGTTCGGTGACGCAGGAGCTCATCGACCAGATGAACGCCGCCGGCTGGCGGGCCGACGTGGTGAGCGCCTACCAGACGGCGGGCGGCGCACCCTACCTCGACTACACCGACACCGTCTTCGGGCAGGTGTACGAGGGGATGGAAGTGGTGGACACCATCGCCCAGACCGGCGTGGATGAAGCTCAGCGCCCGACCGAACCCGTCACCATCAACAGCGTGAGCATTGAAACGTATCAGTAAAAAACGAAAGGGACGCGGAAGCGTCCCTTTTGCTATATCTGTCGATTGCTGTATCTTTTTGCTAGGAAAAAAATAATAAGGAACCCGGGTTGCGGCTCCCAGCGTCTGCTTCGGCCCTTGGTGCGGGCCTCGCATCCTGCTGGCCGCGGCCCCAACAGCTCCTCCCTGTTTCCGCCGCTGGCGGCGGTCGTCGCCGTTGCGTAAGCCCAACTAAGTGAGAAGCCCCCTTGGAGGTAGGATCTCCGAGGGGGTTTTTCCTTTTTGGGGTGTTGGACGTGGTATTTATGTTCCTGACTCTAGTATACGCGATTTATCGGAGAAGTCAAGCGCCGCACAGAAAATTTACAACCCGCTTGGAGATCTTAGATTTCCCCCGGGTGCTCTTTCCGCCACTGGATGTAGTCGTCCAGGATGACCGTCGCACTCACCGAGTCGAGGATGCTTTTCCGCTTCGCGCCGAAGGTGCCGCTCTCGTCGAGGAGGTCAGCGGCGGCGCAGGTGGTCTGGCGCTCGTCCCACATCCGGACGGGCAGGCCGCTCCAGATCTCAACGGTTCTGGCCAGCTTGCGGCTCTTGCGGGCGCGTTCGCCCTCGGTGCCGTCCATGTTCAGCGGCAGGCCGATGACGATGAGCTCGGCTTCGATCTCCTTTGCCACCTCGCAGACCCTGGCGGCGACTTTGTCCCGGGCCTTAACAGTGATCTGAGGGGTGATGGGGGAAGTCAGGAACTCGGTGCGGTCGCAGGTGGCGAGGCCGGTGCGGCTGTCGCCGTAATCTACTGCTAAAATTTTCATGCAGGTGTCCTCTTTCTGAGATGATTTTTTCTTCATTGTACCACAGAATAGATGTCGCTGCAATTTTGTGGTACAATGATAGAAAAATGAGGGCAGGCCGCCCACGATAAAAAACTGACCCAACGGAGAGATTCATCATGTTAAAACTACTTTTAGGCGGCTCCGGCAGCGGAAAGACCACCCTGCTGTACCAGCGCATCCGGGCGCGGGCCGAGGCGGGGGAGAAGAGCATCCTGCTGGTGCCGGAGCAGTTCACCTCGTCCACCGAGGGCCGCATCCACCGGGAGCTGGGCGACGCGCTGAGCGGACTGGTGGAGAGCTTTTCCTTCACCAGCCTCGCCGAGCATATCCTGTCGGCGGAGGGCGGCTCTGCCGTCCAGACTCTCAGCGACGCGGGCCGTGCCGTGCTGGTGCGCCGCGCCCTCGAGGAACTGCAGGACAACGTCCACTACTACTACCGCCACCGCCGCTCGGCCGCCTTCTGCCAGATGGCCGCCGAGACCATCGACGAGCTCAAGAGCGCGGGCCTCTCGGGCCGACAGCTCTATGAGCTGGCGCAGGACTGCGGCACCGACAGCGCCAAACTCAGCGAACTGGCCCTCATCTTTCAGGGCTACGAGACTCTGCTGGCCGGGACAGGCATGGACCCCTCCGACCGGCTGGAGCTGGCCGCATTCCGCCTCGAGGCCGCACTGGCCCGGGGCGAACTGCCGGAGTTCCTGCGGGACAGGGCCGTCTTTATCGACGAGTTCGACACCTTCAATGCCCCGAAAAAGCGGCTGATGGGCGCCCTGCTGGCCTCGCTGCCCACCGTGACGGTGGCCCTCTGCGACGACGGCACCCCCCTCGTGCCGGGGGACATGAGCCTTTTCTCCGGCGCGAAGCAGGTGGCGGCCCAGCTGCGCCAGCTGGCCCGCCGGAACGGCACTGCGGTGGCTGTGCCGGAACTGCTGCGCCGGGATGTGCGCCACGCCGACACCCCCGGCCTCGCCGCTGCGGCCCAGCTGCTGGCCGCAGGCCGGTGTGACCCGCCCACGGCCTGTCCGGAAATAAAATTATTCGCCGCTCCCAGCCGGGAGGAAGAAGCCCGCGCCGCCGCTGCTGCCATCCGCCGCCTCATGCGGCAGGGCGTCCGCTGCGGGAAGGTGGCGGTGGTCTGCCGCGACATCTCGAAATACCGCGCCGCCGTCAAGTACGAGTTCCGGATGGCAGACATCCCCCTCTACTGCGACGAGCCGACGACGCCCGAGTTCAGCGCCCCGGCCACGGCGGTGCGGTGTCTGCTGGCCATTGCCCGGGGCGCGGAGCTGACGGAACAGCTTACCACCCTGGCCAAGACCGGCCTCTGCGCCCTCACCGAGGAAGAGGTCTGCGCCCTTGAGAACTACGCCTACACCTGGTCGCCCAACGCGGCGGCGTGGCGCGCGCCCTTCGAGAAGAACCCCCGGGGCTTCGGCGATGTGGAGCCCACCGACGAGGACAGAGAAAACCTCGCCCGGGCCGAAAAGGCCCGCGCCCTTCTCATCACCGCCGCCGACGGCCTGCGCGCGAAGCTCCGCTCTGCCAACGCCGAGCAGATGAGCCGCGCCCTCTACTTCTGCCTGAAGGAGCTGGGCGCGGAGGACGCTCAGGCCGCGCAGGTGGAGGCCATCCGGGCCGAGCGGGGCATCCCCGCCGCCGAGGAAGCCGCCCGGGAGTGGAACGTGGTCATGGGACTGCTGGACGAGATGGCAGGCCTGCTGGGCGGCCAGAGCGTCACCATCCCCGAGTACGAGGAGCTGTTCGGGCTGCTGCTGCGCTCGTCCGACCTCGGCCACATCCCCCAGACGCTGGATGCCGTGGTGTTGGCCAGCGCAGGCAAGATGCGCCTTGACGCACCGGACTATGTCTTTGTGCTGGGCCTCTCCGAGGGCGAATTCCCCGCCGCGCCCGGCGAGACGGGCCTGCTGACCCACGCCGACCGCGACGCCTTGATGGCGCAGGAGATCGAGCTTCCGGACTGCTTCGAGAACCGGGTGGTGCGGGAGCAGGTCTGCTTTTATAAGGCCCTCACCGCCCCGGCCAGGGGCCTCTGGCTCAGCTGGCCGAAGGGGCAGGGCCAGACCCTCTGCGCCGCCCTCGAGCCCATCGTGGAGGTGCTGAGACCGGGTGCGCCGGAACTCGACCTGACCGACCTCGCGGCCACTGCCGCCGACGGCCTCGACGTGCTGGGCGGCGGCTGGCCCCTGACGGAGATCGAGCGCGCCAGCCTCACCGAGGCCCTTCATGCCCCCGGCAGGGCAGAACCCGAGGGCCTCGCCCTCCTGCGCCGGATGGCGGGCCGCAGCCCCCGTCAGGTCAGCGACCTCGAGGCGCTGGAAACGCTGCTGGGCCGGCGGCTCCGCATCTCGCCCAGTCAGCTCGAAAAATACTACACCTGCCGGTACGGCTATTTCCTGCAGTACGTGCTGGGTCTGCGACCCCGGAAGCGGGCGGAGCTTTCCGCCGACCAGAGCGGCACCCTCATGCACTGGGTGCTCCAGATGGCCCTCGACCCCCACCCCGGCCCTGACAACCCCTGCGCTGGCTTACAGCCCTTCCTCGACCTCGACGACGAGGCCATGGCGGCGCTGGCCGGGCTTCTCGTAGATGAGTACGCAAAGCGCTACCTCCCCGAGGACACGGCCCGCTTCGCCTATCTGCTCTCCCGCCTCAAAAAGAGCATGACGGGCCTGCTGTGCTACCTGCGGGACGAGCAGCGCCAGTCCAGCTTCAAACCGGTGGCCTGTGAGCTGAAGATCGGCCCCGGCGAGGACGCCGTGCGGGGCCAGACCTACCGCCTCTCGGATGGCCGGACGGTGCAGCTCATCGGCACTGTGGACCGCGCCGACGAGTGGATCGAGGACGACGGCACCCGCTGGGTGCGGGTGGTGGACTATAAGACCGGCACGAAAAAGCTCGACCTGCGGGAAGTCTACTGCGGCCTCGACTGTCAGATGCTGCTCTACCTGTTCAGCCTGACCCGGGACGCCGACGGACGCTTTACCGGGGCAGAGCCTGCGGGTGTGCTGTACCTGCTGGCCGACCCGGCCCCCGAGACGACCACCCGGGGCAAGGCCGCCCGGAGCATGGAATACAAGCTGGACGGCCTCGTCCGGGACGAGCAGAAGGTCTTCGACGCCATGGACGCCGAGGAGACGGGGCGGTATCTGCCCTTCAGCTTCCGGGGCGGTGTACCCAGCCCCTACCAGAAGGAGAAACGCGCCGACAAGGCCAAGCTCTCCCGCATCCAGCTCCATCTGGACGACCTTGTGACCCAGATGGGCGAACAGCTCTACAGCGGCTGCATCGCCGCCGAGCCGTTGGTCACGGGCCGCAGTCCCTGCCGGTGGTGCGACTACGGCTTCATCTGCTGCCATGAGGACGGCATCGGAGAGCGGGCGCTGGACGCCCCTGCAAAGCCTTTTGAACCGGAAGAGAAAAAGGAGGAAGACCAGTGAGCGAGACAAAATGGACCCCGGCCCAGCGCGCCGCCATCGACGACCGGGGCGGTGCGCTGCTGGTGAGCGCCGCCGCCGGCAGCGGCAAGACCGCTGTCCTGACGGAGCGGGCCGTCCGGCTCATCACCGACCCGGAACATCCCGTGGACGCCGACCGGCTCCTCATCGTCACCTTCACCAACGCCGCCGCCGCAGAGCTCCGCGCCCGCATCGGGCAGGCGCTGCTCCGCCGCAGTCAGGCAGAGCCGGGCAACACGGCCCTCCGCCGCCAGCGGATGCTGCTGCAGAGAGCCCCCATCTGCACCATCGATGCCTTCTGCCTCGACCTGCTCCACAAGCACTTTCAGGCGCTGGACATCCCGCCGGACTTCACCCCTGCCGACCCCGGCAGCGTGGAGATGCTGCGGAACGCGGCCCTCTCCGAGACGCTGGAAGCGGCCTATCAGGATGCGGACTTCTGCGCCTTTGCCGACCTCTACGGCAAGGGCCGCACCGACAAGGCGGCGGGGGAGGCGGTTTTGCAGGTCTATGACTTCCTCCGCGCCCTGCCCGACTACGATAAAAAGCTGGACGAGATGCTGGCCCCGTGGCAGGAAGAGAACGGCTTTGCCCGCACCTGCTGGCATGATATTCTGATGCAGGAGGCCGCCTGCTCTGCCCGGGCCGCGAAGGAGCTGCTCTGCGCTGCGCGGAACGACTGCAGGGAGGACTTCGTGACAGCTCAGGCCGACGCCGAGGGCAGCAAGAAGACCCCTGCCGCCAAGGAAAAGGCCGTGGCGGCAGTGAACGAGAAGTTCGCCGAACCCCTCGAGCGGCTGGAAAACTCCGCCGCCCTGCTGGGCGAGGTGGAGCGTCTGGCCGGGGTGGGGGAATGGACGCCCCTCTACGACAGGCTGACGCCCTACGTCCTCGGCATGGAACAGGCCCCCGGCCTCAAAAATATGAAAAAGCGGCTCACCGGTGAGCACAAGGACGCCGTCAAGACCCGGGCCGACGAGGCCGCGAAGCTCTTTGAGAAAATCGAAGACCTCATCAGTTGCAGCCTCGACGAAGCCGAGCTTGACCGGAAAGCCGCCGAACCCTGTCTCCGCGCCCTCTTTGCCGCCGTGCGGGACTTTGACGCCCGCTTTGCGGCCCGGAAGCGGGAGAGAAGATTGCTGGAATTCAGCGACTTCGAGCATCTGGCCCTGCGGCTCCTGCGGGACGCCGACGGTCAGCCCACCGAGCTGTGTCAGGGCATCCGGCAGGGCTACGCCGCCGTCATGGTGGACGAGTATCAGGACACGAACGCCCTGCAGGACGCCCTTTACCGCTGTCTGGCCAGCCCGGCGGGGGATGACCTCTTCCTCGTGGGCGACTTAAAGCAGAGCATCTACCGCTTCCGTCAGGCGGACCCCAGCATCTTCCGGGAAAAGCTGGAGAGCTGGCCCCTCCTGCCCGGCGGCGAGGCCCGCCCCCGGTCCGAAGACGGCAGGCCCGGCGAAAACGCCATGCTGGCGCTGGACGCCAACTTCCGCTCTGCCCCGCAGGTGGTGGCGGGCATCAACTTTATCTTCGAACAGCTCATGACGCCCGCTCTGGGCGACACGGCCTACGGCGACGGACAGCGCCTGGTCTGCGGCGCACCCGGCGCGTACGAGGGCAGTGTGGAGGCCCACTTCCTGCCCGACGATGCCGCCGAGACGGACGCACAGTATATCGCCGGCCGCATCGAGGCGATGGTGGCCTCCGGCGAGCCGGTGCGGGACGGCGGCACCACCCGCCCGGTGCAGTACGAGGACTGCTGTGTCCTGCTGGCGGCGAGAGGCGACTTCCCGGCCTACGCCGAGGCCCTGACGGCCCGGGGCATCCCGGTCTACGCCGACGCCCGGGAGAACCTGCTGGACGCGCCCCACATCCGCCCCCTCATCGCCCTGCTGCGGGTCATCGACAATCCCGCGCAGGACATCTATCTCGCTGCCGCTATGCTGGGGCCGATGTTCGGCTTTACGGACGACGACCTCGTCCGCCTCCGGGCCGGGGCGCAGACACCCGATCAGCACACCCGCATCAGCCTCTACGGCGCAGTTTTACAGGCCGTCCAGAGCAGGGCGGAGGATGATTTCACCCGCCGGGTGCAGGCGTTCTACCGGCGTCTGACGGCCCTGCGCCGGATGGCCCGGAGCGTGCCGGTGGAGGAACTGCTGGAAGAAATTTTTGTTTCCACCGGCTACCTCGCCGCCCTCGGTGCCATGGAGAACGGCCAGCGCCGCCGGGAGGACGCGCGGCGTTTCGCCTCCTTCTGCGCCGGGGCGGGCGCGGGCGGCATCTCGGCCCTCGTCCGTGCCATCGATGCGGCCACGCTGGCGGGCTCCACCGGGCAGGAGACTGCCCCCGGCGGGGCGCGGCCCGGCTGCGTCACCATCATGACCATCCACCGCTCCAAGGGCTTGCAGTTCCCGGTGGTGTTCGTGGCCGACACGGCCCGGCAGTTCAACGCCGCCGACACCCGCCAGCCCGTCCTGCTCCACCGCGTCTGCGGCGCGGGCCTCCGTCTCCGTCCCGAGGGCGGCGAGGGGGCCTATAAGACGGCGGCCTACACCGCCCTCTCCACCGTCCACGCCGCCGAGATGCGGAGCGAGCAGATGCGGCTTTTGTATGTGGCCCTCACCCGGGCGCAGGATAAGCTGATCTTGACGGTCCCACTGGGCATCGGCCGGACGTCCAACCCCTTCGCCAAAGCCGCCGCCTTCCTCGCCGCCGGGGCGGGGGAGACCCTGAACGCTCAGGCGGGCAGCTTCGCCGACTGGCTGCGGGCGGCACTCCTCGTCCACCCCAACGGCGGACCTCTCCGCCGTCTGGCCGGGAACCTCGAGCTGCCCTTTGCGGACACCGGGAGCGCCATTGCCCTTACGGTGCAGGCCGATGTCCTCCCGCCCGAAGAAGCCCCCGCCGAGGCGGAAGAGCCTCCCCGGCCCGAGGCCGACCCGGCCCTTGTGGAGACGCTGCGGCAGGGCTTCGGCTGGCGGTATCCGGCGGCAGCGCTGGCGGACATCCCGGCCAAGGTCAGCGTGACCAGCCTCGTCCACGCTGCTGAGCAGACCACCCTCGAGCGCCCGGGCTTCCTCTCGAAGGACGGCCTCACCGCCGCCGAGATGGGTACGGCTCTCCATGCCTTCCTCGAGCACGCCGACTTCGGGGCGCTGGCCGCTGTGCGGGACGCAGAGGACGACGCCGTTCTGGATGCCGTCCGCGCCGAGCGGGAGCGTCAGGCGGCGGCGCAGCTCACGCCCCCCGCCATTGCCGGGAAGCTGGATGTCTATAAGATACTCCGCTTTGTGCGCAGCGAGGCGTTCCGCCGCATCTGCGGGGCAGAGGATGTGCTGCGGGAGCTGGCTTTTATCACGTCGCTGCCCGCCGCCGAGGTCATGGCCGCTCAGGGCCGCGCCCTGCCCGACGGCCCTGCCGCCGACGCCGGGGTTCTGGTGCAGGGCATCGCGGACATCGTCCTCGTCTACCCCGACCACCTCGAGCTTCTGGACTACAAGACGGACCGCCGCAAGAGCCCTGCCGACTTCGTCCGCGCCTACCGCGCTCAGCTGGAGCTCTACGCAAAGGCCATTGAGAAGCGCTTCGCCCCCCGGCGGGTGACTTATAAAGGGATATATTCGCTGGAGCTGGGGGAGCTGATAGAGGTATAAATAAGAAAGCAGGGCGCAAAGCCTCTCCCTTTGGGAGCAACGGCGACGACCGCCGCCAGCGGCGGAAACAGGGAGGAGCTGTTGGGGCCGCGGCCAGCAAGACGCAAGCGAAGCGCTGCGGATGCTGGGTGCCGCAACCCGGGCAGTGTCACCGAAGGTGACGGAGAGGGCAAGGACGCTGACAGAGAAGCACAGGCACAGCGATAGGATCGCTCTGACAAAGAGCCTGCCTATCGCCGTGTGTCGGCTCTGTCGTGCCGGGCTTGCCCTCTCAGGCGCTTCGCGCCAGCTCTCCCAGAGGGAGAGCCTTGAAGCCGCCCCTAAACATACAATTTCAAATTCCCGCATAAAAATGCTTGACAGCCTCCCCGGGGTGTGGTAGAATACCCGAGTAAAGAAAGCAGCTACGGCCTGTGCCGCGCTCGCCTTGAGGGGTAAGGACCCCCGGGCTATACCCTGAACCGATTCGTCTTGAAGACCGAATCGCGCTTTTGAGTGAATTTCGCGCGGCTGTCCCGAAACTGGGGCGGCCGCGTTTTCTATGCCAAAAAACGCAACACTATGGACTATTGTTTGGAGGTGCATTCATTATCGCTACCGCTGGAAAGTCGAAGGAACTGGAGATCAACGGTCAGATCCGTGACTGTGAGGTTCGCCTGATCGGAGCCGACGGCGAGCAGAAGGGCGTGGTCAGCATTCAGGTGGCCATGCGCGCTGCTGAGGACGCCGGACTTGATCTGGTCAAGATCGCCCCGCAGGCTGTCCCGCCTGTGTGCAAGGTGCTGGATTACGGCAAGTACCGCTTTGAACAGCAGAAGAAGGAGAAGGAAGCCAAGAAGAACCAGAAGGTGGTCGAAGTCAAAGAGACCCGCCTCTCGCTCAACATTGACACCAACGACTTCAACACCAAGCTGAACCAGACGGCCAAGTTCCTGGCCGCTGGCCACAAGGTAAAGGCCTCGATCCGTTTCCGCGGCCGTGAGATGGCGCACAGCGCACTCGGTGCTGACGTGCTGAAGCGCTTTGCCGAGGCCCTGCCTCAGGCAAGCATGGATAAGCCGCCGGTCCTCGAGGGCCGCACGATGTCCATTCTGCTGATCCCGAAACCCAATAAGGACTAATTTTAGGAGGATACTAAAATGGCTAAGATGAAACTGAAGACGCACTCCGGCGCTAAGAAGCGCTTTAAGCTGACCAAGAACGGCAAGATCAAGCGCGGCCATGCATTCCGCAGCCACATCCTGACCAAGAAGACCACCAAGCTGACCCGTGGTTACCGTCAGCCCAGCTACGTTGATAAGACCAACGCAGCTACCATCAAGAGCATGCTGCCCTACGCCTAAGAGCGAGCCGCAGGCAAACACATTCTACTGAGAGAACTAAAGGAGATATAAAAAATGGCACGTATTAAGGGCGCAACCATGACTCACAAACGTCGCAAGAAGATGCTGAAGCTGGCCAAGGGCTTCTACGGCTGCAAGAGCAAGCACTTTAAGATGGCTAAGCAGCAGGTCATGAAGAGCGGCAACTACGCTCTGGCTGGCCGCCGCATGAAGAAGCGCCAGTTCCGCAACCTGTGGATCTGCCGCATCAACAACGCTGTCCGTCCTCTGGGCATGAACTACTCCAGCTTTATGGCTGGCCTGAAGAAGGCTGGCATCGAGCTGAACCGCAAGATGCTCAGCGAGATGGCCATCAACGATCCCAAGAGCTTCGCAGCTCTTGTCGAGACCGTGAAGAACGCCTAATAGACCTTAAAAAAGACGCCCGCGCGTATCAAATACGCGGGCGTCCTTTTTGTATGTTTCGGTAGTTGGAGGAAAGACGGATGGAGAAGATCACCAGCCGGGAAAACGCAAAAGTCAAATACGCCTGCCGTCTGGCGTCCAGCGGGGCGTTCCGCCGGGCTGAGGGCCGCTTTCTGGCCGAGGGGCGGAAGCTCTGCCCCGAGCTTTGCCGGGGCGCAGAGCTGGAGACCCTCTTCTGCACCGAGTCGGCGCTGGAAAAATGCCCGGAACTTTCGGAGCTGCCGGGCGAACACTACCTTGTGGAAGACCATGTGGCCGATAAGCTGGCCGACGTGGGGACCCATCAGGGGGTGTTCGGCGTCTTCCGCACCCCGGTGCATACCTTAGAAGAGGTGAAGACCGGCGGGCGCTACCTCGCCCTCGAGCGGGTGCAGGACCCCGGCAACGTGGGAACGCTGCTCCGCTCTGCGGCGGCCTTCGGCTTTGACGGCGTGCTGCTCAGCGACGGCTGCGCCAGCGTCTTTGCGCCCAAGACCCTTCGGGCCTCCATGGGCGCAGCGGTGCGCATCCCCGTCATCGAGGCGGGAAAGATGCCCGAGGCCATCGCCCTGCTGCGGGAGAAGGGCATCACCTGCCTTGCCGCCGCCCTCTACCAGTCCCAGCCCCTGAGTGCGGCGGCGTCCAGTTGCCCGGACGGCGTCTGCGTCGTCATCGGCAGCGAGGGTCAGGGCCTCACCGATGAGACCATCGCCGCCTGCACCGGCACCGTCCGCATCCCCATGACCGACCGGGTCGAGAGCCTGAACGCCGGCATCGCGGGCAGCATCCTGCTCTGGCATTTCCGGGAGGAGAGCCTGTGACGCGGGCCGGGGAGGGGCAGCTGAGCCTTTTCCCGCCCGAACCGGCCCCCGACCCGCTCCTGTGCTGGCTCTGGCTGGCGGGGACGCTGGGCGCGGGCAGTCAGCGGGCCGGAGCCGTGCTGGACGCCTTCGGCGGGGCGCAGGAGGCATGGGAGGCCCGGGACACCGACGCCTTCGCCGCCGCTGCCGGACCTGCCGCCGTCCAGCGCGCCTGCCTGCCGGATAACACCCCCGAGCACTACCGGGCCTTTGCGCGGCGGTGCGCGGCCCGGCGCATCCGCATCCTGCCCTATGACGACCCGGACTATCCGCTGGCCTTCTCCCGCATCTCCGATATGCCGCTGGTGCTCTACTGCACCGGCGACCCCCGCTGGCTCAATGAGCCTGCCGCCGTGGGAATGGTGGGGACCCGGAAGCCCACCGAATACGGTCTGCGGGCCGCAGAGGACATCGGGCGGGGCCTCGCCCGGGCGGGGGCCGTCATCGTGAGCGGTCTGGCCGACGGGCTGGACAGCGCCGGACACCGGGCGGCGGTAGGGGAGAACTGCCCCACCATCGCGGTGATGGGCGTCCCCATCGACCGGACCTACCCCGCCGCCAACCGGGAACTCCGCCGGGCCATCGAGAGGCGGGGCTGCGTCATCAGCGAGTACCCGCCCGAAAGTGAGCCGGTGGGTGCCGTGGGCTTTTTGCAGCGCAACCGCCTCATCGCGGCCCTCTCCGGGGCGCTGGTGGTGGTGGAGGCCAAGGAAAAGAGCGGCACCATGTCCACCGTGGGCCACGCAGAGCGGTACGGTAAGCCGGTGTTCGCCGTGCCGGGCAGCATTTTTTCGCCCGCCTCGGCGGGGACGAATGCCCTTCTGCGGGACGGACGCGCAAAAGCGGTCTGTACAGCGGCGGATTTATTTGGTACACTGGGGCTGCAGGCCGCAAGACCGGCCCCGGCACCCCGGAAGACGCCCCGGCCCCTGAGTGAAAATGAGCGGCTGGTGCTCTCCTGTCTCGGCGCAAAGGCGCAGGGCGTGGAGGAGCTGGGCGTCAAGAGCGGCCTGCCCACGGCGGCGCTGCTGGGCGTCCTGATGAAGCTCGAGCTTGCGGGCCGGGTGAGCTGCCTGCCGGGCAAACGGTATATTCTGCGCGGAGGAAGCGCAAGTTAAAGAGGAATAACCTCTCCGTTATCGCTGCGCGATGCCACCTCCCCTACGGAGGGGAGGCCTTGGCATATCGGAAAGCCTCGCCTCTTCGCCAGAGGCTCCCCTACTAGGGGAGCTGTCTGCGAAGCAGACTGAGAGGTTGTACGAAGGCGGGCCTGCCCGAGCAGCAGCGGCTGATGAGGATTTATATATAGGAGAAGAACGTAATGGCAAAACTCGTCATCGTGGAGTCGCCTGCCAAGGCGAAGACCATCGGCAAATATCTGGGCAAAGACTACGAAGTTACGGCCAGCATGGGCCACATCCGCGATCTGCCCGCCTCCCAGCTGGGCATCGACATCGAGCATGACTATGCGCCGCAATACATCAGCATCAAAGGCAAGGAAAAGCTCATCAAAGAGCTGAAGAGCAAGGCCAAGCACTCCGACGGTGTGCTGCTGGCGACCGACCCGGACCGTGAAGGCGAAGCCATCAGCTGGCATCTGGCCAACATTCTGGGCCTCGACCCCCACGAGCCCAACCGCGTGACCTTCGACGAGATCACCAAGAAGGGCGTGAAGGAGGGCATGGCCCACCCCCGCGCCATCAACGAAGACCTCTTCAACGCCCAGCAGGCCCGCCGTGTGCTGGACCGTCTGGTGGGCTATAAGCTGAGCCCCTTCCTGTGGCGGAAAGTCCGGCGCGGTCTGTCGGCGGGCCGCGTCCAGAGCGTGGCCGTCCGCATCATCGACGACCGCGAGAAGGAGATCGAAGCCTTCAAGCCCGAGGAATACTGGAACGTGGACGCTACTCTGGGTGTGGGCCGGAAGAGCTTCACGGCCCGTCTGGCATCCGACGACAAGGGAAAAAAGCTCCTGCCGCACTCTGAGGCCGAGGCCCGCGCCATTGAAAAGGGCCTCGAGGGGGCCGAGTACACCGTGGGCGAACTGAAAAAGGGCAAGCGCGCGAAGCAGCCCACCCCGGCCTTCATCACCAGTACCCTGCAGCAGGAGGCATCCCGCCGTCTGGGCTTCACGGCCACCCGCACCATGCGGGCTGCCCAGACGCTGTACGAAGGCGTGGACATCGCCGGCCACGGTACCATGGGCCTCATCACCTATATGCGTACCGACAGTCTCCGCATCTCCGACGAGGCTGTGGCAGCTGCCAGAGAGTACATCGCCGGGGCCTACGGCGAGAGCTATATCTGCCCCTACAAGCGCACCTGGAAGACCAAGAGCGCCACGGCAGCGCAGGACGCCCATGAGGCCATCCGTCCCTCTGTGCCGGGCCTGACCCCCGACGAGGTGGACAAGAGCATCAGCGGCGATACCGCCAAGCTCTACCGGATGATCTGGAGCCGCTTCATGGCCAGCCAGATGGCGGACTGCCAGCAGGACACCGTGTCCGTCACCGTCTATGCCGGCGGCTACCGCTTCAAGGCCAGCGGCTACACGGTCACCTTCGACGGTTTCACCGCCCTGTACGAAGAGGCCACCGACGAGAAGGAAAAGAAGGAGACCAGCCTTCCTCCCCTCGAGGAGGGTCAGGTGCTCAAGCTGCGGGAGCTGAAGAGCGAGCAGAAGTTCACCCAGCCCCCCGCCCGCTACACCGAAGCCACCCTCATCAAGGCGCTGGAAGAGAACGGCATCGGCCGCCCCTCCACCTACGCCCCCATCATCACCACCATCATCGACCGCGGCTATGTGGAGCGGGAGCAGAAGAAGCTCAAGCCCACCCTGCTGGGCCGGGCCGTGGACGGCCTGATGCTGGAGCAGTTCCCCCACATCGTGGACGTGGATTTTTCGGCAGAGATGGAGAAGAACCTCGATAAGGTCGAGAGCGGCAAGACGGACTGGCACAAGACCGTGGACGACTTCTACAAGGGCTTCGCCGCCAGCCTCGAGCAGGCCGAGAAGAACATGGAAGGCAAGAAGGTCAAGGTGCCGGACGAGCCGTCCAGCGAGGTCTGCGACCTCTGCGGCCGTCCCATGGTCATCAAGGTGGGCAAGTACGGCAAGTTCCTGGCCTGCAGCGGCTTCCCCGAGTGCCGCGGCACCAAGCGCCTCGTGAAGGACACCGGCGGCATCTGCCCCAAGTGCGGCAAGGGCCGTATGCTGGAGCGCAAGAGCGCCAAGGGCCGCATCTACTACGGCTGTGAGCGCTACCCCGACTGCGACTTCATGACCTGGGATATGCCGGTGGCCGTCAAGTGCGAGAAGTGCGGCTCCACCCTGTTCCGCAAGGGCTCCAAGCTCTACTGCGCAAAAGAGGGCTGTGACTTCGAGATGCCGGTGCCGAAGAAAGACTAAATAAGGGGTAAACCTCTCAGGCGCTTCGCGCCAAGGCCGGGTTGCGGCACCCAGCGTCTGCTTCGCTGTCGCTTGCATCCTGCTGGCCGCTGCCCCAACAGCTCCTCCCTGTTTCCGCCGCTGGCGGCGGTCGTCGCCGTTGCCCCCAAAAGGGGAGCCATTGGCAGGCCGGGCCACTTCCTACTGGACGCCTGAGGCTCAATGTGGCGCAAAAGGGCGGGCCTTGCTGCAGAGGCCAGCAGCTTCTGGATAACGCACCTTGTCAAGCTGCCGTGAATCGAGGCAGCAGGGCACTACTGTTTTCGAAATATCGGGCTTTGCTCGTTCCGCGTGGGCTTGACCGGCTCGCCAGTGCCTCTCCCTCTGGGAGAGGTGGCAGCGCGGCAGCGCTGACGGAGAGGGCAAGCCCGCTAAAGGATAAGATGATAACAATGAGCAACTATAAAGTTACTGTTTTAGGTGCCGGTCTGGCAGGCTGCGAAGCGGCCCTCTGGCTGGCGGGCAAAGGGGTGCAGGTGGAGCTCTACGAGCAGAAGCCCACTCACTTCTCCCCAGCCCACAAGAGCGAGGGCTTCGCGGAGCTCATCTGCTCCAACAGCCTGAAAGCCGAACGTCTGGACTCCGCCTCCGGCCTGCTGAAAGAGGAGATGCGCCGGATGGGCAGTCAGCTCCTGAACGCTGCCGAGGTGGCCCGCGTGGCCGCGGGCGGTGCGCTGGCCGTGGACCGCGACACCTTCAGCGCCGAAGTCACCCGGATGGTGGAGGCTGAGCCGAACATCACCGTTCACCGGGAGCGGGTGGAGCACATCGACGAGAGCACCCCCATCCTCGTGGCCACCGGCCCCCTGACGGACGGTGCGCTGGCGGACGAGATCGGCCGCCTGACCGGCGACGAGCGCCTCCACTTCTACGACGCCGTGGCCCCCATCGTGACGGCGGAGAGCCTCGACTATGAGAAGGTGTTTGCCGCCTCCCGTTACGACCGGGGCGAGGCCGACTACCTCAACTGTCCCTTCAACAAGGCCGAGTACGAGGCATTCCACGCCGCGCTGGCCTCGGCGGAGCGAGCCCCGCTCCATGAGTTCGACGCGGGTGCAGAGCAGGGCGCACAGCCCGACCCCGATGCCCACGGCAAAAAAGCGGATACCGTCACGGTCTACGAGGGCTGCATGCCCATCGAGATCATGGCGGCCCGGGGTGCCGACACCATGCGGTTCGGCCCCCTGCGCCCGGTGGGCCTCATCGACCCCCGCACCGGCCACCGCCCCTGGGCCAACGTCCAGCTCCGGGCCGAAAATAAGGAGCGGACCCTGTATAACATCGTGGGTTTCCAGACAAACCTGAAATGGGGCGAGCAGAAGCGGGTGTTCAGCATGATACCCGGCCTCGAGAACGCCGAGTTCGTCCGATACGGCGTCATGCACCGCAACACCTTCCTCGACGCACCCCGGGTGCTGAGCGCAGGGCTCTGCCTCAAGGAGCACCCCAACGTCTTCTTTGCAGGCCAGATCACCGGCTTCGAGGGCTATATGGAGAGCGCGGCCTGCGGCCTGCTGGCGGCGCGGAACATTTACGCCCGTCTCGAGGGCAAAGAGCTGCCCGCACCGCCCATCGACACCATGTGCGGTGCGCTCATCCAGTATCTCACCACCGAGAACAAGCACTTCCAGCCCATGGGCGCGAACATGGGCATCCTGCCCCCGCTGCCGGAGGACCAGCGTCCCCGCGACAAGCGCCTGCGTTACATGGCTGTGGCCGAACGGGCCGTGGCCAGCTTCCAGCAGTGGTTGGATGAAAATAACTTCTGAATGGGCAGTGGGCTAGGCTGCTGACAGAAAGGATGAGACCTATGAAGATCATCGTAGATATGATGGGCGGCGACAACGCCCCCCTGGCCGTGCTGGAAGGCGCGGCTGCTGCCGTGAAGGAATACGGCGTCCAGCTCATCGGCGTGGGCAACGAGGCCCTTGTCCGCAAGACCGCCGCCGACAACAACATCTCTCTGGACGGCATCGAGCTGGTGAACTGCACTGAGGCCATTGAGATGTGCGACGAGCCGGCCAGGGCCATCCGCACGAAGAAGGATTCCTCCATCGTCGTGGGCCTGAATATGCTCAAGGAGGGCAAAGGCGACGCCTTCGTCTCCGCCGGCAGCACCGGCGCGCTCCATGTGGGCGCAAGCCTCATCGTCCGCACCCTGCGGGGCGTCAAGCGCCCGGCGCTGGCCACCATGGTGCCGGCCAAAAATAAGGCGTATCTGCTGCTGGACTGCGGCGCGAATGTCGAGTGCCGCCCCGAGATGCTGGCCGCTTTCGCTGTCATGGGCAGCTGCTACGTGAACAAGGTGGAGGGCCGCACCTCCCCCAGCGTGGCGCTGGCCAACAACGGCGCCGAGGAGAGCAAGGGTACCCCGATGCTCAGAGAAGCCCATCAGCTGCTCAAGACCATCCCGGGCATCCGCTTTGTGGGCAACATCGAGCCCCGTGACGTGCCGAACGGCGATGTGGACGTGGTCGTCTGCGACGGCTTCACCGGCAACGTCATCCTCAAGCTCACCGAGGGCGTCGCCAAGATGCTGCTGGGGATGCTGAAGGGAATGTTCCTCAAGAACCTGGGCGGCAAGCTGGCCTATCTGCTGCTGAAGGACAGCGTGTCCGACCTCAAGCACCAGATGGACAGCGAGGAGTACGGCGGCGCACCCTTCCTGGGCGCAAAGCAGCCGGTCATCAAGGCTCACGGCTCCTCCAAGGCCAAGGGCATCAAGAACGCCATCCGTCAGGCTAAGATCTGCGTGGAGAACGATCTGTGCGGCACCATGCAGAGCGCACTGGATGAATTGAACACGGCAAAAGAATAAAAGGGAAACGAGCTTGCCCTCTCCGTCATTGCTTCGCAATGCCACCTCTCCCAAAGGGAGAGGCTTTTGGCTCCCCCTTTGGGGCAACAACGACGACCGCCGCCAGTGGCGGAAACAGGGAGTCGCTGTTGGGGCGGCGGCCAGCAAGACGCGCGCAATGCGCAGCGGATGCTGGGAGCCGCAACCCGGCCTTGTCGCGCGAAGCGCCTGAGAGGGCAAGGACGCTAACAGAGAATCAAGGGAGTAAAAAAACATGAGCCATCAGTTGGAAACAATTATTGGTTACAAGTTCAAGCACCCGGAGCTGCTGGAAACAGCGCTCACCCACACCAGCTACGCCAACGAGACCCGCCCGCCCGTCAAACACAACGAGCGGCTTGAGTTTCTGGGCGACAGCGTGCTGCAGATCGTCTCGGCGGACTATCTGTTCCACGCCTACGCCGACCGCCCCGAGGGCGATCTGACCCGCATCCGCTCCAGCCTCGTCAGCGAGGGCGCACTGTTCCAGTTCGCTCAGGAGATCAATCTCGGCGATTACCTGCGTCTGGGCCGGGGCGAAGAGCACTGCGGCGGCCGCACCCGCCCCAGCGTCGTGTCGGACGCCTTTGAAGCCCTCATCGCCGCCCTCTACCTCGACGGCGGCATGGAGGTGGCAAAGAACTTCATCCTGCCCTTCATCACCGAGGGCAAGCACGCCGAGGCCGACTACAAGACCCGCCTGCAGGAGATCGTCCAGCAGAATCCCGAAGAGAAGCTGAGCTATGTGGTGGAGCAGGAGACCGGCCCCGACCACAACAAGCACTTTGTGGTGGCCGTCCGGTTCAACTCGGACTGCGTGGCCCGGGGCGAGGGCCGCAGCAAGAAAATGGCGGAGCAGCACGCCGCCCGCGAGGCCCTGAAACTGCTGGGCGTCATCAAGGAAAAGTAACATGGTGTTCAAGGAACTGGAAATTCAAGGCTTCAAGAGTTTCCCCGATAAGGTCAGGATACGCTTCGACGAGGGCGTCACCGGCGTCGTCGGCCCCAACGGCTCGGGCAAGTCCAATCTGTCGGACGCGGTGCGGTGGGTGCTGGGCGAGACCAGCTCCCGCCAGCTTCGCGCTGCCGGAAAGATGGAGGACGTCATCTTCGGCGGCACCCGCCGCCGGGGAGCCATGGGCTTTGCCATGGTGCGCCTGACGCTGGACAACAGCGCCCACACGCTGGACATCGACGCCGACGAAGCCGTCATCGGCCGCAAATACTACCGCTCCGGCGAGAGCGAGTACACCATCAACGGCCAGCTCTGCCGCCTCAAGGACATCTACGAGCTGCTGCTGGACACCGGCATCGGCCGGGACGGCTACTCCGTCATCGGACAGGGCCGCATCGCGGAGATCGTCGCCGCAAAAAGCAGCGAGCGCCGCGAAATTTTCGAGGAAGCCTGCGGCATCGCCAAGTACCGCTACCGCAAAAACGAGGCGGAGCGGCGTCTGGCCGCGGCGGCAGAGAACCTCGAGCGCCTGCGGGACATCCTCGACGAGCTGGAAGCCCGGGTCGGCCCGCTGGAAAAAGAGAGCGAGAAGGCCCAGCGCTTCCTCGAGCTCAGCGCCCGGCGGAAGACGCTGGAAGTCACCCTCTGGACCGACGGCGTCCACCGCGCCCGGGAGGCCGTCCGCCGTCAGGTGCGGGACTATGAGACCGCTCAGGCCGAGTATGAGCGGTTTGACCGGGAGGCCAGAGCCGCCGAGGCCGAGGCTGAGAAGATCCGTATGCAGGCACAGCAGCTGACCATTGCCGTCGAGCGCCTGAATGGGGATATTCGCAGCATCACAGAAGAGCTTTCCGGCAGCGACAGCCGCATCGCCGTGCTGGAAAACGACATCGCCCGCAACGAGGAGAGCGCCGCCGCACTGCGGGAGGACATCGCCGCAGGCGAGCAGGACAGCACCGAGGCTGCCGCCGCGCTGGAACGCCACCGCGCCGTGGCCCGGTCCATGGCAGCGGCAGGGGAGAAGCTGGCCGCAGAGCTGGCCGAACTGGACGCAGAACTGCTGCGTCTGACCAGTGAGAACAACGCCAGCGGCGCCCGCCGGGACAGCCTGCGGGCCGAGGCGGCCGACCTGACGGCGAAGCGCACCGAGGCACAGGTGGCGAGAGCCGCCGCCGAAGCCGCCGCTCAGGCCGCGCAGGAGCAGCTGCCCGCCCTCACCGAGAACACCGAGGCCCTCGAGGCCCAGCGGGACGAGGCAAAGCAGGATCTGGCCGATACCATCGAGTACCGGAAGATGCTGGCCGAGAACGAAAAGCAGCTGGCAAATGTGAAGGCCGGCGTGGAGCTCAAGCTGAAAGGCCGCCGCACCGCCCTCAATGAGGCCGATGCCGCCGAGCAGAAGCTTGGCCGTGAACTGGACGCCGCCCGTCAGCGCCTCGGCGTGCTGAAAGAGCTGGAAAAGAACATGGACGGCTACCAGAACTCGGTCAAGACGGTCATGCGGGCCGCGTCGGCCCGCCGCCTGCGGGGCATCATCGGGCCGGTGTCGTCGATCTTGAGCGTCGAGCCGGGGCGGGAAGTCGCCATCGAAACGGCATTGGGCGGCGCGCTGCAGAACATCGTGGCGGAGAACGAAGCCGCCGCCAAGGCCGGCATCGCCCTGCTCCGCAGCGAGAACGCGGGCCGCGCCACCTTCCTGCCGCTGGACACCGTTCAGCCCGGCTTTTTCCGGGGGAATCTCTCCGGTTCGGCCCGGCTGGCGTCCAGCCTCGTCAAAGCCGACCCCCGCTATGCGAACATCGTGTCGAATCTGCTGGGCCGCATCGTGGTGGTGGACGACATCAACGAAGCCTCCCGTGTGGCCCGGGAGCTGGGCTACCACAACAAGGTGGTCACGCTGGACGGTCAGGTCATCAACGCGGGCGGCAGCTTCACCGGCGGCAGCGTCCAGCGGTCGGCGGGCCTGTTCACCCGCAAGCAGGAGATGGAAGAGCTGCGCGTCAGAGCCGCCAAACTCCAGAAGGACTGTCTCGCGGCGCAGGACCGCACCGACGAGCTGAAAATGCAGGTGGATGCGCTGGCCGCAGAGCTGACCGCCACCGAGAGCGAGATCATTACGGCGGCCAATGACCGCATCCGCGCCGAGGCCGAACAGAAACGCCTCGAGGCGGCTGTGGAGCAGTCGGAAGCGGCGCTCGCCGGGCGTCAGGATGAGATGGAGCGGCGGAAAGCCCAGCTGGACGCCGCCCGCGCCCGTGCCGAAGACGCCGCAAAGCAGGAAGAAGCCCTTGCCGCCGACATCGAGACGCGGACGGCCGAGCTGGAATGCATCGCCAAGGGCGACGACGCCTTCCTTGCACAGCAGCGGAGCCTCGCCGAGCGCCTGAGCGCCAAGCGGATGGAGCAGCTGGCCCGTCAGAAGGACGCCGAACTGGCCCGCAGCCAGATCGAAGCGCTGGAAAAACAGGCCAGAGACGCCGAGAGCCGCCGCGCCGCGCTGGAAGAGAGCCTCACGGCCCTCGCCGCCCGCAGCGGGGCCTGTCAGGAAGAGATCGAGGCCATCCGCCGGGCCAAGACCGACAGCACCGCGCTCATCGCGGCAAAAGAGGCCGAGATCCGCGAGGACACCGAGAAGCGCCTGCTCTGCCAGAAGGACGAGACGGAGGCTCTTGCAAAAGGCCGTGCCGCCGCCGATGAGCGGGAAGAGACGGGCCGCGAGATGGCCCGTCTGGCGGAGCGGAAAGCCGCCGCCGAGGGCGAATACGACCAGATGGCCGCGAAGCTCTGGGACGAGTATCAGCTGACCCTCTCTCAGGCCGAAGAGCTCTGCGTGGAGTTCGAGAACGTGAACGTCCTCCGGGCGCAGGTGGCCGACCTGCGGGGCAGGATACGCGCTCTGGGCAACGTCAACGTCAGCGCCATCGAGGAGTATCAGGAGGTCAAGGCCCGCTACGACACCCTCCGCGCTCAGGTGGAGGACGTCGAGGGCAGCAGGAACGAGCTGACCAGAATGATCACCAGCCTGTCGGGCCAGATGAAAGACATCTTCACCGACAGCTTTCGGGCCATCAACGAGAACTTTGGCCGCGTCTTTACCGAGTTGTTCGGCGGCGGCGAGGCCAGCCTTGTGCTGGAAGATGAGAGCGACGTGCTCTCCTGCGGCATCGGTATCCGGGTGGCCCCGCCGGGCAAGGTCATCAAGAACCTGGAAGCCCTGTCCGGCGGCGAGCAGGCGCTGGTGGCCATCAGCATCTATTTCGCCATCCTCGCCGTCAACCCCGCGCCCTTCTGCATCCTCGACGAGATCGAGGCCGCGCTGGATGACGCCAATGTCGTCCGCTTCGCGCAGTATCTGCGCCGGGTGAGCGACAAGACCCAGTTCATCGTCATCACCCACCGCCGCGGCACCATGGAGGCCGCCAACGTCCTCTACGGCGTCACCATGCAGGAGGACGGCGTCTCCAAACTGCTCAAACTCGATTTGGAACAGGTTGACGCGGAACTGGTTTCGTAGGTATAATAAGATAGCCCTCTCAGGCGCTCCGCGCCAGCTCCCCCAAAGGGGGCAACAGCGACGACCGCCGCCGGTGGCGGAAACAGGGAGTCGCTGTTGGGGCCGCGGCCAGCAGGATGCAAGCGAGAGCGCAGCAGACGCTGGGAGCCGCAACCCGGGTGCGAAGCACCATTGGCAGACCGGGAAACTTTGAGCTGGCCGCTGAAAGTCTGATTGGGCATAAAATGCCGGGCCTTGCTACAGAGGTTAGCATCCGTTGACCTTGACAACAGGGCACTACTGTTTCCGATACGAAAAACTTCTCTCGTCCCGCGTGAGCCTGACCGGCACGCCAGAGGCTCCCCTACTAGGGGAGCTGGCGGGCGCAAGCCCGACTGAGAGGTTGTACGAAGGATAAGCTAAAAAAGAGCATAAAACCTGAAAAAGGAGAGAACCCATGGGACTCTTTGGATTTGGCAAAAAAGAAAAGGACAAAATGAAAGACGGCCTCGAAAAGACCCGCACGGGCTTTTGGGGCAACATCCTGAACACCCTCACCGGCAGCAAGATCGACGACGACCTCTACGATGAGCTGGAAGAACAGCTCATCCTCGCCGATGTGGGCGGCGACGTCGCCATGAAGCTGGTGGACGCCCTCCGCGACCGCGTGCAGGAAAAGGGCCTCAAGACCGGCGAACAGGCGGCTGACGCTCTGCGCGACATCATCGCCGACGAGATGCGCCCGGAGACCGAAATGGCGCTGGACGGCCATCCCGCCGTCATCCTTGTCATCGGCGTCAACGGCGTGGGCAAGACCACCAGCATCGCAAAGCTGGCCGACTACTACACCCGTCAGGGCAAAAAGGTCATGCTGGCCGCAGGCGACACCTTCCGCGCCGCTGCCAGCGAGCAGCTGGAGATCTGGGCGGGCCGCGCCGGTGTGCCGATCGTCAAGGCCGGCGAGGGCGCAGACCCCGCCGCCGTCATCTTCGACACCGTGAAGTCTGCCACCGCCCGGGGCTATGACATGGTCATCGCCGATACCGCAGGCCGTCTCCACAACAAGTCGAACCTGATGAGCGAGCTGTCCAAGATCAGCCGCAGCGTCAGGAAGGCCGCTCCCGAAGCCAGCCTCGAGACCCTGCTGGTGCTGGACGCCATCACGGGCCAGAACGCCATCAGCCAGGCGAAGGAATTCTGCAAGGCTGCGGACGCCACCGGCATCATCCTGACCAAGCTCGACGGCACGGCCAGGGGCGGCTGCGTGGTGGCCGTCAAGCAGCGCCTCGGCCTGCCGGTGCGGTTCATCGGCGTGGGCGAGGGCATCGACGACCTCATCCCCTTCACCCCGGAAGGCTTTGTGGAAGAGCTCATCCCCCGCACGGGATGGAAGCATTGACCTCTCAGGCGCTTCGCGCCGCAACCCGGGTGCGAAGCACCATTGGCAGGTCGGGCAGCTCTGAGCGGACTGCTGGAAGCCTGATATGGCGCAAAATGCAGTGCTCCGCTGCCAAGGGCAGGGAGCAGCAGACATAGAAAGGGAGTAACCCCAATGAGAATTTGTGCAGCCACCGGCAACGCCGGAAAGCTCCGCGAGCTGCGGCGCATCCTCGAGGCTCAGGGCCACGAGGTGGTCAGCCAGAAGGAGCTTGGCATCACCATCGAGCCGGACGAGACCGGCACCACCTTTGAGGCCAATGCCCTCATCAAGGCCGAGACCATCTGCAAGGCCAGCGGCCTGCCCACCATCGCCGACGATTCCGGCCTCTGCGTGGACGCGCTGGACGGCGCCCCCGGCGTCTACAGCGCCCGCTACTGCGGCCACCACGGCGACGACGAGGCCAACAACGACAAGCTCCTCGAGAAGATGAAGGACGTCCCGGCGGGGCAGCGCGGCGCGAAGTTCGTGGCGGCGGTCTGCTTCATCCTGCCCACCGGCCAGCACCTCACCTGCCGGGGCGAATGCCCGGGCCGCGTCGCCTTTGAGCGGCTGGCCGGGGACTACGGCTTCGGCTACGACCCGCTCTTCATCCCCGACGAGTGCGGTGTGGGCAGGACGGACAAGCGCCCCAACTCGGAGGGCCGCAGCTATGCCCAGCTGACTCCCGACGAGAAGGACGCCATCAGCCACCGCGGAAATGCGCTGGCGGAGATAGAGAAGAAATTGCCGGAATTTTTGAAGAAAGCGGAGTGATGTTCTCTTTTGCCGCCAAAAGAGAACCAGAAATGGTTTTTGAAATGCTTTTCGCGCTGGTGGCGCGGGCCAAAGCGCTCTTTCATTAAGCGCTAATGTTCTCTTTTGCTGCCAAAAGAGAACCAGAAAACCACCAGCGATTTCGACGCGCTGGATCCACGAGAAAGGGGCTGCTCGCCCCTTTCAGACCCCAAAGGGGTTGTCGAAGCCCAAAAATGCTAGCCGCTTCGCTAAACGCATTTTTTGGGCTTCTCCGGTTTACGGCTCCGCCGATGGTGTTACGCTTTCGCAGAACTTTACGTTCTGCAAGGGCGTAAAGTCTGCT